>Ga0310811_10002874_pt1 | contig 21606 bp, 22 predicted proteins | sample YCmetagenome_FD_207642 | JGI IMG/M metagenome (GOLD analysis project Ga0310811, IMG submission 207642) | Soil microbial communities from experimental microcosm in Duke University, North Carolina, United States - YC | ecosystem: Engineered > Artificial ecosystem > Soil microcosm > Unclassified ...
GGCCCCGACCTTGCGGCCGACGATCCCGATGTGCTCGCGGGTAAGCCGATGCACGCACCGAACCAATGGCCCGGCGCGCCTGCATCGCTGCGGCCGGCGCTCGAAGCGTATTATGCGGAGGCGACGACGCTCGGACTTCGCCTCGTCGATCTGTTCGAGGCTGCGCTGGAGTTGCCGCAAGGCCGTTTTCGCCAATGCTTCGGGCGGCACATGGGATTCATCCGCGCGCTGCACTATCCGCCGGCGCCCGATCCGCGGCCGGACGATCTCTACGGCGCCGCGCCCCACAGCGATTTCGGATTCCTGACGATCGTGACCCAAGACGACGCCGGCGGCTTGCAAGTCCGCCGGCGCGACGGCGCATGGATCGATGCGCCGCGAATGCCGGGAACGGCGGTGGTCAACGTCGGCGACATGCTGATGCGCTGGACCAATGACCGCTTCGTCTCGACCCAGCATCGCGTGCTCAACCCGGCCGGCCGCGAGCGTTATTCGCTCGCGTTCTTTTTCGATCCGGAGTTCGAGACGCAGGTCGAGTGCTTGCCGACGTGCCAGGGTCCGGGGAATCCGCCGCGCTATCCGCGCACGACATGGGGCGAATACGTGACGGCGCGCTTCGACGCCAATCACGCTTATCGGAAGGCGGGCAAAGCCTAGCCGACCGGCACGAGGCCTGGGCCCGAATTGGACCCTCGTGCCCGGCTCGACCGCCTTATCCTTGGCGCCGCGCTTTTTGGCTCAGTTCCGGACGAAGGATGGCAGGAAGAGCGAGATCCAAGGGATCAGCACCAGCACCGTCAAGCGCACGACGTCCGCGGCGATGAAAGGCGCTACGCCGGCGAAGATGCGCCGGGTCGATACGTCTGGAAGCATGCTCCGCAACACGAAAACGTTCATCCCCACGGGCGGGGTGATGAGCGCGATTTCAGTCACCACCACGACGATCACGCCGAACCAGATGAGATTGAAGCCGAGGGAATCGACCAGCGGAACGAAAACCGGAATGGTGAGAATGACCATCGACATGCTTTCGAGCACGCAGCCGAGAATGATGTAGATCACCAGGATGAGCGCGATTACGCCCATCGGGGCCAGGCCTGAGTTCTTCACCAACGTTTGGAGCGCCGCAGGCATATCGACGGTGTTCACCAGGTTGGCAAACAGCAGGGCGCCGATCAGCACCGCAAAGAGAACGGAAGAGGTAATTGCGGTTTCGGCCAACGTATCGCGCAATGTACGGAGGGTCAGGCTGCGTTTCAGCAGCGCAAACAGAAAACCGCCGAACGCGCCGATGCCGGCCGCTTCCGTCGGCGTGAACACGCCAAGATAAATGCCGCCGATAACGACGACGAAGAGGACCAGAACGCCGATCACGCCGCTCAGCGCGCGCCAGCGCTCCGGCCAAGGCGTGCGCTCGGCGGCCGGGCCCAGTTCGGGGTGCCGGCGAATCGTCACCTGCACCGCCGCGAGATAGAAGGCAATGCCGACAAGGCCGGGAAGAATGCCGGCCGCGAACAGCTTGCTTATGCTCGTTCCGGTCATCAGACCGTAGAATATGAAGATGACGCTCGGCGGAATGAGAATGCCGAGGGTTCCGCCGGCGGCGATTGAGCCCGCCGCAAAGCCGGGGTCGTAGCCGAATTTGCGCATCGACGGCATCGAGACCTTGGCCATCGTCGCCGCCGTGGCCAGGCTCGAGCCGCAGATCGAGCTGAAACCGCCGCACGCGAGAATCGTCGCCATCGCGAGTCCGCCGCGGCGATGGCTGAGAAAGGCGTGCGACGCCGCATAGAGTCCTTCCGAAAGCCGCGCCTGGCTCACGAAATTGCCCATCAGAATGAAGAGCGGGACGACCGAGAGGTCCGATGTCATCACCGTGTCGCGCGAAACCTGGCCGAGCAGCGCAAGGGCCGGATCCAGGCCACGCATGATCGCGAAACCGCCCACGCCCACCAGCGCCATCGAGAACGCGATGGGCATGCGCAGGAACGTGAGGACGAGCATAACCGCAAAAGCGATCAGGGCTTCCGTCATCGGCTTTGTCCGTTCGCGCGGTGATTACAGGGCCGGGGCGGAGCCCACCGCCGGGCGCAGCGCACGATAAATCTCGGCGGCGCTGGCCAATCCGGCGAAGACGCTCATGGCATAGGCGAATGGCGCCAGCGGTATCCGCAGATACTCGCTCACGTCCGTGCGGATCTGATCGGCATAGGCCCACAGCCGCCAGGCAATGGCCGCGAGGATCAGAATCGACAAAAGGCGCACCACGGCGTCGCGGACCCGAGCGACCGGCGCCGGCGTCACGGTATCGAGCAGATCGACCACGATGTGGGCATTGCGCGCGCTGGCGACCGGAAGTCCGGCATAGATCAACGTCGCCATCAAGATTTCGGTGATCTCGGAACTGCCGGGCAGGGGCCGATTCAAGAGGTATCGGCCGAGGACGTCGATCACCGTCACCATCATGATGCCGGTGAGCACCACGGCTGCGAACGTGGTCACGCCTCGCAGCGCCGCCCCCTCCGAGCGCCGTTCCGGGACATTCTCTTGCATGAGCGATCGCCGGACTTAGCTGCCTTTTTTCATCTTGGCGATGTCGTCGCGCATTTCCTTGAGCACGGCTGCCGGGTCGGCGAGGCCCTCAGCTTTGGCCCGCTTGATCCAATCCGCTTCGATATCCACCAGCTTCTTGCGAATTTCATCCGCCAGCGCCGGCGCGAACGGTGCCACCGTATTGTTGCTCTTGGCCAGCGCCGCGGCGCTCACCTTGTCGGCATCGTCCCAGGTCTTGCCCATGAGCGCCGCCATAGGCTCTCCCGAGACCTTCTCGAGAGCCGCTCTTTGCGCGGGGCTCAGGCTGTCGTACTTCCGCTTGTTCATGATGACCGCGAAGCTGGCGGTGAAGAGACCGCCCGGCATCGAGTACGAATATTTGACGATGTCGCCGAGATTGAAGCTGGTGATCGTCTCCAACGAAAAGAACACGCCGTCTGCAACACCCTGGCTGAGCAGTTCATGCGCCTTGGTCGCCGGCGCCGAGACGGTAACGATGCCCAGATGCGATGCGATCTGCGATTGCACGCCGCCGCCGCTGCGAATCTTCAGTCCCGTGAAGTCGCCGAGCGCGTTGATGGGCTTGCGCGAATGGATCATTCCGGGGCCGTGGGTGAACAGCGTCATCACGTGGACGCCCTTGTACTCGCCGAATTTCGCGAAGTGCTTGGTATGGACGTGCCAAAGCGCGCGCGACATTACCGACGCATTTCCGTCGTTTCCGGGCAGCTCGATGATCTCCGGAAGTACGAAGCGCCCAGTGGTGTAGCCGTGCGTGATCCATGCCATATCGGCGATGCCGTTGCGCACGCGGTCGTACAACGCACGCGGATCGATCGGCGGATAGGACATGTCGAACTTGAGGGCGCCGCCGCTCGCAGCTTCCGCCTGCTTGATCCACTCCGGCCATCCGAATGCGTTCATCGCGTGACGCGGGCCCGCATAAGTCTCGAGCTTGATGATGGCCGGCGCTTCCGCGACGGCGCCAAGCGGGCCGCCAAAGCCGACGACGGCGGTGGCGGCGATCGACAAGACGAATTTGCGCATGTCCCTCTCCCTCCATGGCGCACAGCCAACCGCGAAATTCCGCCGAATCGTAGCGGCGCGCGGTTGAGCGTGATACTTTCAAACAATAGCGCACCTAGACTTCAAGTGAAAGCGTCGACTCGCTTTACTGCGCCGGAAATTGAAACGTCGGTCGTTTGGCAGGCAAGACATGCACAAATTCGAGGACATCGCCGTTGAGATCCGCGGGCACGTGGCGCAGGTAACGATACGCCGTCCCGATCGGCTCAATTCGCTTCGCATGACCATCACGGACCGGGAGCTCATCGAAGCGTTCCGCGCATTGGAGCGCAACGACGATGTTCGCGCGGTGATCCTCACCGGCGAAGGCCCGCGCGCGTTCTGCACGGGATGGGACATGGAAGCCATCGACGACGTGCCGCTTGACCGGCTCGAAGCGCTGGTGCGCGCCAACCTCGAGCTGTTCTTCAAGATTTGGCATCAACGCCAGCCGGTCGTCGCGGCGATCAATGGCTACGCCGTAGGCACCGGATCGGGCATGGCGTTGGCATGCGATATCGCGCTCGCGGCCGATCATGCCCGGCTCGGGGAGCCGGAGATCCGCCACGGCGCTCTTTCGCCGTTCCTGATGTTGCCGTTCCTCACGCATAATCGCGCGGTGCACGAAATCTATTATACGGGCGATCTCGTCGATGCCGCCGAACTGCACCGCCTCGGCATCGTGAACCGTGTCGTCCCGCGCGCGGATCTTATGTCGGCGACTTGGGCGTTCGCGGAGCGCCTAGCCAAAGTGCCGCCGCACGCGCTGCAAATGAAGAAACGCAGCCTGCGTCTCGCCTATGATCTGATGGGAGCCACGGCGGCGATCCGTCAGCACGCCTTGGCGGATACGCTCGTGATCGGCGCAAACACGCCCGATCAGAAACGGTTGCTCGACATCCTGGCCAAGGAAGGCATGCGCGCCTTCCTTGAGGCACGCGACGGCCCGTTCCGATCCTAGCCGGCAAGATCGCAATGGAAATCGACATCGGCCGCATTCTGACCAAGCGTGCCCAGCTCAGCAGCGCGCGGCCGGCGATCATAGCGGACCAACGCCGGCTTACGTTCAGCGCCCTCGAAGCCGCAGCAAATCGCGCCGCGAACATCCTCGTTCGGTTGGGTGTGCGGGCGGGCGATCGGGTCGCGGTGCTGCAACGCAATTGCGCGGAGTATGTTGTCCTCTACTACGCCGTTGCCAAGATCGGCGCGATTCTTTGCGGTATCAACTGGCGCCTGGCCGGGCCCGAGATTGAGTTCATATTGGGCGACGCGGAACCGCGCCTGCTCATTCATAGCCGCGAGTTCGAGGCCGTAGCGAAGGATCTGGCCAGGCCCGGCATGACTGTCTGCGCGGCTGACGCCATCGATGATCCCCTCAAGGCGCAAACTCGCGACGAGGCCCCACCGGAATATTTCGGTCAGTCCGACCCCGATCGCGCTCTCGTGCTCGTCTACACGTCCGGCACGACCGGTCGGCCCAAAGGAGCGGTACTCACGCACCGCCAGATGTTCTGGGCGTCGGCAACGATGGCGGCTTCCCACGACTACCGGCACGGCGACGTCAATATGGTGCCGACGCCGCTGTTCCACGTCGGCGGACTGTCGTTCGTCACGCTGTTCGTGCACATGGGCGCGACCCTGCTGCTTCCCCGCGCATGGGATCCCGGCGCTGCGTTGCAACTGATCGCGGCCGAACGGGTGAACCATTTCTTCGCCGTGCCCACGATGCTGCGCTCGCTGTGCGAGCATGCCGGATTCGCAACGGCCGACCTGACGAGCTTGCGATGGATTTTGTCCGGAGGCTCGGCGCTTGTGCCGGATCTGATCGATGCGTTTGCCGCGCGCGGGTTGTTGCTGCAGCAGACCTATGGCGCAACCGAAACCGCGGGCCCGGCGACACTCGTCGATCCCGACCATGTTGCGCGCAAGCCCGGATCAGCCGGGATTCCCTACTTCCACACGGATATTCGAATCGCGGGCCCGCAGGGTGCGACTTTGCTTCCGGGCGACGTCGGTGAAGTCCAAGTGCGCGCACCGCATGTCTTCGCGGGATATTGGCGCAATCCCGAAGCCTCCGCCGCCGCTTTCGCAGGCGATTGGCTGAAGACCGGCGATCTCGGCCGGCAAGACGCCGATGGCTATCTCTATATCGTGGATCGGGCCAAGGACATGATTCTGTCCGGGGGCGAAAACATCTATCCAGCCGAGATCGAGGCGGTGCTGGCGCATCATCCCGAAATCGCCGAGGTGGCCGTGGTGGGGTTGGCGGACCCGCATTGGGGCGAGGTGCCTTGCGCGGTCGTCGTACCAAAGCCCGGCTGCCGACCGAACTTGCAGGATCTGCAGCAACGCTGCGAGATCATGCTGGCGCGTTACAAGGTGCCGCGCCGCTTCGAATTTCGCGAATTGCCCTTGCCGCGCAACGCCACGGGCAAGCTGCTCAAGCACGAAATTCGCGCGGCCCTCATACGCGGGCAGCGTTGAGCGCGAACTCATCGCGGTCGGGAGATCGCTCGCTATTTGACGAACTCCCTCGCGCGACGCGGCGTCTTCTTCTGGAACCGCCCGTCCGAAACCACATCTTGCCGCTTCGCCGAAGGCGCGCTTGACTCGTTTCAATCCCACGCTGAAGATGACACTGTTTGAATGTCCGCAGCACCGCGTTGCATGCGGCGGATCGCGGCTGCGGGCTCGCTGAGGAGGGAGGCGGATGACGTTCGGCGACAAGGGCCATTGGCCCATACGTTTCGGCAAGTGTTGAAGCCGTACCGATGACGCCGCTCGCGTATCACGAGCCCGAATCGCTCGATCGCGCGCTGAGGCTGCTCGCCGATATCGAGGGCGCGCGCTGTATCGCGGGCGGACAGACTCTGGTGGCGATGCTCAATGCCGGCCTCGTCGAGCCGCCGGCGCTCGTGAGCCTCGCGCGCATCGCCGAACTCGCCACGATCGCGCGCGGTCCCGGCGGCGCGCTGCGTATCGGCGCCACGGTCACGCACGAGGCCGTGACGGAGTCGGACGACGTCGCGCGCAATTTTCCGCTCATTGCCCAGGCCGCGCGCGCGATCGCGCATCCGGCGATCCGGAGTTTCGGTACGATCGGCGGCGCCGTGGCGCATGGTGATCCCAATGCCGACTATCCTGCCGCTTTGGTCGCCTCGGATGCCGTGATCGAGATTGCGTCGGGCGGCCGGCGGCGCAGCGTGCCGGCGGGCGAGTTCTTCCGCGACTATCTCACGACGGCGCTCGAACCGGGCGAAATCGTCGTCGCCGTCGTTATTCCCGCGCCGCCGGTCGGGGCGCGCGGCCTTTATCTCAAATTTGCGCGGGTCGACGGCGACTATGCGACCTTGTCCGTGGCGGCGCTCCTTGCTCGAAAGGACGGCGCCTGCACGCACCTGGCTGTGGCGCTGGGATCGGCGGGGTCAGTTCCGGTGCGCGACCGCAATGCGGAGAAGAAACGGATCGGGAAGAAGCTCGACGACGCGGCCATCGCGGAGCTGGGCGCGGCGCTCGCGGCACGCTGCGATCCGGTGGACGACGTGCGCGGATCGTCGGCTTATCGGCGCGGGCTGGTGCCGGGGCTCGTGGCGAAGACGTTGAAAATCCTGAGTGCGTGAAGCAGGAGCGGTGATGCAGGTCGAGCTCAACGTCAACGGCGAGCAGGCGTCCTTGATGCTCGACGCGCGCCAGACGCTTCTCGATGCGCTGCGCGTGCAGCTCGGCCTCACCGGCACAAAGCTCGGGTGCAATCAAGGCGTCTGCGGCGCCTGCACTGTGTTGATCGATGGCAAGCCCGCGCGCTCGTGCCTCGTTCTGGCCGCCGGGTGCGGCGGGCGCAAAATCGTGACGATCGAAGGCATCGCCGACGGCGCCAAACCTTCGGCCGTCCAGCAGGCCTTCATCGAGACCGGCGCGGTACAGTGCGGTTATTGCACGCCGGGCATGATCCTGACCGCAGAGGCGCTGCTTCGAAAGCGCAAGCGCCCAGGATTGGACGAGATCCGCGAGGCGATGTCGGGAAATCTCTGCCGCTGCTCCGGCTATGCCAAGATCATCGACGCCGTGAAGCTGGCCAGCGAGAGGGTGCCGGCATGAGCGCACAGTCTCCCGCAAATGCGGTCGGCCAAGGCGTGCCGCGCCTCGAAGTGCGCGAGAAGGTGTTCGGCCAGGCGCAATACGTAGACGACATGGTGCGCCCGCGCATGCTGCACGGAGCCGTGCTCGGCAGCCCGATCCCGCATGGCCGCATAAAGTCGTTCGACAAATCGCGCGCTTTGGCGCTGCCCGGCGTCAAGGCCGTGATCGTCGGCCCCGAGCTGCCGGCGCATCATCTCGGCGCCTTCATCAAGGATGAGACGGCGCTGGCGCGCGAGAAGGTGCGCTATATCGGCGATCCGGTCGCCGCCGTGGCCGCCGTCGATCTCGCGACGGCGCGCAAGGCACTGGGCTTGATCGATATCGAGTACGAAGAGCTGCCGGCGGTCTTCGACGTCGACGAAGCGCAGAAGCCGGGTGCGCCGCTGCTGCACGAGAACTACGAGAAATACGTCAAGGTCTACCCGGCCGAGTTCAGCGGCCGCAACGTACTTACGATTTCGACGGTCAGCGAAGGCAATGTCGACCAGGCCTGGGCGCAGTGCGACGTGATCGTCGAGGGCGTCTACGAAAGCCCGGCCCAGGCGCACGCCTATCTCGAGACCAACGGCGCTTTGGCCGAGTTCGACGCCGCCGGCAAGGTCACGGTGTGGTCGTGCACGCAGAGCATTTTCAAGATGCAGGCGGCGATCTCCGAGGCGCTGGGCCTGCCGATGGCCAAGATCCGCGCGATCGCGACTCGGGTGGGCGGCGGTTTCGGCGGCAAGAGCGAGCCCGGAACGCAGATCATCGCCGTGATGCTGGCTCAGGCCACGGGCCGGCCTGTGAAGGTGATCCTCAGTCGCGACGAGGATTTCACGATGATGCGCGTGCGCCATCCGGCCAAAGTGCGCGTCAAAACCGGCGCCAAAAAGGATGGAACGCTCGTCGCGCGCGAATTCGACGCCGTCTACGATGCGGGCGCCTATGCCGACGAAAGCCCGGGCGTCGTCGGCTTCGGCGTGCTGATGGCGCGCGGGCCTTATCGCGTGCCGCACGTCAAGAGCGTCGGCCGTGGCGTCTACACCAACAAGCTCCGCACCGGCGCATTCCGCGGGTTCGGCAATCCGCAAACTGCGTTTGCGAGCGAGGCCAATCTCGACGATCTCGCCGCCAAGCTCGGCATGGACCCGCTCGATCTTCGGCTCAAGAACGCGATGCGGCCGGGTGACACTTGGGTGGGCGGGCAGAAGGTCGAGGCCTGCGGCCTCGTCGAATGCCTGGAAAAGCTCCGCAAGCAATCGGATTGGGACAAGCGCCGGAACTCGCCTGCTCCGGCCAAGCCCGGCAAGAAACGCGGCATCGGCGTCGCCTGTCTCTCGCATATCAGCGGCGTGCTGGCCACCAGCGCGATCGTCCGCCTGCTCGAGGACGGCAGCTTCTCGCTCAACACCGGCGCGGTCGATATCGGCCAGGGCTCGGACACGACCTTGGCGCAGATCTGCGCGGGGTCGCTGCGCGTTCCGCTCGAGCGCGTCAACCTCGTCAATCCGGATACCGATGCCTCGCCCTACAATTGGGGCACAGGTGCCAGCCGCGTCACCTACACTGTCGGCCGCGCGGTGGCATCCGCATCGGATTCCGTCGCCGAACAGATCAAGCAGCGCGCGTCGATCATTTTCGAATGCGCGCCGGCCGATTTGGAGCTGCGCGAAGGAGGCATGGTCGGCGTCAAGGGCGTGCCGGGCAAGGTTCTGCCCTATGGCGCCGTCGCCGGCTTTTCGCACTTCGTCGTCGGCGGCCCGATCATCGGCACCACGGCGCTGATGTTCGACGGTCCCGGCTTCGACCCGAAGCGCGCGCTTTTGCGCGGCGTGCCGTTCTCGAACCTCGGCGCCTACGTATTCGGCGCGCAAGCGGTCGAGATCGAGATCGACGAAGTGACCGGCAAGGTCGAGGTGATCGAGGCTTGGTCGGCGCACGACGTCGGCAAAGCGATCAACCCGCAATCGGTCGAAGGCCAGATCCAGGGCGGCGTGGTCCAAGGCATCGGCTACGCCCTCACCGAATCGGTGGAATGGGACGGTGGACGCGTGGTGAATCCGACCTTTATGGATTACAAGATTCCCGGCGCTTTGGACGTGCCCTATGCGATCCACCCCATCATCGTCGAGCATCCCGAGGCGAGCGGCCCGTTCGGCGCCAAGGGCGTGGGCGAACCGGGACTGATCGGTGTCGGGCCCGCGATCCGTAACGCGATTGCCCACGCCGTCGGCGTGCGGCTCAGCGTCATGCCGTTCTCGGCCGAACGGGTGTGGACGGCGATGCGCGGCGCCGCCTGATCGCAGCCGTGGCCGACGCCGCCATTCTCAAAGAGGATGACGCTGCCTTGGCCGAGCCGAAGCAGGCCCCGAATCGTGACCCAGGAGCAGCCTCGCGGCGCCTGACCAATCTGCTGCTTTACATCGCATTTCCCGGCGCGGTGATTGTGGTCTGGCAGATCCTCGCCTCCGCGGGCCTCTATCGCCGTGCGATCTTGCCGCCGCCCACCGATATCGCGACCGTCCTGTTCGATCTCGTGTTCGGCACCAGTGGCGAGGCCGGGCGCTATTCGGGCTCGTGGACCGATCATACGCTTTCGAGTCTTTGGCGCGTCTTCGCCGGCTTCGCTTGGGGCGGCGCGCTCGGGACCCTGCTCGGCCTCCTGATCGGCCTCTCCCGCGTCGTCGAGAAGCTGTTCGACCCCACCGTCCAAGTGCTGCGCAACGTGCCGGTGACGGCGTGGGTGCCGCTCTCGCTGATTTTCTTCGGCATCGGCAACCAGCCCGCCATTTTCCTGATCGGGCTCGGGGCATTCTTCCCGGCCGTGCTCAATTCCACCCATGGCGTGCGCCAGTTGAACCGAACGCTCTACAAGGCCGGCGAAATGATGGGCGCCAACCAGCGCGAGATGCTGGTGCGCGTGATCCTGCCCGCGGCGCTGCCCTCGGTGATGACGGGGCTCCGCCTCAGCATGGGCATCGCCTGGGTGCTCGTCGTGGTCGCCGAAATCCTCGCCGTGCGCAGCGGGCTCGGCTATCTCCTCAACGACGCCTACCAGTTCTACCGCAACGACGTCGTGATCGCGTCGATGCTCAGCATCGGCGTGCTCGGCTTCCTCTCGGACCGCGTGGTCGTATTCGTCCGCGACCGGCTCCTCGAATGGAACCGGCTGGAGAGCTACGATGGCTGATGTCGTTCTCGACAAGGTCGTCAAGGTGTTCGAATCGCGCAGCGGACGCATCACCGCCTTGAGCGCGATCGACCTCCACGTCGCGCGCAACGAATTCGTCGCCATCGTCGGTGCCAGCGGCTGCGGCAAGTCCACGCTGCTCAATCTCGTCGCCGGGTTCGAGCATCCCACCAGCGGGGCGGTCCGCGTCGACGGGCAGTTGGTCGACCGCCCCGGCCCCGAGCGCGGCGTCGTGTTCCAGCAGAGCGCGCTGTTCCCCTGGCTGACGGTCCGCCAGAACATCGCATTTGGCCTCGGCCTCGCGGCCAATCGCGCGCGCACCTTGCGCGGACCCGCCGTGGACCAGATCTTGGCGCGCGTCGGTCTCTCGGCCTTCGCCGGCCATTTCCCGGCTCAGCTTTCGGGCGGCATGCGCCAGCGCGCCGCGATCGCAAGCGTGCTCGTGATCGACCCCGGCGTTCTGCTCATGGATGAGCCGTTCGGCGCGCTCGACTCGCTGACGCGATCGCTGATGCAGGATTTCCTGCTCGAGCTTTGGGAGGAGAACCGCAAGACGGTGCTGCTCGTCACGCACGACATCACCGAAGCGGTCTATCTCGCCGACCGGCTGGTGATCATGGCCGGCCATCCCGGGCGCGTGCGCGAGATCGTGCCGGTCGATCTGCCGCGTCCGCGCCGCTACGGGCTGCAGGCGACGCCCGAATTCGTCCGCCTTCGCGATCACGTGACGCGCGTGGTGCGCGACGAGGCCGCCAAGGCCGCGGCCACCGAAGCCGCGGCAGCTTGAGGAGACGCCCATGGATTTGCCGAAGGACACGCCCGAATATGCGAGGACGTTCCTCGACGGGCTCAAGGAGGCCGGCGTGTCGGTCGTGGCGGCGCTGCCGGAGTCGCTGCTCGGCAGCGTCTACCGGCTGCTCCGTCAGCAGAACGAGATCCGCTACGTCCAGGTCACCAACGAGTCGGAGCTGCCCGGCATCTGCGTCGGCGCCTATCTCGGCGGCAAGAAGGCCGTGATGATCATGGAGAATTCGGGCCTGCGCCAGGCCCTAGAGCCGATCGCGCGCTTCGCCTACAGCCACCATTGCCCGGTCACGATGATCATGGCGTTTCGCGGCGAGTGGGGCGAGCGCAATTGGTGGGGACACAATCACGCGCAGACGATGGAGCCGATCCTGAACGCGCTGCGCATTCCGTATCGCTTCGTGCGCGAGATCGCCGAGATCAAGCCCTCGATCAAGCGCGCGCTGCTGCACGCCGACGGCAGCCAATGGCCGGTGGCCCTCGCCATGACCGGCAATTGCGTGGAGGTGCCCGCCTATGCAAAGGATTGATCTCATCAAGGCGATCGCGCCGCTGGTGAAGTCCGAGGATCTCTGCATCAGCTCGATCGGGGGCCTTTGGGACGATTGGTGGAACTATCGCCCGCCCGGCGATAACACCTTTTTCCCGGGCATTCTCGGCTCGGTGACGACGACGGCACTCGGCCTCGCGCTGGCGCTGCCGCACCGGAGGATCATCGCGTTCGAGACCGACGGCTCCGTGCTCATGAACACGGGCGCCATGTGCACGCTCGGTTGCGAGCGTCCGCCGAACCTCACCGTGCTCGTGGTCGACAACGGCATCTACGAGAATATCGGCGGGCCGCCCACGCACACCTCGCGCAACACGGATCTCGCCAAGATGGCGGAGGGTGCCGGGTGCATCAATGTCGCGACCGTGCGCGAGACCGCGCCGGCGCTGGCCGCCTTCGAGCGCATGCTTGGCGACAATGCGATGGGCTACATCGTGGCAAAGATCGAGCCGGGCAAGCACCCTTGGCCATGGGAGAAGCGCAAGCCCACCGACGGCGTCGAGGACAAGTATCGCTTCATGCGTCACGTCGAGAAGCTAGAGAATATCGTGATCCACCCGGGCGCGCCGCAGAACTGAGCCGGCGCTCCACACGGGAAATTTGGCTGGATCCCGTCCGCCGACCCCGCCACCGCTTGGATCGAAAGTGCGCTCGGTGGCTGTTACAGAGTCACGCGAAGGGACAATGGCGCAGCATCAGTGATCTTGATTGAGCGCCGTTAGCAGGCAGCCGAATAGAGCGCCACCTCACCAAGTCAGCTTGCAGGCGCCGAAGTAGGCGTCCTTGTGATCCTTCACCGCGACGCCGACACCGCGGATCGCGGGCTTGCCGTCCGCTCCCGGCGCGACTTCAAGCTTGAGAAAGTCCTGGATCGGGAAGTTGTTCACGTTGAACTTTATGTGGCCACGGACCGTGGGAAAGTCGGCTTTGCGCATGGCCCGGACCAAAGCGGCCTTGTCGTCGAGTTTTCCGCCGACGGCGCGGATGCCGCTATCGAGCAGGAATACGGCGTCATAGGCCTGGGCGGCATATTGTGTCGGCACTCGGCCGACCTTTGCCTGATACGCCTTCACGAACTTGGCGTTGGCCTCCGATTTGCCGGTGGGATCGTAGGGGCTCACATGCGAAGTGCCCACGACGGTGTCGCCAATGGCCGGCAGGCTCAGGCTGTCGACCATGTTGATCGTGTAGAGCTTTATGGTCTTCCCAAGACCGCTCGATTGCCATTGCTTGAGAAAGGCAATGGCCATGGCTCCAGGGGCAAAGGCGACGACGGCTTCTGGCGCCTTGGCGCGGATTACGGAAAGGTCGGCCTGAAAATCGGTTTGGCCGAGCTTGAAAAGAATCGTATCGACGATTTTGCCGCTGTAGGCCTTGGGGAAAGCCCCCATCAAGTCTTTGCCAGCTTGATAATTGGGAGCAATGAGCAGGACGGATTTGACGCCGTCGTCTTTCACGATCTGCGCCGTCGCGTCGGTGAATTGATCGTTCTGCCAACTCGTCGAGATATAGAGCGGCGAGCATGCTTCGCCCGCGGGCTGGGGCGGGCCGGCATTGGTGCTCATCAGAATGGTGTTGGATTTGAGCACGCGGTCGTAGATCGCGAGGAGCACGTTCGACCACAGCACCCCGGCAACGACATGAACCTTGTGCTGGGAGATCAAACTGTCGACGCCGCTGACCGCGGTATCGGTCTTGAGCTGATCGTCGACGACGAAGACCTCCGTATCCAAGCCGCCGATGCGATTGCCCAGCGTGGCGAAGCCGAGGTCCCATCCGTTCTTAAGCTCGAGACCCAAGGTTGCGCCCGGCCCGGTCAACGTCGTGACCAGGCCGATGCGGAGCTTCTCTTGGGCGGTCGCGGCCGATGCGGCGACAATGGCGGCGAAGGCCAGGGCGATTGCGCTCGATTTCTTCAGCATGGTTCCCTCACAATTGCACCGCGGGATCGAATCCGGCGCGATCCGTCAGATAGGTAGCTCTCGTCCTTCGGCGTCGCGCCCCTGCCGGCGGTAGCAAGCCAAACTCGATATGAGCGGCGCGTCCGACATTTCATAAAGGACGGCATCCCGCTTCGGGTCGGCGTTGACGTGCTCGTGCCACGTCCAGGTGGGGACGCAAAATACGTCGTTTTCCTGCCACTCGAAACTCCGGCCTCCGATTTCGGTGTGCCCACGGCCTTCCATGACCAGAAAAACCGAGTTGGCCATGTGCCGATGCGGTCTTGTTCGCGCGCCGGATGGCAGCAGCTTGACGCAAAAGTCGATCGAGGCCGTCGCAGGGCCGCCCGTTCGCGGATCGGTCAATCGCACGGAAACGCCGCGGTGCGGATCAAATCCCGACGCCTTGGCCAGATCCAATGCCTTCCGTGTGTTGTCCCATTTATAGAAGAATTGGCGCTCGCCGCCGGTGTGTCTCTCCGCATCGCCGGACAGTTCGGGCAGGATGCCTCCGAAAGCGAACCGATTGGTCGATCCGTTCTCGACGCGCCGGGGCGTCTGTATCGACCGGTTCGCTCGAGCGTCGTTCCCCGGCTCGCGGTAGTCCATGTCAAAAAGAAGTGCGCTCAGATACATGGTCAGCGGCACGTCGAGGATGTCGAACCAGATATTCGGCTGCGACCCGTCATTGCCATGATCATGCCACGCCCAGTTCGGCGTGAGCACGAGGTCGCCGCGGCCGATCAGGCACTTCTCGCCTTCGACAGTCGTGTATCCGCCGGCACCCGAGAGGCCAACGCGTGCAGCGCTGGCGGTGTGGCGATGAACAGGGGCGTGCTCTCCGCCGTTGTAGATGGAGTAGGCGGCATAGAGGGTGGGCGTGGTCGCAATGCGGCCCGGAAGCCCGGGATTGAGGAACACGAAGGCGCGCCGCTCCGCCTCCTCGACCGGGACAAGTTCCGCTGCGCGCCTTAGCCGCGGCTCGATCTCCGAGAATTTCCAGATATGCGGTTGGGCCGCCGGCCGCATCTCCGGTGCGATGATCTTCTGCACATCGGCCCAAAACGGCGAGCAATGGAGACCCCGCACCTCGTCGGCGAGAACGCTCATGTCGTGCTTGGAGCCGTCAGCGGCCATGCTTGAGCTCTCCGGGTTGGATGGCGATCATCCAGAAACGCGACGCGCATTATCCGCAGCCCCTTCACGGGGTCAATGCCGATTTGCCATTGTATAGCGCATGTACCAATGGTACATCGCCGCGATGAGCCGCCAGCGCGCTTTTCACGAACTGCGTGGAATTCAGTCGATCGAAATTGGTTGCCGCCTCCTCTCCGCCCTCGCGCAGACCGGCCGCTCCCTGGGATTGAGCGAGCTGGCCAAGGCCGGCGCGATGTCGCCGAGCAAGGCACGCCGGTACCTGATCAGCTTCACGCGCGCCGGATTGATCGAGCAGGATTCGACGAGCGGGCAATACGATCTCGGCGCGTTCGCGCTACGGCTCGGGCTGGTGGCTCAATCGCGCAGCGACGTGGTCCGGCTGAGCCGGCCGGTCCTGATGCAGCTCCGCGACAAGCTGCGCGAGACCGTCGCCATTGTCGTGTGGGTCGGAGGCCGTCCGACGGTCGTTCACATCGAGGAAAGCGATCGTTCGATCATCCGCGTCGTGGCCCCCGTCGGGTCTCCGCTCGCGCTCCTCACGACGGCGGGTGGGATGATTTTTGCTGCCTATCTCCCGGAAGCCGTGTCTGCGCCGCTTATCGAGCAAGAGCTGCGCGAAAATGCCCGCCACCCCAAGCAAGCCAATTTGGTCCGGACGAAGCGAGAGTCAGAACTGCTGTTGTCCGGAATTCGCAAGCGGGGCTTGGCGCGCGCCTACCCCGTCATAAGCACGAGCATCTGCACATTGGCGGCGCCGGTATTCGACGCGAGGGGCGCGATCACGGCTGCGCTGGTGGCGCTCGGTTATCGATCGACGTTCGATGCGAGCTTCGATGGCGCCGTCGCGAAAGCGGTTCAAGCCGCGGCGAAACAGCTGTCGCAACGCTTGGGACATCACGCGGAAAGCGTCGTCAACGAAAGGCAGGGGAACAGTCGTGGGAAAGATCGAATCGCGCCTTAAGGAACTTGGCGTCGAACTGCCGGCGGACCGCCTCGTTCCTCGAGCGAATGCGGTGCATTGGCGGCAATCCGGAAATCTCGTCTACGTCTCCGGGCAAGGGCCCTTCTGGGGCGGCAAGTTCATCGTCACCGGCAGACTAGGGAAGGACCTCTCGGTCGAGCAGGGGCGGGAAGCCGCGCGGATCGCTGCGCTCAATATCATCGGTCATCTCAAGGACGCCTGCCGCGGCGATCTCGACCGGGTCGCGGCGTGCATCATGCTGCAGGCCTTCGTGCGCTGCACCGACGAGTTCGACGACGCGCCCCTCGTCGCCAATGGAGCTTCGGACCTGATCGTGGCGGTGTTCGGCGAAGCGGGCCGGCACGCCCGATACGCCATCGGCTCAAACGCCCTGCCGCGCAACATTCCCGTCGAGGTCGGCGGCGTCTTCGAGATCACGAACTAGCCGTTCGGAGATCAGACCGGATGTGAAAGGTGGCTCGGCACGGTGAACGTGTCGACGACAACAGTCTTTTCGAGGAAAACCAGCCTTCCGCCCCGGTCCGCGATCCGATCGCGATATTCGCCGGCACAAAAAATGCTGCTGTGGCCCTCGATGTCCGAATGGAGGACGAGAACGTTCGTCGTGACGGCGTAGATGCCGCCGCCTTCATCGCGAATCGCCGGCGCGCCGAGAAAGTGGCGTACGGCGTTATCCGCATACAGAATCACCTCGCGCAAGCAAAGCACGCGATCCCGCATCATCTTGTGCCCGTCGAGGTACAGCAAACATGCCGGCAGCCCGGCTTCCAGATTTTCCCGGGGATATATCCTGTAGAGCCCGTCTTCGGCGAAAAAGGCCGGCCAGTCCTCGAGCCGCTTCGCATCCAGACAATGGCAATACTGCTGGTTGAGGCGCGTGAGGCGGCGCTCGAGTTCCCATGGCACGTCGGCCGCATCGCGATCCGTGACCGGTGCCGCAATCTTGGCCAGAGCCGTCATGGCTGCGCCTCAAAGCCCATGAGTCTCCGGTAGCCTTTCCAGAAACCGCGTATCGCCACTTCGGTCACCAAGTGATCCTGATTCTCGACGGTGCGCCCACCCAGCGCAATCACGCCTTGTCCGCCGCCGCCTTCTCCGCTGAGAGCCGTCTGCGTCGCCTCGATGGCTTCGGCATCTTCCATCGACACGTATCCGGCGGGGCCGAGCAGATTGGCGGTCTGCATCACCCTTAAGGCTTTTCGCTCCTCGTCCTCGTCGGCGAAGCCCACGATCGTCCATACCATCTCGAACTCGCTGGCACTCTTGGGGCGAACCTGGCGGATGATAAGGAACGTCCCGCCGTGAAGCATGAGGCAGGAGGGGAACAGACTGATGATGCTGGTGACGATGTCGTCGGCGTGTTCGCGGGTAAATCGAACGACCGACATGTCCTCAAGCGTCAAGCTCGGCTTGAAGGTCGTAACCTGATCGAAGGCGGAGGCCACCTGCTCGCTCTGCGTGCTGTAGGTCGTGAGGATGCCGTGAACGCCGCCCGACGTCATCCGCACGTCACCGCGCTGCGTCGAGCGGAAGAAGCCGAAGCGCGAATTGAAAGCGTGGAGCAGAGCGCCGTGGTAGGAATCCTTGACGTTCTCCACCATCAGCTTCCAATTCGCCCGCACGCGCTGGCGCTGATAGCCGAGTGAAATCAAAGGCCGATTGAACACGCGCCGCAGCCGGTCGCAGATGGTGTCGCCGAGAAAGGTCTCAAGCGGCGGCGCTTCCGCCGACATGGTCCCAAAGACCAAGCCCTGAATGGCCGCGACGCGCACTTTGCGTAAGCCGTGTTCCTCCGGGCGAAAATCGGCCGGAAACCCGCCCGCTCCATTCAGGCCCCGCCGATACGGAATACCGACCAGATTGCCTTCGGCGTCGTAGCTCCATTGGTGATAGAGGCACGTGTGGACTTTGCAGTTGCCGCGACGCTCCCGCACCACGGTCGCGCCCCGGTGCGCACAGCGATTGACGAACCCGTTGAGGCCTCCATCGCGGCCGCGGTTCAAGACTACGGGTGTGGTTCCAATATAGGTCGAGAGAAAATCGCCAGGCCGTAAGACTTCCGATTCGAGCCCGAGATAGGACCAGACCGGGCCCTGAAAGATTCGCTCTTGTTCGCGGCGGAAGATCTCCTCGTCGACATAGACGGTATAAGGCACCGCCGAGTCGTCTGGTCCAGGCCATTGCAGCCGATCGATGGAATTTGCATGGGGCGCCGACATCGCCCAGACTCCTCTATTGTACCATTGGTACATAGTTGTACTATGAAGGAATTAGACTACGCCCGCGCCAATGCGTCAACCGCTCGCGACCTGAGGGACGCACGTCGAATGAAGCTCTATCAGATCCAAGCGTCCGCGAATTGTTATCGGGTGCGCCTGATGTTGTCCCTGCTCGGCATCCGGGCGGAATGGATCGAGGTCGACCACAAGGGTGGCGAACTTGAAAGTACGGCATTCCGCACCCTCAACCCGTTTGGCGAAGTGCCGGTCTTGGTCGATGGCGATATCCGGCTCAGGGACTCGCAAGCCATCCTGGTCTACCTTGCGCGCCGGCACGGGGCCGCACATTGGCTGCCTCTCGAGGCGGCCGATCTCGCGCGGATTCAGCAATGGTTGAGCTTCGCGGCAAACGAGATCCAGAATGGGCCGCGAATGGCGCGGGGCATCGTCCTCTTCGGCAGAGCCGGCGATCTCGCAACTGCGCTAAGCAATGCGCGGCGGGCTCTTGCGCTTCTCGATACCCGCGTCGTCGATCGCGAGTGGCTCGAGACCGAAGCGCCGACCGTGGCCGACATCGCGTGCTATCCTTATGTCAGTCGCGCGGCTGACGCCGAAATTGATTTGTCCGATTACCCGTCGCTCGGGCGGTGGCTGAAACGGATCGAGCGTCTCGAAGGATTCATTCCGCTGGAAGCCGGCGGCCCCGCGCATTGAACGATGGGCGACCCCTCGCTTGCCCGGCTGAAAAGCGCCGTTCCGCATTCTGCGGGTGTAGCTAACACTCGCGCCGCTGATCCGCCGCACGTCTTCAGCTCGGCATCACGTATTATTCTGAGTGCCGCCGGGCTCGATCCATACGATGTGCGCGCGAACCTTCGTGCCGTCCGAGCTGAACCACCCCTTTCGCGCCGCATATCCGAGCATGGACGCGAGGCCGGCCTGGTAGCGTGAGTCTTCGGCAACACCGGTCCAGCCGCGCAGTGCCGAGGCGTCAACCCATGCGTATTCTCGATTGTCCAATACGCCGTAGGGCGAGAAGGCCGCCCCCAGGCTGGAAATATCCGCGGCTTTCGAACGAATCTCGACATGGAACTTCTTCGTGTCCAGCGGATCCACAAGGCGAACGTCTCGGTTTTCGTCGATGACGATGATCATGGTCACCTATTGCGCCGGATCGGGCGGAAATTTGAGGCCCCTCGGTCTAGGCTGCCACGCTCTCGCGGCCACGCCTCATTGATTCTCCGACCTCGTCGATGGTCTGCACGTCGCCGAAGATCATGTAGAAGGTCGAGAGCGTCGCATTGTGCTCGGCGTCGGTGTAGGCGGCAAGCGCATCGGGGACCATCACCACCTTGAAGTTCAGCATCATCGCGTCGCGCGCGGTGCTCTCGCAGCAAACGTTCGTGGTCGTGCCCGCAATCAAGAGCGTGTCGATGCCGCGGCGGCGCAGATGCGCTTCGATGTCCGAGGATCCCTGGATGAAGGCGCTGAAGCGCTTCTTCACGATGTGCGCGTCCTCGGCGCGGGCGTCGAGCAGCGGCCAGAGCGCGTGGCCCTCGTGCGCGAGGTCCATGCTGGCGTAGCGCTTTTCGCGATAGGCGGGGCCCATCAGGAAGTCGTGATAGATCGACCAGGATTCGCGCGTATCGTTGGTCGCGGTCTTCACCCAGGCGACAAGGCCGCCCAGCGCGCGCACGATCGCCGCGAGCCGATTGACGTCGGGAACGATCTCGCGCGCCATCGGCACGCCCTGATAGTCGGGGTGCATGAAGTAGTTCTGCATGTCGACAACGAGCAGCGCCGTCTTCTTGGGATCGATAGCGTCGAAGGCGTGCGGCCTGCCGATGCGCTCCGTCACCAGGCGCGTGAAATGCGGCGGAATCGACAATGGATGCATGGCACGGCTCCCGCGCCGGGTCTCTGCCCGGCATTTTTTCCACGATAGCGAAGCGGCCGCCGCCGATCCAGGCGCCACATTCTCGAAATGTACGCACGATTGGACAAAGCTCGGTGCGCCAGTCTACCTTCGCGCACGCCCTCCGCTGCCAGCGACTCTCGTCCTCTTCCTTCGGGCGCTTCGCCCGGCAAGATCGATGCATGAATAAGCCGCAGATCGTCGTCGACCGGGTCAGTCACGGATATCGCCCGGCGCATGGCCGTCCGGTGCGCGCGCTCGAGAATGTCTCGCTCGAAGTGCAGCCGCGCGAATTCGTTGCGCTCTTGGGGCCCTCGGGCTGCGGAAAATCGACCTTGCTCTATCTCATCGGCGGCTTCCTGCCAACCGAGGAAGGTCAAATCCTCGTCGACGGAAGCAAGGTGACGCGCCCCGGCCCGGACCGCGGTATCGTGTTCCAGCATTTCGCGCTGTTTCCCTGGAAGACGGTGCGCCAAAACGTGCTCTATGGTCTCGAGCGCGCAGGCATCAAGCGCGCCGAGCGCGAGGAGCGCGCGCGCAACTATATCGCGCTGGTTGGCCTCGGGGGCTTCGAGGACAGCTACCCCGCGCAGCTTTCGGGCGGCATGAAGCAACGAGCCGCGATCGCGCGCACGCTCGCCTTCGATCCCGGTATCCTCCTGATGGACGAGCCGTTCGGCGCGCTCGATTCGCAAACGCGAAGCCTGATGCAAACCGAGTTGCTTGGGATCTGGCAGCGCTCGCCCAAGACGGTCATTTTCGTCACCCATGACGTGCAGGAAGCGGTCTATCTGGCGGGGCGCGTGGCCGTGATGTCGGCGCGGCCGGGCCAAATCAAGACCATCGTCGACACCAGCTTCGACAAGAACGATCCGCACATTCACAAGGCCAAGGTCTTCGTCGACAAGGTCGACGAGCTCTGGACCCTCGTGCGCGCGGAGGCAATCGCGGCGCAGGGTGCGCACGCCTGATGACGCGCACGGTCCACCGCTATCTTCCGCTGCTGCTACTGGCGTTGTTGTGGGAGGCGGCGACGCGCTCGGGCCTCGCCGCCGGGCTTGATCTGCCGCCGATCAGCGACGTGTTCGCCGCCTGGTTTCAAATGGTGCGA
>Ga0310811_10002875_pt1 | contig 21601 bp, 13 predicted proteins | sample YCmetagenome_FD_207642 | JGI IMG/M metagenome (GOLD analysis project Ga0310811, IMG submission 207642) | Soil microbial communities from experimental microcosm in Duke University, North Carolina, United States - YC | ecosystem: Engineered > Artificial ecosystem > Soil microcosm > Unclassified ...
TGAGTCTGCCTGCGCGCATGCAGAATAAAAGTAGATCAATGCCGCCTTGTCTCTCCAAATCCTGGATGAGCATATAGGCATTCTCGACAGCATGGAGGTATTGCGGGATTCCCAGCTGTGGTTCTTCCAGTCCAACGGTATCGAACACGTTATAAGACTTGCCATCAAATTGGATGGGATATTGTTGCCAGTGCAATGTGGAGGACCTTGCATCATTGGATGTGTGTGCTATGTCCATTCCCGCCATGAGATTGACGAGCGAGCTTTTGCCTGCCCCTGCCTGCCCAAAGAGAACGATATTTGTGCTACTGATCAAACTTCAGGAAAATACGACACTAAAGTATAGTAAATGCATACCTCACAGGCAGTTTAGAAGGGATGTTATGAGTGGTGTCCCGTGACGGCTTAGCCGTCTCATTCAACAGGTGACACTGTTCGATGAGCTTGCAGACGGCGTCGTGTGACTGGTTGAGGCCGCGTTCCGTGACATTAGATTGTGTGATCATTCCCGTGGTGACACATGCGTGGCCAGCAAAGGTCATCCCATGTTTTGAGATGGTGTTCTCGTTCAACCTCCACCACCCTTCCATGTCTGGTTCATAGCATTCCAAAGATGTGACGACAAGGACAATTGGAACTTTCATCTTGACTTTGGAGTGAACGAACTTATAGTTTCGGCGGAGTGCTCGGATCACTTTCTCACCCCGCACACAGTAAATGATGAGATGAAGGTTGCCTTGCTTCATCAGAGTTTGAACTTGCTTCTTCAAAATGCTTTGAGCTTTCTTATCGGGGACTTTGCCTTGAGGGCCCTCGTCAAGACCTGCCATCTAGTTTAGTAATAGCCATGAAAAACCATGAGCTGGACCGACCAGGAGTATCAAAAAGCTTTACCTTCAACGTCTCATTCTGAATCCAAATTTCGTGCTCATTGACTGCAGTTGTACATCCCTGAGCATCAGAAGATGTCACCGCTATGTCCTTGCTAGCGATCAAATTGACCAAGGAACTTTTGCCAGCTCCGGACTCTCCAAAAATGACAACATTGCACGTGCCTGTGCGATTTGGAGGTTCGCTAACTGCAGTACAGTTGGGATTAACAGGACTTCGAGATGGAACGGAGGACTGGGGTCAAGTTAACCTTATAATGTGAGAAAGAGCTAAACATCACTTACACTAGATGGTTGCAGCCTCCCAGGCGGCTCCGAATTTGCCATATTGACTTGACTTTGACTCAACTCAAGACGAGAAAGTGAAAGGTACGATCTGACTTAGACGTTCGGTGTTTTTGAGTGGTATAAGCTCTCTTCCAGCTACCCTCCGATTCGTTGGAATAGGGACCGGTTAGCCTAGCTAGACATGAACGAAAACGCATAGATCGAGCATGTTCCCGGGCTGTACACGTGAAAAGGGCATTGGGTGGCGTGGCTGGGGGTAGTTGGCCTGGATGCAGGGATTGGGCTGTGTATAGTGGGGCCGGTCAGAATTCACTCGGTTTTCGATCTCGATCACGCATGCGGGATGAATTTCGAGCCCTCAAATGGGTTAAGAGATCTTACTGTGGTCCCTGCTTGATCCCTGCGCGCGTGCACTCGGGCCTCGCTACATTAACAGGTGGCTTCTTCTCCAATTAGGTAAGAACTGAGATTTGAACAACATACACTTGCACAGCTACCCAAGGGCCCCGTCATTGCCACCACTGAGTAGATCACAACCAGGATACATATAATACACATTTGTGTGCTACAAAGATTTGACCTTCCATGCTGCTTCGCCCTGTATCTGCCACATGGCTGACGAGCAGGTGAGAGGGCGCACTAGTAGCGACGGTGGTGCGTTGTAGCATAGGAAGAGCGAGACGAATGGCCACAGAGGTAGTAGCACGTGGGGGCACAGCTGAGTGTGAGGAGGGCGTCGTTTAGCGTGGGGAGGTGTAGCACAGCGTTGCGTACAGGAGAAAGCTTGGCAAACAGAGAAGAACAATAAATTTAGAATGGAACCATGCACGGCCTGTACATTACTCACTGAGAACTCTTTATACGACCAGCACAGGTCAAAGCGTCCGCAACACCTGTGTTAGGAATGTGATATAGTAAATTGAAGTCGGAGAAACAGAAGCAAACAGAGAAATTTGACCAACCAGTGAGGAGTAAGATGGCACAATCGTGGGCAAAAATTCACCATTGGCAGTCCGTACCGCCGAAGGACGACGGCAGAGTTGAAGCGAAGAGAGGGAAATACAGCAAGGTGTAATGAAGGCGTGGGTGCACAATGGGAAGCAGACCCTCGTAAAGCTAAAGGAAGATGAAGGTAAAAACGAACATATAGAATGAAAGCTTCAAACGCGGTAAATGGTGAATGTGCAAGTTACCGTTGGTCTGGGTGCATGTCTGCGCAGACACCAAGTCCGTGTCTGGGATGAGGCCTAGGTTTGGGTGATTCGGGCAGAGTTTAGATGACAAAGGTGCCCGCCGTCTGCTTGACGCTCATCGATGACATCCTACCACACCGCCACACAGCGCCCGCTGCCTGGAGTGCCCGCCGCCTGATTTTGCACTCCGTCCTAATTAGGCAGTGTTGATGTCCTCCCTTGTCTCTTCCTGCCCGCCACTAGCGACTTCAAACTCCACCATTCATGTGGCAGACGCAGGCCTGGTGTTCCATCCAAACCGGCCTCATCCTCCACCTATCGTGGGAATTCGTGGGGATCACAAGACATTGAAGAAGCTAGGCCACGACGTCTTGAGGCCTAGGAATGTCAGTCGCACCAGAGTAATTACTAATAAGTAACTTGCTTGGGAAGTGAAGTGGAGCAGTCAGAACAACATTAAAATTGGCGAGGGTCTCCTCTCAGATTTCGCAGTATCTTCCCCTGTATAACTTACAGGGAATGATAGTAACCACATCCTCGGCACCAATCGTATACTCATCACAGACCCTGCCTCCGAGTCTTAATCGAAGTAATATGTGGTTCGTATCTGGTTTTGACGCTTGTCAGGGTCTTCTAATACGTGACTGCCTCGAATTGTACCCATCAACACGAGTTTGCCTCGAGTTCGGATGCGGCTCGGACATCTGCACTGGCAGGCGAATGTTGACTGTTGAATATCCGATGAGGCGTCTGAAGTGTGGGTGCAAGGAACGTGGTCAAGGTTCGTAGGGCTTTAAAAAGAAATGCAGCCAAACGCTACAGTGCCCTACTACCGTCATCCTGAACATTCCTGGGAGCTAAATCACAATGTCTGCAAGGTACGTAGGATCTAGACAGGATCTTGTCCCATATTTTTCCAACATTAACAAATAGCAACAAGCGTGCAAACATCGTCCTCTTTGGGCAGGCAGGGGCAGGCAAAAGCTCTCTCGTCAATCTCATGGCGGGAGAGACCGTAGCAAAGACATCCGGCAACTTGAAATCCTGCACATTGAAATCGCAAACACATCCCATCAAATTCGACAACAAGTATTATAACGTGTTCGATACCGTTGGACTCGAAGAACCACAGCTGGGAGTCCAACAGTACCTCGAGACTGTCGAGAATGCCTACAAGCTCATTCAGAATCTGGAGGAACAAGGCGGCATCGATCTACTTCTATTCTGTATGCGCGCAGGCAGACTCACTGCTACGCTTCAAAGCAATTACCGGCTCTTTCACGAATTCCTCTGTGACAAGAAGGTCCCCATCGTTGTGGTGATTACGTACCTCGAGAATGAGGCCGGAGAGATGGATAACTGGTGGAAGAACAACAAAGATGTTTTTGACCGCCTGGGGATTGATGTTGCTGGTCACGCGTGCATCACCGCAATCAGAGGCAATTATCCAGAACGTTATGAAGAATCGCGCAGCACGATTCGTAAAGTTGTCAAGGAGTTCACTGCTGACGGGCAGAAGGAGGCATGGAAAGGAGGAGACAGCACGTTCGTGTCGTTCGTGCGTAAGCTGAAGGGGCTATTCCAGGGGAAGGGGAAATTGCCTCCGAGGAAGAAAATAGTGTCTCGCCTCACCAAGCGTTGCGCTCTGTCTCCGGATGTCGCAGGACGGTTAGCTGATATGATCAGGGATGAAGGAGCTACCTGACTTCCTGTGTTCGGTAACTTGTGCTCATCCTGTTGTAGACTTTTAAGATGTTCATCCTACGTATTCTACTTAAAATTATGCATGCCGAAGTCGAGCAGAATCTTGCGAGGTATATTACGGAATAGGAGAGCATTGAAAGCTAAATATAAGGACACATGGGATATTGAAGGTGCCGGTGATGCATGTCGAACTCGCAAGAAGCTGAACTCATATAAGCTGTCCAAAAGGAAGATATAGTAACCGGCCACCACATGACTATTACAGGTGCAGTGCGATGGCGAGCTTAATGTTTGTACCCTTACACACAGGAATCACAAGGGTGGGTAACCCTCCATGGAGTATAACATGTTGTAGAACAAAAATCAACATACATGTCGGATAAGGCCCATAGTAAGACGAACATAATTAATCGAACACAGGAAGGAAGTCAAGTAGCTCCTTCTACCACATCATTCTTAATCCTATCAGCTAACTGTTTTGCAACATCTGGAGACAGACCGCAACGCTCGGTGAGACGAGACACCATGTTCTTCTTCATACGCGATTTCTCCTTCCCCACAAGTAGCCCCTTCAGCTTACGCATGAACGACACAAACGTACTGTCTCCTCCTTTCCACGCCTCCTTCTGCCCGTCAGCAGTGAACTTCGTGACGAGCTTGCGGATCGTGGTGCGCGATTGTTCATACCGTTCTGGATAAATGCCTTGGATGGCGGTGATGCACGCATGACCAGCGACATGGACCTCCCGTTCACGGAAAATGTTTTCATTTCTCTTCCACCAGTTATCCATTTCTCCGACCTCATTTTCGAGGTGGGTGATCACCACAACGACAGGAACCTTCTTGTCACAAAGGAATTCGTGAAAGAGCCGGTAATTGTTTTGAACGGTAGAAGTGACTCTGCCTGCGCGCATGCAAAACAGAAGTAGATCAATACCGCATTGTCTCTCCAGATTCTGGATGAGCGTGTACGCATTTTCGACAGCATCGAGATATTGAGTGATTCCCAGCTGTGGTTCTTCAAGTCCAACGGTATCGAACACCCTGTAAGACTCGCTACCGAATTTGATGGAATATTCTTGCCAGTGCAATGTGCAGGATCTCATGTCACCAGATGTCTTTGCTGCATTCTTTCCCGCCATGAGATTGACGAGCGAGCTTTTGCCTGCCCCTGCCTGCCCAAAGAGGACGATATTCATATGCTTGTGGCTACTGACCAATGTTGGGAAAATACGATACAAACAGTATAGGAAATGCGTACCTCATAGCCATTTTAGATGGGACGTTGTGAATAGTATCTCGTGACGGTCCAGTGTGTATCACTGTCTCATTCGACAGGCGATGCTGTTCGATGAGCTTGCAGACAGTGTGGTATGACTGGTTGCGGCCGCGTTCCGTGACATTAGATTGTGTGATCATCCCTGTGGTGACACATGCGTGACCAGCAAAGGTCATCCCGACGTTTGAGATGACTCGCTCGTTAACCGACCACCACTCTTCCATGTCTGGTTCGTAGGATTCCAAAGATGTGACGACGAGGACAATTGGAACTTTTCTCTTGACTTCGGATCGAATGAACTCGTAGTTCCGGCGGAGCGTTCGAATTACTCTCTCACCCTGCACACAGTAAATGATGAGATGAAGGTCACCTTGCTCCATCAGATTTTGAACCAGCTCCTTCAAAATTCTTCGAGCTTTCTTATCTGGGACTGCACCTCGAGGACCCTCGTCGAGACCTGCCGTCTAGTTCAGCAATAGCCACGAAGAGCGGTGAACTGGACCAACCGGGTGTATCAAATAACATTGTCTTCAACGCCCCGTTCTGAATCAAAACCTCGTGCGCACTGGTTCTGGTTGTACATCCCCCAGCACCTGAGGATGTCACTGTCGTGTTCGTCCGAGCGATCAAATTGACCAAGGAGCTTTTACCAGCTCCGGATTCTCCAAAAATGACGACATTGCACGTGTCTGTGTGATGTGGAGGTTCCCCGACTGCAGTATAGTTGGAATTAGCAGAACTTTTAAATCGAGATGGGATGAAGGACTGGTTTCAAGTTAACCCCAAGGTGAGGAAGAGCCAAACACTACTTACACTAGTGAGTCGGAGTCTGCCAGGTTTCGAAATTGCCATAGTAACTTGACTCTGACTCAGAAGTCAAGACAAGCAAGCGAGAGGTACGTCTCTTGACTTGGGGTGTTCGGTGATTTTGACTCTTGGATGGCGTTAGCTCTTCTGCTATCCCCCCATTCGTTGGAATAGGATTCAGTACAGCCAGACGTGATAATCGACGAAGACATGGATTCAGCATGTTCCGTACACGCGGAAAAGGGCTTAAGCACCTAATATTAAGTGGGGTGGCGACGACCGTGGCGTAGCTAATATTATGTAATTGCAAATTCCTCTGTTTCGAATTTGGTTCACTTTGGCCCAGAATTAAGCCCTTTCCCTTTCCTTTGCCCAACCGTGCCCTCGCTCAACTTGTCTTCAGCCAGAACTGCCTCGGAACACTTCGACCCTTGGTCCTTCGCTTGTCTTTACCTTTACTTGCTCGTATTTATAAATAAAGAGAATCGAACATGTCAATTCTCGCACCGATTCTGACGATCATTTCCTCCACTCACTGACACGGGGGAGCCCAGTGCCTTTCACAGCTTCTTCTACTTTTTGCTAAGTAATAATATTAATATGCTTGTTAACAACCCTGGGTCCCAACCGCTTGATTTTTCACTTAGGTTACCCTACGCGATGACTTATCGTCCGTACCCTAAAGTACACAGCCGAATCTTCATCACTGCAGCTAGACTGGCAGCTTAGCATGTACGAGTTTAGGCAGTATGATTGTAACATTCATGAGCTCACGCAACTACGCCACCCCCAATATCCAGCGCCGGTTCTTAACTGGCACGTGTACGGAACATGCTGAATTTAAGGGTCTTCGTCATCTGCCTGGACATACTGACTGCTGTTATAACGAGAGGATAGCTGACGTTGCCCAAAAACACCGAAAGCGCAAGTCAAGACGTACCTTTCGCTCTCTTGTCTGGAGCTGAGTCATTACTAATTGCAATGCCGAGTCCTGCTAGGACACAATTCAGTGTAAGTGTCGTTTGACTATTCCTCAGCTATGGTTAACTTGAAAAACCAGTCCTCCACCTCATCTCAATGTGTTGCTAGTTCCAACCATACTGAAGTCGGGGAACCTCCATACCGCATAGGCACGTTCAATATTGTCATTTGCGGAGAAGCCGGAGCTTGTAAAAGTTCCTTGGTGAACTTGATTGCTGGGATGGAGATAGCGGTGACATCTTCCGGTGCTAGCGGATGTACAGCTGGAACCAATGCGTACGATATTTTGATGATTCGGAACCAGACGTTCAAGGTAAAGCTTGTCGATACAGCTGGTTCGTCCAGTTTGCCCCTCTTTATAGCCATTACTGAATTAGATTACAGGTCTGGACGAGGGCCCTGGAGGCACGGTCCCAGATAAGGAAGCTCGAAGAATTTTGAGGAAGCTCCTTCGAATTCTGACGGAGCAAGCCAACATTCATCTCGTCATGTACTGTGTACGGGGTGAGAGAGTGGTTCCGACACTCTGCCGGAACTACGAGTTGATCCACTCCCAAGTAAAGAAAAAGAAAGTTCCAATTGTCCTTGTCGTCACATGTTTGGAATCCTATAAACCAGAGATGGAAGACTGGTGGACGGTTAACGAGCGAACCATCTCAAACCTCGGGATGACCTTCGCTGGCCACGCATGTATCACTACGGCGACATCTGTGCACGAGATGGAGCGCCGCGCCCAATCCTACGACACTGTCTGCAAGCTCATCGAGCAGCGTTACCTGTCGATTAAGACAGGAATTCACACTCAATCTTCACGAGGCACTATTCACAATGTCCCAAGGTATGCATTCCCTACACTCTTTGTATCGTATTTTCCTAACATCGATAAGTAGGACCAAGCGTAACACCATCGTAGTCTTTGGAGAGACTGGAGCAGGCAAAAGTTCACTCATCAACCTCATGGCGGGAAAGAACGTGGCAGACACAGGCGGTGGCATTGAAGCCTGCACAACGCACTGGAAAGAATATTCTATCGAATTTCATGACGAGCCTTTTAAGGTGTTCGATACCGTTGCACTTGATGAACCACAGCCGGGAATCCCACAGTACTTCGATGCCGTCGAGAATGTCTATAGCCTCATTCATAAATTAGAGAGAGAAGGCGGCATTGATCTTCTTCTGTTTTGCATGCCGGCGGGCACACTCAAACCTATGCACCAACTCAATTACCGGCTCTTTCGCAATTTCCTTTGTGATAAGAAGGTTCCCATCGTCCTAGCGATCACGAAACTTGAACGAGAGCGGGTCATGGAGCACTGGTGGACGAGAAACCAAGAAACTTTCCGTAAGAAGAAGATCCGTGTCGATGGTCATGCTTGCATCACCACCATCGAACACTCGCAAAAAGAATCGCGCGATACGATTTGGTACCTTGTCGAGAATGTCATTGCTGACGGGCAAAAGCGAGCATGGAAAGGAGTAAACGATCTGTCCGTGTCGTCGATGCTACTTGTGGGGAATGAGAATTTACGTGCGAGGAAGGATATCGTCTCCCGCCTCACCAAGCACTGTCATATGTCTCCAGAAGTCGCAAAAGAGTTAGCTGGTAGGGTCAAGAAAGTCGTGGTAGAAGGAGCTACTTGACACCAAGTGTTGCGTAGATAAGGGACGTCTCAATGCCTCTATGAAACTGATCCCATTCCTCAGGAATGACGTGCTGAGCCTTGCAACATGAGCTGAAGTGCTCATTCTAGTATAACGTGATCATCATCGTCGCACGATTTCCCCGCTTGGCCTCCTCGCTGTCACTTCTGAGAAATGGAGTATAGTGGAATTCATTCATTTCTGCGCATGAGTATGGCTCGGGACAATTCTTAATCACAGGTCACAGACCTTTGACGGAATCACGATTCCGGATTTGTATTTTCGTAGATAACAGAGAACTAGTTAGCTGTCCTTGGGTAGAAATGCAGCAAGATCGTCTATGTTCTGCGAGATATATGGCCTGCGAATGGAAGACCAACTCTAGGGTTAGGGTTTTATATTATTTCTCACCTTGTCATCTTGAAATTCGAGCAGCGTTCCCTTCAGTATTTGACGCCATCAATATTCGTACGCGTTACTAAGATATATATGGGCTGGCTGAGTCTGACTCCGGCAGCTTTCTTCATAACACGTTTGACGAGACAAGTCGAGCAGCAGAAAGGCCTGGTGATCGAGCCGACAAACAACAAGCTTCTTCGCTGCGCTCCCCAGGAAGTTGGAACCATATCAGGACTGGACAACGATATGTACTACACCTCCAGGCCTCCCCATCGCACAGCCCTGCTGCAAGACGAAGTGCAAGAAGCTCATGGTTCAGGACGTATCCATCCCTAACCCTAACGAGCCTGCAGAAGTGTGTCAGCGTTCCCGTCCAATTTTGCTCATACATACTTGGTCTCGATATCACACATATGATGTTGATTGCTCTCATGTGTTGCGTGAGCATCATCGGCTTTGAGGTGTGACTGATGAGTATGGTGTTTACAGGGTCTGGTATTTACGTCTGTGCATGATTCTTATTGCACTGCATTTCCTCAGACGTCCTTGAGAAATTGGCTACGGAGGTATGTATTTCTCTTCCTACTCCATCACAACAATGAGGTCCTCGCCGCAGTTCCGGACCCGATACACATCCAACAGGTTTTTTCTTGCATCGCTCCGTTGTGGCTATCTACTGAAGAACCCCCAAACTGTACGTATCGTTAATTCGTTTTAACAGGCTATCGCACTTCGCGAAGACTTCATGTAGAAGCCCCGTCCACTACCAAGACTCCGGGAAACGGAGGCTGAGACTGCGAAGCCTACGTTAGGACAATGCGGACGGCCTATCGAGCACTGATCATTTCGAAGGGCAGAATAACGTGGAGCGTGGGGAAGGAGACGAAAACAGCACGGGCGAGGACAACACTACTTCGCTTCCAGTGGACAAATTCATTGATTTCAACGCTATTCCTTATACTTCTGCCAAAGAAGGGCGATTGTAATAAAGAGACGAATGGTTTTTAATCAATCTGCGTTTGTCGCACCGCCTTTGTCTTCCTGTGCATATCGATGAAGAGATGTGACTGGGGCAGCTGAGCGCAGAACCTTGTTAGTGATGCTGTTCAAAACTTACAGACCCAAAGACTGACATTTGCGTCCGTGCATGATTGTTATCTGACGCACACTAGCAGCATCAACAAGATCCGTGAAGGCATCCCAGACACCTTCAGCACACTACATTCCTTTCTCTACAAATTGCACTTCAAGAACTCCCAGGGTTATGGGTACTGCTCCAGGTTAATGAAGAATGCATGCTTTCCGTTCCGCGAGATGTTATGAGCCCACATTCCTATCAGGACCTGAGAGCCATTATGTGGAGCAGTAAATGTATCGAGCTCGGAATTGTCAAGAATGGGGTCTACTTCACGACAGAAGCTGGAAGCACTTTCCACGAATCATCAAGAGACTACATGAATATCAGTGGATGCAGAGCGAGTTGGTGAAGGAAGTTGTCAGCATTGCATGTAAGATACTCCTTTCACCGCTACTTTGGCATTCACATAACCTTTTCCTTCGCACAGCAACATATACACCCGTACTGGAGAATCCTGACCACACCATCGCACACCTAGACGTTATCCTCAGGTGGGCCCCATAACTGGAGCTTGCACGTGTGGTGACGATCGTCCAGTTTTGCTCATGTTTCTATATGCACTCCTGAGCCATACATGAAACTAAAGGTCCTGGCGAAAGGAACGTTTGGGAGACGATGTTCTACGCAGGAATTGATCGACGTACATCAGGTACCTTAGTGTTGCGCAACGCGTGGCATCCTTGTCTCGAAGTTCAGGACGACATAGCTTCATTCCAAATGATGTGAAGATGGTGAAAGGTAAGGTTTACTGCACGGTTACTGTTACATTTCTCATGTGTCGTCTTGTAGGCGAGGGTGAATTTCAGATCATCAGTGAGTGCTGTTACTGTGCCGTTTTAACAGGGCTATAACCTACCGAAAACTGGTCCTAACATGGGCGGAAAGAGCACGTATATCTGTCAGGTACATCCACTATGATATTGTTCGCGAACGCTATTCTCAATTTATCTCACAGGTTGGTGCCATTGCTCTCATGGCACAGACCGGATGTTTTGTTCCTTGCTTGGAGGCGACGTTGCCAATTTTTCATTCCAGTGTGCTTTGTGGAGTGCAGGTGATAGTCAATTGAAGGGCGTCTCGACTCTCATGGCCGAGATGCTTGAGACTGCATCGATTCTCCGAGTAAGTGCGCATTTATATAAATCTTTCCTGAGTTTGACTGTCGTTTACTGTTTAGTCTGCTACCTAAGACTCCCTCATTATCATTGATGAACTTGGCCACGGTATGTCTTCTGTTGGAAGATGAGGCACGTTTTTTGATAATTGACTTGTTTTCAGGAACATCAACGTATGACGGATTCTGCCTTGCATGGTCTATATCTAAGTATGAGAACAACTTTTCTTTCCTCGAGTCGTATCTGACGGCGTACGAAGGCATATCGCATCACACGTCCGCGCTTTCTGTTTGTTTTCCACCCACTTCCACAAGTTCCTCGACGAGGAGCTTCCTCACGTGAAAAATCTCACGCTATAGCTCATGTAAACCAAGAAGATGCATCTGCGCTGCGCGAGAGGGATATCAAGCTGTTGTACGAGGTTGAACCAGGTTTGTTTCGATTTTCCAGACAAACTTCTTTCTCTGGAACTTTGGGATGAAGGCGCTTCGGACCAAAGCTTCGGTGTCCATGTTGCGCATTACCTGAAAACATGACCAAAGTCAGTTCTGGATAGAATTGTTTATGATGTTCACTGAAAGTTTTATGGCTCGAAAAATGGAACTAGAAGATCTGGGGACCGGTAACTGTCAGGAATCTGTCACGCTGATGTTTGCTGAGCAAGACAACAATCAAAACAAAACCCGAGCATTCGGACGAAGTCACTGAGGAGGGCATCCAAATCCTCAAAGAATTACTGAAAAAGTGGGCCTCCGAGTCGCCAGCTGATCATGATGATGTTCTGATGGGCGATGCGTCACACGAGGCTCGGCTGCTTAAACGGTGGCAGTGTGTCGAAGAGTCCAGACCACGTATAGAACAAAATGTGTGGGTGCAGTCTCTGCTCACTTCTTGCTGTTTCATTTCCTTGCTATCCTTGCTATCATTAACATTGCTGTCTGCATATCATGCATAATCGAACTACTGTGGATCATTTGTCACCATCGCATCTTCCACATTTGCGTCCTCGCGTTCAGAACGATTGGGGGAACTTTGGAGCTCAAACTTTCATTGTCCAAATTTCATTTCCGTGGTTCTACTTTGTTATTGCTAGACCCTGGACGAAAAACCTTGTCGCCAGCTGTAGCAATAGGCCTATGATCGTACACAATCAGAAGCCATGTTTCACTCATTATCGGTGGATGATATTGGCATGCAGATTAAGCGGGCGGAGATTGAGACTTGGGTAATTTACGATGTGTAAGGTTATCTGGACTCCAGTACTCACAAATCCTCACCACTGAAGTCAGGCCGCCTCCAGCTAGCATGTGTGGGGCTGCCACGAGCAACCTAACGATGACGACAATGCGACAGATCTGAAGGGGCGAGGCATGACGCAGATAAGCACGCGTCCCACCCCACAATGCTAGGAAAATGAATATGCATGTCGACCACCAGTAGAGCCGAGCGCGCGGCTCCAAAGACGGTGAAAAATAAGTTAATGATTCACGATGGCATAAATGGGCACACCATTCATTATAGGATGCAGGACATATACTCTATAATAGCAAAAAAGAAAGAAAGTAGTGCTAGGTGGCGAATGAACACTGAGCATGCATATCAGCGAAAACGAACAAAAGAGTTGTGACTGAGCAAATGAATGCCAAAGAAAGTTGCTGCTGATCGCCGAGTTATTAAAATTCAAGGTAGTGTGGAAGGTCAAGGGGATGAATGGAGCGGTATCGCAGCGATGTACACTGAAATTCGGGAAGCGGGATCAATTACACAAAGGCCTCTCGGCGGCAGGACAAGAAGATGGAGAATGAAGGGGCTAATATTACCAGACATGGTAGTAACTTGACGGTGCACTCGAGTAGGCATCAGAAACGAATTGACCGATTGGCATGAGGATTGCGTATGCGACTAAAAGGTGCACGAAATTGGTGGAGGGAAGCCTTCAGGGTGCCAATTTTGAGGTATGCTAGTATTAGCCGGAAGGTGCTAAGTGATACATTGTTACATGACTCTCATGTTCATTGTAAATGTGTGATGAATTCGAATGCAGAGAAGAGAATATAAAGAACTTCTTGAGCAAGTGCAAAATTTGGAGGTCAGAAACAACCTACGGTAGTATTAGTGATGACACGATCGATTACTGCAGGCAGCAGTATGGACGTGCTTCCTTCTGGTCACTGCCACTAACCGGGAACTGCCACTAATACTACATGGCAGTGATCAATCGATCACCCACAACCCTCCACAGCTTTTAGTATGTATTTTTTTGCCAAGTTGATGACATGATTGTTAATAACTCTATGTAGGCAACCACTTGATTTCTAACTTCTGGAGTTAATAACCACAAAATGACTTATCGTTCGTACCCTGAAGTGCACAGCCGAATACTCGCCGCTGCAGCTAGACCAACAGCTTAGCGTGTACGAAGCCCAATGCATTTGGACAGCGTGGTTGTAATATTCATCATGAGCTCACGTAGCTACGCCGCCCCAATTACCCAGTACTGGTTCTCAGAATTTCACGGGCACGTGTACGGAACATACTGAATCCAAGCGTCTTCGTCATCTGCCTGGGCATACCGACTCCTGTTCTAACGAGAAGATAGCTGAAGGAGAGCTGGCGCTACTCAAAAACCCCAAACGTACAAGTCAAGACGCACATTTCGCTTTCTCGTCTTGAGTCATTATTGTAATGTCGAGTCCTGCTGAGACACAACCATCTAGTGTAAGTGGTGTTTGACTTTGCCTCAGCTAAGGTTAACTTGAAACCAGTCCTCCATCTCATTTCAATCTGTTGCTAGTCCCACAGACACGTCCAAGTTCAGTATTGTCATCTGCGGAGAAGCCGGATCTGGTAAAAGTTCTTTGGTAAATTTGATCGCTGGGGAGAACATAGCGGTGACATCCTCGGATGCTAGTGGATGCACAGCTGGAACCAATGCGTACGATATTTCGATGATTCGGGATCAGACGTTCAAGGTAAAGCTTGTCGATACAGCTGGTCGGTCCAGTTCACCACTCTTTTTAGTCACTACTGAATTGAATTGCAGGTCTGGACGAGGGCCCTCGAGGTACAGTCCCAGATAAGGAAGCTCGAAGAATTTTGAGAAAGCTCCTTCGAACTATGACGGAGCAAGGCGATATTCATCTCGTCGTGTACTGTGTGCGGGGCGAGAGAGCGGTTCGGACACTTCGCCGGAACTACGAGTTAATCCGCTCTCAAGTAAAGAAGAAAAAAGTTCCAATTATCCTTGTCATCACATGTTTGGAATCCTATAAACCAGAGATGGAAGACTGGTGGACGGTTAACGAGCGAACTATCTCAAACCTTGGGATGACCTTCGCTGGCCACGCGTGTATTACTACGGAGACAATGACATCAATGCACATGGAACGCCGCACCAAATCATATCACGTTGTCTGCAAGCTCATCGAGCAGCATTACCTGGCGAATCAGACAGGGATTCACACCAAATTGTCGCGAAGCACTATTCATCACGTCCCAAGGTACGCATTCCCTACACTCTTTGTATCGTATTCCCCCAACATTAATAAGTAGGACCGAGCGTAACGTCGTAATCTTTGGGGAGACTGGGGCAGGCAAAAGCTCACTTGTCAACCTCATGGCGGGCAAGAATGTAGCAGACACATGCTGTGGTATTGAAACTTGCACGACGCACTGGAAAGAATATTCCCTCGACTTCGGTGGCGAGACTTTTAAGGTGTTTGATACCGTCGGACTCGATGAACCACAGTTGGGAATCCCACAGTACTTCGATGCAGTCAAGAATGCCTATGACCTTATCCAGAAATTGGAGAGAGAAGGTGGTATTGATCTTCTTCTGTTCTGCATGCCGGCAGGCAGACTCAAAGTTATGCACCAACGCAATTACCAGCTCTTTCGCCATTTCGTCTGTTACAAGAAGGTTCCCATCGTTCTAGCGATCACGAACCTTGAAAGAGAGAGGGAGAACATGGAGAGCTGGTGGACGAGAAATCAGGAAGCCTTCCGTAAGAAGAAGATCCGTGTCAATGGTCATGTTTGCATCACCGCCATCGACCCTGCCATCGACCACACCATTCCTGCCATCGAAACCTTGAAAGCAAAATCGCGCACCGCGATCTGGGATCTTATCAAGGATGTCACTGCTGATAGGAAGAAGCAAGCATGGAAAGGCGGAAACGACCTATTCGTGTCATTGATGCCACTTACGGGGAATGGGAATTCACGTGTGAGGGAGGATATTGTCTCCCGCCTCACCAAGCGCTGCTATATGTCTCCAGAGGTCGCAAAAGAATTAGCTGGTAGGATCAAGAAAATCGTGGTAGAAGGAGCTACTTGACACCAAGTGTTGCAGCATGCCTTGAGGTGGCTACTTGGACTCCCGTGTTCTACAAATTATGTTCGTTCCGGTGCATCTTATCCCACTTGTATCCTGTCTTTATTTCTGTATAATGTAAATGTACGACTTTTTCTTTCTTACTGGGTGCAAACTAGCATTCCTTCCAGTCGTCGCATGATTTTGCGAGTGTAACTCAAGTTGAGCGCGAGGGTGCCACTTTGATCGCTTTGGCAACAGTACTGTCTCCCTTGTTTAGACCATTAAGAAGAAGAAAGTCAGGGAATCCTTCTACCATATATATGTTATGGTCTGCTTCCACTCCCCCCGGGGCTGATACATGTTCGCGACTATCTTCCTCTTATCAAAGCCTATCTAATTGCTACGGGAGACTAGAGACCCACAGCATAATTGACGATCAGCGACTCAGAGAATATCTGAAAGACGTTCTGAATCTCATTAACCACTACGTGGGGTACTTATTTCGAATTCCGCATGCATGATATATTATTAGGAAAATTTGAAGAAATAGAATTATTATGCGTGTAGGTCATGACGTATTGGCAAAGTCATTTAAAAGTCTATAACTGGAATGACTATCGAGAACGGGAAGTCAAGTAGCTTCTACCACGTCTTTCTTAATCCTATCAGCTAATTGCCTTGCGACGTCCGGAGACAAACCGCATCTCTTGATGAGGCGAGGGGCAATCTTCTTCGGATTTGAACTCCCTAAAAGTAGCTCCTTCAGCTTTTGCATGAACGACACGAACAGGTTGTCTCCTCCTTTCCGTGCTTGATTTTTCCCGTCAGCAGTGAGTTCCTTGACAAGTTTGCGGATTGTGGTGCGCGATTGCTCATACCGATCTGGACGACTGCCTTCAATGGCAGTGATGCACGCATGACCAGCGACATGGAACTCCTGGTGACGGAAAGTGTCTTTATTTCTCTTCCACCAAGCATCCATTTCCCCGGGTTCGTTTTCGAGGTACGTGATCGCTATAACGACGGGAACCTTCTTTTCACAGAGAAATTCGTTAAAGAGCCGGTAATTGCTTCGAAGCGTAGCGGTGAGTCTGCCTGCGCGCATGCAGAAGAGAAGTAGATCAATGCCGCCTTGGCTCTCCAATTTCTGGATGAGACTATAGGCATTCTCGATAGCATCGAGATACTGTGGGATTCCCAGCTGTGGTTCCTCGAGCCCAACAGTATCGAACACATTATAAGAATCGCCATCAAATTCGATGGAATACGACTGCCACTGCAGCGTGCAGTGTTTCACGTCACTAGATGTCTTCACTACGTTCTTTCCAGCTATGAGATTGACGAGTGAGCTTTTGCCTGCCCCTCCCATCCCAAAGAGGACAACATTTTTACGCTTGTTCCTACTAATGATTGTTAAAAAATACGGCACAAAGAGTATAGGGAATATGTACCTTGCAGCAATTATAGAAGAGACGTGACACTGCTGAATAAGCTTGCAGACAGCGTCGTATGACTGGGCACGTCGTTCCATGTGAGATCCCCCCATCGTCACCGTGGTGATACATGCGTGGCCAGCAAAGGTCATCCCGTGGTTTGAGATGGCTCGCTCGTTGACCCTCCACCACTCTTCCATGTCTGGTTTATAGGCTTCCAAACATGTGATAACAAGGACAATCGGAACTTTTCTCTCGACTTGGGAGTGGATTAGCTCGTAGTTCCGGGCGAGCGTCCGAATAACTCTTTCACTCCGCACACAGTACATGATAAGATGGAGGTCACCTTGCTCCGTCAGAGTTCGAAGGAGCCTCCTCAACATTCTTCGAGCTTCCTCATCTGGGACTATAGCTTCAGGGCCCTCCTCAAGACCTACGATCTATTTTAGTCATAACCACCAAGAGCAGAGAACTGGACCGACCGGCCGTATCGAACAACTTCAATTTCAACGTCCCATTCTGAATCAAAACCTCGTGCGCATTGGTTGCAGTTGTACATCCCACAGCATCGCAAGATGTCATCGCTACGTCTTTCTTGGCGATCAAATTGACCAAGGAACTTTTACCAGCTCCGGCTTCTCCGCAAATGACAATATTGCATGTCTCTGTACGATGTGAAAGTTTCCTGACTTCAGTATCGCTGGAACCAGTAGCACATTGATCTAAGGTGGAGGTCTAGTTACAAGTTAACCCTATGCTAAGCAAGAGCTGAACACTACTTACAATAAGCAGTTGTCTCCCAGACCTCGACATTGCAATGATGACTCAACTCCAGACAAGAAAGCGAAAGACTTGCGTGTCCTCTGTTTTTGAGCGGCGTCAGCTCTCTTTCAGGTATCCCTCGATTCATTAGAACAGGAGTCGGTATATCCACCCAGACGACGAAGAGGCATGGATTCAGCATGGTCCATACACGTGAGAATGGGCATTGTGTGGCGTAGCTGCGCAAGCTCATGAACATTAAAACCATGCTGCCTAAATGCACTCTGCTTCGTACGTGCCTGATTATTACCTTGCGAAGCAAGGTCTTGTTGGCGAACTTCAAATCTGTCAGTCACCTGACATCAATTTGATTCCTTCCGGAGTCGACTAGTCAACATTATGCTGTGCAATTCACGCGTTGCTGTGCATTTAAGCGTTTCAGCAAGGTGATGTAAGACTGAAGTGTCGGAGTTGTATGGAATGTCAGTTGCCCCTTTAGTTTTCTTCCCCGTTTCACATCTTCCTGTCACCTTTCTAACCTTCATTATTCATATCTTCCGCACGAATCGTGCGATCGCCACAGACACCATTGTTATTTTGCCCCAAAACTGCATGGAGTTGCAAGGAATCTGACGCTCGTTCTTTAACTTACTGAAGTAATATATGAATGTATTATATCAATCGTGGGCTTCATATTTGATTTTGACGCTCACCAAGTTCTTCTGACAGGGTGACTAGGAAATTCATGTCAAGAATTGTACCATCAACACGAGTTTGCTTCGAGGGATGCGGCTCGGCAATCTGCAGGTGAGTGTCAATTGTTGAATCAATATCCGATCGACGAGGCGCTGAAGTATGGGTACAACGTGGTCAACATTCGTGTGGCTTTAAAAGAAATGCGGCCAAACGCTACAGTACCCCAGTACCGTCCTGAACGTTCCTCCTAAATCACGATGGCTGTAAGGTACGTAGCATCTAGAAAGGATCTTTGTGCCGTATTTTTCCAACGTTGATAAGTAGGACTGAGAAACATACAAATATCGTCCTCTTTGGGCAGTCAGGGGCGGGCAAAAGCTCACTCGTCAATCTCATGGCGGAAGAGGAGGTAGCAATCACATCCAATGACCTGACATCCTGCACGTTGTGCTGGAAAGAATATTCCATCGAATTCGGTGGCGAGTCTTATAAGGTGTTCGACACCGTTGGACTAGAGGAACCACAACTGGGAATTCCACAATACCTCGATGCTATCGAGAATGCCTATCGCCTCATTCAGGATTTGAAAAAACAAGGCGGCATTGATCTACTTCTGTTCTGCATGCGCGCAGGCAGACTCACTTCTACCCTTCAAAGCAATTACCGGCTCTTTCACGAATTCCTCTGCGACAAGGATATTCCCGTTGTTGTAGTGATTACGCACCTCGAACATGAGAAAGGAAAAATGGATGACTGGTGGACGAGAAACGAGGAACATTTTGTTCGCCGTCAGGTCCATGTCGCTGGCCATGCGTGCATCACTGCCATCGAAGGCAATTGTCCAGGCCGGTATGAAGAATCGTGCACCACGATCCGCAAGCTTGTCAAGGAGTTCGCTGCCGAAGGGAAGAAGAAGAAGCTCGTATGGTTCAGGAACGGAGGCATAGCCGACAACTGGTTCATATCGTTCGTGTTTAAGGTGACGAAGCTACTTGCGGAGAAAATGAAAAAAACTAGTAGTGTGAAGAAGCAAGTGACATCTGACCTCATCTCGCGTTGCGGTATGCCTCCAAAAGTTGCAGAACAGTTAGCTGATATGATGAAGAATGACGTGGTAGAAAGAGTTACTAGTTGACTTCCCATGTTCGATAACTCGTGCTTATCCGGTTGTGGACTTCTAAATGGTTGTTGCCAATATGTCGTCGTGCTTATTTTGCTCAAGTTCTACTTACAATAATATCATGTGTGTCGTAGGCTGCTCGTAGTGCATCACACTAGTACTGTCTATAACTATCGTTTCAGACATTGCTAATCAAGCTCAAAGTCAAATAAGGACTTTGTGATTTTGCTGATGCGGCCTCGTGTCCTCAATTTACTTATCGAAAAGCCCTCATGCTCACGCAAATCCATTTTTAAGTGTAAATCACGCAGGGACCACTCACAATGAAAATTCGAAAGAGTTCGCAATACAACCATCGAAAGTGACAGTGCGACAGCATCTACAACAAGGCTTGCCGAAGGGCCACATCAGATACAAGAGCCACCCCGACGACGTCGGAGACATAAACGCACAAAATCAACTCGCTTTGGTATTACTCTGTTTCATTGTCACCTTCATCTTCGAGGATCGCGTCCTCATCCTCGTTATCAGCGCCTTCATCCACGACTACATCGCCTGTATTCCGTGGTAGCTGAGATGCTTGAGGAACCTTCTTCCCACCATCGCGCGCAGCAGTTGTTATGTCTTCACCGAAAAGTCGTAAACTGAGCGCACTAAAAACAGTCGATGGGTTACCCAGGAAAATTAGATGCAAAATATTTCAAACGAACCTTTTGCCTTCTTATCGATCATGAGAGTTACAGACACATTGGACTTCCACAAAGGTAGAAGTAGGTCTTGTGACAGCCTGTTGACGTCAGCTAGATGCAAATATTAAAGTATGATATACTTACGTCGAGTCATTTGACTGACCAGCTGAGAATCGGACGATATGACTCCCTGGACCTGGAACATGACGTGAGCAAGTCTGTTCAATGATTATTGCAAGAGCCATACTTCTGTTCTCGATGATAGATCGAAACGGGTCCGAAAACGATGCGCATAGGGGATAGTACGTTATCAAAAGAGTCTTCAGAGTCGCAAACTCGGTATCCAATATCACGCTGGGATCGATATACGGGAGAACGACAGGTAATCCTTCGCCAAGAACACGGAACTGCGCTTCAAGCCCCCGTCCTGCTTCTTGTTTGGTGATGACCTTTGTCCCGCTCGTCATCAGGCGCATGCGAGTGTAATCGTTGTTCAAAACGACAGCTTTCACAAGGTCGTTTGTAAGGTAGAAAGATCGTACTGCGTCGCCTGCTGGGTTGCGAACAAGGATGTTCGACGATGGGAAGCTGGTCGTAAGATTAAGTTGATCTCTGTGATAGTGTGAATCGGGGCTCGAAAATTACGACGATGATCTAGAAACACGCACATGCAGGATAACAAGGTCGGATCATTGGGTTCGAGGAAGGTATAGGGCATTTCCTTGAAGGAGGGATCCGAGAGCTTGGGTTTACCCTTGAACGTAGTTTTATTCGTGTCGGATACGGCCTGCACATCTGCTTCGAGAGTATCCGATATCAATGGACGTAAACTGTCGTCCTCTGACATTGGCGTAGGCGGAAATGAAGCACTTTGTTGTAGTTCTGGCAGACTGACAATGTCAAGCTTAACCTTTTTGGCTTCCGGGACAGTGATTTCAGCTTCCTCCGCATCTCTTTTCCTGGGCAATTTTAAGCAATAGTTTTGGAAAAGAAGACGCTGGAACCTACACTGCAGCACTGGCATTACTTTGTCGCGTCTTTCTTTCGAGCACAGCAACGAAGAATCCACCCGTATCCTGAAGATGGGGATATATTCGCATACTTGCGAAACCTTGTGGTCAGAGAACGTTGTATGCAACCAGCACGAGGTG
>Ga0310811_10002876_pt1 | contig 21595 bp, 18 predicted proteins | sample YCmetagenome_FD_207642 | JGI IMG/M metagenome (GOLD analysis project Ga0310811, IMG submission 207642) | Soil microbial communities from experimental microcosm in Duke University, North Carolina, United States - YC | ecosystem: Engineered > Artificial ecosystem > Soil microcosm > Unclassified ...
CCGGACTGCTCCGAGGGCGGCGGGTCGGCGAGCAGGAACTCGACGGTGCCCGCCCCGACGTAGTCGATGGCCTTGGCGGCGGCCACCGCGGCCGCCCCCATCGCTTCCCGCAGCTCTGCGTCGACGGCGGGGGAGGGGGCCTCCTCGAGCACCTTCTGGTACCGCCGCTGGACCGAGCACTCACGTTCGCCCAGGTGGAAGACCTGGCCATGGTGGTCCCCGAACACCTGGATCTCGATGTGCCGGGCGCCGACCAGGTAGCTCTCCAGGAAGACGGTGTCGTCGCCGAACGCGCCGAGGGCCTCGCGGCGGCAGGCCGCGATGTCCCGTGCCAGCGTCGCGGCGTCGTGCACGATCCGCATGGCCTTGCCGCCACCGCCGGCGCTGGCCTTGACCAGCAACGGGTAGCCGACCTCCCGGGCCAGGCCGGCGAGCTCGTCGGCGTCGATGCCTGCGGGCACCTCCGCCGACGGGAGCAGCGGCACCCCGGCCTCGGCCATCATGCGCTTGGCCTCGGTCTTGGACCCCATGGCGGCGATCGCGCCCGGGGACGGGCCGATGAAGGTGAGACCGGCGTCGGCGCAGGCCTGCGCGAAGCCGGCGTTCTCGGCGAGGAACCCGTACCCGGGGTGCACGGCGTCGGCGCCCATCCGCCGCGCCGCGTCGATCACCAGGTTCGCGTCGAGATAGGTCTCGGCGGCGCTGCCGCCGGGCAGCCGGACGGCGAGGTCCGCGTCGCGTACGTGCAGCGCGTCGGCGTCCGCGTCGGAGTACACGACCCCGACCCCGATACCCATGTCACGGCATGTTCTGGCGACCCGCCGTGCGATCTCGCCCCGGTTGGCGATCAGCACGAGCTCAAACACGTGTCCTCCTGAAAGCTACGTAGCACTCCGAAGCAGAATGTCGGACAGTTGAGCCGTTGTATAGTCCGACATTGGACAGCGTTGGCAACCCCTTCGGATGTAGTGTCCGCCGGCCGAATCGTCATCGGAGAGCCATGCAGCGACTCAGGAGTTCCGTCGACCCGCGATCGACCACCTTCGCGGCCAATCGGCAGGTGATGGAGCAGGCGCTCGATGAGCTCCAGGGACACGTCGACAAGGCGATCGCGGGCGGCGGTGAGAAATACGTCGAGCGGCACCGGGCCCGGGGCCGGTTGCTGCCCCGCGAGCGTATCGACCTGTTGGTGGACCTGGGTAGCCCGTTGGTCGAGCTCTCCCCGGTGGCGGCGGTCGGTACCGGGTTTCCCGTCGGCGCCAGCGTGGTCACCGCCATCGGTGTGGTCTCGGGGGTGGAGTGCCTGCTCATCGCCAGCGACCCCACCGTCCGCGGCGGTGCGATCAACCTCTTCTCGATCAACAAGATCCTGCGCGCGATGGACATCGCCAGGGAGAACCGGCTGCCGCTGCTGTTCCTGGTCGAGTCCGGCGGGGCCGACCTGCCCAGCCAGGGTGACTTCTACCTGCGCGGAGGCAACCAGTACCGGCACCTCACCCAGATGTCGGCGATGGGTGTGCCCTCGGTGGCGCTGGTGTTCGGCAACGCCACCGCCGGCGGGGCCTACGTGCCGGGGATGTGCGACTACACGATCCTGATCAAGCAGCAGAGCAAGGTGTTCCTCGGCGGTCCGCCCCTGGTCAAGATGGCCACTGGTGAGGAGTCCGACGACGAGACGCTGGGCGGTAGCGAGATGCACGCCCGCGAGTCCGGGCTGTGCGACTACCTCGCGGTGGACGAGTTCGACTGCATCCGGATCGCCCGCCAGATCATCGCCCACCTCGGATGGCGCAAGCTCGGGCCGCCGCCGGGGCCGGTGGTGGAGCCCCTGGAGGACCCGGAGGAACTGCTCGGCATCGCCTCGGCTGACCCCAAGGTGCCCTTCGACGTGCGTGAGGTGCTGGCCCGGATCGTCGACGGCAGCGAGCTCGACGAGTTCAAGCCGAACTACGGTCAGGCCCTGCTCACCGGCTGGGCGCGGATCCACGGCTACCTGGTCGGCATCCTGGCCAACAAGCAGGGTGTGCTGTTCTCCGAGGAGTCCGAGAAGGCCTCCCAGTTCATCCAGCTGGCCAACCAGATGGACCAGCCGCTGATCTTCATCCACAACTGCACCGGGTTCATGGTCGGCGCGGAGTACGAGCGCAAGGGCATCGTCAAGGACGGCGCCAAGCTGATCAACGCGGTGGCGAACAGCACCGTGCCGCACATCGCGCTGATGGCCGGCGCGTCCTACGGGGCGGGCAACTACGGCATGTCGGGGCGGCCGTTCAATCCCCGGTTCGCGTTCTCCTGGCCGACCGCGCGGGTGGCGGTGATGGGTGGGCCGCAGCTGGCCGGGGTGCTCTCCATCGTGGCCCGCCAGTCCGCGGTGTCGCAGGGCAAGCCGTTCGACGAGGCCGCCGACGAGAAGATGAAGCAGACGATCGAGGCGCAGATCGAGAACGAGTCGACTGCCCTCTACAACACCGCCCGGATCTACGACGACGGGATCATCGACCCCCGCGACACCCGGCACGTGCTGGGTGTCGCGCTCTCGGCGACCCACTCGGGCGAGGTCAAGGGGTCCCAGAAGTACGGCGTGTTCCGGATGTGAGCCCGAACGGAGGCAGTGCATGGACTTCATGCCCAGCGACGAGCAGCGGATGCTGCAGGAGTCGGTGCGCGCGTTCGTGCGCAGGGAATGTCCACCGGACGTCGTCGCCGCCTGCTCGAAGGCCGGTGAACACCGTGAGGACATCTGGCACCGGTTCGCGGCGGCCGGCTGGCTCGGTGTGGGCATCGACCCCGCGTACGGTGGCTCCGGCGGCGACATCCTGGACACCACGCTGGTCGTGGAGGCCGCCTCCGCGGCCGGCGACGCGATCGGGCCGCTGTTCCCGACGATGTGCTTCGGTGGCCACCTGATCGCCACGGCCGGTTCCGAGGAGCAACGCACGGCGCTGCTGCCCGAGCTGGTGGCCGGTCGGAAGCGGTTCGCGCTCTCGCTCACCGAACCGGGCGGCGGGACCGACGTGCTGGGCGCCATGAGGACCACAGCCACCCGGGACGGCGACGGCTGGGTGCTCAACGGCGGCAAGATCTTCACCTCGGCCGCCCGGTCGGCTCACCACCTGATGGTGGCCGCGCGGACCAGCCCCCCGAGCGACGGCAAGAAGGCCCGGGGGATCACCCTGTTCCTGGTCGACGTCGACACCCCCGGGGTGACCATCGACCCGATCGAGGTGCTCTCCGGCGAGGACACCAACATCGTCGGCTACTCGCACGTCCGGGTCGACGCGGACCGGGTCATCGGCGAGGTGGACAAGGGCTTCTACCACCTGATCGACATGCTCAACCACGAGCGGATCGGTACGGCCGCCCTGTGCCTGGGCTGGGCGCAGGCCGCGCTGGACGAGGTGTTGGTCTACTCCGGGCAGCGGGACGCCTTCGGCGGTCCCATCAGCCGGTTCCAGTCGGTACAGCACTCGGTCGCCCGGATGCACCTGCTCATCGAGCAGGCCAGGTTGATGGTCTACCGGGCCGCGTGGATGCAGAGCCGGGGTATGCCCTGTGGTCCCGAGGCGACCGCGGCCAAGGCGGTCGCCGCCGAGAACTGCTTCACCGCCTGCGACCTGGGCATGCAGGTGATGGGCGGGATCGGCTACACCATGGAGTGCGGGGTCAACCGGAACTGGCGCAAGACCCGGCTCTACCGGCTGGCCCCGGTCGCCAACGAGATGGCGCTCAACTTCGTCGCCGAGTCGCTGGGCATGCCGCGCAGCTACTGATCAGCCGGCCTTGGCGTACATCTCGGAGATCACCGTCTGGTTGAAGTAGTAGGGCTCGATGCGGTAGAGCCTGTCGTCGCGGGCCCAGTAGAGCTCGACCACCGGCATCTCGACGGTCTCCCCGGTGGCGCGCAGGGTGAACCGTGTCATGATCCGGCTGGTCGCCACGTCGCCGGCGTCGAACAGCTCGTAGTCCAGGATCTCGACCTCGAAGCGTTCCATCATCTTGCCGACGAAGCCGGTGAAGCCCGCGTGCCCGCGGTGCACGCCGCTCCAGGGCACGGCGTCGGAGTAGGTGAGCTCCAGGTCCGGGTCCAGCGCCCCGAGCGCCGCCTCGAGGTCACCCGCGGCGAATCCGTCGAGCATCTGCTGGGCTGCTTTCGCTGCGGACATGCGGTCTCCAAGGCGTCAGGGGCTGGGCTGAGCCCGAGCTAATCGCAGGCCGCCATCCGGTGTCAACTGTCGGTTCTTAGACACCGGATCGAGCTGTCACCTAATGTCGGACCCTCGTATGGGTAGGTCACTCCGGATCCTCGAGTGGCGGCCGGTGCAGCTCGGTCCGCCGCAGGAGCCAGTCGGTGGCGTCCAGGGCGAGGATGCCGACCTCGTCGTCGGGGCAGCGCAGACACGGTCCGACGACGGTGCCGAGCACACGGACCGCGTCCGCCCGTCGCTCCGGGGGCGTGCCGGCGAGGTCGACCACCACCGTGGCGGCACCCGCGTCGTCGCGCGCTCGTCGCATCTCCCGCAGCGCATCCGCGTCGGGGATCATCGGCGTTCCGGGCCAGTCCACGAACACGATCGACGATCCACGAGACTGCGGACGGGCCGTCGCGGGTTCGGTGGCTGTCATGAGCCAGACAGGGATCTCCGGCTGAACCGGCGACGGCGTGACGGGCTTGCGCGCCGCGGGCGTGCGCCCCTCAGGCGTGCGCGCCTCGGGCATGTGCGCCGCGGGCGTGCCCGAGTCCGCCAGCGGCCACCCGGTCCAGGCGCCGAGGATCGCCTCGAGGTCGCGGGTCCACGCCGGCTCCGCTCCGGGCCGGAGGACCAGCTCCAGCCGCCCGTTCGACATGACGTCGAGCACGCCGAGGTCCTCGGCGACCCGCAACGGCGATGCCGAGCCGCGCAGGTCCATGGCCACCGCGATCCGCAGGTAGCGGGTACGGCCGGCGGCCGCCGCGGCCGCGGTCACCACGTAGGTGTCGTCGCTGTCGGGCATACCGTCGCGGACGGCGCCGACCAGGATCGCGTCGAGGTTGTGGGCCTCGGCGAGCGGTGCCAGCCGCGCCATCTCGGCGGCGTCCGCTCCGGACACCGCTATGCCGAGACGCGGCCCGCTCACGTGCCGACCCCGCTCGCCGGTCGGCCCAGCTGGGGCAGGACGCGCTCGGCCAGCAGCCGCAGGCAACGTCGCAGAGCGCCCCCGCTCACGCCGTCGAAGCGCACCCGCAGCGCGAGGGTGTCGGAGCCCGCCTCGATCAGCCGGCCGAGCCGGTCCACCACCTCGTCCGGCGACCCGAACAGGGCCTGGCGGCCCATCTGCTCCGCGAGCTCGTCACGCCGCGCCCGGCGGGCCACCGGGTCGTCGACCCAGAAGTTCGAGTAGTGCCGCCACATCTCGGTCAGCCGTCCCCGCGCCCAGTCGACCATGCCCGGGTCGGTGTCCACCCAGCACTCGCGCATCACACCGAGCCTCGGAACCGGACCGCCCGCGACGGGTACCAGTTCGTCGGACCATTGCTGCCGCAGCGCCGCCACCTTCCGGCTGGCCACCGTGGGCATGAGCAGCACCGATGCGCCGAAGCGGGCGGCCCTGGCGACCCCACCGGACACCCCGGTGCCGACCCAGAGGTCGGTCGGGCCCATCCGCCCGCTCAGCTCCGGGCCCCGTAGCTCGGCCAGCCGATCGTCGGTGAGCGCCGCCCGGTCGGCCAGCCGAACCCCGGCCGCCGCGAACTCGACCGGCCGGTAGCCGATCCCGACCGCCAGCCGGAACCGGTCCGGGGCGAGGGAGGTCAGCGCCGCGCAACCCTCGGCCACCCGTCGGGCGGGGTGGAACGGCAGCACCATGACCCCGGAGGCGATGCGCAGCCTGCTGGTCGCGGTCAGGAGACCGGCCGCCGGCGGGAACAGCGACGGGCAGTAGCCGTCGTAGGACATGTGGTGCTCGCCCATCCACAGGGTGTCGAACCCGAGCCGTTCCGCGAGCCGTGCCTCGTCGGCGGCTTCCCGGTACACCTGGGCACGGGGGATGGGGCGCATGTAGGTCGACTGCATGCTCCAGAAGCCGAGCCCGACCTCAAGAGGCGGTACCGTCGTCTGCTCCCGCTGTTGGGTCACCTGCCGTACTCCCGTCGACCTTGGCATGTGTTGCCACGCTGGCTAAAGTCGGACAATACAGGTCCGCGAGCCGGAGAACAGGTGGCCGAATGCTGCTCAGTGACGTCATCAGCGGGGCCGCCCTCAAACGGCCCGCGCACACCGCGCTCGTGTGCGCGGGGCGCAGCCACGATTTCGCCGAGCTGGCCGATCGGGCCGTCAGGCTCGCCGGCGGGCTGACCCGGCTGACCGACGCCGGGGACCGGGTGGCGATCCTCGCCGACAACTGCGTCGAGTACCTCGACTGCATCTACGGGGCGTGCTTGGCGGGCACCGTCCTCACCCTGGTCAACCAGCGGCTGGCCGCTGCGGAGATCGAGTACGTGCTCAACGACGCCGAGCCGTCCGTGCTGGTGGTCGGCGCCGGCCACTACGGCCGGGTGGCCGACGTCCAGGCGGCCGTGCCCTCGATCCGGCAGGTGGTGGTGATCGGCGAGATCGACGACGACCTGCGCCGACCCGGGGTGCTGGACTACGACTCGCTGCTCGCGGGCGACCGCCCGGACCCGTCCCGGGCGCACGCCGGCGACGACGAGGTGGCGTGGCTGATCTACACCTCCGGCACCACCGGCAGGCCCAAGGGGGCGATGCTGACCCACCGCGGGATCATGAGCGCGACGCTCAACGCCATGATCGAGTGGAAGCCGGACCCCGACGACCGGCAGCTGTTCTGCTTCCCGCTGTGCCACGTGGCCGCGTTCATCCCGCTGATGTACCACCTGCGGCAGGCCACCGTCGTGCTGATGCCCGGCTTCGAGCCCGGTGAGTACCTGCGCCTGATCGAGCGGCACTCGATCACGCACACCGGGTTGGCGCCGACCATGCTGAACCTCCTGCTCGAGCACCCGGCCATCGACAGCGCCCGGGTCGACTCGGTGCGGTTGCTGGTCTACGGGGCGGCCCCGATGTCGCCGACGCTGCTCGAGAGCGGCATCAGGCGGTTCGGTGAGGTCTTCATGCAGACCTACGGCATGACCGAACTGTCGGGGAACGTGCTGATGCTCGGGCTCGATCACCATCACCGGGCGATCAACGGTGAACCGGGGCTGCTCGCCGCGGTGGGGCGGATGGAGTGCCTGGCCTCGGTGCGGCTGGTCGACGACGACATGAACGACGTGCCGGTCGGCGCCGTCGGGGAGATCGTGGTGCGCGGGGACCAGGTGATGAAGGGTTACTGGCGCGCCGAGCAGGCCACCCGTGAGGTGCTGGTGGACGGCTGGATGCGGACCGGGGACCTGGCGCGGATGGACCGCGAGGGCCTGTTCTACATCGTGGACCGCAAGAAGGACATGATCATCACCGGTGGCGAGAACGTCTACCCCCGGGAGGTGGAGGACGTCATCGCCCGGCTGCCCGGGCTCAGTGAGGTGGCCGTGCTCGGGTTGCCGGACGAGCGGTGGGGCGAGGCGGTCACCGCGGTCGTGGTGCCCCGGGCCGGGCAGGAGGTCGACCCGGAGGAGGTGCGGGCGCTGTGCCGGACTTCGCTGGCCGGTTACAAGGTGCCCAAGCGGGTCGAGTTCGCCGAGGCGCTGCCCCGCAACGCCGCCGGCAAGGTGCTCAAGAGGCAACTGCGCGAGGAGCTCGGATGACGAGCGGCGATCCAACCTTTGCTAAAAGTTAGACATTGACAGTGTGTCCAATGTCCAGTTCTATGAATCTGCCACGCGCCCGCTCGTTCCTGCGTGTGGTGACGGGCGCGTGCCGGCTCAGCTGAAGGGGAACCGATGACGACCCAGGAGAGCGAACGCTCGCTGTACTTCCAGACTCCCGGCGAGCCGTACGACTACCTCAGCGACCTGCGGGAGAACTGCCCGGTCTACTGGGACCCGATGCTGCGCGGCTACTTCGTGACCCGGTACGAGGACGTCAACGAGGTGATGTCCAACGACGCCAGGTTCCGGCTGCAGACCCGCCCGGAGGAGCAGTACGGCGAGCACCAGACCAAGGCCCGGGTCGTCACCTTCCGGGCGATCCTGCACGCCCGGGTCATGCGTCCCTACATCGACACGGTGATCCAGCCGGAGATCGACCGGCTGATCGCCTCCTTCGCCGGTGAGGGCAGGGTCGAGCTGCTGACCGGCTTCGCCGAGAAGTTCCCCGCCCACGTCATCGGCATCCTGTTCGGTCTGGACGAGTCGGACTTCAGCGACCTGCTCGCCTACCGCAACGCCCGGGCCGCGGTGTTCAACGCCCCGCCGGACGCAACCGAGATCGCCAAGGTCGCGGCCGAGTGGCAGACCAAGATGGACGCCCGGATGCGGGAGGTGGTCGCCGATCACCGGGCCAACCCCCGGGACAACCTGCTGACCTGGCTGATCAACGCCAAGGAGGACGGCAAGCCGATCCCCGACGAGGAGATCATCACCGTCGCCGTGCGCGACATCCTGATGGCCGGCAGCGAGACCGTGGCCAGCAGCATCTGCAACGCGGTCTACCGGCTGATGACCGTCCCCGGGCTGTACCGCAAGCTCGTCGAGGACCGGTCGCTGCTGCCTGCCGTCGTCGAGGAGACGCTGCGCTACGACCCGCCGGTGCACATCTTCTGGCGCGCGCCCAACGAGGACGTCGAGCTGTCCGGGTGCCCGATCGAGAAGGACAAGCAGATCTACACCTCGATCGCCAGCGCCAACCGGGACCCCTCGGTGTTCCCCGATCCCGACACCTTCGACATCACCCGCCCCAAGGGCAAGCACGTCACCTTCAGCGTCGGTGCGCACCGCTGCCCCGGTGCCTGGGTGGCGCGCAACGAGGTGGAGATGGCGATCGGCGCGCTGGTCGACCGGTTGCCGAACCTGCGGCTCGACCCCGAGGCGAGTGCGCCGGAGCTGGTCGGCGTCGCGCTGCGCCCCTGGATGCCGCTGCACCTGCTCTTCGACCCGTCCTGACGGAGATCTCGTTGACGAGCGGGTCGGTGTCGGGCGGGTCGTTGACAGGCGAATCGTTGACGGGCGGGTCGGTGTCGGGCGCGTCTCTGCTCGGGCGCAGGGCCCTGGTGACCGGCGCGAGCCGGGGGATAGGCAAGGCGGTGGCGCTCGCGCTCGCCGCCGAGGGTGCCGACCTCGCCCTGGTGGCCCGCAGCCTGACCGACCTGGAGGTCACCGCCAAGGAGGTGCGCGCGCTGGGACGCACGGCGGTCGTGGCCGCCATGGACGTCACCGACGAGTCGAGCGTCGAGACGACGACCGGCCGGGTGGTGGCCGAGCTCGGCGGCCTGGACGTGCTGGTCAACAACTCAGGGGTGATCACCGCGTCCCGGCTGCTGGACACCAGCATCGAGGAGTGGGACCGGGTGCTGGGCACCAACCTGCGGGGCACGTTCCTGGTCTGCCGGGCGGCGGGCAGGCATCTCGTGGCGCAGGGGTCGGGCAAGGTCATCAACATCGCCAGCAGCTTCGGGGTCAAGCCGGTGTCCGGGTTCAGCGCCTACTCGGCGTCCAAGGCCGGCATCCTGCAGCTGACCAAGGTGCTCGCGCTCGAGTGGGCCCGGGACAACGTGCAGGTCAACGCCATCGCCCCGGGCTACGTGGCCACCGACCTGAGCTCGGCGATCGTGGAGGACGAGGCGTACGCCGCGAAGATCACGGCGCGCATCCCGGCGCGACGGATGGCCACCGCCGACGAGATCGGGCCGCTGGCGGTGCTGCTCGCGTCGCCGGCGTCGGACTACCTGACCGGGTCGGTCCTGGTCACCGACGGCGGGCACTCGCTCTGAGATCGGTCCGGCCGGAACCCGGGTGAGCTCACCCGGACGGTCGTGACGGCTCCGTCGGGTGCTCGACAGACCCACCGGACTCGGCCAGCACCTCGCCGGTGTGCTCGCCCAGCCCGGGCGCGGGTAGCCGCACGCTCCGGTCGGGGTGGGAGCGCAAGCGCCACGGCGGCCCCACCATCTCGGTCGGGCCGGCCATCGGGTGGTCGGCCTTGATGATCGTCTCCCGGGCCTCCACCTGCGGGTCGCTCACCACCTCGGACAGGCCGCGGATCTCCGAGGAGGGGATCCCGTGCTCCGCGAACAGGGCCAGCCACGCCGCGGCCGGTCGGGCACGCAGGTGCGCGGCGATGGCCGAGATGACCCGGGCCCGGTTGGCCTGGCGACCCGCGGTGGTGGCCAGCTCGGGGTCGGTGACGAGCGCGTCGTCGCCCAGCGCCGTGCACAACCGTTGCCACATCAGGTCGTTGCCCGCCGCGACCACTATCGGGCGGTCGGCGGTGGCGAAGCTCTGGTACGGGGTCAGGACCGAGTCGGTGGCCCCGCACGGGCTGGGTTCCTCACCGCCGGCCAGGTACGCCGCGATGCGGGGGGCCATCAGGAACAGGGCCGCGTCCAGCAGTGACACGTCGATCACCTCGCCCCGTCCGGTCCGGCGCTGACCGTGCACCGCGGCGGCGATGCTGTACGCGGCGATGAGGCCGGCCACGGAGTCGGACAGGGCGGTGCTCATCCGCTGCGGCGAGTCCGAGGACGGGCCCGTCACGCTCATCAGCCCGGACCTGGCCTGCGCGATGAGGTCGTATCCGGGGCGTTCGGCGTCCGGGCCCTCCAGCCCGAAGCCGCTGATCAGGCAGTAGACGAGCCTGGGATGACGCGCGGTGAGCGCGTCGGGTGCCAGCGACAGCCGCTCCAGCTTCGCCGGGTTGAAGCTGGTGATCAGCACGTCGCTGTCGCGGAGCAGACGTTCCAGGAAGTCCCGGCCGTCGGCCGTCTTGAGGTCCATGCACACGCTGCGCTTGTTGCGGTTGGCCGACATGAACCAGGTCGACTGCCCATTGAGGAAGGGAGGGCCCCACTGGCGGGTGTCGTCACCCCGGGGATCCTCGACCTTGATCACCGACGCGCCCATGTCCGCCAGCAGCATGGTGGCGGTCGGCCCTGCGTAGGAGCCGGTGAGGTCGACGACGCGGACGTCGGACAGTGGAAGGCTCGACGGCGCGGCCGGGGTGAAGGGTGGCCGATCGTCGGGCATCGGTGTGCCTCCCTGAGCTACGATGATGTTCGACATTATCATTCCACTTAAAGAACCGACAGTTCAAACGTGTGCAGGTCGTGCCCCTGTCCAGGTGTATCCTGCTGTCAATAGTCCGACGAAGAGCCGGCCAGGGTCGAAGGCCAGGCAGTGGGGGGTAGCCGGATGACTACCGACGACGCTGCTTCGGCGGTGTTCACCGCGAAGGTCGTTCAGCGACCTCGCCAGCAGGTCGAGGACCAGATCCGGGCCGCGATCCGGTCGGGTTCGATCAAGACCGGGCAGAAGCTGCCCACCGAGGTCGCGCTCTCCCGCGACTTCGGTGTCTCCCGGACCACCGTGCGTGAGGCCCTGCGCTCGCTGGTCGCCGACGGGCTGATCGAGAAGGTGCCGGGCGCCGGCGGCGGCAGCTTCGTGCGGATGCTCGACTCACGTTCGTTCGGCATCGAGCTCGGGCAGGACATCGAGAACCTGCTGCGGGTCGGCTCGATCGTCTACGGCGAGGCCGCCGACGTCCGCCGCATGCTGGAGGTGCCGTGCGTGCGGCTCGCCGCCGAGAACCGGACCGCCGACGAGGCCGCCGAGCTGCGCGACATCGTCGACCAGCAGAAGAAGCTGTCCTACGACGACCCGCAGGTGCCCGAGCTCGACGTGCGCTTCCACTCGCTGATCGGGAAGGCCTCGGGCAACCGGGTGGCGGCCGCCTTCGTCGACGCCCTGCACAAGGTGACCGAGCCGGTGCATCACCTCGACCTGGACGAGGAGGTCGGCCGGCGGACGGTGCGCCAGCACATGGCGATCGTGCGGGCCGTCGAGAAGCAGGACCCGGCCGCCGCCGAGCGGGCCATGGTCGATCACCTGTCCTACCTCGAACAGCACCCGCTGTCCTGAAAGGCTCTCGACATTGACCCTGCAGCCGGAGCTGACCGTCGAGATGCAGCGCCGCCGCTACGACGAGTTCTTCAGCCGGCTCGTGGTGGACCCCTCGGCCGAGGTCACGGCGGTCGGCGGTGGGCCGGTACCGGCGGTGCGTATCCGCTACCGCGCCGGCGCACCCCGCCACATCCTGTTCGTGCACGGTGGCGGCTACGTCTGCGGGCATCCCGAGGGGGCCTCGAGCGTCGCGGCCCTGCTGGCCAGGGAGGCCGACGCGGAGGTCCTGCTGCCGCGCTACCGGCTGGCCCCTGAGCACCCACACCCGACGGCCGTCGAGGACGTGGTGGCGATGTACCGGTGGATGCTGGCCGGCGGCCTCGGCGGTGGGGGGATCGACCCGGCCCGGGTGGCCGTGGTCGGGGAGTCCGCCGGTGGAGGCCTCGCGCTCGCGGTCGTCGGCGAGCTGGTCCGCGCCGGGGCGCCGCCGGCCGCGCTGGTGACCTGGTCTCCGCTCGCCGACCTCGATCTCACCGGGCTGACCGGTAAGAGCAACATCGGCTCGGATCCGATGGTCACCGAGGCCGTGCTCGAGCTGTCCGCGGCCGCGTACCTGCAGGGTCAGGATCCCCGCACGCCCAGCGCCTCACCGGTGTACGCCGAGCTGGCGGGCCTGCCCCCGCTGCTGATCCAGGTGGGGGCCAGGGAGGGCCTGCTCGACGACTCGACGCTGCTGGCGGCGAACGCCCGCGCTGCCGGTGTCGCGGTGACGCTGGAGATCGCCGACGGCCAGCCGCACGTGTTCCAGTACCTGGCGGCCCGGCGTCCCGAGGCGCTGGCCGCGGTTGAGCGCACCGCGGCGTTTGTGGTCGCTCACACGGGCTGACGCACCAGCCCGATGTGGTCGGCGAGTCGCTGCCGGTGGTGCGCGGGTCCGCCGAGGTAGAGGGCGTCCGCGCTGGCCCGCTTGTAGAACAGCTGCGCCGGGTACTCCCAGGTGAACCCGATGGCCCCGTGCACCAGGATGTTCTCCTCGGCCGCGTGCAGGTAGGCCTGCGAGCACCGCAGCTGGGCCAGGCTCGCCGCCGTGTGCAGGTCGGGTGCGTCGCTCGCGGCGGCGAGGGCGGCGTAGTAGGCGCAGGATCTGGCCGACTCGACCTCGACCAGCATGTCGGCGCACTTGTGCTTGACGGCCTGGAAGGACCCGATCTCCCGTCCGAACTGGGTACGGGTCTTCGCGTAGTCGACCGCCATCTCCAGGACGCGCTGGGCGCCACCCACCTGTTCGGCGGCCAGCGCCGCGCCCGTCAGGTCGAGCAGCCGCGCGAACAGTGCCGACCCGGTTCCCGGTGCTCCGACCAGCCGGGCCGGAGCGTCGCGCAGTGTCACCTCGGCCTGCGGCCGGGTCAGGTCCATGCTGGTCGACGGGGTCACCATGACCCCCGGTCCGGACGGTCGCACCGCGTAGAGCGAGGGGCCGGGACCCCCCTGGGCCACCAGCAGGATCAGGTCGGCGATCTGGCCGGCCAGCACGAAGCTCTGGGTGCCGGTGAGCCGCGAGTCGCTGTCGGCCTGCACGGTCAACCCGGTGGCCGACCAGGAGCCCGAGTCGTCGGTCAAGGCCACCGTGGCGATGCTGGACCCGTCCGCGATCCCGGGCAGGTACTCGGCCTGGGCCTGCTCGTCGCCGCTGAGCAGCAGGGCGTTCACCGCGAGGGCCGCGGTCGGCAGGTAGGCCCCGCAGGCCAGCGTGCGACCCAGCTCCTCGAGCACCATGGCGAGCTCCTGCTGGCCGTATCCGCTGCCGCCGAACCGCTCGGGCACCGTCAGGCCCTGCAGCCCCAGGGTCCCGGCCACCCCGCGCCAGATCTCAGGGTCGTGGCCGCTCCCGCTGGTCACCGTCGCGCGCACGCGGGCATCGATGTCGCGGTCGCGCAGGTACGCCCGTATCGAGTCCCGGAACAGCTCCTGCTCCGCGCTGAACATCAGCCTCACGGTCCGGTCTCACTCTCTCCGGTGGGGGTGAACGGGGTGTAGCCAGCTCTTTCGCTGATGTCCGACACCGCTCACGAGCCGCTCGTGGAAGGGCTCCCGGCGGCCGCGAAACGCACTCTAGCAGGACTGGAAGCTAGAAGTCCGACAGTTGACTGACGGACCAAGAACATACTAATGTCGGTCAGCAGTACGCCGGGCCGAAGGAGATGCGGCGATGTCCACGAACGGCACCCAGGACCAGCTCACCTCTCGGGTCTTCGCCATGTGGCGCAGCATGTTGCCCGACCGTCCCGACGTCTCGATCGACGAGTTCCGGGCCGGCTACGACGAGATGTTCAAGGACTTCCCGGTCGACCCCGAAGCCACGATCACCGAGGTCGATGCCGGTGGTGTGCGATCGCTGCTGGTACAGATCGGGTCCGGGCGGCCGGAGCGTCACGTCGTCTACTTCCACGGCGGCGGCCTGATGTGCGGCAACCCGGAGGGTGTGCGCGGCACCGCGGCCCTGCTGGCCCGGGCCGCGAAAGCGGCGGTTCTGGTGCCCGACTACCGGCTCGCCCCGGAGAACGCCTTCCCCGCGGCCGCGCAGGACGCGGTCACCGCCGTCCGTTGGGTGCTGAGCGAGGGTGGCGCGACGAGGGACAAGCTGGCGCTGCTCGGCGACTCCGCCGGTGGTGGGCTGGCCACCCTGGCCGCGATCGCGCTGCGCGACGAGGGCCCGGGTGCTCCGGCCGCGCTGGTCGGTTGGTCGCCATGGGTCGACTGGACCGTGTCGGGCTCGACCATCGAACCCAAGGCCGCCGTGGACCCGATCGCCAGCGGTCAGTCGCTGACCATGTCCGCGGCCGCGTACCTGCAGGGCCACGACCCGGCGGATCCGGCCGTCTCGCCGCTGTTCGCCGAGCTCGGTGGCCTGCCGCCGATGCTGATCGAGGTCGGTAGCGAGGAGGTGCTGCTCGATGACTCGCGCCGGTTGGCGGCCGGGGCCGAGGCCGCGGGCGTGGAGGTGACCCTGGAGGTCGCGGACGGCCTGCCGCACGTCTATCAGTACTTCGCGTCGTTCCTGCCCGAGGCGCAGGCCTCTATCGAGCGCAGCGGTGCGTTCATCGCCAAGCACACCTGAGTGCGCCCCAGACAGGAGGTATGTCGGTGAGCCGACAGTGCGGGATGTTGTTCGAGATGCAGGTCGCCCGGGTCCCCACGCCCGGGGAGAAGCACACCGCGTTCGACGGTGAGGGCCAGCCGTACGAGGTGGAGGCGGTCTTCACCCCCGAGGCGACGCACCGGGCGTTCCACGACGTGGTCGAGGAGGTGGTGCAGGCGGAGAAGAGCGGCTACACCAGCGCCTGGTTCGTGGAGCACCACTTCTACGAGGAGGCCTCGCAGAGCTCCGCGCCCGACGTGATGCTCTCCCACATCGCGGCCAAGACCGAACGGATCCGGCTCGGTCACGGGGTACGGCTGCTGCCGCACGCCTACAACCACCCGGTCCGCGCGGCCGAGTCCGCCGCCGTGCTCGACCTGCTGTCGAACGGGCGGCTGGAGTTCGGCACCGGGCGCAGTCTGAGCCGGTTGGAGCTCGAGGGCTTCGGTATCGACCCCGCCGCCACCCGCGAGCAGTGGGACAACAGCCTGGGCATCATCGTCGACGCCTGGACCAAGGAGGTCGTCGAGCGGACCGAGGGCCCGATCCAGTTCCCGCCGCGCTCCGTAGTGCCCAAGCCCCTGCAGCAGCCGCACCCGCCGTTGTGGGCGGCCACCACCGGCGCGCCGGGCCACGAGCTGATGGGGCGCAAGGGCCTCGGCCTGCTGTCGTTCACCCTGATGCTGCCGGTGGAGGAGCTGGCCAGCCGGATCGCGCTGTACCGGGAGGGCATCAAGCACGCCGAGCCGGTCGGGCACTTCGTCAACGACCAGGTCGCCGCGATGACCATGGTGCACTGCCACCAGGACGGCCAGGTCGCCCGCGAGCGGGCCGCCGATGCGGTGATGGGCTACCTGCGGTGGGCCTTCGCGGCGTTCGTCGGGGCGGCGCGGTGGATGGACCCGCGCGAGGGCACCTACAACTACCTGCAGGAGATGCTGGGCATCGACATCGACCAGCTGACCTTCGACATCGTCAACGACAACGACATGGTCATCGTCGGCACGCCGGACGAGTGCAAGAAGAAGGCGGAGCGGTACTTCGACGCGGGCGTCGACCAGATGCTCTGCCAGATGTCACTGCCCGGGCTCTCCCACGACCACATCATGGAGTCGATCGAGCTGTTCGGTCGTGAGGTCATCCCGGCCGTAACCTGAGTCCGTCCGTCACCTGAGAAGAAGGGACTGGCGTCGACCAGTGGATAGCTCCCCAGAGGAATTCGACGCCGTCGTGATCGGCGCCGGCTTCGCCGGTCTGTACATGTGTCACAAGCTGCGCGATCACCTCGGCCTGCGGGTGGCGGTGCTGGAGGCCGAGGACGGTGTCGGTGGCACCTGGCGGCTCAACCGTTACCCCGGCGCCCGCTGCGACATCGAGAGCTTCGTCTACTGCTACTCGTTCTCCCGGGAGCTCTACGAAGAGTGGGAGTGGACCTCGAAGTACCCGGCGCAGGAGGAGATCCTGCGCTATCTCGAGCACGTCGCGGACCGGTTCGACCTGCGGCGCAGCATCCGGCTGGGCACCCGGGTCACCTCGGCGGAGTTCGACGGCGACCAGTGGCGGGTCACCACCGCCGCCGGGGCCCACCTGAGGGCCAGGTTCCTGATCACCGGTGTCGGCCTGCTCGCGTCCGCCCCGTTCCGGCCGGACTTCCCGGGGCTGGAGACCTTCGCCGGACGCTGGTGCCACACCGGAGCCTGGCCGCGAGAGGGCATGGAACTCGAGGACCTGGCCGGTAAGCGGGTCGGGGTGATCGGCACCGGTTCCAGTGGCGTGCAGACCATCCCGGTGATCGCTGAGGTGGCCGAGCACCTGACGGTCTTCCAGCGCACCCCGCAGTACGCGATCCCCGCCCAGCACCACACCATCGGTCCCGATGAGCTGCGCCGGCTACGCCACTCCTACGACGAGGTGTGGGAGCAGGCCCACTCGTCTCTGGGTGGCTTTCCGTGCGACCCGATCCCGCGCTCGGTGCTCGACGACACTCCCGAGCAGCGGACCGCCGAGTTCGAGCGGCTCTGGCAGCGCGGCGGCCTGCACTTCGTCCTGGCCACCTACCAGGACCTGCTGTTCGACATCCGCGCCAACCAGCACGCCGCCGACTTCGCCCGGGACAAGATCGCCGAGCGGGTACGCGACCCACGCATGCTGGAACTGCTGCTCCCACCCAAGGACCTGCCGATCGGGGCAAAACGGCCGATCATCGAGACCGGGTACTTCGAGACCTACGACCGGGACAACGTCGCCCTGATCGACATCCGCGCCGACCCGATCGTCGAGGTCACCCCCACCGGAATCCGCACCGAGAACGACCACCACGACCTGGACGTGATCGTGCTGGCGACCGGGTTCGACGCGGTCACCGGCCCGCTGCTGCGGTTGAACATCTCCGGCCGGGACGGTGTGGCGCTGAGCGAGCAGTGGGCCCAGGGGCCCGCGTCCTACCTCGGGCTGGCCATCTCGGGTTTCCCCAACCTGTTCACCATCACCGGGCCCGGCTCCACCTTCGGCAACATCCCGGTGGTGGCCGAACACCACATCGACTGGATCTCCGACCTGATCGGTCACATGCTCGACACCGGATACGCACGTGTGGAGGCGACCCCCGAGGCCCAGCAGGAGTGGACGGCGACCATGGCCCGGCTGGCGGCCAAGAGCCTCATCCCACTGGCCGACTCCTGGTCCACCGGCGCCAACATCCCCGGCAAGCCCCGGACCGTGCTGTTCTATCTGGGGGCCTACAGCACCTACCGGAAGCGGTGCGACGCGATCGCCGCCGAGGGCTACCGGGGATTCGTGTTCGAACGCTGACCGTCGCGCCGCGCTCGGTGACCCGGCCCGCGACGCGGACCGGGGTAGCCGGCTTCAGCGTCCGCCGAGGTAGCGGTCCAGAACCTGGTGATAGTGCGAGATCCGGGTCTCGTAGGTCGACAGGCGCAGGCCGGGGAACGCCGGGTTGATCATCCCGGCCTGCTGGTGCGGCAGGTTCACGATGTCCTGGTCGGTGGACAGCCCGGCGCTCTCGCCCTCGTCGAGGAAGCGGTGCTCGTCGTGCGGCGGCAGGGGAGCGCCGTCGGCTACCCGCTTGAAGTACCACATGTCGAAACGCGAGGAGTTCGGGTCGCCGTGCACCGGCCGGATCCGGAAGACCCAGGCCCCGAACGGAAACGCGTTGATGATGACGTTCGGGAAGAACATCACCTGGAAGTTGTCGATCAGCTGGGCGTCGCTGAACTTGGACACGTCGATGTTCTGGTGCTCCATGCCGGCCTTGAGCATCGGGATCATGAGATCGCGCAGCTCCTGGCCCGGGGCGGGCTCCATCTCGCGCAGCATCGGCACCATCGAGGTGTCCTCGCCGAAGGAGCCGAACAAGAACTCAAGCCCGTCGCAGACGTCCTCCCACTCGGGAGGCTCCTCGTTGGCGATCCGGTCGAAGGCGCCGAACGTGATGGTCATCGTGGAGTGGTCCCCGTCCAGGGTGACCGGATAGTTGGCGAAGTTGAGGAACCCGTTCCCTTCGGGGTGCAGGTAGCGGGCGTGGTAGGCCTCGTTGAAGGCGTCGACCGAGTTCTTCCAGTTGCATCCGATCATCTTCGACCGGTTCCAGCGCACGTACATCTGGTCGAGGTCATAGGGCTCCAGCTTCTCCGCGACGGGAGCGAGGAACTCCTCCAGCGGGCCGGCCTGAGGGTCGAGGTTGACGAACACCCACTTGTTCCAGACGTCGACCTGGATCTCGCGCAGGGCGACGTCGGCGTCATCGAACGGGCAGTACTCGAGCCGCTCGGGGACGTCCTTGATCTGGCCGTCGAGGGACCAGGTCCAGGCGTGGTAGGGACAGCGCAGCTCGCGGGCCGTGCCGGAGCCCAGCTTGATCTTGCGTCCGCGGTGCAGGCAGACGTTGTGATACGCCTTGAGTGAGCCCTGCGATTCGCGTACGACGAGGACCGACCACGGCCCGATCTGGTACTCGACGTAGTCGCCGACGTTCTCGACCTCGCCCTCCAGGCAGGCGAGCTGCCAGACCCGCGACCACATGTGGTCCATCTCGCGCTTGGCGTAACCGGGCTCGTAGTACCGGTCAGGGGTCACCAGATAGTCCGGTGCGGGAGGCCGCCTCGGCATGTCGTCGTCGGTGATGGCGGTGGCGTTCTCGGTCACGGTCATGAGATGGAGACCTCCTGTCACTGAGCGGGACGGTCGGGGCGGGGGAGCGGCCAGACGCCCTCGAAGTACGGGCCGGGAATGCCGGCGGCCGCCGCCGCACCGTCGGGGTCGTAAACCTTGATCGACGGGAAGTGCCAGTGGCCGCTGATGGTGCTCTCCTGGTCGGCGACCCGCAGGACGGCGTAGAAGCCGATGTACGCGGTGAAGAACGCATCGATGAGGACCGTGGCGACCATGATCTCGGCGAGGCCCTTCCTCCGGGCCAGCAGCGGGGACCGCATCGTGAACCGGTTGGCCAGTCGCAGGGCGAACGACTGCCCCCGGTCGTCCTGGTGCATCATCACGCCGCAGATCCCGGCGGTGACGCCGAGCATGACTATCTCGGTGATCGGGAGGTGGCTGTTCCCGCCGGGGCCGGTCACCAGGGCGGGCCCCCAGTACCGCCAGTACTGCCAGATACCCATATTGATCATCACGGACTCGACCGCTGCGTCCCAGGCCATGCCGATCGCGGTGCCCGTGGCGAAGAGAACCCACAACTCCCGGCGCCGTGCGACCGCGCCCCGGCGTGCCTGGCGTCGCGTCCACCTCCTGCACAGGGCGACGGCCAGCATCGCGGGCGTCAGGTAGAAGAAGGCGTAGCCCGGGACGACCCACAGCGGCTCTACGGTCGGGCTGATGTCGAAGTAGGCCCAATCCACGGGTACGTGGAGCATCTTCGGGTTGTAGCAGGCGAACATCGCCCAGTTGAAGATCGGATCGAACAGCGCGATCGTCGTACAGGCGATGTAGATGGCGACCCCGGGGTGCATCCGCCCGGTGCGTCTCCAGGACCGGTAGAAGATCGTGAACATGCCGACGCCGACGAGCGCGGCCATGATGATGATGACGTTGCACCACACGCCATCGGAGATACCGAGGAAGCTGTTCGGGAACTGGCTCCGATCCGGTGCGGGGTTGAGGATCCGCGGGTCGTAGATGCGGATCTCCTCGAACGAAGCGAGCACTGCGATGCCGACGCCCGCCAGCGCTATGACGGCCCGGGTCTCCGTGGACATCCGAGTTTTCGTGTCGCGCCGGGCCGGCTCGGCGGACGGTCGCTCGCTGGCCCGATCGGACTGAGTGGGGCTGGCCATCGTTGCCTCCCGAGCGTCGTGCGGGACCCAGACATTTGCGACCCTACTAAATCTCTACTTGTACAACAAGAGTTTGATGTCGGACATCTAATGCAGACGACTTCGGCGGCGATACGCCTTGTACCTGCAGTTGAGAGGGCTACGCGTCCGATGGCTGAAGAGATCCGGCTTGTGACGTGACCTGATCCGGCCCTTCTTATTGAGGTTCCACTACCGTCGCTGGAAAGGATGGGTCGGCGCTGACAGCAGCCGGACCGCCGTAGACTCCGGGCATGCCGAGCGGAGCGGAGCGATCGCTGTCTCGGCCATCCGTCGAGGAGCGTCGCCGGCAGCTGGTGGACGCGGCGCGCGAGGTGTTCGTCGAGCACGGCTTCGCCGGTGCGAGAACCCGGGACATCGCCGGCGCCGCAGGTACCACCGAGACTGCCATGTACCGGCTGTTCGCCTCGAAGGAGCAGCTCTTCGACGCCGCGATCTGCGATCCGCTCGAACAGCTCGTTCTGCGAATGGCAGCACTCGCCCAGGGTTTCGCGGTCGGCGACGAGCATGGACGACTGTGCCTGAACCGGGCCGCCCAGGAGAGCATGCTCGAGACGATGATCCGGGCCGCGCCGCTGTTCGGCGCCGCTGTGCTGACCAGCGAGACCGGGTCCACGTTCTACCAGTTGCGGATCGCCCCGCTCATCGACCTCGCTGTCAAGGCCGTGGCCGAGATGCTGCGGGGGTTCCCGGACGCCGAGATCGAGCCGGAGACTCTGTACCTCGCCCTCTTCGGCATACACATGGGGTTGGCGGTGGAGGCCAACACCGTCGACCCCGACCTCGACGTTTCGGCCATGGCGGCGGGTGTCGTCGACCTGCTCTCCTACGGCCTGGTAGGCCCATGACCCGCCCCCAGCCATCGGTCACCCAGCCTTCGCCCGCCCAGCCTTCGTCCGCCCAGCCTTCGCCCGCCCGGCCTTCGCCCGCCCAGCCTTCGTCCGCACAGCGGCGGGGCGCGACGGTGCGCCGACGGCTCGATCCGGATGCCCGCCGCGCCGAGATCACCACGGCGGCGAAGGAGGTGTTCCTGCGCATCGGTTTCTCCGCGACCACGTTCCGGCTCATCGCCGAGACCGCGGGGTCCTCGGAGGCCCTGCTGCACCGGTATTTCGGCTCGAA
>Ga0310811_10002877_pt1 | contig 21584 bp, 46 predicted proteins | sample YCmetagenome_FD_207642 | JGI IMG/M metagenome (GOLD analysis project Ga0310811, IMG submission 207642) | Soil microbial communities from experimental microcosm in Duke University, North Carolina, United States - YC | ecosystem: Engineered > Artificial ecosystem > Soil microcosm > Unclassified ...
ACCACGTCACCTTCTTCGTCGGGGAAAACGGCTCCGGGAAATCGACCATCATGGAAGCCCTGGCGGCCGTCTGCGGGCTGCCCGCCGGCGGAGGCGGCCGCACCGAACTCGCAGATTTGAAAGCCCCGCAGACTCGCAGCGAACTCGCTCCATATCTCCGAGGCTCCTTCCGTCGCAAGCCGTCGGGAGGCTACTTCTTCCGTGCCGAGTTCCAGGCACACTTCGCCACGTTGCTCGAGGAGCGGCGAGCCGATCCCCATTTCATCGCGGATCCCTACGAACGCTATGGCGGGCGCTCCCTCCACACCCGATCCCATGGCGAGGCGTTCCTCCAGGTCTTCTTCGCATGGCTCCATCCCGGCATCATCCTCATGGACGAACCGGAGGCCGCTCTCTCCCCGCAACGCCAGCTTGCCCTGCTCAGCCAGATGGCACGATTGGCAAAGTCCGGAGACGTCCAGTTCATCGTGGCCACGCACTCTCCGATCATCCTCACCCTGCCCGGTGCCACATTGCTCTCGTTCGACGGCCCGAGCATCACTCCGATCCGCCTTGAGGACACCTCCCACTACCAAATCACCAAGGGCATCCTCGACGCCCCCGAGCGCTATTGGAAACACCTCCTCACCGATGACGCCCCCAGCTAGTGCCGACTCTGCATCGACATCCGTGCCATCGGTGTGATCCGTGGTTCTTTCCTTCCCGTGCCCCTTCCCACTAATCCGGTTCAAGCCCACCGCGCAGCAACAACTCCCATGCATCCGATCATCCGCTTCTTCCAACGGTACAGGATCCTCCTCCTGTCGCTGTATGTCGTAGCCATGGCCCTGACCTTCCGGAAAGAAATCTGGCAGAGCCTGGGACTGGCCGCGCTGGCCTTCGGCCTTCTGTTCATCCTGCCGCTCGCCTATCTCGTCTTCCGGCGCCTAGCTTCCACGAGGTCACGGAGAGATTGATCCTCCGCCGCCGACTATCGGCAAGGTCCGGAACGGAGCGCTACCAGCGATCCATTGTCCCTCCCACGCCTCGCACAGCCCGTCCAGCAATCCGATGAATATCTTCGCCCTCGGACCGTTCCCTATAAAACCATGAAATCCCCACGCGCGATCATTGCACTTTCGTTCGCCATCTGTCTCTCCAGTTACGCTGCCGTCGGCTCTCCTCTCCGCAAGGCCAATCTGCCCGAAATCGTCACCACGACCGTCCCTTCGTTGAGCTTTTCAAAAGGGGACAAAGGCTGGAGCGGAGGAATGGTCGCCAACGGCTACGTTGCCAACACGACTTTCGACTCGAATACCAGCTACGCGATCTATCAGAGCACCGAAGACATCGACGCCTCCAAAGCAGCTCCGGCAATTTTGCACGCCATCGCGGAGAAATTTAAGCTCCCTATCTCGGATCCATCCTCCTCCTGGGTGAAGACCATCTCATCCGGCCCGCCTCCGGAAGACTACGCAGAAGCTTTCTTGAGCAGCTTTCCCGAAAAAGATCGGACGAAAGGCGCGGAATACGTCACGGTCGAGATTGCGAAGATCGAAGCCCACAGCTACGCGGTGCAAATCACCTACGTCAACGTGAAGAACGAGTAAGACCGGGCAACGCGCGGTCGCTCACACCTCAGTGTCACAAGCAGCGCGGCGATCACTCATTTCCAAAATCCAAAATGCTCTCCATCGAAGAAGCTGGCCTCGCGTGCGAGGAGCAGAGCTATTCCGACACATCCCTGCGGGTGCTCGACGATGCCATCCAGTACTGGGTCCATAGCCCCGAACTCCTGGACCGATCCAGACACGCCCGCATCGACATCCTCAACCACCTCACCTGGCTCCTCGCGAACGACCGGCTCCAGCCCATCGCCTAGGCCGCGATCGTGGACCTCGCCCGGCGCTACCCGCTCGGCGACGAGTACGGCCTCGGCGAGGATCTGGTCATCGCCACCTTCGAGCTGGCGGCCGAGCCGCCCGAAGTTCCCTACTTCCTCGAGCTGCTCTTCTCTCTCGCCAAAACCCCGGAAACCCGCTGGGCCATCTTCGCCGCCTATCGACACTTCCCGGACAGATTCGCCCGGCACATCCGCGACTACGCCCACGGGTCGGTCACGCTGCAACAATATGACGCGTGGTTGGAAACACTCGACCTGCCCCCACACACCCCTCGCCCCTATTCGACCGAGACCTAACCCAAGGACTTGAATCGATCATCATCCTATGACCCAGCCTCTCTTCGCCTTCGGGATGCCCGGAGTTCAGGAAATCGCCGCCATCTCCGCCATCACCATCGTCATTTCCTTCATCAACGTCGTGCCACTTTGGCTGATTTGTAAAAAAGCGGGATTTCACCCTTTGATCTCCCTCCTCGCGCTCATTCCCTACTTCAACATTTTACTTCTGTTTTACCTGGCCTTTACGAAGTGGCCCGTCCTCATGCCTCCGAGGGCCGTCACACGCGCGAGGAACCCCTACCGCACAGAGCCCTGAGGGGTAGTTCAGATCTTAGATCATGAAAGCCGTCTTCCGAGCCCTTCCCTTTTTGTACCTTTTTCTTGCCGCCCTCACCGCATTTTCGGTCGGTCAAACCTTATTCAGAGTCGTCCCCATTGCCCAGGCTTACGGGATCGGGTCGAGCCTGGTGCCCCTCATTTGCTATTCGATCATCGGATCGTTGATCTGTGCGTTCTATGTGGTCAATGCGTTGTTCTTGTTTAAAAAGGCAAAGCGGAAAACCTCATTGATATTAGCCGGCATCTCGTGCCTCTTCCTGCCACTCGGAACCATCCTGGGACTATTGAGCATTTTCACTCTCACGCGGGCAGAGGTCGTCGCACTCTATGCCAAATCGCCCGACTCCGCCGCTGCTTCATAGCGACAGAACCTTCAGCGCCACCTTCAGTCCGATACTCTTCGGCCAGACACTCGCATAGGACAAAGCCCCCCGTATCCTGCCGAGCCCGGCAGGCAGTCATAAAACCCACTTGAGAGAGCGTCCCCGGTCGCCTATTCTTCGGGCATGTCTACGGTTGAAGACATTGAATCTGCGGTCACTCGCTTGTCCGCGATCGACTACTCCCGATTCCGCGATTGGGTGTTGGAATACGATAATCGGATCTGGGACAAGCAGATGACGGAAGACGCGGAATCTGGCCGCCTCGATGATCTTGCCGCGGAGGCGCTGGAGGATTTCCGGACCGGGCGTTGCACCGATCTGTGAGGCACAAAGCCTCTGTAAAGTTCTGGAAGCTCTACGACGCACTTCCCTCGGATATCCAGAAATCCGCCGATGAAGCTTATCTTCGGCTGAAGCGCGACCCTCGACACCCGTCTCTGCAATTCAAAAAGCTAGGTGGATCGCTGTATTGGTCCGCGCGAGTCACGCTCGACTATCGGGCAATCGCCATCCAGGAAGGCGACTTCTACATTTGGTTTTGGATCGGGCCGCACTCGGTTTACGACCGGATCATCAAAACTCGATAGAGAGCACGGCCAATTCGTCGAGGCCGCCATTCTATGTCCCCGCCTATCACCTCTTTCTGGATCAAAGATTCCAGCACTCCGAATCTCGGTTTCGGCGTCACCGCCTTCTCGACGGAGGATGCCGTCCATCTCCTGCGGCAGGCCGGCATCGAGCTGGATACCGACTTCACAAAGCTGATGATCCATGAGAACATCTCCATCAGCGATCTGGACCAGAATCATGTTATCCCGAACATGGGTCCAATGAACTTCCGGGGCGTCTGGTTCCCTTGCTTAAACCTGAGCGCAACGAGCCGTTGAAGTCTCTCAGATTCTTCGCGCCCTTTGCGACCTTCTGTTCAATCCGTTCCTCCCGTTAATCCTGTAAATCTTGTAAATTCCGTTTAGTTCACACTTTGCCTCTCCTCATCCGCTACCGCCTCAGCCTGTCTGTCTTCATCCTCGGTCTCGTCCTCGCTGGCGTCACCGCCTTCCCCCTGCTGCACGAGCTCTCCCTTCTCGCCGCCTGGCTCGGCATCTCCGATCCCGCCGGCTACCAATCCCTCTCCGGCCTCCAGCGCTGGATCGCATTCGTCTACTTCGGGCTGCAGCAGACCCATGCGCACTTTCCTTTCCTCGCCTACGGTACGGACTGGCTCGCCTTCGGCCATCTCGTCATCGCCATGTTCTTCATCGGCCCCTTCCTGGCTCCGCTCCGGAATGAATGGGTCCTCTACATCGGCCTGGTCGCCTGCGTCGCCGTCTTTCCGCTCGCCCTCATCTGCGGACCGATCCGCCAGATCCCCTTCTATTGGACGCTCATCGACTGCTCGTTCGGCTTCTTCGGCCTGATTCCCCTCCTCTATTGCCTCCACCTCACCCGCCGCATGCGAGAGCACCAAGGCCTTCGATGAGATGACCACCGTGTCGGAATCGAAATGCTGACCTCCGACCAGTTTCTCGAACTTCGTCGACTCTGGTTGCGCTACGTCATTCTCGCGCACCTTTTACTGTTGGGAGGTTACATTTTTGTCTGTTGGAAATTCCCTGATCCTCAAGGAGTGGAACACCATAGAGTAGCCTCTGCCGTCGCCGGTTTATTCTTCCTTTTCTGGCCGTTCCTGCCGATCTCGCTGCTCATCACCTTTCCGAAAAAGAAATCTCTCCTGTACGCGGGATGGGGTGTCATTGCCCTGGAGTTTGTGTTGTCGTTATTCGCCCCGGCTCAGGGATAGAGTTCACAGATCTCCAGTCCCACTTGTCGGTCCATTTGGCCTTCCCTCCGCTTCCATGAAAGCCATCCTCCTCGCCCTCCTCCTCCCCGTGACGGCGTTCGCCTCCACGAAATCCAATCAGCAGGCTCTGGCCGATCTTTGTGCGAACTCCGACGCCGTCGTTCACATCCGGGTCGAGGCCACTCCAGCACCGGGCGATGGCAAGCACTTTACCGTCAGTGACGTCTCGCTGGTCCGCATCCTCAAGCAAACCGACTCCTTCCCCGGCAGGACCGCCGTGACCTATGCGCTCACCATCAAGCGTCCGGGAAACATCATCTCGGAAAAGGATTGGGAAGTCAGACATCCAGGCGACTACGTGATCTTCTGCCGCCTGCCTCCCGCCGGAGATGTGCTCGGCTATGAATTGCCGTCGCTGGACGTATGGAGCCTCTACAAAGACAACGATTCCGAGATCCAGAGCGCCTGCCATCCCGCCGACTCCACCAAGCCCGCCGCCGCCCATTGAATGCTCCCCGGGACTGAACTCGTATCATGATCGCCAAAATTTCCCTTAGCCTGATCTTCATCTCCGTGGGCTCGATCGGGCTCATCTACGTCGGACGGCGCACGAGATCCCTCGCGGAGATTTGGAAGAAATCGGTCGCCCGGAGATCCTTCTCCCTCTTGATCCTTATCACCTCCGGGGTGTGGATCGTCCTCGGCGTGAACGCGCTCTGCACCGCTTTCTCTCCCTAGGATGAAACAGCCTCAATTCATCTCGATCGGCGACATTATTGTCGCCCCTCACAACCCACGATGGGGCCAGGGGATCGTCCTGGACGCACAGCTCGTCGGAGAGATGCAGCTGCAGGATGGCCCCACCTATCAACTCAGCCCTAAGAGCGTCGGCCAGCGTCTTTCGATCAAATTTTCCGACGGCAGGACCAGGACTCTCCTTTCATCGAGCACGAAGATTCAAAAGGCATCCGATGCCGTTGCATCAAACCTGAATGAGTCATTGAAAGCCAAATCACATGGGTGACACAGGTGGATCAGGCGTCGCTGGCGCCTTCGTCGTGATTGGCCTATTTGCCGTCACCATCCTGCTGGGATTAGGGTTCCTGATCCTGTCTCTCGGTAAATCCAGCAATCCCCATGGCCTGGTCGCCCGCGCTCAAACCGATTCCGAGCAACCGAGGGCTATTTCTCCCTAACTTTGGACAAGGACTAAGAGCGCACGGCTGTCGTCAGCCGACTTCCGAAACCAGCGCCATCCACCGTAGGCATGCAACTCTCACGCAGGAACGAATGGATCGTGATCTGGCTGGCCACCATTGTCTTTTTCATCTTTTCCGTGCTGTCGCTGGTCCATGCAAACCTCCAGGGATTTTTCTACGGTGCCGGTGGATACGCCGCTTTCATCATCCTGATCCAATTATTTTTCCCGCGCCTCCTTCCGCCCGCACAACGGGTACGAGACCCCATTCCTTGGGACAAATCAGCCATCACGAACTCGGAACAGATTTCCGAGCTGAAAGCCGCTGTCCCATCCCTGGCCGTCGCCAGGATTCGCGATCGCCATCGGCTTTGGACGGCCGAGCATAAAGGAACAAACGGCACGTGGCTTTTGAGTGTGGAAGACTGCGGCAGTGCAGTGGTTGGATATTATCTCCAATACAAGCATCTCTACAGCACGGCCTTGGATTACGGAGAGTCTCGACCTTCCTCGAAGGCGGTTTTCATCGTCAGCTCAGACTAACAAAACAGCACTCACCCGTATGGCCCTCACGGCTGGGAGAACCCCTGCTTCACGCCCAGCGCCCGCACCATGTCCCCACCTCTCACCTCTTTCTGGATCAAAGATTCCAGCATTCCGAATCTCGGTTTCGGCGTCACCGCATTCTCGACGGACGACGCCCTCCACCTTCTGAGACAGGCCGGCATCGAGCTGGACACTAACTCCGCAAAGCTGAGGCTCCTGGAGGGCATATCCATCAGCGATCTGGACCAGAATCACGTCATCCCAAACATGGGCCCGATGAACTTCCGGGGAGTATGGTTTCCTCGCTTGAACCTGTGATCCAAAAGCCTCGTCACCCCTGATTGTGAAGATACCCGGACACCGATCGTCTTTCAGAAAGATGAGCATACCCACGACACTTGCGCTCTCTCTGGCCATTACCTGCACCGGCCTCCTCGCTGGCTTCGGCCCGGAACCGCCGATTGCCCGCATCGGCGAGAATCCCCAGGAAATCGTCATTCCGATCTATCCCAAGGAACTGGCCGGGAAAAATATCTCCGCGGAATGCTACGTGCATATCGACATCGACGAAGACGGCAAAATCACGGACTGCTCCATTGACGACCCCAAGCTCCCAAAACCGTTCGCGGACTCTGTCTTGAGCGCAGTCAAACAATGGCGGTTCGTTCCCCAGCAATTTTTGGAGAAGAGCTCTGGGAAGATCACCACCAGCGCGGCCGGGTACAACTACATGATCGTCTTCGACGGCAAATCTCAATCCGTGACTCGAATCCACATCCCTTGAGGCCCCGGCAGCGAAGTCCCAAAAAAGCCAAAATGAACCCCGAGCCCGAGAAACAAACCGGCTTCCCCGTCGGGCAGGTGTATCGGTCGAACATCGATCCCTACGACATCCAGCTCCATGCGAAATCAGCCTCGCTGCGCACCAAAGACGGGCGGGACATCTTCATCGGGAACGCCACGTTGACCTACGGCAGCATCGTCCTCTCCGCTGAGGAGATTCACTACACCCACGACACGCGCACCGCGGAGCTTTACATTTACAACAAGGACAATCTCCCGGTCAGATCCGCCACCATTTCCCTCATTTCCGACGAGAGCCAGTCATGAAGCATAGTCTCCCCATCCTCGCGGCCATCCTCATCGTAGGATCCTCGCCATCCATCGCTCACTCTGCAGCCAGCCGGCCCTCGATCGAGAGCCTCGTCAGCACCCTGAGGAACCTCCCGCGCCACACCTCGTTCCGGAAGGTCAACTCCTGCATGAAAACCTTGATCAAGATCGACCCGCGGAACGCCTTCAAATATTTCGTCTACGGATCCATCGCCGTCGGCGCGAGAACAGAGGTCGTCCGGCTTTCTTCACGGGCGATCCTCGCCGTCCACCGCTCCCATTTACCCTCGGGAAAAAAGGCCGTGATCACCCGAAAGATCCTCACCGCATTCCAGGAAAACGACATTTGCAAATGCGCCCCGCCCGGGGCCGTTGTCCCAACTCCTTCGCCCACCCCCTGAGTCTGCCGCGGAAGTCCATTGACCGCCTCCCATCCCGTAAATCCTGTAAATCCCGTTAATCTTGTTTAGTTCACACTAAGCACTTCCCGCCAGGAATGAACGAGCCCATCACCACCCCGGAGCAATATCTCCACGACCATTGGCCGGTCGCTCTCATCCTCCTCGGCATCTGGGCCTGGATCTCCCTGTCCATGATCGCCACCCTCTGGATCCGGCATCGCCACACCGCCCTTCCGCGCAAGCTCATCTGGACCGTGATCCTGCTTGTCCCCGCCGTGGGCTGGGTCCTGTACCTCGGTATCTTCCACACCCCGCCCCCCAACAAACCCGGCGAGACCTGCACCGGCGGCACCTACAGCGGGGGCGTCGGGCATCTATGAAACCTCCGGCAAACGTCGCCAGCCGAACGAGCATCCTCGCTCGAGTCGATCGCACCCTTCTTCCTCGTTCGAGATGAAATACGAACTCCTGGTCTCGATTGCTCTGATCGTGAGCATCGCCGGGTGGATCCTTCTCGCCCTCTGGGCAGTTATCCCGCGCTTCCGCTGGTATTCCATTCTGGAGCTATTCGTCCTCATCTCCGTGGCCATTGAGGGGCTCACCATGGCAGCCAGTCCGCTCCAGGCGGCACGGCCCCGGGCAACCGTCTCCGAGACGATCTTCTTCTGGCTTATTTGCGTAGCGCCCTGGCTCATTTTGATGGGGAAGATCCTGCTAAAACGCCGTTTCCATTCCCGCTCATCGGAGCCGTCCTCAGTCGCTACTTCGATCCGATGAACAGCCCCCCCTTCCTGCTCCCAGTCCTCCTCGCCGCCGCCACGCTCACGTGCCACGCCTCGCAGGCCAGGTACGCATTGCAGCCATCCCTGCCTGACCTCGATCAACTTCGGCTCTCCACCTTCGATCTGCCCGTGCCTAACGAGCCGATCTCGGTCGATTTGGACGGGTTCGTGACGCGCTATTACGTCTACACCGAAGACCTCCAGAAGGACGTGTTCGGAACACTGTACGTCTGGGTACAGCCCGGCGATCTCGCCGCGATCAGAGAGTTCAAATATCCCCGCGAGTTTGATACCGCCAATTCCAAATAGCGACTACCTCCTCCCCATCTCGACCTCATGAAATCCTATCTGCCAACCTTCACAGGAAAAATCCTGTCCGTCCTGTCCGCGAACGAAGACACCAGCCAGATCATCGCCGATGCGAAACTCGAGATTCAAGGCGGCAGACTGTTTCTCGTCGGCACCGTTCCGAAAGGAGGTTCGAGGGTCGACTGGATGCTCGGGCTCCGCTCCGCGATCGCTTGGGATATGGTGCAGGACTACGTCGTCTTCGACTCGCTGGAAGACTACCAGAAGCGACTGAAACGAACCTACCCGAAAGGCAAAAAGAAGAAGGCCAAAAAGAAAGGCTGAAGCCACTCCGGGCGGTCGAAGAGTCGTCCTGTTGCTTTCACAAGATCCCCCTTCCCCAGAACTACGGATTCACATTCCACCTCCCGCTCTCATGCATCTCGTCAAGCCCACCGCCTACGCGATCCTCGCCTTCTTTGCGCTCGCTTTCCTTTTCGGCCCCATCGCGTTCCCTTCGGAGTCCGGTCACTACTCCAAGGATATTATCGCGGCCGCCGTCCCATTTCTTTCGGTCATTATCCTGCAATTCCTCCTGTGGCGCCTCATCCTCCCACCGCACGTCGCAAACCTTCTAAAAACCAGGCCACGAGACAAATCGAAGCCCAAGCGCGGCTTTCTCAGCGGTTCCATCTCTTTCGGCTATCTCTTAGTGGCCATCTACTGCGTGAAGTTGGCAGGCTACCTCCCGCCCGACCGCCTGGATCCCTCCGCCAGAAACTCAGAACTGTTTTTCGGCCTGATCCTCATCGGCCTGGGCATGGCGGGCCAGCTACGCGACGCCTTTTCCGAGCTGGCAAAAATGGCTGGCCTCGACGCTCCAGCACCGCCAACTGATCAAGCGATCCCGCAGTCGGCCCCTTCTTAGTAGACCAACCAGTTCCAGACCATGACTCCCTTTACTCTCAGCGTCATCTTGATCCGGCTCTGCGCCCTCTTCACGCTGGCCGTCTCCGTCTTCACGTTTGTCGCATCCTACGTGACCTTCGGAAACTTCGCTCCCAACGTCCCCACCGAGGCAAATGCCTTCGCGGTGCTTCAAACATTCTTCCTCGTCCCCATCCTGCTTCTATCTCCAGCGCAGGCCTCTACATCCTCGCACGGCCAATCGCGAAATTCATCGCGCGAGACCTCTGACCTCGCTGTATTCGTCAGACCACATCACCACGTCCGAGCCGTTACCAGCTCCAAGCTTTTGGCCTTCGCACCAAGTCAGCCATGGATCATCTCGATCTCAACAATTTGCCGTCAGAGGACGCGAGCGCAGAGGCCATATTCAAATTCGGCATGTCTTTTGATGCTTACGAGTATTGGGGAGATTTTGACCGGGCATCGGAGATCGCTAAAAAGCCAGGGAAAGAAAATCTGGTCGAGTTGCGCACCGAGCTTTTCATGAGATGTCGAGCGTCCCGGCATCGTCAGGACGATGCATTCATCGATGCCTACCGGAGGATCAGGCCAGAGATGGTCCGACTGCTTGTCGCAGACAGCCCAAAAACTCCAACATTGCTTCCCGGCTCCCTCACCGCAAGTCACATGAACCCACCCTCGTTACCCACCGACATCCAGACTGCCGTCACCGAAGAGCGCCTCCGTCTGCTCTCCCTCGGCTTCTACATCTCCGGCGCCATCGGAGCGGTCCTCGTCTCGTTCCTGCTGATCCATCTGGCCATGTTTGCGGGCTTCTCCTTCATGCCTGCGTCCGCATGGGGCAACGGCAAAGGGCATCCCGACGTCCCGCCAGTCATGCTCTTTCGCATCGTCGCCGCCGTGCTCGGAGGGATCATCCTCGTCGGCTGGACGCTCGGCGGCCTGACCGCCTACGCCGGCCGGTGCATCGCTCGCCGGGAGAACCGGACCTTCATCCTCATCATGTCCGCCATCAACTGCATCTGGATCCCCTACGGCACCCTGCTCGGCGTGGCAGCCTTCAGCTTCCTCTCCACCCCCGCCGCCAAAGATGCCTTCAAGGCCATTCGCCCCTCCTCCAGCGAATGAGCCCGGCGGAGATTGCCTCCCTTCACGCGCCAGACCTCAACCAGTTCATCCACCTGCAAAACTTGAAGGCTCCCCACCCGGCGGCAAACTCCGGAGAACGATGCCTTTCACGAAATCCACCGCGCAACGATCGCGAAGGCCACGGATGCCTACATGGTGCGGAGGCCGCCCTCCGTGCTTCCATCGATCTCGATCGGCCTCGGGTACCGATGCGAAGGCCGCTCCGTGATCATATTTCTATCCCGCCCTCTGTACCGGGATCCGAGCCGTCTCGGCACGGAGGATGTCGCAAAGGCGCGCTACGCCCCGTCGCGCGATTTGTGGAAGATTTATTGGCTCAAGGCCGATCTGAAGTGGCACATCTACCAGCCGTTGCCCGAGGTGAGTCAGATCAGCACCTTCCTCGCGGAGGTGGAGAGTGACCCGTATTGTTGTTTCAGGGGCTAACGGACGCCGCCAGGTCTTTTCCGAAAGAACGTTCATCCGCCCTTTCGCCGCCTTGGAATTTCCAGCCAGCTCCCGTTAATCCTGTCAATTCTGTCAATCTTGTTTAGTTCACACTCAGAAATGAGACCAAAGCTCATCGACACCTTCATCGCCGGCGCCCTCTTCGCGCGGATCTTCGAGATTGTCCCGCGGATCCTCACCACTCACCTCGACTCCGGCTGGTGGGGCGCAGCCATCGGCATCGTCGTCCATGCCGCATGTTCCGGCGGCATTCTCCGGTTCGGGAGGCCATTCGTCTTCGCCACCCTCGTGATCAACCTCATCTACGCCGTCCTCTCCTCCTACATGCTTTGGACCCTGGCCCGGATCTCCGCCCCGCTCACCACCGCGTACATCCCGATCGTCGCCTTCTACGTCCTTCTCAGCATCCTGCTCACCGTCTCCCTCAGCGCCCCCGAGCGGGACGACGCGAGCCAGCCGGGGAATCGATAAAGATCCCTGGCGACGCGATTCCTTGCTCGGACGTGTCCCTTGCACGCACGAGACCACAAAGCTCGACGCAGCTAAAATCCGTTGCCGACGACCTTTCGGCCTGTATCCTCCACTCATGGTGATGCTGGATCACAGCCCGGTTCACTCCGATCCTGGAGTTCTCGGCGGCACCCTCGTATTCACGGGGACTCGGGTCCCTGCCCAAGCCCTCCTGGACTATCTGAACGACGGATATTCGACTGATGACTTCATCGAGTTTTTCCCCTCGGTGAATAAAGCGGACGCCTTGGAGTTTCTGAAGCTAGCCCACGCCAAATCATGCGCGTAATCATCGATGAGAACGTCCCTCATCCACTGCTGAAGCACCTCTCCCATCATTCCACGACCTCCGTCCAAAGCGAAATCAGCAAAACCTTTCCGGGAGGCAGATTGCGATTGTGGAAATCTTCACGATTCGGTGGCCACTTTTGCAGCCTTTGATTCCGGCCATCATTTCCGCCGTGGATTCGGCCATGCCCGGTAGTTACGTCGTCGTAGAGCCCTAAATTCTCCCGCAAAAGCCCCTGGAATCAATTCTCCATGAAACACTCCATCACCTTCCTCTTCGCCGCCGTCCTCTCGCTGAATCTCGCGCAGGCCGATCCAGCTCCCGGGACAGACTCCGCCACCCAAGGGGCCAACCAGATCACCGCCATCGCCGGCTCGCTCATCGACCAGGTGCAAAAGCACCAGAAAGACTATTCCAAAAAAGCCTCCGATCTCATGAAGCGCACGGAGGACCTGCTCGACCTCCAGGAGGCGCAGGCAAAGCGCTTCGGCAAGATCCTCGACACCTGGGAGCGGCAGCAGCAGGAATACCAGGCCTACCTCGACACCCTCCCGAAAAGCCCGGCACCCAAGCCCGCCGCCCCCGCCAACTGAGCGGATCGCTGCAACTGCGAAGCAATCCCCACGGGAGGACGTGGCTTGCCCGCCTCACTTCGCGCAGCGATGTGGGCTGGGCTCCCGCCGAGCCGATTTCAGAACTCACCAACCGGCAGACCAACCACGATATCTACCGAGCCCACGTGGAGGCGGCTCCCTCTGCGTTGTCTGCGATCTCTGCGGTTCCTCTTCCATGCTATTCACGCTTGCTCTCCTCCTCACCGCACTCACCCTGCTGAGCGTGGTCGCTGCCATCTGGTCCACCAACTGGCCATCGACGCAGGGGCGCCTGATCGACGCCACGATCAATCCCGAGCTGGATCAGGGGCAATATACGGAATCCCCCTCCGTCACTTACGAGTACGAGGTCGGCGGACGCACTTATCGATCCTCCCTCATCCGCCCGACCGGCGACCTCTCCTGGAGCACCAACATCCCAGGCGTCAGCTCTGGGAGCTGGCAGCTCGACGACATCATCAATCGCGGCGAGCCCGTCGTTTTCTACTGCCCCCATCTTCCCACGGTATGCGTGCCTGAGGCCCGGCGGCATCCCCACCTCGATCTTCTGGGCTGTCCTGGCAGCCATCTTCTGGACCATCCATCTCACGGCGAATCCCTGAGACATCGAACCGCAGATTGCGCGGATCACGCAGAAAATTTCCCCACCCCGCTGTCGGGTTTATCTTCTCTTCATCCCATCCGTGAAATCGGTGCCATCCGTGGTCTATTTCTCTCACGCACCTATCCAAATCCATGCTCGATATCCTCATTGATCTCTATCAACAGGGCCGCATCCGTGACGCCGAGGCCACCGCCAGAAAAGCCGGCGCCAAGGCCGGCGATCTCCAGGGCGACCTCCAGAAGCTCTCCGACCGCCTCGATCGTCTCGCCCTCATCTCCCAGGCCATGTGGGAGCTCTTGAGAGAGCAGACCAACCTGTCGAACGACCAGATCCTCGCGAAAATCCGCGAGGTCGATCTGCGGGATGGCAAGGCCGACGGCAAGATCGGGCGCCGCATCTTCACCTGCAAAAACTGCGGCCAGAAGGTCAGCTCCTCGCATCGTCACTGCATCTACTGCGGCGAGCCCGCCCACCCGCCTGAAGTCTTCAACACCGCGTAGAACGACGCTTCCACCAAAAAGGAGCGCCTGAGCTTCGCACAACAACATGCTCAAACATCTGAAAAGCCCGGTCCTGTGGGGGCTGGTATTGTGGTTCTATCTCGGGATTGCCTATCTCACGTGGAGCATCGGCACATGGGCTCCCCTTCCATCCGGCCCTCCTCGTCCTCATCTCGTCTCGGCGGAAATGGATCCGATCATCGGCTCGTTTGTGATCCTGGGACCTCTCATCCTCCTGTGCGGACTTCCGGTGTACGGAGTTTCTCAACTGCTTCTCTTTATCGCGAACTCCGCCACCAGTCTCTGGCATGGGACGAGCTATTCCCTGCCGGACGTGATGCACCTGTCGCCACTGCTCACCGCCCTCATTATCTACCGGATCTATTTGCCCATCCATCACCGATGGCAGAGCTCCGTAGACGACTTTCCGTACCATTGAGACCCAGCACTCCCGCATCCATTCATGATCCCCGTGCGCTTCATCCTGCCTTACCTCCTTTTCCTCGCCCCGCTTCTGGCCCAGGCCGCCCCTGCCTCTGCGAGCGTGCGGGAGGTTCACCGTACCGTTGCGGGCACTCCCTTCCTCGCCTTCATCCTCCCGGTCGGCAACGAGGACCGTCTCGCCATCCGGCTCTACGAGCCCCGTCGGCTTGCGGAGTTCAGCCTGCTCTCGGCGGACGGCCAGCAGGGTGCGCACATCGAGCAGATCGAGTGGTCCAGTGACGGGCAATACCTCGTTTTCTCCACCACGAGCTCCGGCGGCCACCCACCATGGAACTCCCGCACCTACGCCTTCTCGACGGCAACCGGCTCGTTCCTCTCTTTGGACGACGTGGTGTCTCCCGTCACATCGCCGACTTTCTCCTTCACCGACGCTTCGCACGTCGAAGTCGAGGCCTTGAAGACACCCTCCTCGTCGGCGGACGACACGGCGAAGCGCACCATCGATCTCGCCGCCCTTCCGTGGAACTCCGCGCAGCCAGTCGCTCCACCTTCCACTCGGTAGGGGTGCTGTCGACCCGCTCGCTCACTCGCTCGAGTCCCGGGTCGAAACCCAGTCCGAAAAGGACGCGGCCACCAGCTCTCCACGCCTCCCGTGAAAGCCCTGGCCCCGCACCTCTCGGCAGGCAAAGCTTTCCGTTCAAACGAATCCGGCTTTTGATCCCGATACCCGAGTAATCATTCAGCGTATGCCTGAGATCCCTGCATCCTCGTCGCACTGATTTCCGGACCGTCCCCATGCCCACAACCGATTTTCCCGCAGCCAGGCCCGGCCCCAGTTCCCTGCGTAACCATCTGAAGAGCCCGGTCCTGTGGGGACTGCTTTTGTGGTTCTATCTCGGCAACGCATATCTTCTATGGGCCTCGTCCGCCTGGATTCCGGCCCCTGGGCACGCCCCACGTCCGTATCTCATCTCGGCGGAGATGGATCCGATTGTCGGATCTCGTCTCATCATTGGTCCCCTCATGGCCATTTGCGGGTTTCCGGTCATGGCGATTGCGCTCCTGTTTATGTTAATCACCGCTCCCATCGTGAACCTCTGGCCCGACGCGGAATTTTTAAGGAGGGGCATACCGTATCTATGCCCGTTGATCACGGCCCTCATCTTCTACCGGATCTATTTGTACATTCGTTCTCGTCGGAATGACTCCGCCAAGACCGCATCCTGACTCGCCCCGCACACCACGCACCTACCTCCCATGAAAACCAAAACTCACCTCCCACTCCTCACCTGCGTCCTCATCGTGTTGTCCTCCATGTGCTCCTTCGCCGGCACGAAGTACGGGAAGCACAAAAGCGGATTGGACTCCTACCCGCACATGAAGGACGCCATCGAGGCCCTCCAATCCGCCTTGAAAGACAAAGACCCCCTTGCCGATCTGCAAACCGCCAAAAAGGCATTGCACGACGCCAAGGCCAACGAGGGCGGCCACAAGGCCGACGCGATCAAGAACATCGACGAGGCCATCTCCCTGCTCCCGGGGAAGGACCACGACAAGATCGAGAGCAAGATCAACGCCGCCATCTTCTACGCCCACGCCTCGATGAAGAAGGCATAGCCATCCGGTCGCGACCCCGGAAACAAGCCGCATGATCGACTCCTTCGGCAGCAGCGACCCAAAGCAAATGCCCTCGCACTTGTTCCGAGATGCTCATGCCCTGGACTACACGAGCGCGACTCGGGCCAACATAGAGGAGCAGAACTACACCGTCTGCCCGCGCCATTGGTATATCGACGCGGTATTCAACTGCTCCGACTGCCAGCGGGATTTTCTGTTCTCCGTCAGCGAACAGAGATTTTGGTACGAGGAGAGAAAGTTCTTCATCGAGTCTCTCCCCGTGCGGTGCCCGGAATGCCGCAAGAAGGAAAGGATTCGAAAAAAGGAAGCTCAGCACCCCCTCTCGGAAAGAACCCATACCGAATAAACTACCCCCGATAACTGCAATCCATCATCCGAATGCGCATCCTCGTCTTCGCAATGCCCGTTTTCGCCTTCTTGAGCAGTCTATTCGCCGGAGCACCCGAGATTTACCATCCATCAAAGGATGGTTGGTGTGATCTAACCTTCCGCATCGACAAATCTGTCACAGCCGACAACGGCGCTCAAATTCTCGCCTGCAGCGGGGTTCACCAAGGAGAAATCGTCGGCTTCACGGTTGAGCTATCAGCCCCACCTTGGAAGGGCGGACAATTTGCCGACACCACTACTCATCAAGGCGTCGTCAGTATCGTATCCGCCGGGAAGGCCTCAGACTCTTTCATCCGTGTCCTTGAAGACCTTTATGGCATACCGGGGCCTACGGCTGCCCTCAGGAAGCGAACCGATTTTACCGGTATCAGCTTGCAAGGCGACCCGCAGAAACTGAAGGAGGGCTTATCGAAGATTAAATTGTTCTTCGAGGCCGACCGGGACGAAGACTATGCCGAGGCATATCTCAATATTGACGTCGGGAATGGAACCGTAGAGCTGGCCGAGAAGGATACAGAATATCGTGGGCCTCTCGTACGAGCCCTCAAACAGTAGACAGTCCCGGAATTGATCTCTCAATGCGGCATCCATAAAAACCGAGCCAGACGCAACGCACATCAGCCTCCATGTCCCGCAGCCACCATACCCGGCCTCCCGCCCGGATCGCCCGCACGGAGTTCCCTCGCGACCGCGAGGGCAAGCTCATCCTGCCCCGGGTGATCCAGCGCGAGCCCTACCCGGGCGACATCCATCCGATCACCAGAAAGCACGTGCTCGCCTTCCTACGTCGGCTGCCGATCGAGTACGTCTACGGACTGACCTCTGTGGATCTCCTCCCGCGAAAGAATCCCGTCGGGGAGCCATTCGGACTCTACATGAATGATGAACGTCGCGTCGTCCTGTACTCGATGCCCTGGCCCGGCTGGCGCTTCAAGTCCCTCTCCGCGGGAAACTCCGATTGGTACGAGACCCATGGCGCGAAGACGGTCCGCCACGAGGACTCCGTCGAGATCCACTGGCCGCGCGAGATCGACCTGGCCTACTTCATGTTCTCCGAGGTGTTCCTCCACGAGCTGGGTCACCACCACCAGAAGCAGTACGAGCGAAAATACAAATATCCGCGGGATCGGAACTCCTGCGAAGACTCGGCGAATCGGCACGCCAGACTCCTGAGCAAGGAGAATGCTTTCGCCATCTGGCACGCGGCCATCAAGCCCGGGTCGGCCGCTGTGGGAACTCCCTGACCGTAGCGGCTACGCCTCCCGGCCAGCCTGCCTGGACACAACCTTCCCATGCTTCGCTCCCTCCCCAGTCGCTTCTGCAAATCGCCCCCCCGGGGCGTCCGCCACGGCAGGAAGACCGCCACTTGGGCTGAGACTGGATTCCCCGCAGAGCTTCAGCCCATCGGCGCCTATGTCGCGGAAGTCCTCATCGACCAGGCAGGCGTGACTCTCCCGGAGATCGAGCCCAGCTCACGCTTCGCGGAAGACCTCCGCATCGACGAGGAGACCGTCGAGATCGTCATGACTCTCGAGGAGGATTTGGCTATCTCGATCCCGGTTGAGAATCTGTGCCAGCTCACGACCGTCTCCGATCTCGTCGACTATCTCCACCGTCGCCTTTACCCGGGCCGGCCGGACCGGAACCGCAAAAAAGCACCTCACGTTTTCACCTTGCGCCGTTCACGCCCGGGTCGTAGCTCAATCTCTTATCCTCCATGAAAACCCTGATCATCGCCGTGCTACTCGTCGCCGCCAGCAGCCTCCAGGCCAGGGTGGGTGAGACTCGTACGCAAATCACCGCCCGCTACGGAAAGGGCGAGCTCTCCGACTATCAAAGGTTGAGCGGCGCGGAGACGATGAAATATCACCACGGCAACTTTCAGATTGAGGTCGTCTTTGCCGACGACAAATCCATTTGGGAGATCATCAAGCGTGAGGACCACCTCATCGACAAAGACGATATCAAGCTGCTCCTGGAGGCAAACAAAGATCCCGGCACCACCTGGACCTTCAAGCGCAGGGACGGTCAATGGCAACGCTCAGGAGAACCGAAGCTGGTGGCCTATCTCTGGCCACAGCACGAAGACTTTTTCTGCATCAAAAACCCGGATGCATGCGACGCGGTAGGGACTGCGGACAAGACGGACAAGCTCAAGGGTTTTTAAAAGGCCGTTTTCAAGCCATCGACTACGGCCCGGCTTGCCCATTCCACAAAGCCAGGCTGCAGCCGCTATCCTCGTGGAGACCCCAATCATCACCTCCGACTCGCCCGTGGTATCCACGGCGGAATTGTGGGGACTCCTTGCCAGCGTAGTCTTCATGATTGGCTTTCACATTTGGGTGCGACTCGATGCCGACGCCCACTTCAAGAATCGCGTGCCGCCAGCTCGGGAGGAGGAACCGGACGAGGAATTCCCGGACTTCGACTGGCCGCTCCTCAAGGAACACGCCGAACGAATCGTCGAGCTCACCGTGGAGGAGTTCCCCGAGGAAATACGCGCGCAGGCCCGCAGAGTCCCCTGCCTCTTTCTTGAGTGGTCGGGAAAGGTCCACCACAACAAGGTCCTCGGCCTCTATCATGGATTCGAATCCAATCTCATGCCCACCGACGGCGGGAACATCACCCTCTTTCTCGGCAACATTTTCAGATTCTGCGATCTCGATCTCGACGAATTCGACGAGCAGGTCCGCATCACCTATCTCCACGAGCTGGGACATCACTTCGGCTGGGACGAAGCAGACCTCGAGGAGCGCGGGCTCCAGTAAAGACCGGCCATAGAATCCCCGGTTCGAAACCAAACCACCTGCCCGAATCATGCCCGCCACACCTCGCCGTCTCCTCCTTGGAGCAGGAGCTGCCATCGCCTTGTGTCTCGCCATCGCTTCCCTCCTTCTCCTCAGATCCTTCTACGAAAAAGGCGCCAGCTATCGGGACCTGTTGAGAGACGCGGACTCCGTGACGATCAGCGAGTACCGTGTTCGCACCGGCGACGGCACCTACCAAGATCTCCTCGTGCGGAAGACGCTCGACCGCGCTCAGGCACAGGCACTCTCACGCTGCTTCTCCGGCATGTCACTGCTGACCAGAGCCTCGTATTGCCACTTCGAGCCTCATCACGAGATCATCTGCACGATGCCGGACGGATCGATCCATCACATCCACCTTTGCTTCAAGTGCCAGCAGGCCGCCATCGATTCGGGCACGCCCATCGACATGTCCCCGTGGGTACCGGCGTTGTCCCACGAACTCGCCGCCCTCGGCCTGCCGGTGAAGCTCGATGAATACCAGTTCCACAAATAAGACACGGAATTTTCTCTGCGCCATCCGCGCTCTCTGCGGTGCCATCCGTCCCAGTGTTCAGCCGATATCATATGCTCCCTTCATCCCATCCGTGAGATCCGTGCTCTCCGTGGTCCATCTCCTCATTCCCCACACTCCGTGAAAGCACGCCTCTCTTCCGCGTTCACAGGCTTGGTTGCTCTGCTGGTATTTCAAGCAACCTCCATGTCCAATCCCCTTCCCCTTCGCGCTCTCTGCGGGCTTCTGTAAACAATCCGCAGCAATGAAACCCATCGTCATCGACTGGGCCGCGATTGGCTCTCGCGAGGAGTTCTACGATCGCGTCCTCCCACAGATGGACGCCCCCTCCTGGCATGGCCGGACTCTCGATGCGCTCCAGGACTCCTGGGTCAACGGGTGCATTTGCCCGGACGGCCCGCCCTTCGCTTTCGAGTTCAAGCGCTCGGCCTCATCGGCCCAGACCTGTTCGACTTTGCATTTGAGGTTGAGGAGATCGCCCGCGCCTCCGTCCAACGCCACGGCGGCTCATTCTCATCCGACCACGGCCACTCCCCGAGGGTCTCAAACCCCAAATAGCCTCTGCGCCATCCCCGCCATCTGCGGGGCCTTCCAGTGATCAGCTGAATCGCATACCCCCTTCTTCCTTCAACCTTTCTTCCTTCAACCTTTCTTCCTTCTGCCTTTCACAGCCGCTTGCACTCCGGGCAAAAAAGCGCAAAATTTGCCCGTCGCCGCCCATCACATGGATCTGGACTCGTCGCTTACGGAGAAGCAGCAGCTCTTCTACGATTTCATCGCTGGAGTGAAGAACCGCACCATGGAGGGGGTCCTCGAGCAATTCGGCCCTCCCTCGCGGTACTGCGGTCCGTTCCAATTTGCCCTGCCCAACGAGTGCGGCAATGCCGTCTTCCACTACGCGTGCTCGATCGAGTTCGACGGGGTCGGACCGATGGGCTACACCTTCGTCGTCTGCGAGCGCAGCAGCGGAGCGCTCGACCTTTCCTTCCGCCCGCCGTTTCCCGGCGGACAGACGCCGTCGGCGGAATAAGCTCCCGACCACCCACCAAGCCAAAGTCGGACATGATCGGAGTCACGTCCCTCACTAGATGGTAGGGACGGCGCTCCGCGCCGTCCGAAGCTTACCTCTTTCACCCCAACTTTTTCTCAATCCGATGAGTAACAGCGGGCGCAAGTCTCTACCGCACGAGATCCTGCTTTGGATCGACTCCTCTCGCGAGACCTATTTCCTCACCATCTGCAGTCGGGATCGCGCGAGCCGACCGCTGCTTCCGATCGCACCACGGCTCCTTGAGGCCATCCAGCACTATCATCTCAACGGAAAATGGTGGGTTCGCCTCGCCTTGATCATGCCAGACCATGTTCATCTGCTGACGAGTTGCCCCGGCGATCTCGCTAGCGCCGTCCGCTCCTGGAAACGGTGGACCGCGCGTCACCTTGGAGCCTCGTGGCAAAAGGATTTTTTCGAACACCGCCTCCGTCACGAAGAATCGCTCCGCGATAAAGCCGACTACGTTCTTCAGAATCCAGTGCGCGCTGCGCTGGTCGGCGATTGGCCCGACTGGCCACACATCCGGATCCCCGAAAGTGATGCCCCAAAAATAGTCGGACGTGATCGGAGTCACGACCCTTGTATCTCGAAAATGAGGTAAGTTGTGGGCGTTGAGAGCAAACACGCTCTCGACCAACCAAGTGCAAAGGGACCGTCACACCGGTCCCTTTGCGACCGCGTCTGA
>Ga0310811_10002879_pt1 | contig 21582 bp, 19 predicted proteins | sample YCmetagenome_FD_207642 | JGI IMG/M metagenome (GOLD analysis project Ga0310811, IMG submission 207642) | Soil microbial communities from experimental microcosm in Duke University, North Carolina, United States - YC | ecosystem: Engineered > Artificial ecosystem > Soil microcosm > Unclassified ...
CGGGAATCCCGCGCCGGAACCTACATCACCGTCCCCAGATGCCAGGGCACGAACTCCTCTTCCCCGTATTCCATCGACTCGCTTTTCGTCGGTTTCCCGGAAGCCACGGCGAGCACCCGCTCGAAGATCTGTTCGCCGAGTTCGTCGATCGTCGTCGTCCCGTCGACGATGCCGCCCGCGTTGATGTCCATGTCGTCGACCATGTGGTCATACAGCGGCGTGTTGGTGGCCAACTTGATACTCGGCACCGGTGCGCAGCCGAAGGCCGAACCGCGGCCCGTCGTGAAACAGACGACGTTGGCGCCACCGGCGACGATCCCGGTCACCGAGACCGGGTCGTAGCCCGGGGTGTCCATGAAGACGAATCCGGGCGTGGTGACCGGGGCGGCGTACTCGACGACGTCCGCCAGCGCCGTGGTGCCGCCCTTGGCGACCGCACCCAGCGATTTCTCCAGGATGGTGGTCAACCCGCCCGCCTTGTTGCCCGGTGAGGGGTTGTTGTCCATCGAGCCACCGTTCTTCGCGGTGTAGTCGCGCCACCACTCGATCCGCGCCAGCAGCTTCCGGCCCACCTCCGCCGAAACCGCCCGGCGCGCCAGCAGATGCTCGGCACCGTAGATCTCGGGGGTCTCGCCGAGGATCCCGGTGCCGCCGTGCCGCACCAGGCGGTCGACGGCACTGCCGAGGGCCGGGTTGGCGGTCAACCCCGAGTAGGAGTCCGAACCGCCACAGTTCGTGCCGAGCACTAGTTCACTCGCGGGGACTCTGCTCCGCCGGGCCCGCTCGGCGATCGGCAGCATCTCGGTGAGCCGCTCGACCCCGGCCGCTACGGTCTTCTTCGTCCCGCCGATCTCCTGGATCGTGCTGGCGAACACCGGCAGGTCGGAGCGCAGGCCGGCACCCCGGGTGAGCTGGGCGATCTGGTTGTCCTCACAGCCGAGGCCGAGGATCACGAAGCCCGCGAAGTTGGGGTGCCGCAGGTAGCCGTGCATCACGCGGCGCAAGACCGCGATCCCCTCGCCGTCCGGCGCCATCCCGCACCCCTGCCCGTGGGTCAGCGCGACCACGCCGTCGACGTGCTCGAACTCGTCGAGCACCCCGGAATAGCGCATCCGCGCCGCGATCTGCTTCGCCGCGGTCGCCGAGCAGTTGACGCTGGTCAGCACGCCGAGATAGTTGCGGGTGCCGACACTTCCGTCGGAGCGCACGTAGCCGTCGAAGGCGGCCCGCTCGGATTCGGCGAGCACCTCCGCCACGCGGGCGTCGACGGAGAATTCGTAATCCCGCTGGAACTCACGAAATTCGAGGTTGTGCGAGTGCACATGCTCCCCGGCGGCGATGTCCCGGCCGGCGAACCCGATGACCTGCCCGTAGCGCACCACCTGCTGCCCGGCGCGCAGATCACGCAACGCGATCTTGTGCCCCCGGGCGACGTCATCGCGCGCGGTGAGCGTCCCGCCGCCCGCGTCCACCCCCGCTCCCCGCGCGATGTCGGCCGCCGCGATCGCGACGTCGTCGACCGGCAGCAACCTGATGACCCGGGCCGGTACGGACACCGATGCCGACATCGATGCCGACGCCGATGCCGACTTGGATGCCGACGCTGCCATGGACGCTGACGAGGACAGTGGCGAGGACTCCGGCATGACCACCTCTACGGTTCGAAATTTCGGCCACGGTTTGATATATCGACGAGGCTATGGACCGGATCAGGCACCTGTCAACGCAGTGTGACGTGCGGTCGACACGCCGGACACCTCTTGACCCGCACGCCGTTCCGGCTTATGTGGTCGGCACCGCGCCGCGTGCCCGGCTGCGCGCTCCCCCGCGCCTACCCGGCCACAACCTCGTCCACAATGGACCGTCACGGTGGCGTCACCTCGCGTGTCGCGCGGCGGTTGCCGGCGACAGGTCGTCAACCGCAAGGCAGGCCGAGCAGATCCAGTGCGCGCAGGGCGGCCTCGATCTCGAACCGCGCGTCCGGGTCGCGCAACTCGTCGCCGAAGGCCGACTCGACCTGACGCATCCGGTAGCGGACGGTTCGCGGGTGCACCGAAAGCTTCTCGGCGGCGTCGGCCACGTTGCCCTGCGCGCGCAGCCAGGCGAACAGGGTGCCCGCCAGCCGCGACCGCTGCTTGGCCGGGAACCGCACCAGCGGCGCCAGCCGGCGCTTGGTGACCTGCCGCAGCAGGCCGGGATCGGCGAGCAGCCACAGGGTCGACCAGTGCTCGGCGCACACCGTCACCGGCACATCGGGCAACACGCCGTCGCCGACCAGGCGCAACGCCTGGCGCGCCCAGCGCAGGGACGCGGCGGCATCAGCCAGCGCGACCGTGGGGCCGACCGCGACGTGAGCGCCGCGAAACGCGGGCAAGAGCCGTTGAAGCCGTTCGGAAGTGACCGGGGCGGGCAACAACAGACACAGCTCGGGCCCGCGCAGATCGGCGAGCACGTCCCCGCCCGGTTCCGCCTCGGCGCGGGGCGGACCGGCCGGCTCGCTGTCGAGCGCGATCATGGCGCACTGTTCGGGCACCGGCCAGCCGGCCGCCGCGGCCAGCTCGGTGAGCACCGGACGCGCGACGGCGCCGCGCTTGAGCACCAGCCGCAACAAGTTCCGGCGGCGTCCCCGGTCCACGTCAGCTTCCCGGTTCCGACCCTCCCGGTAGCCATGCACGGACAACGCGGTGAGCTCGTCGAGGAACGCGAAGAGCAGGTCGCCCAGCCACGACACATCGGCCGCGGCCAACGTCCGCTGGCGCTCCACCCGTGAGATCCGCCGCCAGGCGACCCGCCCGCCGATGCGGAACGCGGCGTGCAGCGGATCCAGCGTCCGGCCCGCGTGACCCTCGGCCCTGCCGACCGCGCGGAAGATCCGGTCCGACTCGCCGCGCGGCAGCTCCGGGTACTCGACCAGATCGACGAACAACCGCGCGAGGTAGTCCACCCGTCGCCGCAACGCGCGGCCCGCCGCGGGGTCGAACTCCCCGTATTCGGGCAGGACACGGCGGATTTCGCGGATGACCTCGTCGACCAGACCGGGTAGCTCGGGTCGCAGGATCGCCGCCAGGCGGTGCTTCCCGGGGTGTCTCCCAGGGTGCCTTCCCGGGTTTGTTCCCGCCATGTCCCCCGGCAGCCGGCCGGACAGCTGGTTGTCGCCTACGACTACCTTTCCTGCGTACACCGCGGCCTCCCGATCAGAACTCGGCCTCAGCGCGACCGTCGCACCATGTGTGCGGGCAGTCGCTCACTGCATCGATGCAATCGCCCGGCCCTTACTCGATCGTTACTCGATTCACCATCGAAAGTCGTATCGGTGGGCAGGCGGGGCGCCGTGCGGCAGCGTGGAAGCGTTGAACGGCGGGTGATTCCAGGTGCCGAAGCACCCGGTCCCGTACGGACGGCGGAGCGAGGACGTCGTGCCACCCTGAGGCACGTCCATCCACAGTGGACACACTTGACGCGGCGATCAGCTGATGGGCGCCGGACCGCCTTCGGACGCCGGCGGGGAACCGACCGCCGCGGTTTCGTCGAGACGGCGCCGCTGGGGTTCGACCACATACTTCGGGTCTTTGGTCGAGACCACTCCGGCTTCGAAGACGGCAAAGCGTTCCAGCACGCTTCCGGCGACCATCGCGAGGCCCGACGCGATCGCCGCCACCCGGCTGCGGCGCGCGAGCACCGCACCGGCGAGCCCCACCGCCGTCACGATTCCGGACGATGCCCGCAGTCGACGCGCCCGCGGCGCCCGGTAGGCCTCGCGGACCAGCCCGAGCCGGCGCTCCAACACCCGTGACGAGACCAGCTCCACCACCGCCCCGGTCGCGCCGAGCACGCGCGCCGGCCCCGCTTCACCGACGGGAACACAGACCATGCCCAGGCCGCCCGCGCCGGCCGCCGCCGAGCCGGTGAACACGAACGGCAGCTGCCTATGCGCCTCGTGCCAGGCGGGCACCGCGGTCTGCGACAACAGCACCGCGCTGTAGGAAGCGACCGCCGGGGCCACGGTCGCCGACGACAACCCGGCCGCCCGCGCGCCCCAGCGCACCCACGGCGGGAGCCGGGACCACAGCCCCGCGGGCACCAACTCGGCCATCGCGGCCACACCGGTGCCCGGCGCGTAGGCCGTCAGGATCCAGCTGCCGACGCTCATCGGCGATGTCGGCTTGGCCACCCGGAGCATGTGGTGGAACCGCTCGGGCCGGCCCAGATCCGCGACCAGCAAGCAGCCGCTCACCCCCAGGCTCGCCAGCGCACTGATCCGCCCCGCGCGGCGCAACGCCGGACGGCCGGTCAGGTCGGCGCCCGCACCGAGCAGCGCGGAACCGGCGGACAGCCCCCCGGTGAACAGATAGGCGGGAATCTTCCAGTCCCACACCGGCGCCTTCAAAACCGGCCTGCCGTAGTACGACCGCGTCGTTTCCCGTGCCGCCGCCGGTGTTTCCCCGACAGCCATCACGACGACCACGGCCCACCGTCATGCGACCGCAACGCCACCCGCGCCACCGCCGGTGTTTCGCCGACAGCCATCACGACCATCACCGCCCGCCCCAGAACGCGTTCACCGCGGCGGCCAGCAGTGCCGAGGCCGCCAACCCCGCGTACCGCCACATCGACGGCAGCTCCCGGGTCGGCACCACGGGATCCGGTGGCAGCCCGTAGACCTCCGGCACGTCGAGCAGCAGGAAGAACGCCCCGTCACCCCCGACCCCGTCACGGGGATCATGGCCATAGAGGCGGGCCTGCGTCACCCCCTCGTCCCGCAGGTCCGCGACCCGGCGCTCGGCCCGCTCGCGTAGTTCGTCCAGCGGCCCGAACTGGATCGAATCGGTGGGGCATGCCTTGGCGCACGCCGGTTCCAGGCCGTCACCCAGGCGGTCGTAGCACAGCGTGCACTTCCACGCCCTGCCGTCGTCCTCGCGCCGGTCGATGACGCCGTAGGGACAGGCGGAAACGCAGTAGCCGCATCCGTTGCAGATGTCCGGCTGGACGACCACGGTGCCGAACTCCGTGCGGAACAAGGCACCGGTCGGACAGACGTCGAGACATCCGGCATGGGTGCAGTGCTTGCACACGTCCGAACTCATCAGCCAGCCGAAATCGCTCCGGGTCTCGCCTCCCGTCGCGGCACCGGGTAGCTCGAACGCCGGCAGGCCGAGGTCGACCCTCTCCCGCTCGAGGGAGGCCGCGTGCCCGACAGAACCTTCCCGCTCCAGAGCGGCCTCCCGCTCGACAGAGGCTTCCCGCTCCCTAAAGGCCTCCCGATCGAGCGAGACCTCCCGCTCGATGAAGGCGACGTGCCGCCACGAGTTCGCGCCCAACCCTCCGGTGTTGTCGTAGGACATCCCGAGCAGATCGAGCCCGTCCTCGGGCACGTTGTTCCATTCCTTGCACGCCACTTCGCAGGCCTTGCATCCGATGCACACGGAGGTGTCGGTGAAGAACCCGACCCGGCCCTGGTCCATACGGCCCGGATACCCGCACTCCCCCGGCACCACACCTGACGCACCACCCGGCAAGGCAACCCGCGACCCGCACACCTACCCGCGCGTCCCCGCCGTGAGGTGGGCGCACTGGCCCGCTTCCCGGGAACGACCGGCGGTCCGCCGGTAATTCGCTTCGGCGAGCGCATCGTTGACCGTAGGGTGATCCGCCGTGACCCACGGTTCCCCGGTACGGCTGTTCCTCGATCTCGGCCCGTTGCGGGACGCGCCGTCCTTCCGGCGCCTGTGGGTGGGACAGTCCCTGTCCGGCATCGGCAGCCAGATGACGAACTTCGCGGTCTCGCTCCAGATCTACACACTGACCCGATCCTCACTCGCCGTGGGCGCGACCGGCCTGGCGGTGGCCGTACCGGCCGTGGTGTTCGGCCTCCTCGGGGGTTCCGTCGCCGACGCCGTCGACCGGCGCAAGCTGGTGCTCGTCACCGGTTCGCTCCAGGCCGCGATGTCGGTGGCGCTCGCGGCACAGGCATTCGCCGGAATGTCCCGGGTCTGGCCGCTGTATGTCCTGGTGGCACTCCAGTCGACGGCCAGCTCGATCGCCACACCCACGCGCCGGACGTTCACGGCGGTGCTGCTCCCACCGCGACAGGTTCCTGCCGGCGCCGCACTGACCTCGATCAGCTTTCAGGCCTCGTTGATCGCCGGCCCCGCGCTCGCAGGCCTGGTGACCGCGGCTTCAGGCCTGAAAGTCTGCTATCTCCTCGACGCGATCAGCTTTTCGGCCGCCCTGTACGGAACCGGGCGCCTGCCCGCGATGCCGCCGACGGGCGGCGTGACGCGTCCCGGCCCGCGCGCCGTCGCGGAAGCGATCCGATTCGCCTACCGCTCCAAGATTCTGTGTGGTGCCCTCCTCACCGACCTCAATGCCACCGTCCTCGGCATGCCCTTCGGGGTCTTCCCTGCCATCAATGCCGCGCACTTCGGCGGTTCCACCGGCACGCTCGGCCTGCTCACCGCGGCCCCGGCCATCGGCGGCGTACTCGGTACCGCCCTGTCCGGCCCGATCACCCGCGTCTCCCGACAGGGCCGCGCGCAACTTGTCGCGAGCGCGGTGTGGGGTGGCGCCGTCGCCGCCTTCGGCGTCACCCGGGCACTCCCGCTCGCCGTCTTCCTGCTCATGATCGCCGGCGCGGCCGACGTCACCAACGTGGTGTTCCGGACCAGCATGGTTCAACTCACCACACCGGACAGTCATCGAGGCCGGGTCAGCGCGGCGGAATACGTGATCGGCGCCGGGGGCTCACAGTTGGGAAACTTCCGCGCCGGTGCGGTCGCTTCGCTCACCTCCCCCGCGACCAGCGCGCTCACCGGTGGCCTCGCCACGGTCGCCGGAGCCACGTTGATCGCGCTCACACTCCCCGCCTTCACCCGCTACCGCGCCAGATCGCACGCCTGATCCCAGCTCGCCAACCGGCGACACCCGTCGTCACGCATCCCGTCCGCGGCCGACTGGCGCCTGGCCGGGCCACCGATTAGTTTCGGCGGCACGGCCGGTCTACCTCCCGAGACGTTCGACGGCATCACGGAGCACGAAGGAGCAAGGCCATGCAGAAGATCGTCACATTTCTGTGGTTCGACGACCAGGCCGAGGAAGCGGCCCAGTTCTACACGTCCCTGTTCCCGAACTCGAAGATCACGGACATCCAACGGTACGGGGACGCCGGCCCCGGACCGAAGGGTTCGGTGATGATCGTGAACTTCGAACTCGACGGTCAGGCCTTCACGGCGCTGAACGGCGGTCCGCACTTCAAGTTCACCGAAGCCATCTCGCTGTACGTGAACTGCGAGTCCCAGGAGGAAGTGGACGAACTGTGGGCGAAGCTGTCCACCGGTGGGGAAGAAAGCCAGTGCGGCTGGCTGAAGGACAAGTACGGCCTCTCGTGGCAGATCGTTCCGACGGTGCTGCCGCAGTTGCTGGGCGACCCCGACCCGGTGAAGGCTCAGAGTGTCATGCAGGCGATGCTCCAGATGAAGAAGCTCGATGTCGCCGCCCTGCGACGAGCCCGCGACACCGTGAGCTGACGGCGCGAAGCAAGCAAGCGCGAAGCAGGCGGGGCACGCAGCAGGCAGGGCACGAACGTGCCCGAGCCCCACAGCGTTCCCAGCCCCACAGCGTTCCCGAAGCCCAGAGCGTTTCCCAGCCCCACCGGGTTCCCGAGCCTCACAGCCCCAGCAGGTCAGCGTGACAAAGGAGTAGCGAGCGCTGCCGGCTGAACAGCGATCAGCGGTGGCGGTCCAGCACCCGAACGCGCGCCACGCGCGTGCCGGCGCTGCGGGGGTTTTGCGTTGCGGGGGCGGGGTTTCAGCAGCGGGTGACGTGGAGACAGTTGCGCCGCGACGGGCCCCGGTGGTCTCGACAGCCGGGCGGGAGGGTCCAGGCAGAGTAGAGGCCCACGCTGGGCCGCACGTGTCCGGGCATCGAATTCCGCGATGAGCCGCAGCCAGTGGGCATAGCTCCGGCGGAACCGGATCACCAAGTCCCGCAACCCATCCAGCAGCTCGGTGCCAGTCGGGCGGGACAGATACTCAGGGGCAAGGGTGGTGGTCATGCATCTATTGTCAGTCGAATCGAACACGTGAGTCAATCACACTTTGGGGGGTAAGGGATGCAGCTCGGCCAGACAGGGTAAGGGATTTAAGGCAGCCCACCACAGCGACAAATCGGCGACATGTTGCCGCACGCCACCGTGAGGTTCGGCCGGGGCCGGCCGAACGTCGCGCGCACCACCGATCCGGCGCCGACTCCGCCGGCCAGCATGAGCGAAACGCCCGGGTACCAGCACACCCGACCGGCCACCGTGCACGAGGACGCACGAAGTCAGCGACTGGTGGGCCGTACCGCCGGGGACTTACCTCGACCCCAGGCACCCCAGCGAGCACCGCCACCGTCTGAGCCCACCCCGACAACCGGGCTCAGCACCAGCGAACACAGCCGCCACCGACACCACCGGCCGGACCGGACCCGGCACGAACCAACACAGCCACCACCCGAGACCACCCACCACAACCGGGCACACGACCAGCGAACACCGCCACCACGGCCACCACGGCCGCCACCACCGACCAGACCGGACCCGGCACGAACCAACACAGCCACCACCCGAGACCGCCGACCACAACCGGGCCCGGCACCAGTCAACGTCCTATCCGGACACCGGGCCCGAGACCGTCCGCGCAGCCGGGATCAGCCGTCCAGTTGCCGCACGGCCCACTCCGCCCATTCGCGTCGCATGGCGGCGTAGCGCAGGCCCCATTCGAGGGCTATGCGGCCGTAGACGGCGAGTTCGGCGGTGTCGTCGCGGATCTCGTCGGCGATGGCCTTCAGCTCCTTCTCGTGGGCTTCGGACTCCGCCGCCCTGGCCTGCAAGAAGTCCTTCGCCTGTGAGCGCTCCACGACGCCGAGGAAGAACACTCGCAGCAGGACGTCGCTGCGGCGGACAACGGTCGGTTCGACCTCGGTCAGCCAGTGTTTCAGCTCGGCTTCGCCCGCTTCGGTGAGCGCGTACTCCTTCCGGCCGCGTGCGCCCTCCGACACCACGGCGACCAGACCGGCGTCGGCCAGTTTCCCCAGTTCGGCGTAGAGCTGGCTCTGGGTCGCGGGCCAGACGTTGGCCAGCGAACCCTTGAAACTCTGCAACAGGTCGTAGCCGCTGGCCGGGCCGAACGACAGCAACCCGAGCGCCGCATGCTTGAGGCTCATAGGGCCATGATAATCCAGTCCAGACCTGTCAGATTTGGAACAAGACATTTCGGCCGACACCGACAAGTCGTCCGGCTAGCTTCGCGATCATGTCCAAGCACCTCACGATCACCCCGAGCATGCTGTACTTCGGCACACCGGTGGTGCTGCTGTCGACCGAGAACGCCGACGGCTCGGCCAACCTCGCCCCGATGTCCTCGGCCTGGGCGCTCGGCCGGACCATCGTGCTGGGGCTCGGCCGGGGCGGCCAGACCGCCGCCAACCTGGCCGCCCGGCCCGGCCTGGTGATCAATCTGCCGGCGCCGCACCAGTGGCGGGCGGTCGAGCGACTGGCGCCGTTGACCGGGCGCGATCCGGTGCCGGCCGCCAAACAGGCGACCTTCCGGTACGAGCCGGCGAAGTTCGAGGCCGCCGGGCTGCGACCGGAACCGTCGGAAGCCGTGCGCCCGCCGCGCGTCGCGGAATGTCCGCTCCAGCTGGAGGCCACCGTGGTGCGGCAGCAACCGGACGCGGCGGGCGAGGGGTTCGTCATCGTGGAGACCGCCGTCGTTCGGGTGCACGCCGACTCCGCCATCGTGGTGCCCGGCACCCAGCACGTCGACCCGCGCGCGTGGAGTCCGTTGATCTACAACTTCCGGCACTACTTCGGTCTCGGACCCGAACTCGGGCACACCTTCCGCAGCGAAACAGCGCGGACCGGGCATCAGCCGATCGGCGTGTCGGGGTCGAGCTGAGCGGCGAGTTCGCCCGCCCCGCTCGCCTGTTCCCAGCACGCGTACCGCCGTTTGGCCACGGAGTTGCGGACCATGCGCCGGACGCGGTCGCCGTGTCGCAGCGCGATCCCGCGGTCACGCACCTCGGCCTGCACCGCCGCGACGGTTCCCTACGGCGCAGGGACACCGTGATCGTGCCCACTGTCGGGATGCGCCTCGTACACGCTGGACTCGATGCCCGCCTCGCGCATCACGAGGGCGGTGGCAGTTCCGGCGATACCGCCGCCGGCGATGAGGATCCTCGGCAGCTCAGCCGCGGCCGGAGGGGTGGGCCTCGGCGTACTCCTTGAGCGCCCGGCGGATGATGTCGGCGGGTTCGTCGGTGAGGTCCGCGGTCCAGCCCTGTTCGTCGGGCTCCCGCGGCTCGAGGTCGGCGAGCTGGGAGTCCAACAGCGAGACCGGCATGAAATGGCCGGTCCGGTGTCGCATCCGGTCGGCGATGACCTGCTTGGGCCCGTCCAGATGCAGCAACCACAGATCACCGCCCGTACGCAGGATGTCACGGTAACGCCGTTTCAGCGCCGAAGACGAGACCACTCCGCCGGTTTCCTGATGCTCGCCGATCCACCGCGCGATGGACTCCAGCCAGGGCCCGCGGTCCTCGTCGGTCAGCGGGACACCGGCGGACATCTTGGCGATGTTGGCCGCGGGGTGGAAGGAGTCCGCTTCGGCGTAGTCGACCCCGAGCTCGGCGGCCAGTGCCGTGCCGATGGTGGTCTTGCCCGAGCCGGCCACACCCATCACCACGATGACGGTCATCATTCCTCCGGTCCCCGCAGTTTCGGTTCGGTACGGCAGCTGCCGGAGTCCACTTATACCCGCCCACCTCTCGCGTGGCGGCTGCCGGCCCCGCGCCCGGTGGCCTGGCATCGAGGCGTTATGACGTCGGTCACCGCCGGTGGGCGACCGGACGGGAGAACTCGGCTACCGGACGGGAGAACTCGGCGACGGGAAGAGGGGACACGGCGTGGTTGGCTCCGGCCACCGGCGGCACGCGCACCCGGAGGTCGCGTGCGTGCGCCGGCGGCCGGTGCTCTCCGCCCGGGCGGGTGTCCACACGGGACAGACCGCCTGCCAGGCCGGCGCCGGGAGGCTTCACGGTCGGTCCTGTCCCTCCCGTAGGGCAGGACCAGCCGGCTTGCCCGGCACCGGCCATCACTTCCCGGGCTCCGAACGCGCGATGAACACCGGGCAGTCGGCGTGATAGATCATCGCGTGGCTGGTCGATCCCAGCAACAGACCGGAAAACCCGCCGCGGCCGCGGCTGCCGACGACCACGAGCTGGGCGCGTTCACTCGACTCCAACAGCTGCCGGCGCGGGTCGTCCCGCGCGACGATCTGCTGGACCCGCACGTCGGGGTACTTCTCCCGCCAGATGGACACGGCGCCCTGATTGGCGTCGGCGATGCGCTCCCGGCCGGTGTAGGCGCGGATGGTGATCAACGAGACCGCCCGCAGCGAGGCCTCCTCGAAGGCGAGGCCGATCGCCGCGTCGGACAGCGGACTGCCGTCGATGCCCACCACCACCGGGTCTTTCGCCGCCTCGGCGCCACGGTCGCGGCCGCGGATGACGGCAACCGGGCAGCCGGCGTGCGCGGCGAGCGCGACCGGCGTGGAGCCCATCACGAGGTCGCCGAGCACGCTGCGCGGCGTCGAACCGAGCACGATCATCCGCGCGCCCGCGGACTCCGCGATCAGCAACGGCACCGGAGCGTCCATGACGGACTCGGTGCTGACGTCGATGCCGGGATGCGCCACGGTGGCGGCCCCCCGTGCCTCGGCCAGCCAGGCGTGGGACTGTTCTTCCTTGTCCGCCAGCCATTCCTCGGGCGGAGGAGCCTCGCCCGGGAACGCGTCGGGTATGCCGAAAGCGTGGACCAGCCGCAGGGGCGCGTGCCGTTTCGCCGCTTCCTCGGCACCCCACCGCACCGCGCGCAGCGCGCCGGCCGTGCCGTCGATGCCGACCACGATCGGCTGATTGGCTCTCACGGTGTTCTCCCTAACAGCGGACGACGTTCGGCCGACGCGATCGCCGCGCGGGTGGCGGGGACGGCGCCGGGATCGACGGAAACGGAGGTGATGCCGGAGCGCACGAGATACCCGGTGAGCGCGGGGTTCGTCCACAGGGCGCTCCCACAGGCCGACGCGGTGATCCCCAGCGCCGTGGCCTTGCGCACGATCCGCTCGATCGTGTCGAGCACCGCCGGGTCCGACTCGTCGAACAACCCGGAGTCCGGAGGCACGCCCAGCGTGAGACGGGTCAGCTCGTCGATGCCGATCGACACCCCGTCGATGCCCAGGCCGACGTAGGAGGGCAGCCAGTACAGCGCCGAGGGCACCTCGGCCATGATCCACCGGCGCGCTCCGCGGCCGAGCCTGCTGGCGTCCACCAGCCGCAGGCATTCCTCCAGTTCCCGGCGGGATCGCGCGAACGGGATCATCAGGTGCAGTCCGGGGGCGGATTCCCGGGCCGCGGCCAGTGCTTCGAGTTCGAGGGGGAACAGGCCGGACCGGCGCGGCCCGCGGAAGCCACCCGGCAGGTCGCTCGCGCGGTACACCACGGGGCGCGGGGCGAACGCGGCGGCCACGGTCCGCAGCGACGCGACCATCGAGTCCACAAAGGACTCCCGAGCGGCGGGGCCGGGCGCCGCGCCCGGATGTCCGCTGAGCGACTCGGTCACGGCCGAGCCGCCCAACGCCTGGGTGACCAGCGACTCGCCCCGCAACAACCCGACGCCGTCCACCGGCAGCGCCGCCGCGCGGCGGGCATCGCCCGGCTCGGCCAGATCGAGATACAGGCCGGTGGCGATCGGCCCGTCGACTTTGCCGGCAGGGGGTTCCGGCTCGTGTACCCGGATCGGCGCGCGCCGGGTCGCGTGGACCTCGCCCCGGTTCCCGTCCACGGCGACGACCCGGCCGTCGGTCAGCAACCGGGTGGCGTCCTCGGTGCCGACCACGCACGGCACGCCCAGCTCGCGGGCCGCGGCGGCGGTGTGACCGTTCCGGCCGCCGTCGTCGGTGACCAGCGCGGCGGCGTGGCGGATGGCCGGCGCCCAGTCCGGATCGGTCGCGGGGGCGACCAGGACCTCACCGGGCAGCAGCCGCGCGCCATCCCCGGGCGCGAGCAGGGTGCGCACGACGCCGGCGGCCGTTCCCGGTGCCGCGCCGAGCCCGGTGACCAGCAGCTTCTCGCCGCTGCCGCCGGCCGGCGCGCCCAAGGTCGTGATGGCTCGGGTCCGCAGCACCCAGATCGCGCCGTCGCGGTCGATGGCCCACTCGATGTCCTGCGCGCACCCGAACCGGTCCTCGACCCGGCTTGCCAGGCAGACCAGCCGAAGCAGGACCGGCTCGTCGAGGAGCTGCCGGTCGGCGACCCGGGCGCCCAGCACGGTCAGCTCGTCCTTGTCCACCAGGTAGGTGTCCGGTTCTCCAGCGTTTCCCCCGGGCGAGGTCGCCTCGACGACGACGGTGGGCTCCCCGGTGCGGGGGTCGGCGGTGAAGATCACTCCGGCGCGCACCGCCTGCACCATGCGCTGCACCACGACGGCCGTCTCGGGCATGCCGCTCAGCCCACGACTGGCCCGGTAAGCGACCAGCCGACGCGAAAACAGCGAAGCCCAGCAGCCGGAAACTCCCTCCAGCAAGGCGTCTTCGCCCGTGACCTCCCGGGAGCCGGTGGTCATCCCGGCGGGGCCACCGTCCTCGCCGACGGCCGACGCGCGCACCGCCACGGCCGAGCCCGCGCCGAGCCCGCGATAGGCGCGCACGATTTCGTCGCGCAATCCCGGCGACAACGCGGCTTCCCGGGTCAGGGCGCGCATTCGCTTGCACAGCTGGCTCAGCTTCTCGGCGTCGTCGACCGAGTCGAGCGCTTCGGCGTGCAGCGCGGCCAGTTCCTCGGCGATTCCCGCGGATTCCGTGGTGGTCCGGAATCCGCCGCGCAGGACGACGAATCCGGCCGGCACCGGAAACCCGGCACGGGTCAGTTCACCGAGGTTCGCGCCGTTGCCCCCGGCCCGGAGCGCATCCGTCGCCCGGATCTCGCCGAGCGGCCTGACACCGGTCATCGGGCGCCTCGCGTGATGAGCACGGGGCAGTGGGCGTGGTGGATGAGTGCCTGGCTGGTCGAGCCGAGCAGGAGGCCGCGGAAGCCGCCACGGCCTCGGCTGCCCACCACGAGCAGTCGTGCCCGCCGCGACCACTCCAGCAGCACCTGCCGCGGCCGGTCCTTCACGAGCACGCGCTCCACCGGCACATCGGGGTACTTCTCCTGCCACCCCGCCAGCGACTCGGCGAGCAGCAGTTCCTCCTCGTCGGCGAAGGTCCCGGAGTCGGCGAAATAACGGCTGCTGCCGTAGAAACTGTCGTACTCGAAGTCGCTCCAGGCGTGGACCGCGACCAGCGGCGCCGCCCGGCTGGAGGCTTCCTCGAAGCCGAGCGCGAGCGCCGGCTCCCCCTCGGGACTGCCGTCCGCCCCCACCACGACCGGCCCGGCGCGCTCTGCCCCGCGGATCACCGCGACCGGGCACCGCGCGTGCACGCTGACCGCGACGGCGGTGGATCCGGCGAGCATCCCGGCGAAACCACCGCGCCCGGTCGAGGAAAGCACCACCATGCGCGCCGAACGGGACTCGTCGACCAGGACCGGGATCGGTGCCTCATGGGGCATCTCGCCCACCACGGTCAAGCCGGGCGCCTCGGTTCGGGCCAGGTCCACCGCCTGCGCCAGCACCCGCTTCGAATCCTCTTCGAGGATGTCGAACAGCGCGGCGGGCAACGGAAGCCCACCGCCGTAGTAGGCACCGGTGACGCCCCAGGCGTGCACGATGCGCAGGCCCAGCCCACGACGCCGCGCCTGCGCGGCCGCCCACCGCACCGCGGTGAGCGCGTTGTCCGACCCGTCGACGCCGGCGACGATCGAGTTCGTCGTGGGCATGCGGTCCTCCTGTCGGTTTCTCCTGGGAAAAGCTTCAAGCGCAGCCAAAAACTACGAAGGCGAGGGCGTCCCGGTCAGGAGGCGATGGGCCTGTTCCCCGGTGACTTCGTGCCCCGAGGTGGACACCGGATGGCCGAGTCGCAGGAACAACTGGGGATACCCGGCCAGGTGCAGCCGCTCGATCAGCCCGGCCCGGACCTCGTGCAGGTGCAGCGGCTGCGTCAGCACGGAGGCGACCAGGCCGCGGTTGATGGCGGCGAGCCAGATCTGCTCCATGACGGCGCCCGCCCGGAGGTGCTCGCGGCGGCCGTCGTCGGGGGTCAGCAGCATCAGGATGCCTTCCTGCATCAGGCGTTCGGTGAGCGTGACCGGATCTGGTACGTGCGTGTCCGCGCGCACCAGACCGCCCCAGGGCAACGTGGTGTCGCGGGGACCCACGCACCACGAGGACAGCTCACGCTGATAGGCGCGATCGTCGCGCACCACGAGAGCCGCGTAATCGAACAACTCGGCCAGGGTCGCGCATTCGGTCCGCGGTTCGATCACGCGCGCCTGCACGCCCGGTTCGGCCGGCACGTCCGCGAGCGCGCGCAGCGTCTTCCGGGAAACCGGATGCAGGCTGAACGGCGCGCGATGACTGTGCCGCCGGAAGATCGCGGCGTACCGCTCGACCTCGGTCTCGGTGGTCTCTCTGCGCCCGCCCGCCCGGACACGGGCAACCAGATCGGGCCGCGCGGCATCGGGGAACTCGACGGTTTCGGTGTCCCAGCCCAACGCGCGCACGGCCAGTTCGAGGTTCGTCAGCGCCGCGCCGCAGGAGATCATCCGGTCCCGGCCACCGGGATCGTGATGCGGCAGCGTGACCTCGGAGCGCTCGTACAGCTCGGCCGAATCCGCGAGGGCCTCCAGTGTCCAGGGCTGGGTGTCGTGCACGGACGGGGCATGGCTCACCGCCCGCGCGAGGACACCGACCTCGCTGCCGGACCAGGTCATGGCGTGACCTCCTCGGTGCGCTGCCGGGTCACGGTTTCCACCGCGCGACGGCGGGTCGCCGGCGCGGTGAAGCCGTACCCGAAGCGCAGCACGACCTGGGGATACGGCTGGCCGCCCAGCATCCGGCGCAACGCCGCACGGGTGGCCGGGATCTCGACCGGCTGGGACAGGAACGACGCGCTGACACCCGCGTTGGTGGCGGTGAGCAGCACCCGCTGCATGGCCTGGCCGGCCCGCACCTGGGCGAGCGGGGTGTCGGTGTAGGAACTGAGCACCGCGACCAACGGCTGCCGTTCGTAGGGCCGCTCCGGCGATCCGGCCGGACCGACCTCGTAGTGCCGCAGGGTCAGCAGGCTTCCGGGTTCGGGGCGCGGTCCCCCGGCGACGGCCGGCACGCCGTCGTCCCGCGTGCCGTTCACCACGGTCCAGCGCGCGAGTTCCGCGCGGAAGGCGGGATCCTCGCTCTGCAGGTGCTCGGCGTGCCGGAGCAGCGCGGCCAGCGCGTCGAGATCTCCCGGGTGGTCCAGCAGGGTCAGCTCGCCGCCCTCCAGGCAGGCGGCGTCGACCAGCGCGCGCCGCACCTTCACCGGCAACGCACGCTCGGTGAAGGGCCGCCGGTTGCTGCGCCGGAGGGCGATCGCCCGCGCCAGTGCGGTGTCGGCGGGCGCGATCGGCCGTGGTCCCCGGATGAACAGTCGCGCCAGGAGTTCCGCGCGGTGCGGGTCCGGCAGCAGGTGCACCATCGTCGTCCGCCCCGCGGCCAGCAGCGCCACCCGGATGTTCAGGACGGCCGCGCCGCAGGACAACCGGGCTTCGCGCGCGCGGGCGTCCACGACATCGAGCACGCGGTCGCGGTCGAGCAGGACGTCGATCCGGGCGCCCGTCACCTCGAACCGCCAGGGTTGCGAGTTGTGGGGCGACGGGGCGCGAATGGCCGCGTCCAAACCGAGCCGCACGGTCTCACTCATCGTGGGCGACGTGGTGGTCATCGCGGGACTCCAGACAGGTTTCGCACTGGCTCCACCATCTCTGGCAGAGCCCCGTTTCCGGGAGAGGCGGGTGTCCTTGAAAGCCGAGGTCTTTGTGCCCTCGATCAAGGCATTTACCCTGGTAATCCGCTTCCGCCGATGTCACGATGGCTTCATGGCCTCGGACGGGAACCTCTCGCTCGACGACGTGCAGACGTCGTTGCGGGGAACGTTGTCGCAGTTGCGGCTGCGCGAGCTGCTGCACGAGGTCCAGGACCGGGTCGAGCAACTGGTCAGCGCGCGCGATCAGATGGACGGGCTGCTGGAAGCCATGCTCGCGGTGGCTTCCGGGCTGGAGCTGGACGCCACCCTCCGCCGCATCGTGCACGCCGCGATCGATCTGGTGGACTGCCGCTACGGCGCGCTGGGGGTGCTCAACCCGGACCGGGAGGGGCTCGCGGAATTCGTCTACGAAGGCATCGACGAGCACACCCGCGGCGAGATCGGCGAGCTGCCGACCGGGCACGGGCTGCTGGGCTTGCTGATCCAGCAACCGAAACCGATCCGGCTGGACGATCTGTCGAAGCACGTTTCCTCGGCCGGGTTCCCCGCGCACCACCCGCCGATGCGGACCTTCCTCGGCGTTCCGGTCCGGGTGCGCGACGAAGTGTTCGGCAACCTCTACCTCACCGAGAAGCGGGGCGGGCAACCCTTCACCGAGGACGACGAGGTGGTCGTGCAGGCGCTGGCCGCCGCGGCCGGTATCGCCGTGGAAAACGCCCGCCTGTACGAGCAGAGCCGGCTGCGGCAACGCTGGCAGGAGGCGACCAGCGAGATCCGCGCCGAGCTGCTGGGCTCGGCCGACCCGCACGACGTGCTGCACCTGATCGCCAACCGCGCGCTCGGGCTGTCCGCCGCCGACTACACCTTCCTCGCCGAGCCGGCCGACCCGGAGCTGCCGGCGGCCGACGTCACCGCGTTGTCGATCACCGTGTGCGCGGGACTGGACGCCGGTGTCCTGACCGGCCGGGAAATCCCGATCGAAGGATCGACCTGCGGCGCGGCGTTCCTGGACGCCGTGCCCCGCCGGGTCGAAACGCTGAACTACGACCTGTCCGACGGACTTGACGAGGACTTCGGGCCGGCGCTGGTGCTGCCGCTGCGGGCGTCCTCCGAGACCGTCTCCGGTGTCCTGGTCGCGCTGCGCAAGACCGGGGAGGACCCGTTCGAGGCCAGCCAGCTGCCGCTGGTCGCGGCCTTCGCCGACCAGGCCGCGCTCGCCCTGCAACTGGCCGAGGACCAGCGTCGCCTCAACGAGCTGCGGGTGCTCGGCGACCGCGACCGCATCGCGCGCGACCTGCACGACCACGTGATCCAGCGGCTGTTCGCACACGGGCTGGCCCTGCAGAGCGCCCACCAGCGCACCCGCTCCCCGGAGATCCAGAAGCGGCTCGCCGAGCTGGTCGAGGACGTGCAGAGCATCGTCGCCGAGATCCGCACCGCGATCTTCGACCTGCACGGCGGCCTGCGCGGCACGACACAGTTGCGCAAGCGCCTGCAGGACATCGTCGCCGAGCTGACCGACGACACCGAGCTGCGCACCACGGTGCGGATGTCGGGCCCGGTCGGCGTGGTGTCGTCCCCGCTCGGTGAGCACGCCGAGGCCGTGCTGCGCGAGGCGCTGTCCAACACCGTCCGACACGCGGGCGCCTCGACCGTCACCGTCACCATCTCGGTCGGCGACGACCTGGCCATCGAGGTCACCGACGACGGAGTCGGCATTCCGGAGACGGTCGCCCGCAGCGGCCTGCGCAACCTCGCGGACCGGGCGCGGCAGAGCGGCGGCTCGTTCAGTATCGAGCGGCTGGACACCGCCGGCACCCGGTTGTTCTGGCGCGCCCCGGTGACCTGATCACCCCGCCGGATCAGGGTCGGCCGGATCAGGGACGGCCGGATCAGGGACGGACGACGGCGACCGGACACGCACTGTGGTGCAGCAGGGCCTGGCTGGTGGAGCCGAGGCCGACGCCCTTGAGCGCGGTGCGGCCACGGGAGCCGACCACGACCAGCCGCGCGTCCGCGGCCGCTTCGAGCAGGCCGTGCACCGGCCGGTCGCGCAGGACCCGTTGCCGCACCTCGACATCGGGGTACTTTTCGTGCCACCCGGCCAGCCGCTCCGCGAGCAGCCTCCGCTCGTCCTCGGCAACGGCCTCGTAGTCGATGTCGAAGGGCAACACCGACCACGTCTCCCCGGCGGACATGTCGGTCCAGGTGTGCACGGCCACCAGTGGCACACCGCGCAGGCTCGCCGCGTCGAAGGCGAACTCGACCGCCGAGTCGCTGACCGGCGAGCCGTCGACGCCGACCACCACCGGTCCGGTCCTGGGCGGCGGGTCCTCGGGGGTTCGGCCGCGCACCACGACAACGGGGCAGTGACCGTGCGCGGACACCCCGGCCGGGACCGACCCCACCAGCATCCCCTCGAAACCGCCGAGGCCACGCGAGCCCAGCACGACCAGTCGGGCCGCGCCGGAGGACTCGATGAGCCCTCCGGCGGCGTTCCCGACCCGCAGTTCCCGTTCGACTTCGATACCGGATTCCGCCTCCAGCGCGACTCGTTCGGCGTCCCGCAACAGGGCGTGCCCGTAGTCGACGAGCGCTTCGACCGCACCGCCGGGCAACGCGCACGGCACGCGCGGCGCGCTGGGCGGCAGCACACAGGCATGGAACAGGCGTAACGGGGCGTGCCGCCGGGCGGCCTCGCGGGCGGCCCACCGGGTCGCGTCGAGTGCGGACCGCGAGCCGTCGACGCCGGCAAGAATCCAGTGGTGTGCGGCGGTGTCGAACATGGCTCCAGCGTCACCGGCCGTGGGCGGCGCGGCGAGAGCCGCCGGTACCGATCACCGGATGACTTTCGTCCCCGGCACCGGGGACCTTCGCAGCGCGGAGAAGGCACCGGGGGTCATCTACGCTGGGCCCAATGGCGGTGAAGGTGGTTTTCCCGTGATCAAGGTATTTCTCGTCGACGACCACGAAGTGGTGCGCCGCGGTGTCGCCGACCTGCTCGAAACCGACCCGGACCTGACCGTGATCGGCGAAGCGTCCAGCGCCGCGCAGGCACTGGCCCGCATTCCCGCGCTGCGGCCGGACATCGCGGTGCTCGACGTCCGCCTGCCCGACGGCAACGGCATCGAACTGTGCCGTGAGCTGCGCTCGAAACTGCCCGAGCTGAACGTGCTGATGCTGACCTCCTACACCGACGAGGAGGCGATGCTGAACGCGATCCTGGCCGGTGCGGGCGGCTATGTGATCAAGGACATCCAAGGCCTGCAACTGGTTTCCGCCGTCCGCGACGTCGGTTCCGGACGGTCGCTGTTGGACAATCGCGCCGCGGCGACGCTGATGGCGAAGCTGCGCGCCGACGCCGACAGCACCGGCCCGCTGTCGGGACTCAGCGAGCGGGAACGCACCCTGCTCGACCTGATCGGCGAAGGCCTGACCAACCGCCAGATCTCCGAGCGCATGTACCTGGCCGAAAAGACGGTCAAGAACTATGTCTCGCGCCTGCTCACCAAGCTGGGCCTGGAACGGCGCACCCAGGCCGCCGTGCTGGCGACCAGACTGCGCGACGGCCACCGGGGCCGTGACGAGGAAGAGTGACGAGGAAGAGTCGACCAGGAGGAGTCGACCAGGAGGAGTAGGGAACTTCGGCCCGTCACCCCGGACCGAAGGTCCCCTTGCCTGCCGGGCGGCGGCGCCTAGGTTGGGAACATGCGGGATGAGGGCATGCGATGCGGTGAGTTCGCGGTGCACGAAACGCATTCGGGTGTCGTGTTCCTGGTCGGCGATCGGGCCTACAAGCTGAAGAAGCCCGTGGATCTCGGTTTCCTCGACTTCACCTCGCGGGAAAGCCGGGAACGGGTCTGTCACGCCGAAACCGAGCTGAACCGGCGGCTTTCCCCCGACGTGTACCTCGGGGTCGCCGACATCACCGGGCCCGACGGCGCCCCCTGCGATCACCTCGTGGTGATGCTGCGGATGCCCGAGGACCGGCGTCTGTCCACTTTGGTCCAGCGGGACGAGCCGCTGACCGGCACGATCAAGCAGCTGGCGCGCAAGCTGGCCGCGTTCCACGCGCGGGCCGAGCGCGGCCCCCTGATCTCGGCCGAAGGCTCCCGGGACGCGATCCGCGGCCGGTGGGAGGACAGTTTCGCCCAGGTGCGCCCCTTCCGGGGCACCGTGCTCGATTCCGCGGTGACGGCCGAGATCGAGCGGCTGACCGAGGATTTCCTGGCCGGGCGCGCCGATCTGTTCGCCCGCCGGATCTCCGCGGGCCGGATCGTCGACGGGCACGGCGACCTGCTCGCCGACGACATCTTCTGCCTCGCCGACGGTCCCCGGGTGCTCGACTGCCTGGAATTCGACGATCACCTTCGCTGGCTCGACGGGCTCGACGACGTCGCCTTCCTGGCCATGGACCTGGAACGGCTCGGATCGCGCGAACTCGGCAAGGAACTGCTCGACTGCTACGCGGAGTTTTCCGGCGACACCGCGCCCCCCGCGCTGCGCCACCATTACGTCGCCTACCGAGCGTTCGTCCGTGCCAAGGTCGCGTGCCTACGCCACGCCCAGGGCGACAGAGACTCGGCTCGGCTCGCCCGCGGGCACGCGGGACTGGCGCTGCGACACCTGCGCGAAGGCATTCCCCTGC
>Ga0310811_10002880_pt1 | contig 21580 bp, 15 predicted proteins | sample YCmetagenome_FD_207642 | JGI IMG/M metagenome (GOLD analysis project Ga0310811, IMG submission 207642) | Soil microbial communities from experimental microcosm in Duke University, North Carolina, United States - YC | ecosystem: Engineered > Artificial ecosystem > Soil microcosm > Unclassified ...
ACGGCGTGGTCATCGGCGCCACGACGATCGGTGATGGCGCCACGGGCCTCGGCTCGACGATCGCCTCGACATCGGGTCCGATCACGGTCCAGGGTACAGCGGCCACCTCGACCGGTGCTCCCACGAATAATCCCGCTAACACGTCGGTGGTGGGCGACGGCGTCAACATCTCGGGGGCGTCGACGATCTTCTCGGGCGCGGGCGCGATCACTATCTCGGGCACGGCCAGTTCCTCTACGGGCACGTTCACGAACCCCATGGGAACCGTCGCCGGCAACGCCGTTGGGATCACCGGCCCGGCGTCGATCGACACCGGCTCGGGCGCGATTACCATCCGGGGCGCGGGCGCGACTTCCACTACAGCTGTCAATCTGCTCGCGACCAACGGGATCGCGATCGACGGAACCACGACGATCGCCTCGACCTCGGGCCAGATAAGCATGCAAGGCTCCGGGGCTACTGCGACAGGGACGGTTAATCAGCTCAGCGGCGATGGTATCGACCTTTCCGCCACGACGACGATCACGTCATCGTCCAGTTCGATCGGCATCAACGGCACGGCGGCCAGTTCCACGACGACAGTCGGCCAGTTCGATGGCAACGGCGTCGTGATCGACGGACCGGCGACAATTTCCGCGGGCACCAATCTCTCCATCGTTGGCACGGTGCCCGCCACGTCAGCATCGGGGGACGGCGCACGGATCGGAGACGGCATCGACATTGGCGGCGGCAGCTCGGTGACGCTCGCCGCCAACCAGCTGACCATCGAAGGTTCCGCGTCGCCAGCCAATGTCTTTGGCTTTGGCGTGGCGATATCCGGGCCCGTGACCATTGACGCAAGACAGGGCGACGCGCGGATCTTCGGCAGCGGTAACGGCGATGAGGGCGTGTCGATTATCGCGGGACCGGAAATTCCGGTCACCGTGTCCGCGCACAACGGCATCGTCGACATACGCGGTGTCACGAATGGCGTCGGCCTATCGGGTTCGAGCGTCGATCAGATCCAGTTCTCGTCCGGCGTATCGGTCGACGGCGCTCAGATTTCCGCGAGCGGCGCACCGAGCGGCGTCTCCATCACGGGCTCGACTCCGTCGACGGCCGCGGGGTTTGAGCTCATCGGCACGACTGTCTCGACTGACCCTGGCGGCACGATCATCCTGCGGGCCGCAAGCGGCAGCACGAACTCGTCGTCGATTTCCATCGATCCTGCCTCGTCGATCCGGGCACCGGGCGGCGTGGTGGTGTTCGCGCCGGCTTTGGTCGACCCGAACTTCGCCGTGACCCCACAAAACAGCGTGCCGATCACGCTGTTCGGACCCAGCACAACCGCGGGACTCAACATCGACCCGGCAACGTATCAAACAATCGCCCCCACGCTGGGAACGCTCGTGCTCGGCTCGACGACGCAGATCGGCCCGATCACGGTCGAGGGCACATGCGCGGGCAACGCCGCGTCGTGCGCGCAGCCGCAACGGCCGACGGTCGTGAGCAATCTGACGCTCGCCAATCCGGGGGCAGGAAGCCTGGGCATCGCACTGCCATTTGGCGTCTCGATGCCTGGTCATACCTTGGCGCTGTCTTCGGCAGGCGCTGTGACCGACCCGAACGGCATCCAGGCAGCCGGTCTGCTGCTCGCCGGAAACACGAATTTCACGCTGAGCGATCCAGGCAACGACGTCGGCAGGCTAGCCATAGTCGGTGCGCAAAACGTGACCTTCTCGAATCCGGGTAGTTTCGACATTGGACCATTGACTGCGCAAACCTATGATTCGGCCACAGGGACGGTGACGACCATCGATGGCACGAACTCCTCGCTAAGCGGCAGTCTCCAGGCGACCTCGTCGAACGGCGCGATATCGCTAGGCGTTCCGGGTACGTCAACGAGCGTGAATGCGGGCCGCACGATCGACCTCGTGATGGAAAACGGCGAGTTCGACAACGCGGGCGGCGGCCGCCTTACCGCAGGCAATGCCTGGCATGTCTGGGAAGCAAGCTGGCAGGGCGAGACGCGCGGCGGCCTGGATCCGGGCGGCGCGAGGCCGAACTTCTATGGCTGCATTTACCCGGGAATCTGCAGCTGGGGCGGCACCGTGCCGCTCGACAGCAACCATTTTGTCTATGTCGCGCAGCCGACGCTCTCGATCACCATCGGCAACAGCAGCCGTGTCTACGGAACCGGCAATCCTGCGTTCACGTTCACGGTGACAGGTCTGATCAACGGCGATACGGCAGGCGGGGTTGTCCAGGCCGGGTCGCTCGGCACGCCGGCAAACTCGGGCTCACCGGTCGGGCAGTATCCGGTCACCGGCACATTCGCTTCGCTGGTCGGCTACAACCTGGCGATCGTACCCGGCACGCTGACGGTCACGCCACTTCCGGTCAACGGGCAGGTCTTCGACCGTACGGGCCTGCAGCCGCTCTTTACGGCGCAGGAGCAGAGCTTCGTCTATGAAAGCAATCTGGGCGGCATCCATGTCTGCGTCGGTTCGAACGAACCGATTCTGGCCCTCCAGCAGCCCGAAGGCGCGGCCGACAAGCTGGCGGTCGAATGGAAGCGGGTGCGCTCGCGGCCGAATCTGAACAGTTGCCTCGTCGTCAATGGCCAGCACGGCTGCGACGAATTCTAGCGGCGGAGACGGTCAATGCTCGACGTAGAACCCTTGCTCGCCGAAACCCGATCGATGCCGCCGTGCGGCGTCGATCTGGAATACGACGCCGAATTCCTCGAACTCGAAGCGCTTGCAAGCGACAAGCCGAAGCGGCAGTTCCAGGACACGGACGAGGAGCCGCCCTGGCGCGACATCATGGAGCGCGCCGCGGCGCTGCTCGACCAGTCGAAGGATCTGCGCGTTGCGCTCATTTACACTCGGGCCGCCTCGCGGGTGGCCGGACTCGGCGGCTTTCACGCGGGGCTGCGCGTGCTCCTCGGCATGCACGAACGTTACTGGGAGAACCTCTATCCGCCGCTCGACGCCGAAGATGCCGACAGCCCCGCCGCCCTACGGGCGACCGCGCTCGCGGCGCTGGGGGACCCCTTTACACCGTTCGACGATCACTCGACGCTCCTTCACGATCTGCGCGTGGCCGAAGTCTGCCGTGTACCGGGCGACCGGCTCACGGTACGCGACATCCTGATCGCGACGGGCAAGCTGGCCGCGCCCGAAGGCGAGTCGACACTGACGCTTCAGACCGTTCAGGGCGTGCTGGCCAAGGTGATCAAGGACGAACCGGCGGCGCTCGCGGACGCACTGGCCTTACCCGAAACTGTCGAGAATCTGGCCAACCGGATGAGCGCATGCTTTGGCGCCCAGGACGCGCCGGGCATCACCATGATGATGGGTGCCGCACAGAACATCGCGAGCGTGTGCCGTTCCGTGGCGGTCGACAGCATCGCTGCCGCGCAATCCGGCGAGAATCCGCAGCCCGTTGCCGTAGACGCTGCCGGCACGTTGTCAGCCGGCGTGGCGGAATTGCCGCGCGCCCAAGGTCCAGGCCGACTGGCGACGCGCGAGGATGCCATTGCGATGCTGGACGCTGTATGCGCGTTCCTCGAACGTACCGAGCCGACCAATCCGGCGCCGCTGCTCATCCGGCGGGCACGGGCGCTGATGAGCAAGGATTTCATCGCGATCATGCAAGACCTCGCGCCGGAGAGCCTCCCACAGATCCAACAGATCGTGGGCAAGGAGCCCGGATGACGCACGCAGAAGCAGGTCCGTGCGCCGTTATTTTTCAATCGACGGCCGCCCAATCGTCTTAGAAAGGTGAGTCTCGAACACGCAGGGAGGGGTTATGGCAACGAGCAGTCAGAAGTTCATCGGCCGCAACCGGGCGCCGCGCGTACAGATCGAATACGACGTCGAGACTTACGGCAGCGAGCGCAAGATCCAGCTGCCGTTCGTCATGGCCGTGCTGGCCGATCTGTCAGGCAAACCCGCCGAGCCGTTGCCGCCGGTCGGCGAGCGCAAATTCCAGGAAATCGACATCGACAATTTCGACAGCCGGATGAAGGCGATGAACCCGCGCGTCGCTTTCCAGGTGCCGAACACGTTGACCGGCGAGGGCAATCTCAGCGTCGACATCACCTTCGAGAACATGGACGATTTTTCGCCCGCGGCCGTCGCCCGCAAGGTCGATGCGCTGAACAGGCTGCTCGAAGCGCGCACGCAACTGGCCAACCTGGTCACCTACATGGACGGCAAGACGGGCGCAGAAGAGTTGATCGCGCGCGTGCTCGAAGACCCGGCACTGCTGCAGACGCTCGCTAGCACTGCGCAAAAACCGGCAGCTTCGGCCGAATGAGCCGCGGCTTCGCCGGTGGTGTCCCACTAAAGGGAAACGAACATGTCTGATATTCCGAAGTCCACCGAAACGCCGGCTGAGCAGAAGGGCACGACGCTCGAAGGCAGCGATCTCGCCGCACTCCTGAACAAGGAATTTCGCCCCAAGAGCGACGAGGCGATGAACGCCGTGCAAACCGCGGTACAGACGCTCGCACAGCAGGCCCTGTCGAAAAGCCAGCTGATTTCCGGCGATGCGATCCGTACGATCCAGAGCATGATTGCCGAAATCGACGCGAAGCTCACCGGACAGGTCAACGAGATCCTGCATCATGCTGACTTCCAGAAACTCGAAGGCTCCTGGCGCGGCTTGCACTACCTGATCAACAACACCGAAACTGACGAGATGCTCAAGATCCGCGTGATGAACATCTCGAAGAAGGATCTGGGCAAGACGCTCAAGCGTTTCAAGGGCGTCGCGTGGGACCAGAGCCCGCTTTTCAAGCGCGTGTACGAAGAGGAATACGGCCAGTTCGGCGGCGAACCGATTGGCGCGATGGTCGGCGACTATTACTTCAATCAGACTCCACCCGATGTCGAATTGCTCGGCGAAATATCCAAGATTGCGGCGGCGGCGCACGCGCCGTTTATTGCCGCAGCCGACCCGAGCCTTCTGCAGATGGATTCGTGGCAGGAACTGGCTAATCCGCGCGATCTGACCAAGATCTTCGGCACGCCGGAATATGCAAGCTGGCGTTCGCTGCGTGAAGCGGAAGACGCGCGTTACCTTGGCCTTGCAATGCCGCGCTTTCTCGCGCGGGTGCCTTACGGCGCGCGCACGGCGCCCGTCGATGAATTCGATTTCGAGGAAGACACAGGCTCGGCGGATCACAGCAAGTATGCGTGGGCGAATGCGGCGTATGCGATGGCGGTCAATATCAACCGTTCGTTCAAGCTCTACGGCTGGTGCTCGCGGATTCGTGGGGTGGAGTCGGGCGGCTCGGTCGAGGGGCTACCGGTGCACACCTTTCCGACCGACGACGGCGGCGTCGACATGAAATGCCCGACCGAGATCGCGATTTCCGATCGTCGCGAGGCCGAACTGGCGAAGAATGGTTTCATGCCGCTCATTCACCGCAAGAATTCGGATTTCGCGGCCTTTATCGGTGCGCAATCGCTGCAAAAGCCCTTCGAATACGAGGACCCCGACGCCACCGCGAACGCGGCGCTCGCGGCACGGTTGCCGTATCTGTTCGCGTGCAACCGCTTTGCGCATTACCTGAAGTGCATCGTGCGCGACAAGATCGGCACGTTTAAGGAGCGCTCCGATATGGAAAGCTGGCTGAACCGCTGGATCACGCAGTACGTCGACGGCGATCCCGCCAACTCGTCAGAGATCACCAAGTCGCAAAAGCCGCTCGCGGCAGCGGAGGTGAAGGTACAGGAAGTGGAGGGCGCGCCGGGATACTACACCTCGACTTTCTATCTGCGCCCGCACTATCAGCTCGAAGGGTTGACGGTATCGCTGCGGCTCGTGTCGCGATTGCCGTCCGCGAAGGCGGCCGCCTGACGCAATTCGCGTCAGCGGCGCCGCTGCGACGACGCGTCAACGCGTGCGCAGGATCGTCGTCTGTGGCGGCTCGCCGATCCACACCGCCGTCGCGGTAAAGTTGTCGTGTCCTGGGCGGGCGTTGTCCGTGACCCGTGCTGCCAGCCGTTCGAGCCATGCCGACGGTGAGGCTGCGCGACCGATCGCGTCGATCATCGCAGCTTCGTCCACATACTCCCAGAAGCCGTCCGTGCAAAGCAGGAACGCATCTCCATCGGCGAGCGGGAAAGGCTCGCTGGAAACCGCGATCGGCAAATCATCGGCCGTGCCGAGCGCCGCAAACAGCACGTTGCGGCGGGGGTGATGGCGCACGTCCTGGCTCTCCAGCAGTTTCGCGTCGAGCATGCTTTGCACCAGGCTGTGGTCCTGGGTCTGGACCCGGGTGGCGCCGTTGCGGAAGCAGTAGAGACGGCTGTCTCCGCAATGCGCCCAGGCGGCGGACTGCGCATGCTCATCGATGGCGAGCAGCACTGCCGTCGAACGCATGTGTTCGAGTCCGCCGCCGGTTTCCTGCGCGTCGACGATCGCGTCGTTCGCGCGCAGCAGGATCCGCATCAGGTTCGGCGCGCTCAGCGCGAGACCCGCAGCGGCGACCCGATCGAGTTCGGCGCAGACCGTGTCGACCACGATACGCGACGCCGCATCGCCGCCACCGTGTCCGCCTGCGCCATCGGCGACCACGCAGGCGAGCAGGTGGTCGCGCCGCCATTCGCCGTAGGCGTCCTCGTTGCGGCTTCGACCGCCCACCTCGCTCACGCTTGCGGTTAGCAGTTGCACGATGTCCTCCAGCGAGCGCGACGTGACGGGACGTGATTCAGGTTCAGGACTTGCCTTGCTTCAGGCGGTCGATCTGCGCCTCGTAGGCCGCAACGAACGCCTTGCCGAAGAGCGCGTGGAAGTCGTCGGCGGCTTCGTGCGAAAGCTGGCTGTACAGGTCGTTAAACAGATCCCAGCAGCGCGCGCGACGGCTTAGCTGCGGCAGTAACGCGTCGAGCAGCGAGTGTTGCACAAGGCGCGCTTCGATTTTCGCCGGTTCGAAGCGCTCGAACACGCCGTCCAGCGCGGCGCGCATACCCGCGACAAAACCGACCTGGTGCGCGCGCAGATCGTCGTAGGCGTCCGACAAGGCCTCGGTGCCCGGCATGAAGCCTCGTGACGGACGATTCAGCAGATGGGCGAGCGCTGTTTCGACGTCCGGGGAGAACTTGAGCGGGTTGTTGCCGGTCGCGACTATCAAGGTCGCGTCGGTGCGCATTTCGCGCTTGGTGGTCGCGCGCGCGGTGAGCAGGTCGAGCGTCCCTTGAGTGGCCTCGCGCAGCAACGCGCCGATCAGTTGCATGACGGCGGGCGTGAGTGAATCGAGATGGACGCCGGGCGCGTCGAGGCCGCGCAGCAAAGCGTCGAGCAACGCGCGCTCATCGGCCGGCCGTGGCGGGGATTCCGCGACTGCTGCGGGCGGTGCGCTGGGCGGTTGCCGCGGCTCTTCCCGCGACTCCGGACGCATTCGCGGCAGAGGAAACGCGCTGCTCAGCTCGGAGCCGCGATCGGGCAGCGTGGGCGGCGGTGCGTCGGGCCGCGCCGATGAAGTCAGGCTCGCCAGCGGATCGCTCGCTTGAGCGGTGTTAGGCGCGCAGAGCGGATCGTCGATCGGCGAGGCGCCGAACGGCGGCGTCCGTCTTAGGTTGCCGTGGTCGTCAGACGGGAGATCAGCGGCCGGACCGAGGTCGAACAGATCATCAATCGACCGGTTCGCTGCGGGATCGTCGAGGCCCAGATCGAAGTCTTCAGGCAGGCCGGAGCATGGCTTGCCGGACTGGACGTCCGGCTCGGTGCGCCTGCTCGCCGGGCGGAGCAGATCGTCCAGTCCGGCTGTGTCGTGCCCGGCGCGCGGGGCCTGCGACGGCGCACCGAAAATATCGGCGAAAGGATCGTTGCTGAGGTCCGTCGGCATGGTGGGCACGGTCGGCTCATCGTCGCTATTCACCGCGCAGCGCAACTGGTAGCCGCCAATCTGCACTTCGTCACCGTCTTTCACGATGATTTCCTGCCCGGGCTCCAGCGCCGTGCCGTTCACGAGTGCCGGATTGCTGCCGCGATCGATCAGCCGGTATTGACCATCGCGCCACACGATCTGCGCGTGCACGCGCGACACCGTGCGTTCCGGGTCCTCGAGCACGAGGCGGTTCGAATCCGCACGGCCGATCGTCCCGCCCGCCGTGTCGAAGGTGGCCGAAGGCGGATGCGCCCGGGGCTGGCCATTGAAGCGTGTCACCGTGAGCGTCAGCATCAGATGAACTCCCGTACGGCCCCGTCTCAGTCAAACTGGTAGAGGAAGTCGTCCGCCGTGGTCGACAGGCGGATGCGCGTGAGTGCGCCGCCCTCGGTCAGCCTCGACAGATATTCCGTGGAGATGCGCGGCAGTACCGTGTTGGTGAGCAGCGCATCGATCACGCGGCCGCCTGATTCGGCCTCGGTGCAGCGCGACACGATGAGCTTGACCGCAGCGTCGTCGAACTCGAACGGGATACCGTGATTGTCGGCGATGCGGCGGCGAATGCGCTCCAGCTGCAGGCGCACGATGTTCGCCATCATCGCGTCGGAAAGCGGGTAGTAGGGCACCGTGACAACGCGGCCGAGGAGCGCGGCCGGGAACACCTCGAGAAGCGGCTCGCGCAAAGCGGCGGCAAGTGCCGCGGGCGCGGGGGGACTCGCCGGGTCGCGGCACATCCGCATGATGACCTCTGAGCCGACATTCGACGTGAGCAGGATGATCGTGTTTTTGAAGTCGATATAGCGGCCTTCGCCGTCTTCCATCCAGCCCTTGTCGAAGACCTGAAAAAAGATTTCGTGCACGTCGGGATGGGCCTTTTCGACCTCGTCGAGAAGCACGACGCTGTACGGGCGGCGGCGCACCGCCTCGGTGAGCACGCCGCCTTCTCCATAACCGACATAGCCCGGCGGCGCGCCCTTGAGGGTCGAGACGGTATGGGCTTCCTGAAACTCGCTCATGTTGATGGTGATGACGTTCTGCTCGCCGCCATAGAGCGCCTCGGCGAGCGCGAGCGCGGTTTCCGTCTTGCCTACTCCCGACGTGCCGCACAACATGAACACGCCAATCGGCTTGTCGGGGTTGTCGAGGCGTGCGCGCGAGGTCTGAATGCGCTTTGCGATCATGTCGAGCGCGTGGCGCTGGCCGATCACGCGCCGATCGAGTGTGTCGGCAAGATTCAGGACCGCAGCCATTTCGTTGCGGACCATGCGGCCGACAGGAATGCCGGTCCAGTCGGCGACCACCGAAGCGACGACGGCGGCGTCGACGGTCGGCATGATCAGCGGGGCTTCCCCCTGAAGGTCGGCAAGGCGGATTTTCAGGTCAGCGAGGCGGGCGAGGAGCGACGCACGGTCGGTGGTTTGCTGGGCGGCCGTTGCGCTGCTATCGGTGCCATCAGTGCTATCGCTGGTCTCTCCGGTCTCGCCAGCGGCAGCCTCTGCGGAATCGACCTGCTCACCGCTTGCCCGCAGCGCAGCGCGCACCGACAGCAACTCGTCGACCACCCCCTTTTCCTCGTTCCAGCGTGCTTCCAGCCCTTCGAGCACATCGTGTTCACGCACGAGCGCGTCGGCGACAGCCGTCCCGCGCGCGCCGATATCGACGCCCATGCTAGCTTCCCGCGCGACGATGGCCGCCTCGACATCGAGCCCTTCGATTCTGCGGCGGCAGTCGTCGAGTTGCGGCGGCGTTGCGTGCTGGCTGACCGCGACGCGTGCGCAGGCCGTGTCGAGCAGACTGACTGCCTTGTCCGGCAATTGCCGCGCGGGAATGTAGCGATGCGAGAGCCGCACGGCCGCTTCGATGGCTTCATCGAGCAACTGCACCCGGTGATGCGATTCCAGCACGGCCGCTACTCCGCGCAGCATGCGCACGGCCTTCGCCTCGTCGGGCTCATGTACCTGGACCACCTGAAAGCGCCGCGTGAGCGCCGGGTCCTTCTCGATGTATTTCTTGTACTCGGCCCAGGTGGTTGCACCAATCGTGCGCAGGTCGCCACGTGCGAGCGCGGGCTTGAGAAGATTGGCCGCGTCGCCCGTGCCTGCCGCGCCGCCCGCGCCGATCAGCGTGTGAATCTCGTCGATAAACAGAATGATCGGTGACGGACTCGCCTGAACCTCTTCGACGACTTGCCGCAGCCGCTGTTCGAATTCGCCCTTCATGCTCGCGCCGGCCTGTAGCAGGCCGAGATCGAGCGACCACAGCGTGACGCCGCGCAGCAACGGCGGAACGTCGCCGCGCACGAGACGCTGTGCGAATCCTTCGACCACCGCCGTCTTGCCGACGCCAGCCTCGCCGGTAAGCAGCGGATTGTTTTGCCGCCGCCGCATCAGGATATCGACGATCTGGCGGATCTCCTCATCGCGTCCGCTGATCGGGTCGATCTTGCCGTTGCGGGCATTGTCGGTGAGGTCCGTTGCATACTTCCTGAGCGCCTCCTGTTTGCCCATGGCCGCGGGCGCCGGTTCGTACGCGGTGCTGCGCTCCGCTGGTGCGACGCCGCTCTGGTCCGCCGTGTCTTCCGCCGAGCCGGCCAGGATGGTAGAGAAGTTGTCCGAAAGGTCTTCGAGCTTGATGCGTTCAAACTGGTGCGAGATGGCGAGCAGGTTGTTGCGAAGCCGGGGCGTCTTGAGGATGCCGACCATCAGGTGGCCCGTGCGCACTTTCGTTGCACCGAACATCAGTGTGCCGTAGACCCAGCCGCGCTCGATGGCGTCGGTGATGTGCTCGGAGATATCGGAGATCGAGGTCGCGCCGCGCGGCAGACGATCGAGCGACGCCGTCATGTCGCGCGCCAGCACGGCAGCATCGATGTTGTAATGGGTCATCAGCCGTTGCAGATCGGAGCCGGGCGTCTCCACGATCTGCATGAGCCAGTGTTCCAGCTCGACGTACGGGTTGCCGCGCAGCTTGCACAGCACCGTGGCGCTTTCGACGGACTTGTAGCCGAGCGGGTCGAGCTTGCCAAACAAGGCGACACGACTGATTTCCGCCATCGTGAAAGCTCCTTTGACCAGAGAACGAGCGCCGCCGCGGTGTCCCGTCGTCTTGTAAGACGGCTTTGCGAGCGGTTTTTTTGAAAGCGGGAGGTAATCGGGACGTCAAAGCGGCACGCGCCCATCCGCATCCAGCGCGAGGTCGGCTGCGTCGTGGCGCCGTCCGCGCTGTGCGAGCCATGCGGAGTAGCCGAGACGTCCGTAGCGGCCCAGCCTGAACGCCGGCACCTCGCCCGCCTGCAGGATCAGCTTCGCGTCCCATGCCAGTTCGCGGTTCAGATGTTGCCGCACCAGCGCAACGAGTGGTGCAAGCGCCGCGCCGCCGGGCAGCAGCGCTTCATATTGCGCGAGCGACAGCGGGCCGATCACGAGACGAAATTTGTGCTGCCGGTCCCAGATATGTCCGCCGAGCACGGCGCCGCTGCCCAGGCGCGCCATGCTCGAGCGTGTCCGGTTCTGCTGCGCATGCGTGCCGCGTGTCTGCAGGATGGTCCGTTCGGCACGTTCCAGTGTCATCCAGTGTCCGCAGAACGGTTCGACACGCACCGGCACCCGCAGCACGGCGCCGGTGATCGCTTCGAGCACTTCGAGCGGTCGCGTCTGCATGTTGATCAGTCCAGCAAAGTGGAGCCTTGCAAAATCGGACGCAGCATCGCGCCGATGGCTGGCATCATCCGCGAAGCCGATCAGGGAGCCGACATAGAACGTGAAGCGGTCGCCGGGGCGATCGAGACTGTTCGCGGGACGTCCCAGAGACGAGGCGCGGTAGAACAGCAGCAGAAAGCGGTGTAAGAGCATGTCGAGCAGATGCGCAAATGCCGCGTCGCCGTGATGCATGATGCGTTCGCGCGCGAAGTCGGTCAGATGCAGCGGCAATGGGCCGTTCGGTCCGAGCAGGCCGAAAAAGCGCTGTGAAAGGCGCGGCGCGCTCGTTTGAACCCGTCCGCTGGCTCGTGTCAGCGCGGCGAGCGGTGCGGGCGCGAATGCGAGAGATACGTCCTGCGCGAGCCGGATCGGTTCTTCCGTTGGACGCGACGCCGTGCCAAGACGCGGCAGATGCGGTGTGAGCGCCTCGACACGGCGCATCAACTGAAAAAAGTCATATTCGTGTGGCGCGGCGGCCACGCGCTCGAAAAGCGCATCGAGCGCTTGCGCCCGCCCGGCTGCGTCGTCCGCAGGGGCGTCGGCGGCTGGCGGCTCGTCGGCCGCTGCGCTCAGAAGGTCTGACGGATTCCGCATCGCGGGGGCAGGCGAAGGATCTCGCCGCGAGTCGTCGTACGCAGAACCGTCTGCACGAACGCGTTGATCGATACATAGCGCGCGAAAAACCGGTCGAGCACGCACCCGAGCAGGTATGCGCTGCCGCCCTGAAACGCCATATCCTCGGCGCTCAGTTCGATCTGCAGACCGCGCCCGAACGCGATGGGTCCGGGCATCGGCAAGCGCCGCACCACAGGCGTCGCGTGCACCGAGAGGACACCTGCAATCTGCCGCCGGCTGACTTCGTCGTTGCCGGGCACGTGCAAGCTCAGGAGCGAGCGCAGCGCGGCTGCGCCTTCGCGCGCATCGCCGTCGTAAAGCGACAGGTAGTGCAGCGATAGCTGATCCACCAGCCGCCAGTTGTGGCCAAAATCCAGACATGGCGCGGCGGGCGGCGAGGGCCGGGTGACGCAGCGAACCGAAGTCACGGGCGCCGCAATGTCGAGTGCGAAGTCGTTTTGCGTGCCGCCGTGCGGCATCAGCAGCGGCAAGTCCCGATTGGTGCAAAGCGTTTCGAAGGACAGTTGCCGCAGGTCACCGCTGTACGGCGCCTCCCGCGGATCGACGATCGACACGAATACTTCGCTCCCCACGTATTCAGTGCGATAGCCGCTTCGCTTGCGCTCGGCGGGCACGACACGCGGCTCACGGCGCACCGTGAAATAGGCAGCGTCCTCGGGACGGTCAGCGAGAAAATCTCCATAGAACGGATGAAACACCTGCTCGCTGTCGTCACCAGCGCCAAAGCCCGACACGGCCGTGATCGTATGCACCTCGAAGTCGAGCGGGCGCGTGCGGTCCGGCACCACATGAAACTCCGCGACGTTATCCGACACGAACGCGCGGTCCGCGTGTTTTGAAAACAGATTGATCGCGGGCACGCAGTCGAGCAACAGGTGCTCGCGCGAGACCACGCGTTCGAGCGTCGTGTCGCCGCTCGCGAGCAGGATTGTCAGTTCGATTTCACGCGACGCAAACGCGGGCAGCACGGCCGACAGGCCATCGATTCTGGCGAAGCGGAAGCGCTCGGCAAAGGCGAAATATTCGTGCAGGAGCCGGTAGCCCTGAAACGCGTTCGGTGTGACGGGCAGCAGGGCTTCGTCGTCGTCGAAGCCCGCACTTGTGACAACATCACCCGCTAGCGTGTCGACGCGCGATACGGGTCGCTGCGGTGTCGAAATCACGACCGCGAGTGCGCTGCCGCTGACGAATTCGAGGAGTTTCCAGGGGGTATCGTCGCCGCCGGCAAAGTAGAGGCGCAAGCTGTCGAGACTGAGCATGTCAAAGCTTAGTCCTTCTGCCGCCAACAGACGCAGGCGCAACGCGCCCTTCACGCGTCTTGCGAGCGCGCGCGTCCCTGGCAGGGTCGCGAGTGGCAGATCGGTGACCTGCGCCAGATAACGCGCTTCCGTCAGTTCGAGCGGCCATAGGGTCAAGTCCGCGCTCGTTCTGAACTGGCAGTGGACCGCGTCGCCTGACGTCTGGCTGGCGATCAGTGCGGTGTGGCGCGGCACCGTGAAACCCGTGGCGAGATTGGGATTGCCGAGATCGGGAGCGAGTCGTGCGATCAACATCGACGGAGTCGGACAGGCCGACTGCGGCAACACGATCTGTGTCAGATGCTGTGTGAAGCGCGGAAATTCTTCTTCGAGCTTCAATTGCACACGGGCTGCGAGAAATGCGGTTCCTTCGAGCAGCCGCTCGACATACGGATCCGCGACGTTGAAGTCGTTGATGCCCAGGCGCGCCGCAATCTTCGGGAACTGCTGTGCGAATTCCACGCCCATCTCGCGCAGGTGCGCCAGTTCGGTGTTGTAGTGTTTGAGCAGGCGAGGATCCATATCGCGGGTTCGGAGAAATCAGCGTGGCAGTTCGGTCAACGTGATGCCGCCTTCCTCGAGGTCGATCTGGGTTCGCAGCGCGAATTCCAGCGGCGCTGGCTGAGCCCACAACAGCCCCCGTATCACGAGTGCAATCTGGTTGTGCATGTCGAGCACCGGACGGTCGAGCACGGGCTCGATTTCGATCGACTCCGGCGCGATGCGCGGCTCGAAAAGCACGATTGCTTCGCGGATCGCCTGTTCGAGCGCGACGGCGTCGACCGTCGACGCAAAGCCGCCCGACAGGCTGGGTAAGCCGAAATTCACCACGGATGCATACGCGGCGGGATAGCGGTCGATCGAAATCTCGTCCGAGAGATTGGTCGTGTTGAAGAGCCAGGACAGGTCCCGCAGTACGGCGGCGCGCAAAGTCCGTTTTGTCAGGAAGCGCGCATCGTCCTCCTCAACACGGCTCTGCGGGTTGTCGTCGATCAGCCGGTCGAGTAGCGACGGTTGCAGACGGTCAGTGGCTTTCGGTTCAGCCATGAGCGCTCCTCGAATGCGCCGCGCCGGGCCCGATCATGTCACCCGCCGTGCCGCTACGTCGAGCGCGAAGGTCACTTCCGCGCCGCGACTGCCGGTTATCGTTTGCGGCGCGCAGGTCATCGTCAGCGTCCGGGCCGATATCTCGAAAATTTCACACGCCCTCATGAGCCGGGCACTCGTGTAGACATGGTAGTTGCGGATATAGGCGTCCTCAAGCTTCATCGACAGGAATTCGATCTGCACGGCGCTGGCCGGCCCACCGGACTTGAAGCACTTGATATGCGCCAGCGCGAGCAGTTCGGCCTGCGCGCACAGCTTCGCGATAGCGGGCGATGTCGCGTCGACCACCTTGATCACGGAGAGATCGGTCACGCGCATGTCGTTCGCATTGAGCGCCTGGCCGGGATGGTACGAGTCGTAGCCCTGAGCCCAGCGCCAGCCATGAATCTGCATCGGCGTCTCCCAGTCGCCGCGCGGCGGGGCCTCACCCTTCAGGGGCGTGTTACTGCGCTTCGGGATGATGTGGAGAAACATGTCGTCAGACGAGACGAGCGAGAGCGCGTCGAGCTGGTACAGATATTCCAGCGTCAGACGGCTCCCGGCTTGCTGCGGCGAAGCATCGGGGTTAGGCATCGTCACGTTCCTCGCCTGGGGGTGATCACTTGCGTTCGCCGATTCCAACGGTATCGATGCAAAGACGGTCGACCGCATACGATTTTGAAGAACCCGCCCTTTCAAAAATGTGCTTGGCGTTTCGTTTACCTAGCAGCGTCGCCACGGGACCCCAGGTCATCGACATATCACGAGGAGCGAGTCATGGGCACGATCGATTGTTATCTACAACTAGATAAGGTCAAGGGCGATTCGAAACACAAGGGCGCAGAAGGTCAAATCGAAGTGCAGTCGTGGCAGTGGGGCGTTCAGAACGCCAGCAGTTCGACAATGGCAAGCGGCCTCGCGGTCGGCAAGGCGACACCGGACGAGCTCATCTTCGTTCATGAATACGACTCGTCGTCCACGGCGCTGGCGATGTGCTGCGCAAAGGGCACACACATTGCTAGCGGCAAGCTGACGGTCTTCAAGGCGGGCGAGGGGCAGAAGGAATATCTCACCGTTGCCTTGAAGGGCGTGATGGTCACTTCCGTGAGGCACAACGCGGTGACGGGCGGAGGTGTGTCCGAGACCGTGACGCTGGCTTTCCACGACATCGAATTCGAACACAAGCCGCAGGACGATGCGGGCGCCATGGGTGCATCGAGCAAGTTCGGCTGGAACGTCAAGAGTACGGAAATCCGCTGAACGCGGCACGGGTCCGCCGCCGGAGATGCCGATCATGGCCCAGCCGCGGCTCGTCACGATCGATACACCGCTCGGCGACGACATCCAATTTCTGAGCATGCGTGCCGCCGCCGAACTGGGACGCATGTTCACCTACGACCTGACACTGGTGTCCAAGCGCCCGGACCTCGATTTCCGGCGCATCCTCGGAAAGCGCGTTACGGTGTCGCTCCACGTGCCGAACGGGAAGCCGCGGATTTTCTCGGGCTACGTAGTCGGATTCAGGCAGACCGGTATGCGCGGCCGGCTGCATGTGTACGAGGCCGCGGTCAGGCCGTCGCTCTGGTTACTCACGCGGCGCGCCAATTGCCGGATCTTTCAGAACAAAAGTGTGGAGGATATCGTCAAGGCCATTTTCGCGGACCCGGTCTACAAGAGCGTGGAATTTGGCGAGATCAAATGGAAGGCGAACACGCGCAAGCACCCCGCGCGCGAGTATTGCGTGCAGTATCGCGAGTCGGACTTCAATTTCGTCAGCCGGCTGCTGGAAGATGAAGGGATCTACTACTGGTATCAGGATCGCGACGGCAAGGAGTCGCTGATACTGACCGACACGCTTGCGACACACGAGAGCGTGCCGGGGTGCGAATCGCTGCCGTACGGTGCGGTGTTAAGCGGGGCGCCAGGCGCCGAATATGTGAGCGAGTGGCAGGCCCGTCGCGAGATCGAGACGCACAGCTGGCTTGTAACCGACTACGACTTCAAGCATCCTTCGCGGCCATTGCAGAAGAAGGCGGTAAAGAGCATGCCCGGCTTCGATGCGTTTGGCGATCTCGAGCACTTCGATTATCCCGGGGGGTACGTCGATCCGGACCATGGGGAGAGCAGGGCGAAGGCGCGCGCCGACGAATTGTGGGCCGAGTCATTGCTCGGCGAAGATGCGGGGATCAACTGGCACCAGGTGGATGCCAGAACGAACAGCATGAGCGTACGCATCGGGAGCTTGTTGAAGCTGGAGCGCCATCCGCGCACTGATCAGAACACCCAGTATCTGGTGACGCGCACGCGCTACGAAATCGATCTGGCCGATTACGAAGCGTTCGAAGGCAGCCAGCCAAGTCGATGCGAATGCTGGTTTTCGGCGATTGACGCGAAACAGCCATTCGCGCCGGCGCGAACGACGCGCAAGCCATTTGTGCAGGGACCGCAGACGGCTGCGGTGGTCGGACCTGGCGGCGATGAGATTTACACCGACAACTATGGGCGCGTGAAAGTGCAGTTCTTCTGGGACCGCCTCGGCAAGCGCGACGAGAACAGTTCGTGCTGGATGCGCGTATCGCAGCCCTGGGCGGGCAAGGGTTGGGGAGCCGTCGCAATCCCACGCATCGGACAGGAGGTGATCGTCGATTTTCTGGAGGGCGATCCCGACCGGCCGATCATCACCGGGCGTGTTTATAACGCCGAGCAGATGCCGCCTTACGAGCTGCCCGCGAATATGACGCAATCGGGGATCAAGAGCCGCTCGAGCAAGGGCGGCAGCGGCGCGAACTGCAACGAACTGCGCTTCGAGGACAAGAAGGGCGCCGAACAGGTGCTGCTCCATGCGGAGAAGAACCAGGACATCGAGGTGGAGCATGACGAGACGCATTGGGTCGGGCACGATCGCAAGAAAAACGTGGATAACGACGAGACCACTCATGTGAAGCATGACCGCACCGAGACCGTGGGGAACAACGAGACGATTTCGATTGGGGTCAACCGTACCGAAACGGTCGGCGCCAATGAAAAAATCACGATCGGGTCGAATCGGACGAAGACAGTCGAGGCGAGTGAGACAGCGACGGTCGCGTTGCAGCGGACGCATACCGTGGGGATCAACGAGACGATCACGGTGGGCGGCGCGCAGGAGGTGACAGTCGGTGCGTTTCAGGCGGTGACGGTGGGCGCGTTTCAGGCGGTGACCGTTGGGGCATACCAGGCTGTCACCGTCGGGGCCGATCAGACGGTGAATGTGGGCGGAAGTCAGACGGTGGGAATCGCCGGGTCTCAGTCGACTAGCGTCGGGTCTGATCAGTCGCTCGATGTGGGCGGAGGTCAAACTGTGACAGTGGCGGCCGATGCGAGCGAAACCATCAGCGGCGCGCAGACGAGTACGGTCAGCAAAGGGCGCACCACTTCTGTGGGCGAGGATGATGCGCTGTCGGTCGGGAAGAATCTCGTCATTGATGCGGGGGAATCGATCACGATTACCACCGGCAGCGCCAGCATCAGCATGAAGAAAGATGGGACGATCCTGATCAAGGGAAAGGACATTACCGTTGATGGCAGTGGAAAGATCAACGCCAAGGCGAGTAGCGATATCGTGATGAAAGGATCGAAGATCTTGCAGAATTGAAGGGAAGTACACCGATGGGGGTTTGCGATGAGTGGTAGAGACCGGATGGAATATGAAGAGTTCTCGACAGCAAAGGAGCCTCGCGAAGGCTCGCTGGGCGACACGCGGACACGGCCATCCCGCAGATCCCGCAAATCCCGCTCGTCTGGCGTATTTGCCGGACTGGTCATCGGTGAACTTCTGGCTATCGCCGAAGAGGGGCATACGCCGCTGGTTCGCTATCCCGTTCAGGAGGGACCGGCCGCGATCGCCGCGCAGACGCTTGTCGATCTGCATGAACCGCATATCGGATGTCGCGTAGCGCTGATGTTCGAGGACTCGGATCCTCGCAGGCCAGTGATTATCGGCGTGATGCACGAGGGGAGTGTTGCGCCGTCCACTAGCAACGCAGGAAACGTTGAAGTCGATGTAGACGGCGAGCGATTGATCGTGAGCGCGCGTGAACAACTGGTACTTCGTTGCGGTAACGCCTCTATCACGCTCACCAAGGCGGGGAAAGTGCTGATCAAGGGCACCTATGTGTCGAGTCGTTCGTCTGGAGCGAATCGCATCACAGGCGGATCGGTTCAGCTGAACTGAGGTCCGCAGCCGGTCGGCAAGCGTGCTTCGAGGACGTTTCAAGAAGAGCTTCGAGGACTATTGGCTCAACCGCAAGGCTGTGAACCTCGACCGTTGCGAAGGCGGACCGAGGAGATGGCCAAAGCAATCATCGATGACGAATTGTGGGCGTTGATCGAACCACTTTTACCGCCGGCCAAGCCGAGGCGCTTCCGGTACCCGGGGCGCAAACCGGTGGCCGATCGCGCCGCGCTGACGGGGATTCTGTTCGTGCTCAAGAGCGGCATTCGATGGAGCGATCTGCCCGCCGAAATGGGTTGCGGATCGGGTATCAGTTGCTGGCGGCGCCTGCGCGAATGGCAACGGGCCGGAGTCTGGGATCCGCTCCATCAGATCCTGCTCGCGAAGTTGCGTGCAGCCGGCCGGATCGACTTTTCTCGCGTCGTCATCAGTTCCACTTCTGTTGGGGCGATTGCGACGGCGGGAAAACTGAGCCGAAAACCGCCGGTCGCACACGATCCGGATGCGTCCGGCGAGTCGTCACGGGCACCTGCGGCACGCCGCTCGCGCTCATCCTGACGACGCGAGCCGCAACGAGATCACGAACGGCTTCCACTGGCCGACTTTTTCGATTCATAAACTGGCGGGAGAGACCCTGATCACCGACGACGATCGTTTGTTCGAAGGGCCGGGCTGCGATGCGCCGTTGCGTGCTTGACGCGCAAGACGGACTTTCCTCAGCGAGGCCCAAGGAGATTTTAGGTCGTCAGGTTGCGCGATGGGGACGTCTCGCGTGGCGAGAGGTTTGCGATGGCAAGGCCGATCCTCCAGATCGTGTCGAGGCACGTTGAGGACGCGGCGGACCTATGGAGCACGCGCTCAATGCTGGTGCGGGCTCCTCATGTGAAAGTCCGCCATATTGGCCGTTTCGATGAACGTATCGCCGCGCATCTCGATGGAATTGCCGTAGCAGGTGAGGCGGGCTGGAAATGTTGCGAAACAGCCTTGGCGACGGCGAGTGCGGGCGCGATATTTACGGCGACAGTACGCGCCATCGAGGATGCGAATGAGCAGGGAGTCGATACGCTCCTCTCTATCGCCGAGACGCTGCCCAGCGCAAGAACCGGGTTGATCGCCGCCTTTGGATGGGTGAGCGGGCAAGAACTGAAAGGCCTCGTCAGTGGTCTGTTGCAATCCACCAGCCATTTCCGGCGAATGGTGGGCATTGCGAGTTGCGCGATGCACCGCGTCGATCCAGGCAAGCATCTCGAAACTGCGATCGTCGATCCGGAGCCGTCTCTTCGTGCCAAGGCGTTGCAAGTAGCGGGCGACCTCGGGCGAGACGATCTTCTTCCTCGCTGTATCGGGTCGCTCGGTGATCCTGATGCGCAATGCCGATTCTGGGCCGCGTGGTCAGGGGTGCTGCTTGGCGACCGTAGTGCCGCGCTGGCCAAGCTTATCGACCTTGGCCGCGAACCGTCACGACTCAGCCGAAATCCACTGCAACTCGCGCTGATGGCCACGGAGCTTAGTGCTGCCCATTCGTTGCTCGTGCAGATCGCGAAAGACCGCGGCCATGGCCGTGAACTGATACGAAGCGTCGCTGCGGCAGGTGACCCCAGCCACGTGCCGTGGCTGATTGGCCTCATGTCGGACTTGCGGTTCACGCGCCTCGCGGGCGAAGCGTTCAGCTGGATCACAGGGATAGACCTTGCGTGGCTCGATCTCGATCAAAAGCCGCCCGAGAAAGTTGAAGCAGGTCCGAACGACGATCCTCACGATGACGATGTCGCGCTCGACGAGGATTATGGCTTGCCGTGGCCGGACCCGGAAAAAGTAGCACGATGGTGGCACGAAAATGCTCATCGTTTTCCTACCGGCAGCCGTTACTTCGTTGGTGCGCCGCCGTCTGCTCCACACTGCGCTCAGGTCCTACTGGATGGCTACCAGCGGCAACGGATCGCGGCAGCGTATTGGGGCTGTTTGTTGCGAGCGGACCGAATAGTTTTCGATTGCGCAGCACCGTCGTGGCGTCAGCGGCGATGGCTCGAGCGGGGGCGCTGACCAAGATGCTGTGCGAAATCAGATAAAAGGCCGTTCCCACGGGTTGTGTCGCGATAAGGTCGCAAGGCGAGAAAGTTACGTTACGGTCAGGATTCCTTATATGACCAACGATTAGAACTGCTCGGCAGCAGCTCGCGCAATGCCATCAGCTTTCATCTGCCCTTTCCTGATCATATGCATCGTTTCGATGCCTGACAGGATGATGCGGGCGCAGCGAAAATCCTTGAAACCCATCATTGGCCTGATTCGGCGTTTGATGGCCCGATGGTCCTGCTCGAAGATGTTGTTCAAGTACTTGACCTGCCGGACCTTGATGGGCGTTTCCCGTTCAGCGTTGAGGGCCTGGAGGGCGGCCAGATTGGCGCCGCTTTTGTCCATGGTAACGGTCTCAGGTGCGCCGTTCTGACCGATGGCTTTCTCGAAGTAGCGACGCGCTGCAGCCTTGTCACGATGGGCCCGAAGCAGGAAATCGACGGTGTTGCCGGCCTTGTCCACAGCGCGGTAGAGGTATTTCCACTGGCCGCGTACCTTGACGTAGGTTTCATCCATCCGCCAGCGCTTGCCGACCGGACGTTTGTGCTTGCGAAAGGCTTTCTCGAACAACGGCACCAGCTTGATCACCCAGCGATGCACGCTCGAATGGTCGACCTCGAAACTCCGTTCGACCATCATCTCTTCGAGATCACGCAGGCTTACCGAGTAGGCCACATACCACCGCACACAC
>Ga0310811_10002881_pt1 | contig 21579 bp, 25 predicted proteins | sample YCmetagenome_FD_207642 | JGI IMG/M metagenome (GOLD analysis project Ga0310811, IMG submission 207642) | Soil microbial communities from experimental microcosm in Duke University, North Carolina, United States - YC | ecosystem: Engineered > Artificial ecosystem > Soil microcosm > Unclassified ...
CGTCAATCGCGCCAACCATCGACTTCTCATCGACAGAACAAGCCATACGTAAAAACGCCACCTGCCCGGGATCCAACCCAGACGGCATCCATTTTCAAAACGCGTTCGTTTAAATGGCTGGTCGATGCGGTGGGCGCAGAGAATATTGCACTGGGACTCGATTCCAACCTGACGCGCGTGGCCGAATTAATAAACGGCGAGAGATTCACACCCGAGACGGCCTTCCACATTGAAACGACGCTCGGGCTACCCGATGGGTTTTTCGATCAACCCAACCCTGCCCTCACATCCGAGACCATCAGTCGTTTGAAGGCGCCGCTTGACTTTATTCGCGCTAACGCTGAACCGGAATCGGCGGACGAGCAGGCATCAGAACCGGCTCCTGCAATACCAGCGAACCACCACCCTACCCCCACTGACCGTTTGCCTAGGGAACCAGAAATGTCAAAGAGAACCGATGGCGGTTCGCCACAGGCCGTCGCGAAGAGCAAGCCCACAGCGGCAAGGACTGCCACGGTTACTTCGTCGAAACCGGCATCAGCAAAAGCTAAAGTGTCCGTGAAGTCGGGGGCCCAGCAATCCTTGCCGTTGAACGACATGACGGCTCTGCAAAACATTCGTCGCGCCAACCTGCACGTACTCACCTCCCGTAAGGGATCGAAGGTGCGACTCAGCGCGGTAATGAGTATCAGCGCCTCCAACCTGGACAATCGTCTGTATGGGCAGAAGCGCATGGACGACGCCGAAGCCAGCCGTTTCACTGAACGCCTCGGGTTGCCAACTGCCTGGCTGGACATTCCGCGTTCAGTTACGGACATTCCTGAGTCGGTGTCGGCTCTGCTTGATCCACAGTCGGGTCGACCTGCACCTGATCAACAGCAGCTATCAGCTGCGATAAGGCCGGAAGCGGCGGTGGCAAGAAAGTCCGCGGGTAAGAAGGCGAAAACCGCGAGCGATCGACACGCCCAACCGTCCAAGACAGATCACGCCAGCGACGCCGCCGTCACGAAGGCAGTCGTGGAGCAACTGGATCCAGTGCTCCCGCCTACCTCCGATCTGGCGATCCGGCAAACTGTTGACAACGATGTCCCACCGTCCGCCTCTCACCAGCAGCCTGCGCCGGCCTCCGTCACAGAGGTCATTGCGGAGCCGCGCCGTTCTGCTCCCGTGACGACTCTGGACGATCTGATAGGCATTGAACCAATAGCAGAAGCGCTGATCAAGACGCTCGCAGGGAAAGCACGGACTGGGCGGCTGGATGAGATGAAAGCGCTGGAACTATTGCGACAGATCGTGTCGCTGTGACCTGAATCGACAGGGCAGCAGAACTCCGTGACGGCGGGGCTGCCCGCGGAACGGCGCGACCTTTCAGCAGACGCCACGTACCCGGTCGTTGGGAAGAGAAACCTGCCTCTTCTCAACGCGGCCTTGATTGCTTGCGCCGGCTGGAGCCGAGCTCTGGAACCTGCGGGCAACTCGCGTGGCGTCGTTTCTTCGTCTGCTGCACTCGTCGGCTCGCGAGGTGATTCGGCCAGGACAAAAACCTCACTATCGTTACGCGAACTGGGGTAATCGTACCTTTCGTGCGAAATATAGCGTTATCCACCTGCAAAGCCGCTTGCGGCAAGGCTGGTGTTGGAGTTCGTTAAATCCGCCAGCGGCGTCCATTGAAGCGCTAATAGCGTCCATTATTTCTGCTAGCGCACGCGCCGACCCTTAACACCCGGTCGCCACCCAACACGCACGACCGCACGCAGTGCGATAGCGCTATTGCCAACATGCACGTACGGAATGTGCTTACTCTTCCGAGCAACACCTAATGTGCCCTACCGTAAGTTGTTCCTGTCTGCGTACCGGAGCAGCTCGCGCGAGGCGATAGAATGAAGGGCGCTAATAGGCACGCTCGCTGCGCCCCTATCGCTGCCTGATGGCTGCGTCGCACGCCAGCCGCATTCGCGAAAATCAAGAACACGTCGAACGCGCTACTTTGTTCTACGCTACCCCAAACTTCTTAAAGATCCCCTCCTCCTGCTCCCGTCGGGAATCTGATTGACAGAATTAACATTATCAACCACAAAAACGACCGTTCGTTTTCCGCAAAAGCCTGTTCGGAACGCGTGCCCGTCCGTTCCATTGCGCATTGCGGCAAATCCGCGTGCAATCAATGACGTACAGGCATTTTCCTGTGAGATGCCCACCGCTCATCCATTTTTTCTGTGCACGGCTTTCGTCGAAGCCATAGGAACCGGTCGGGACGAAGGCTTGTTGCCAAGGCTTCGTGAGAATACCGCATTCAACTTGCGGCGCAGAACGGTGCTAGAATGTATCGCAAAAGCGATACATGGAGTCCTGTCATGAAGACGGCTACGATCCCCGCCTTGCGCGTCGAACCTGAGCTGCGGCAAGCAGCGGAAGATGTCCTTAACGAAAACGAAAGCCTGTCGTCGTTCATGGAGACGTCGCTTCGCGCAAGCATTGCGCAGCGAAAGCTTCACCGGGAATTCATTGCGCGAGGGCTTGCCGCCCGTGATGAAGCGCGTGAGACGGGCGAATACTACGACGCCAGCGACGTTCATGCCGAACTTGAGGGCATGTTGCAAGCTGCGAAACGGGCGGGTAACCGCCAGTGACATACCGTGTCCGCTATACCCGCGGAGCGCGACGCGACCTGCTGCGACTCTATGAGTTTCTGCTCGAACGTGACATGGCGGCCGCCGAGCGCGCGCTCGGTGCGCTGCGAAAGTCGACGGAAATACTGGGTGAGTTTCCCTTCACTTGCAGGAAAGCCGACGACAGCAATCCCTTCCTCCGTGAACTGATCGTCCCGTTCGGCTCATCCGGCTATGTTGTGCTGTTCGAAATCGACGACGCAACGACCGTTACCATCCTGGCCGTCCGGCATCAACGGGAAGACGACTACCATTAGATGACCTCGGGAACAGAACGCCAAGGGCGATCGTAGCTCATGCCTCATCACTCGGATCGAGTAGCTCGATCCGGAACTGCCACCCTTCGAACGACATTAACATCGCCCCAAACTCAGACCAGTTGACACGCTTGCCATCAATGACCACGCACGGCAGGCGTCCGCTCTCGTTGCCGTCCCACTCGATCCGTCCCCGAACGGTCGTTTCGGCTACCACGAGATGGCCTGCATCCTCGACCAGGTGCCTGAATGCCAGAGCGCGCTTCATCTTCTGCACCAGATCTCCCAGTAGCTTGAATGGGTCCGATTGTGGATCGCCAAGAAGCTGGAAACGGTAGCCTGCGCAGTCCTCGTTACCGAAAGGCAGCTCGAACGCCTCGAGTGATAGTTGGTCACCAAATAGCAGGCTGCGGAAATGGAACTCGCGCACGACGCCATCAGCATCGGGCAAACGCACGGGCGTGAATTCTGGATGTTCGAACGCGCGAACCTCCGCAAGATGCGCCATCTCGATGTTGAAACAGCGGCTACAGAGCAACCGGAAGGCGCCGTCCGGCGAAGCGACGCGGACAACGTCGTGCGGCGGCGCCACTGCTCCGCATCGAACACAGGTGTTATCGGTCATCAGCGCTCCTTCGGCCACTCGCGGATTTGACGGTAATGATTGTCGCATCTTTGCTCGATGACGTTCGCTGGCGAGTGCCCTCCTCCTGCGCCGCCTGGCAGTCAGGCATCAAGTCAGCAGCGAGACGCTTTTAAGCCAACTTGAACGAAAATGCGTAACGCAAATCATATGGATTCCTATGTATATTTGTTAATTTCTTTTATGTCAAATGCGGTACTCCTAACCATATCTCGCTCGACAATTAACTCAGCAGAGACTCTGCTACGGCGACCCCGGAATCGGAGAATCGCTCTTCCCCTTCAAGAAATTCAGCAACTGGCGCTCAGCGTCCTGCACCTCGTGAAGCCGCGCTTTCGCGAGCTGGGCGTCATGCAGGCACAGCAGCGCTTCAAAGTCACTGATGACGTCAGGCTCGAGCCGCCATTCGCCAGTTTCGTGAGCGTGAGCCAACGTGTTTTCGACGGCATATTCCGCGATTTTGAACTGCTCGGCCGGCAGATTCCCATGGCCGGCCCGCTGCAGGTACCAGCCGAGGTACACCGCACGCATGAGCTCATTGATCAAATGGGTATTGCCGTGGCCGTCGCGGCATGCAGCCAGCGCCAGATGGCACGCTAGTGAACGTTCAATGGCAGAAGACCGGTCCATCGGCAACAGATGCGCTTTTGTCAGGGATCGATGACCTTGACCGCGGCTCGACTTGTTCTGCCTGGATGACATTTTCGAAGTTATGGCTTTAGGGGACGCGGGAAATTATAGCGAATTCCTGTCACGGATCCTGTCTCGGCCCGCCGCACAGGCCACGCGATGATGGACGTCTGCAGTTGCGTCGGGTTGCGCGAACGAAGCGCGGGTTGCGCAACCTGGGCTGTCGACGCGTCGAAGCGGGCCGCGAGTTCGTCTGCCTGATAGGTCTCTTCCCTGGCTCCATAAGCCGGAGCAGGCTCCCGGAAGTGAGTTTCATCGAAATTTCCTCAACATCACCCCGCAGTTTACCGCGCGTATCTTATTCGCCGTTTCCCCCAACGCCCCACAGCGCTGCACGATGCATCATTGCGTATTCGGATATAGCGAAGCTGCCAAACTGGCTGCCGCCGCATGAGAGAGCACCCACCGCGACTTGCCACTAACCATGGGGTTCGCGATCGTCCCCCCTGGATGAGCGTATTCATACGGAGCGCGTCGTGTCCAGCCCTTTGATGGATCTTTCACTGATGAGGATTTCGTTGCCGGCATGACCTGCGATTCCTGCAGGGTTGGTTGTATTCGGCGAATAATGTTAATACATCATGCGCTGCAAAAAAGCCGTCGCCGACGGTGCCGACGACGGTGAATTCCCGGCATCCACGAGAGCAGACGTGCCGGGCTGAGAGACGCACTTCAGGGGCCGTTCTCGACACCGCCGTATTTTGAATTCACGGAACTCTTCTGGTCACTCCCGACGGATTTGCATTGATTCAAAAAATCGCCCCGGGCGCTCGACGTGCCACTCAGATCGAAATGCCCGTGGTGATAGCGCACAATCGAAAAATAGTCACGCTCATACTGATTGCATTGTTCGTCGCCATTGCCCCCGTCCATGAGCCCTGCCAGGCACAGCACCGCACCGCAGGCCGAGGTGTCGTCGTCGGCCGTCGCCATCGTCAGGACGGCCGACGCACAGCAGATCATTACAGCGATCAATCGTTTCATGAGATCTCCAGTCAGATGGACAGCAGTCGCAGCGCCGCAAGGGCTCCGACCGTGAGCGCCGCTGAGCCAAGCATGGCGCACACGGTCCATGCAGCCAGTTCGATTCGGCCGATACCGCGACCGCGGCCGCGCTCTTCGCGCAGGACATCGCGCAGCAGATCGCGGCTTCGGCCGTTGGCTTCGTCGTACTGCCTGAGCGAGATCTCGCCAAGCAGTTGATCGCGGGCCTCCGAAAACCGTCCCGCTTCGGCCAGCACATCGGTGCTCGATGCTGCGAACTGGTTGAGGAACTGCTCGTAGCGGGACGTGAAGCGCAGCAGCGTAAGTTCACCGTCGTCCTTGAACTGCTTGCCCGTGGTATCGAGCAGCTGGGACAGACCCTTCACGTCCCGTCGTAGCAGCGATAGCTCACCCAGTACTGCGCCGATCAGTTCCTCGCGGATCGAATCGTCCGATGCGCCCATCAATGCACCACGAGTTTGAAGACTGCGTCCAGTTCGGTTGTTACCCGCGTGGCCAGACGTTTGATTGCAACCAGTTGGCGAATCTGTGCAAGATGTTCCTCGGGCTCCCCGCTCTCCATTGCTTCGGCGTTCATCGCGACATAGTCGGTCGGATCGTTGCGAATATCGATGATGGAGCGATCAAAAGCCTTGATCTTTTCGTAGATAGGGTTCTCATACATCACCGCATCGCGATTCAAGACGAAATTGCGGTTTTCCGCGTAGTAGTCGAAAATTTTCGAGAAAATCTTTGAGACGTCGTCTTTCGGGGTGACCGTGTTACACACGACGCGAATGCGGTTTGCCGGCACACCGATTTCTCCGGTGAGTGCGCGCAATGTCGAAATTGTGTCGACCTGTTGTTTAAGCGCAGGAACGGTCGGCACGACGAATGCATCGAAATCTTCGTGAGAACCGTGATAGTCACGCATCAGCGAGACAAAGTCTTCGACATTCGATGCCCCGATATCGACCACGGCATGTCGCAGGGTCATGAGTTTGTCCTGCAGTTCCCCAAACTCCTTCCCACGCATCGCCGATCCTTTTTCGCTGTCGTCTGAGTTGATCGACTCGACAGGAATCACCTGGGCACCCTCCAGCCGCGGCGCGAGAAGGTGATGTGCAACGGTACTCTTGCCAACATTGCCTGAGAAGTTGATTACAGCGATCTTCATGATGGTTTGCTCCTGTTGTTCGATTTGACGATGACGGTCGCGAGGCGATCGCGGCCGCCCGTTGTTGTCCGCCGCCTTATGGTTCCATTTCGAGCGTCGGCCCGTCGTGTTCGGCGGTCTGCGACTGCGGCTCCTGTCCGCGCTCCGGCGTCGCCTGTTGCGTGGTCTGCTGTGCAGCGGGAGCCTGGCCTCGCTGCTCCCGCTCGATCTGCTGGCGTACGGCCTCGACCGTTGCTTCGCTTACCTGAGGCATGGGCACGTCCAGTGGCCAGTTAGCAGTTCGCGCCTCAGCCACGGCGCTTTCGAATTCCCCCATCAGCTTCTCCTGCTGCTGCTCCGGCAGGCCTTTGATCTCGTCGCGCAGCACCTCGCGCGCGGCCTGCGCTTTGATGCGCTCGCGTGCTTCATCGAGTGTCTTCTGCTGTTCCTTCGAATATTTCCAGTCTCCGCTCAGGAACCGCTCGCGTGCCTCATTGATCTGTCGGCGCTCATCAACTTCGCGCCGCGCGCTGGTCAACGCTTCGCGCTGCTCGCGCGTGGGCAGGCCCGGCACATCGGGCGAGAACACCAGCCATTCGTTACGCCGGCTCTCGACTGACTTTGGAGCGAGTTCGGTACCCTTCTCGTCGAACTGGCGCTGCTGCGCTGTTACCGTCTTGCTGCCGCCCTTTTCCAGCTCGATCCGCTGACCGGGCTGCACACCGCTTTCGCCGATCGCGCGCTCGAGGTCCAGTCCCCAGACGGTGCGCTCTCCATCCTCCGTCCGCACCGTCGCGTAGTAGCTGTCGTTCTGCTTATCGTCGTGGTTAAACGGAGCGGGCCCGTGTACCACCAGCACCCCCGCCGTGACACCGGCCGGCTTTGGCGTGTCCTGAACGTGGCTCGCCGGCGCAGCTGCAGACGGTTGCGTGGCGGTCGTCGCGTTGCCTCCGGGCACGGGGTCTTCACGTCCCGGAGTGGCCGGTTTCGTAACCTGCGGCGCGGCGGGCTTTTGCCCCACTGCGTCTGTTGCCTCCATCTCATTCGTGCGCGCCTTGTCCGCCTCACCGGATTTGTTGCCTGCGCAATGCGCATTGCCTCGCGCGCAGCGGTCAGTACTGCCCGATCCTGCGCACCAGGCCTGAAACCACGCGTCGGTACACCGGCGAGTTCGGCCGCGATCCACGCCTGCCGACGAAACTCTTCGCTACCCTTAAGCTGCAGCTCGCCCCAGTTCTTTGCCTTTGCGACTTCGACCATGTGCGCGATCACGTCGCGGTCCTCGCTGGCCGTCGACAGCGAGCGGCCCCTGTCCTCGAAGTGCACCGTCTCGCTTTTTCGATCGAGAAACTTGCCCTCATGCGCCACATACCGGTTAGTGACCGACTTTGGCACGTCATAGCCGGTCTTCTCGAAAACCGGTTTCGGGCGGATGATGTTCTCCGGTTCGTCGCCCTGCTTCCCGAGCGGCTTGCCGGTGCCGGCGGCCGGCTTCACCGCCTCGTCGGTGGCTGTGCTGGTCGATGGGTTGGTCGCTGAGTTGGTCGATAAGTCGCGCTTGAGAAGCTTCTCGACCTTCTCCCGATCTGCCGCGCGGATCTTCTTCAGGCGCTCTTCGGTTGCGTCATCGACCGGCGTTTCCGGAGTGCCGGGCACGGCGCCCGCATCCGGCTCGTTCGCCGGCGGCGTGACGCGCGCGCGGATGGTCGAGGCATCGTCGGCATTGGCCGCGTCGCGTTCGCGGTAGTCGATCCGGTCGGCAGGAAATTCGATCTCGTTCATACGGTCACTCCTTGTTCAGGCTGTGATTGGGGTGCTGCGGTTTGCGCCGACACGGCAGCCGCCGCGTCCGGCAGGACTTCTCGCAGATAAGGCATCAGCTGGAACAGCGATGCACGGATGCTGTTTCGGTTGGCGAGATGAACAGGCTCGAGTACTCCAATTTCGTGCTCCCGGACGTCACGCGCCTGACCGGCCGACTGTCGGGCAGTGTCTGCGGCCGCCGCGGCCTGCTGCGCACGGCGGGCCGCGTTCTGCGTCTGCCACCACTGCTCGACGTCGATCTTTGGCACGGGTGCGCACAACTCGCGCGCGACGAACGCGGCGTGTTTCATCTGTGTTTCGTCCGGAAACTTCGGACCGAAACCGAACCAGGCGCGACGGCGGTTGGTCTTCTCCAGCTTCGCCATCACCGCCTGCAGGTAAGGGCTCTGCCGCACGAGCCGGTCGACGAGCTCGGCGTCTTCATAGAAAAACGCCTTCTCGCACAGGATCGGCTCGCACCCCTCCATCGTGATGATCTGTTTGTTGTGCTTCAGCGCACGCAGCTCCTGCGGCATCATCAGTGCCCTGCCGTGCTCCGACTCATTGGTGCTGGTCGACGAACTGCGGCCGCGACTGCGGCTGCGCGAGCGCGCCATCAGCGTGAAGGTCCCCAGCATTTTCGAACACTCTTCCGACTCCTTGACCGTGCGCGGCGCATACAGGCTGCGCATCTTGCAATTGATGGCGAGCGTTTCAGTGCCGTGCTTGCCGTACAGCTTCGGATCCTCGAGCTGGGACATGCCCTGAAAGATCAGCATCAGCCGGAGGTTGTAGCCAGCAATGAACGGGTTGGCCGTATCGATGATGTCGATCTTGCCGGGCGCTGCAAACTCGTCCAGCGCGCACTGGTATTTGAGCGCAGGATTCTCGGCAGGCAGCTCGCGGGTGTTCAGGTCGATCAGCTGCGAGAAAAAGAGATTGACCAGCAGCGCACCGGCCTTCAGGTCGCCCGGTTTGATGCCCACATAGATCGACATGCGCTTTTTGCGCACATCGGCCAGATCGAAGTCCGAGCGGCTGGTTGCCGCGTCGACAACCGGATTGCTGAAGACGTTCAACGGCGCGGTCATCGTCGATACGATGTTCGCGAAGGCTTCTTTCGACTGTGACAGGAAGCGGTTCAGCGCATCGAGACACTCGAAGCTGAGCGCCGGCAGCACGTCGGTCGCATGCGCTGCATCGGCACGCGTGCTGACGATCGACGAGATGTGTTCACGGATCGCCCTGCCCTTGCCCGAAGCCTGCCTCAGCACCTCGCCGAACGTGCACGGCAGCGAGGGCGTTTCCAGTAGGTACAGCACGATCCCGATGAACAGGTTGCGGGCGTTGTCGTTCCAGTACTTCAGACGCGCGTCGACGTTGGACGGATACAGGTGCTCGCCAATCGTCATTACGTCGCCCACCCGCGTGTAGGGTGCGCGGCGCTGGATGTATTCGAGCGGGTTGTACGCGTGCGAGCGTCCGTCTTCCGAGAACGGCGCCCACAGATAGGTTTCGTGACCGCATGCCCGCCGGTAGCCGGACGTATAGAGGTAGTTCTCTTCCTTGATGTCCTCGACCACGGCCGAATCGGGATAGGTGAGAAGATTCGGGATCACAAGCGACGTGCCCTTGCCGGAGCGGGTGCCGGCGGCCGCCATCAGGAAATCCTGGCCGTAATACTTCAGGTATTCACCCTTGTACTTGCCGACAATGAACGGCGGATACAGATGTTGTGAGGTCGTCATGGTTATTTCTTCTCCAGCAGGCCCGCTTTCACAATGTCGTTACGGGTTGCGAACCGGGCCTCGCCAAAATGCGCGAGGCGCTTGCGGCCCGACACGAGCGCCATCGTGATCACGACCACTGGCAGGCCGGTGATGACCACCGACAGCAGCGTGCACACCTCGAGTGCGCGCACCACCGCAGGCACGTCACCGTAGGCCTGCCAGTAGCCGTACAGCGTGAACACGCCCACGCTGCCCTGCGGCAGCTTCTGCATCTTCGCGAAAAGCTGGCCGCCGGCGAACTGACCGAGGAACGCGAAGCCACACAGGATCAGCAGGAAGACCACGACGGGGATCAGAATTCGAAGCGGTTTCGGCATGGTCGGTCCTCAGTGGGTGGCCGCGTCGCTATCGACCTGGAATTCGGCCGCGTCAAATCCGACGATCGGCTTCGCGGAGAACCCGCCGGCCTGATCGGCGGCCGCAATCAGCACATGAAGGCCTGCCGCTGTCTCGTCGTCGCAGTGTTCGACGACGCGCTGCGCGGCGCGAAGGATCGGCATGCGGGCACGCAGGCGTTCGGTGCTCGCATAGGCATGGCGTGCGAAATTAAGCGGTCTGTCAGCAAGGAGCCGGTTCAGCACCGCGCGGTTGGCCTCTGCGAAGGTGAACGTCAGCGGCGGCTGGCCGGTCTCGCCCACCGTCTGGCTGTTCTGCCAGGTTGTTTCCGGCGTCATGCGCTCGGCGAGCTCGAACAGACGCAGCGCGATTTCCAGCACCGTGCGCCGACGGGCGGAAAAGTTAGCGGCGACACGGCCGCCCGGTTTACCGTTCGCCTTGACGTCGCGCACCGCAAACGTCACGTGATCCGGATGATCCGGCGCATGGCCGTTGCCGTCCTCAATGCAGATCCACTTTTCGCCAATGCGGAATTTCAGATGCGTTGTCATGCAGCCATCTCCTGTTTTTGCAGATGCGCGCTCAGGTCGCGATGCAGGCGCATCGCGTTGCGCACGTTACCGAAGGGTCCGTGGAACTGGTTGCTGCTGGCTGCCGTACAGCGGTCGATCGGCTCCCACAGCAGGTAGCGCCACTCGTCATAGACTGAGTACCGCGCGATCGTCCAGCCCGGCGCGTGCACCAGCGCAAAGTCGCCGGACGGTCGCCATTTGCACTGGCTGTCATCGTTCGCGTCCGCGGCATCGGCAATCGCGGGAACCGAAAGATCTGCCTTCATTACGGGAACTCCCCGGGTGGATCGGCGGACAGGATCCGCAGGGCGTCGCGCTGCGCGTCGTCCAGCCCGGCGTCGGTGATACCCATGCAGCCGTGCACGATCACAGCGCCGTAGAGCCGCGCCAGCGCGCGGGCCTCAGTGCTGGCAGCAAATGCTTCGTCTGACGGCGAGCGCATGCGCCATCCCTCGATCGCCGCCTCGATATCGCTGATCGCGAAGTTCATACACGGTCCTCCCTGCGAACGAGCCAGTGCGCCGTGAAGCCGCGCGCCCAAGACACCGCGTAGACAAGGCACCGCGCGAGCATGCCGTATTGATGCGCTCGCCACGCCATGTCGAACCAGAACGGCTGCGCGGCCAGCCCGAAGATGCAGGCCAGCGCCGCCAGTGCGCACGCCGGTCCTGGGACAGGAACACGGCGAGCGCACCGCACAGGCTGATCACGCCCTGTTCGATCATCTGCGCCGCGGCATCGGCGCTCATGAGACACAACCCAGCAGTTGCGCCTTGCCGATCGGGTCGTACCAGATTTCGGTGAGCCGCTTGTTCCGCAAGAAAATGACGAAATCAACCGTTACGCGCACCTGTTCCATGATCAATTGCCAGTCGAGCGTCTGGCCGACCGCGCTCTGCTTGACCAGTGTCGCGATGCGCGAATGCGCCGAGCGCGCATCGTTGCAATGCTCGGTTGTGATACCGCCGGGCGTGCCGGTGTTCAGCAGCGTCATGTAGTCCCACGTCTCGTCGCCACGCAGCTCGGCGAGGAACACGCGGTCAAACTTCATGCGCAACGTGGAGCGCACCAGTTCCTTCGCCGGCAGCGTGTCGCTGAAGAACAGGTGCACGCGGTTCGGGTGGTTCGGCAGCGACAGCTCCGGCGTGTCCTCAATCGTGCCGATGCGCTCATCGCACGGCACGAGGTCCGAGAGGGCCTTGTTCAGCGTCGTCTTGCCGGAGCCGGTGCCGCCTGCCAGCACAATGTTCAACCGGTTGGCGACAGCGAGCTCGAGCATGCGCGTGACATTGCGCTGGCTCTTCGCTTCCAGCATCTCGGTCTCGAACGGCTGCAGGTCAGGCGATACCGACATGTCGCGGCGCGGCGACACGTCCCGATAGCCCTCGAACCAGCCGTTGCGCTCGTACTCGGCGACCGAGAAGCGTACGTCTGACGGGATGCGGATCGTAATGGAGATCGTGTCCTGCTTGCAGGCTGGTTGCATCAGCACGTGTCCGCGCTGGCCCTCGGGCAGGACCACTGGATGAATCGGCTCCTTTGTCGAAAACTTGCCGCCCTTCATCACGGTCAGCGCGTTTGCGAGCTTGAAGCACGCATCCAGTGCGCACGCCGGTGCATCGTGCCGTCGCCATCCGGCATTTCCCTGTGTCCAGATCTCACCGGGACGGTTGATCGCGACCTCGGTGAGGCTACCGTCGAAGAAGTTCGAGATGCCCATCTGCTTGAGGAAGCTGCGGGCGATCGTGCCCTTCTCGATCACATCGATTACGACTGCGCTCATTCGCACTCCTCTCTGGTTTAAGGTCTCATCCGTTCACATGGTGCCGCGCAGAATCAACGAGGCGTGGTGCCCGTATCCTGCGGCTCGATTTGCACGGACACGCGATATGGGCGGCGATCATCCGGCACGCTGCTGGCAAGCTCGCGGAGCGTTTGCGCCGGCGACGTGGAAACCACGGTTGCGCTCAGGGGCGCGGCCGACCGGGTCAATTTCCAGGCCGCACCGCCGATTGCCACAGCTGCGCATAGCCCCGTTACAAGCCAGATGCGCGAGATGCGTGGCGTCTGGTGATCGTGAATCGCCGGGATCTCGACGGGTTGACGGTTAGTTGCGTGCACGTCCATTGCGTGAGCGGCCGCGTGATTGACCGGTTCCTCGAGCGATGGCAAGGCGCTGTCGCCCCATTCCGAGATCGTCAGCCCGATACGCGCCCCGACATTACGCAGCAGGTTGCGTCGCAGCGGCGCTGACATGTCGTCGATCCGGCACCCATCGAGCGCCATGCAATCCTCGAACGCGTGCTCGTCGGCGATCTGACGCAGTGGCAAGGCATCGGGAACCTCGCGCGCACGCCGTGCATCGACCCGCTCGGCCAGCTGGCGGACCGTGTTGCCGTAGAAACAGAAACGCAGTGCGTTGCGTAGTTTGGTCTCCAACATGTCGCGATCGAGACCATGCAACGGGAAGTCGTCCGGGTAGGTGATCTTCAGGTTCATGCGTCCGCTCCTCATTGCTGCCCGTTCTGGCCCACAGGGTTGCCCTGCGCGTCGACGTTCTCGTACACGCCGGTCAGGTCAATGTCGCGCGCCACAAAGATATTGATGACAGAGCCCTGGTTTGAATAAGCCGTCGGAGGGATGTTGATGGTGTTACGCAGCGTCTCTGCGGCCACATCCTGCGTGGCGTTCGAACTGTTGGAGAACGTGATCTGCTGGCCAGACCCGGTTGCCTTGTTCGCCAGCGCCTGGCCGAAGTCGCCAATCAGGCTGACCATCAGCGCGCCCTTGAACCGCAGCCAGAAGTGCTCGTCAACATAGGCTGGAATGCCTGCGGCGCCCAGCGGATCGGTAGCGGCTGAATTCAGTGGAATATGCACGTCGCCGTCGTCGATCTCGTCCCAGATCGCGCCGATCACGCCCTGCCCCTGGATCACCGCATCGCGCTGCTCGCCCTTCGCCATCGCACCCTTGCGAACGAGCAGCGTCGTGCCATCGTCGGACCACACGTCCTGCGCGATCGGGCACCCGATCAAGCCCGGCCGGTCGGTACGGATCGCCGTCGACTGACCACAGCGGATCATCGTGTTGCGACTGAGCAGGTAATGCCGGTTCGGTCGGAACGAGGCCTGCATCGGCTGCAGCTTTGACGGCTGCAAGGACTGGTCGATCGCGGAGCCCTTGCCGTCGCCCGCGTCCACCTTGCTGGTTGAGCTGGGCGCACCGCCTGCACTGCCGCCGCGCAGCGCTGACATGTCCATCGACTTCGCCAAACCTGCCAGACCACCGGCATCGTGGCCGACGGCTCCAGTGCTGCCACTGTCGCTGTCACCAGTGGCTTCATTTGATGCCACGGGACCATCTTTGCTCTGCCCGGAATCGTTGTTGCCGCTCGCGACCAGCACGCTGCCCTGCAGGCGGCGCTCGGCCGGCGTGAGCGGCCGCGGCCGGTTGCTCACGGCCACCGCCTGTCCGTTTGTCTGCGATGCCGCGCCGGCCGGCGTCGCGAGGTGGGAATTCGCGGCAGCGGCGGCCGCAGCCTCCGACGCTGCACGGGCCTGATCTTCCGCGCGTTTGATACGTTCCTTCTGCGTCTCCAGATCCGCACCGGCGTCACTCGCGCCGCTGTCTTTCGGTTTTGTCAGCGCCGCCTGTCTGGCGTCCTGGTGCTGCTGGAACAGGCGCTGCAGATAGATCGTGACGCCCGATGCACCCAGCGCGATAACGGCGAGCGCAACCAGCACCAGACGCAGCTTGCCCACGCGCGTCTTCCGGCGGCCCGGCAGGTCGAGCGAAGGCTGCGGGCCGACGTCGGTCGATGCCGCATGTTCCATTTCGTTTCGTTCGGTCATACTCTGTTCGCTCCCTGATCAGTTCGTCGATGCATCGGTATGGTCACGCGCGATGCGCGCGCTGCCCGGTACCGACGAGCCCGCACGGTTGTAATGACCATCAGGCGAATAGCCGTCGTTGCGGATACCCAGCACCGACTGGCCGTAGCGGATGACAAACGACTTCGATACTTCATGCACGACGACCGTATCGCCCTCCATATGGAAGTTCCCCGTCGCCTCACCACCGTCGGGAAGCTTCGTGAAGATCGTCGGCAGGTCACGCGCGGTTGAGTACTTGAAATACGTGAATCGGCCGTCGTCCCACAGCGCGGTCGGTGCGAGTGCACGATCGCCGCGCATCATGTACTGGATATTGGCTGCGGGAACTGACGCCACAGGCGTGGATTTCACAGCGCCCACGTTCACGATCGATGCGGGAATAGCGTGCCCATTGCACTGTTGACTGCCCAGCGCAGCGCTTACCGCCTGCTGACGGCGCAGCTGCGCGCTCGCCGCTTTGGCACGCGTGTCCGGATAGTCGAAACGCAGTATCCATGTCGCCGGCTGTGCGGCCGACACGTCAACAAGCGACAGCGGATAGGTGCGCCGGTTGGTGACCAGCAGAAGATTGGTTTCCGGCTGCGGCGCACCCGGTTTGAGCATCGCGCCACTATCGTTGATGGCCACGTGCCAGGCCTTGCCGTCTCCGATGCCCTCGCCGCTGTTGATGATGTGTTCGCCTGGCTCGAACTGGATCATCACCGCACGCCCCGGCATGGTCGCCACACGATAGGCCTGGTCCGGATCGTAGGTCGCGCACTGGATGTGCGGGTCTGAACCGCAGCTGCGCGGCGTTTCGAGCGCTCGCGCGTGGATCGGCGCCAAGGCGAAGCTTAGTGCGACCGCCGCTGCGCCTGCTGACATCCGGATCGTTCGTCCTTTCATGCCCCACCTCCAGCTGCCGCAGAGCCCGACGCCGGCGCAGCATCGGCGGGCGCCCGGGTCCAGTCTCGCGTGACCTCGTAGCTCGTGCAGCGAAAACCGTCCGCGTCGAGATCCTGCTGATCCTGCTTTTCCGGAACGTTCACGCGCTCGAATGCGACCGTCGCAATCCAGTACGTCGGATCCGCACGATTTACGGCCGCGTTGAGCCAAACCAGTTGCCGCGAGCAGAACACCTGTGCCGTCGTTCCCACGAAAGTGATCGAGCCGACGTGTGCAATGACCCGCGCCTGATCCTTCAGAAGCTTGAGCGGGCCCGTCGGGCCGCGCACGAACCCGTCATAGGCTTCCTTTTCGTGGTCGTCGCTCATGAACATCACCGCGGCGTGCGTGTCCGAAATCGTCTCCCAGTCGTAGCTCTCACGCAGTTCGACGTAACGGTGCAGATCCGCGCGATCGGTCTTCTCCGAAAACGTAACGTGTCCGTTAGCCGTTGTCGGCAGCACGTCGACCTTACCGGTCGACGAGTCCACTCGCAGCACAGCCGGCGGGTTCGGTCGCTTTAGGAGTCCTAAAGCTCCCATGCCAGAAACAGCGGCGAGAGCGACAACGCCCGAGAGCACCGAGCGCCGGTCCGCGATACGGGCCTTCTCTTCCGCTGCTTCGACCTTCGACTTCTCGAAGGACTGTGCCTGTTTCAGGTACCAGCTGACCGCATTGCGCTCACCTGACTCAACACCGCACACCGGCGCGTCTGCGCGCGTGGTCGACCCGGCCGGGCTTCCCTTACGTTTGCGCGCGTTCGCTCCCGACGCAAACCATTGCCTGATAGGCGATGCCATCCTGTTCCTCACTTCGGTTCCGTATGGCCCGATTGCTGGGCCAACGGTTGATTGACGGGTACCCACTGGCCAGTCGGCTCGGGTGGCTTCGGCGCCGCGCTGCACGCCTGCAGCGCGAGAGCAAGCAGCGCGAGCGTTAATATGCCTTTCATGATTGCTTCCCTTGTGTCGTTTCGCCCGGGAACGCCCGGCGGAACATCGCCAGCCAGCCACATCGGGCGATATAAACTGCAATCTCCACGCCCTGTACCAGCAGGAGGCCCACGATCGCGACATGTTCGAGCCGGTCTCCGTACACCCGCAATGAGCTAATCCCAAACCAGACGACAAACGCGCTGAAAACCAGCAATTCGAGGCGGCCAGCGAGCCGCGACGCATACATACGCATTGCCAGCGTCATAACCGTCACCGCCTTTCGAATACAAAGTTGCGCTTTCAACCGTGATCTCCTGCTGTGTGCACTTAATGCAGACGGTGGTAAATGAATGTACCGATACTATTCAGCAATGCCAGCGCGAAACCAGCAAACGTGACCCAGCAGACAGCGAGCAACCACCAGCGGATCAGCTTCGCAAAAAAATCAGGCATGTACCCTCCTTACGCTTTCGACACGGATCCGCCCGTATTTTGCTTCCCCTCGCCTCCCATCTTCGCCGCGGCCGCAAGGGCTTTACCGGCCGCACCGAGCTTGCCGGTCATCGTGGAAATTCCCACACCACTCGCCAACGCCGAAGCAAGACCCGGCAGATTGAGCGCAACAATGAAGAACACGAGGCCCATCACATCAATTTCGACCACCTGTTTCATGGATGGGAAAGCCGATCCGGAAGGCGCGATCTTCTGCGCAAAACCCACCTCAATAGCACCGGCACCTGCAAATAGCGCCACGAGAAGGGCGTAGTTAAGACACTGGCCCGCCCAGTTCCAGAAGAACTGACGCACCGGCGGAAACAGCGCCATTGAGATAAAGAGCGGCCCGAGCGCAAGCAGCAAACCGAGCGCAAATTTGGCGAGGATGATGTATGCAACGGCCAATCCCATAAACAGCGTCGCGAAGATAAGCAGCACCGTGATCACCCACACAGCTCCAATAATCTGGAAGCCCTCGGCCCTGTCGTAGATCTGCCCGCAGGCATTGATGTATGCACTCAACAGATTGTCCAGGCCGGAGATAGGATTCGCTTGCCCCGTGATCGCGCCGGCCAGTTGCTCACCCAGGCCGTTCAAGGCAGGTACGATGTAAGTGGTGTAAAACTGGATATTCATCCCGCAGGTCAGGATGAATGCCCAGGTTGCCATGCGCATCAGGAAATCGTTGATGGGCTCATCGTTCCTGCCCTGCCAGTACGACCACAGGATCAGCAGGACGTAGATGCTGAAACACGTTGCCATCAGAGGCGAGATCAGTCCGATGATCCGCTCCGAACCCGAACTGATGGTCGAAGCCACGTTCGCGTCGAAGTCGGACGTCATGCTAGAAAAGATCGTCGTGGTGATCGGTGTGTAGGACATTGGAGTTCCCTGTGTCAGTCACTACTTCTGGACAGCATTCGCAGCCTCTTCCTCGTCCGCTTTTCTCTGCGCACGCTGCTCCGGCGTTTCTTCCTGTTCAAGCTTTTCTGGAGTCGTACCCAGGAACTGAGCCTTGAACGCAAGTTCGCGCTGGTGTGCAGCTTCTTCCTGCAAATTGTGTTGATGCCTGTCCCACGCGAGATAGCCGAGGTAGCCTGCAATCGCGACAAGCAGACTGATGATGGTCGAGAGAAGTGCTTTATTCGCCACTGGAACCTCCGAGGAAAGTGTTTTTGAATTCCCGATCGCGCTGCTGTTCGGCAAGCTGCAGCTCTGTTTTCTGCAACTGCGCGGTGAACTCCCCCACAACGTCCGCTGTCAACAGACCTCGCTGCCGATACACGGCGGCACGTACAGCGAGGAGGAGCATTAGCGATGGAGAAAGGGCGCATTGCCGCGCTCGACGCCGGGCGAACTATCGCAGTCGTCGGCGTCGTCGCCGTTCACCTGTCATTCCAGTTTCCCAACCTGCCGGACAGCGTCGCGCTAATCGCGCGCATGGGCCAATACGGCGTGCAGTTGTTCTTCGTGATCAGCGCGATCACGATCTTCATGACGCTCGAAGCCGATCGCGAACGTTTCTCCGCCGCGCGTCACGTCACATTGCGTTTTTATATCAAGCGCTTCTTTCGCATTGCGCCGCAGTATTACGTGGCCATCGCGATTTACGGGCTCATCAGCTGGGGGGCATTGCGTTCGGGCTACGAACGCGCATGGGTGCTCGGCGCCCATAGTCCTGCCGATATCCTGTTGAACGTGTTGTTCCTGCATTCGCTGTCGCCGTCGGCGATCAACAACGTCGTACCGGGTGGATGGTCGATCGGTGTCGAAATGATGTTCTACCTCCTCGCGCCACTGATCTTCTTCTTCACGCTGAACGGTGTGCGGCTCGCAATCGCATCGGTGACGGTGCTCGCGGTGTCGGCGGCCGTGATGTGGCTCGTCGGTTGCAACGGTGCGCAGGATTGCATTGTCGCGAACAACACGTTTCTCTATTTCTGGCCACCGGTGCAAGTGCCCTGCTTCATCGTCGGAATGTGGGCATGGTTCGCGTTCCGACCGTATCTCGCAGGCGAGGCCAGCGTCACGCGTCGTGTCGCGTGGCTGTCGGTGACGATGGCGTTCGCGTTCGCGCTCGCCACAGCCGCGCTAGGCGTATGGCTCGCGAAGGGCCACGAATTTGCACCATTCTTCGCGGCGTGTGCCGGGGCCGGGCTGCTCCTGGTCTTGTGTTCGCACCGGGGGCGCGGCACCGGCCCGATCGGTCAGCGACTCTTCAAGCCCTGTGCAATTGCAATCGGCCGTGAGAGCTACGGCATTTATCTCTGGCACTTCATTTGCACTTACGCGACATTCCATTTCTTCGAGCGCGTGTTTGGGCGGACCAACGAAGACATGTCGTTTGCGCTTTTCATTGTGACGGTCGCAGTCGTGCTCGCGGTTTCCTACGTGCTTTCGCGGCTCTCCGGCCGGTTTGTCCAGGCATGGGCGTCGCGCTTTTCGCACAGGCTGCTTGCCTATGTCGACGAACGTTTTCGCGTTGCAAATCGCCACTAAACCGGTACGACGCGAATTTCGAACGAGGTGACATCACGAAAGGCCAGATGGGGCGATGCTGTCCGCACTCCGGCTTGCAGAAGGCAAACCGGGTAGGCCGGGTAGGCCGGGTAAATCGCAATCCCAAAGACCGTGTGAGGATCGATCGTTTTCTGTGGACTTTGCAGGACCGCGCGCCTAGAAACCCGTGGCGAACCGCGCGCTCGTGCACGCCGCGGCGATCGGGCGGTGTTTGGGAACGATGGGCGGTGGGTCGGCGTCCATCAGCGAAGCTGACGACGACGCAGCCCGGCCAGCGGCGTGCTGCGACGCGCTCCGCTTCAGGCTTACCACTGCACAGCCCCAGATGGACGAGCTGCGTTCTGCCGTCCTGCTCGATCCGCACGCGGGCTTCGCGCAGGAAGATTGTCGACCGGCCACCCTTCGCGTTGGCCCCGTGCACCACTTCCCTTTCGCGGTTATAGCAACTCACACACAACGTCTTGCCGCGTACCAGCCGGAAGCGTCTGACCAGGCGCTCGCACGGGTGTAATTTCGCGCGCAACAACTCACCGAGATCTCAGCCCGTAGGGGAATGCACCTGAATATGCCTTGAAAACCCGCGGATTCGTATTCGACGCCCATCTGCGAATCGTCGCGTCACGACAAGTTGGCAATGCGAGGTCGTGACGGCAGGCTGGAGTCCGTGCCATGCGTCCAATGAGATATCACCATGACCCAGGAATTACCAGCCACCGCCCGAGCGGGACTCCATCATCCGAATGCCACAGGTAATCGTCCAGACTGGCCTGCCGAAAAGCAGCGTGCTGCGCCTCGTGAAGAAACTCGAATTTCCAGCGCCACTACGATTGTCAGATCACACGATCGGCATCCTGCAAAAGGAAATCGATGCCTGGATCGCAAGCCGTCCCCGCACGGAGCGCCGCCATGAAAACATGAGCCCACAAAAGCGCAGCTGTACGTGAAGAATCCCGAGCCGCCGATCTCGGCGTTCACACCAGCGCAGCTACGGCAGGGAGTGCTTTCCAAGGCGTTGGCGGCGCTGTCGGTCGGGCGCATCACGGGCACGGAAGTCGCGAGGGTGGAGGCTGGCATTGAGCATGGGCCTCGCTCCGCAAAAGGAGCTTCTCAAGCGCATTTTCGGGGGCGAGCCGCTCTCGAAAGCACTGGGCGGCCAATGGCAGCGCGCCGTCGGCGCGCGCGCGAGCCCTCGATTGCCGGAGCGGTTGGCACCGGGTCAGGACAGTGGGTGACTTCGGCCGCCGCGAACATCGAGGAGCGTTTGACCGGCTGGTGAAAGAGCTGGCAACGCAATCGCGGAGGAAGGGCGCCATCACAGCAAGAACACTGGCAGTTGACCCGATAGAGTCACGTCAACGCTTGCCGTAGCATAGGTGCGGCAAAAATACGTCTTTCGGGCTTTCATCCGTTCTTCCGGGGGTAGACATGCGACTGGCTGACTTCATCCTGCGTGACATGGAAGCGATCCTGGTGCAATGGGAGGCGTTTGCCGCCACCCTGTTGCCGGCCGCAGCGAACATGCAATCGCTGGCGCTGCGCGACCACGCGCAAGCGATTCTCGAGGCAGTGGCGAAGGACTTGAGGACATCACAGACCAGCGAAGCTCAGGCCGAAAAATCAAAAGGGCGAGCTCCTAAACTCACTGATGCCACGGAAACAGCGGCGCAAACGCACGCCCTGCTGCGCGCGCGGGGCGGCTTCAACATAAACCAGATGGCCGCCGAGTACCGGGCGTTGCGCGCCAGCGTTCTACAGCTATGGATGGACAACTGTGCGCCCGAGGCGCCCCATCTGGATGACATCATCCGCTTCAACGAGGCCATCGATCAGGCAATCGCCGAATCGGTTGGGTTCTTCAGTGCTCACGTTGAACAGGCACGTAATCTGTTGCTGGGAATGCTTGGACACGACA
>Ga0310811_10002882_pt1 | contig 21579 bp, 23 predicted proteins | sample YCmetagenome_FD_207642 | JGI IMG/M metagenome (GOLD analysis project Ga0310811, IMG submission 207642) | Soil microbial communities from experimental microcosm in Duke University, North Carolina, United States - YC | ecosystem: Engineered > Artificial ecosystem > Soil microcosm > Unclassified ...
AGGGCTGCCCGGCTAGTCTAAAGGGGCGGTCCCGGCGGGCCAACGGCCCTGATGGGGGATCGTCTAACGGTAGGACCCCAGACTCTGACTCTGGTTGTCTAGGTTCGAATCCTAGTCCCCCAGCCACCCAGTCCCATAGACGGTGGCAATTCCGATACCGCTATTCTGAGGCCCACGTTTGGGCAGTTTATCGCCGCTCGTCCCCGCTCTGAGCACCGTTGCGAGTCTCACCAGCCCATTAATAAGTAAAGAACGCCTGCCAGTCTCCGGTGTCCACCAGCGAATTTCCCAAATCGACCCGCAGACGCGGTTGAGCAGAGTTAGCGTCTCACGGAGCCCAGTTGGCTTAGCCCCCGCCCGGTCCCATCTCACCCAAGGTCTCTTAGCGCAAGGATCGGATTTGGTCGCGCACACTCTCAGCGCCGTCCAGGCATTTTCGGAAATCGATGCAGATAATAATCGCTATGGCGAGCACAATTTCGGCTCATTCCAGATCGAACGCGTTCGCTGCATCTCGAAGATCGGTTACTACGATACCACCCGCAATTGCGGTTCCGAGGGTCAGCCGATCCGTCCCAAATGAAGCGGATTCTCACTGTAATGCCGGCTGGGGAGTACTAATTGTCAGTTTTAACCTCTCGCTTCCCAATATGCGTTATGCCCATTGGTTCTTGACTAAGCATGTCTTAGCCATGCAATCCTCTCCGCTAAGGGCGGGTATATGGCATTAGAAAGCGGTACGCTGAAGGAACTTGCGATCAAAGTATCGCAGTATTTCCTCGATTTCCTCGAATCTGATTTTAAGCGCCAGCAAGCCCCGCGCCGCCGCATCGTCCTGCAAACCGATACCGGCTTTAAATCCGGCATGCGGATCTCTCCGTATCCCGATCTTCAGCGAGATCTGTGGAAGCTCCTCGAGAAGCCGGCTGAAGCGCACTCATCCATAAGGATGGCGCCCGCCCAATATAAGCGGCCCATCACGGCTACCCTGCGAGCAATTATCAAGGAGCAGGTCCAAGCTCTCGCCGAGCAGTCGCTTGAGGTCGTGCGGCTAGAAACAATTTCGAAAGCGCAAGCCACCAAAGGCAAGGCGATCGAGAATCCAGAGGTATGGGTGGATGAGATCCGGCGATCATTTGCGCTTGAGATCGGCACGCAGATCATCAGCCCCCTTCTCGCACTTCTCGATGGGCCATTATCCAATCAAGCCTATTCGGTGCACGATTCCATCTATGCAACCGAAAGCGAGCTCATTGAGCTGGTCGCGGCCAAGGTCGATCCGCTTCTCCCTGAAATTCTCAGCAGATATCTCGCGAACGGAGATCTCGCCGAGCTCCGGGCCATTCTCGATGCCGAGCTAAGCATTGAGGGCGTTCGCTCGGCCCTCACCGAGTATTTTGAAAAATACATGGCGGCCGATGCCTTCTTAGAGTTTCGAGATCTCGAAACCTATGCGGCCACCGGAGAAAATCTCCAGCTCTATATCTATATAGGCACGCTCAAATACGGGAATTCCAACTTCCCGCTCTTCTATGCGCCTGTAGAAGTTATGCGCGATGCTAATACTGGCACTTATAGCTTTGGGCTCGTCAGTCATCTCTACGCCCATAAGCGCGCAATCGATTTCATTCTCCAGGAGCTGGGGGCGCGGCAAAAACGGGAGTGGCTTAATCCGATCAAGGAGCGGATCAGCTATCTCACCCCAACGCAAAGCATCCTTGGGGTTGCGCAGCCGCTTTTCCGCCAGATTTTGAATGTGCTCGATCTCGGAGGGCAGATCGATCTCACGCCTGGCGCCGTGAATCAGGCATCTAATACGGTGGTCTCTGTCACTACAGCCCTTCATCTCGCGGTTTTCGATCGCTCAGATGAGGCGCTCCTCAATGATTACGAAGAGATGATTTCCCAGGCTCGCACGAATCAGGAGGGGGTCGTCAGCCTCTTTGAGGGAATTGTGCGCGGCGTCATTCTCGAAAATCCGGCCTCAATTCAAACCTCGGTCGAAGATGAGTGGGACCAGCTTCCGCTTGTCGATCGAGTGGTGGTGGATTCTCCCGTTCCTCTCAATGAGGAGCAAATGAAGATCCTAGCAGCGATTAAAAAGTCTGAAGGCAAGTTCATTGTGGTGGAAGGGCCGCCGGGAACTGGCAAGTCGCACACGATCACCGCTATTGCCGCCGATAGCGCGCTTCGGGGCAAGTCCTGCCTCATCCTTTCGGATAAAACCGAAGCCCTAGATGTGGTGCAGAGCAAGCTCTCGAACACGATGAACCTTGCCCGGCACGATGATAGGTTTCCTAATCCAATCCTGCGCCTCGGCCAGGATCAGGCGAATTTTAAGCGCCTAAGAGCATCTCAGGATATTTTTTCAACTCGTCGAGCGAGACCTGCCCCAGGCTCTGGCCGCATATTTCTGTCACAAACGATTGTGCTCGCTTTATTCTGTCGGCATCAAAGGCAGGTGACCTTACCGCGGCCATTGGCGCGGCCTGCCTACGTATATCTTCTGCTGCCGCGAGTTCGCTGTCGCTAAGAAGCGAGAGCTCTTCCTTCGGCCATTGGGTGTAGTCCTCGAGCAGATGGGGGGCTTCGTATTTTCGGCTTCCCAAATGCAGGCGAGGAGCGATCGCTCTAGCCTGTTCTCGCTTAAATTTTGTGAGGCTTTTTTCGGCCGCTGTGTCAGCTGCTTCTTTCTGGACCACCTCCCTCCGAAGGGCAGGCAGTTGGAGTTCTTTAGCCGCCAGTTCCGCAGCGGCTTCCGCTTGCTCTTCTCCAATAAAAAATACTGGGCTCGCCCTACCCGCGTGCCACTGGAGGTTCTTGTCTTGGAAATCGCCGTTGAAAACGAGAAGCCGGCGTTCGAGCCCGTTTGGGTTGGCAGGGCATCCGAGGGTCGTTCCCTCATCGAGGGTCATCTCGAATGAGCAGCCGGCAGGCAGCTTTGGATCGAGCGCACCGTTCTCGAGGCTTGCAAAGATTCGGGATAGAGTGCTTTTGCCAGATCCATTGAAGCCGTAGATCAAGTTGAGCTTACGGAACGCCAATGACGGGGTTGCCGCCTTCCTGCTGGCCAGCACGCCGGCGTCGTTCAAACTGCGGAGATTGGTAATGATCGCGGCCACATCCTCTCCCGGCTGGATCTAAGCGTTGGGCGCCCAGCTAGAGCCCATTTCTAATATCACCCAGGGATGGAACTCTGGCAACGGAAGTCAACTGATTTGCTTCGCTAAGAGCGTGGTACCCGGAGCGGTTACGACACCTCTCCCACGAAGCCACTGGCCTCCTGATTTCTTATCAGTGTCAGGCGAACGCCCACGTGCCGGCATCCTGCGCGTGGGCATGCCAAGTTTTTTGCTACTCATCAACGCGCACATCCCGATGGTCTACTTGATGAGAAGCTGCATGGGGCTTTGCAGCTACATATGTAGGCAGCGGATACAGGTCGTATCGATCACGGTCTGGTCGTCCAGATTTCTGAGGGCTGTAAGTCGACAGGGCGGCTTGGAGCTTCCACGACGGCGGCCAATATGCTGCCAGCTGCGTTAGCGTGATTGCCGTTGAAGCGGTCCGTTGGAGCAGAGTTGCGACGACGATTGGGGCGGTGAAGGCCAAGGGCAATAATAGCCGGATATACCTCTCGCCCTTCCCTTCACGTTTTGCGATCTGGGCGATGGTCACCTGATTCTTTGTCAGCTCCTCAACCCAAACACGAGCCTCGGCTATGGCGATCAGTAAGGCGTCTAGATTCTTTGCTTGGGTGCCGTCGGCATTGAAGGTGTCAACCGAATTACATTGAACAGCGCCTCTCTTGGATCTCCACGGGGCCGTCAATGTCTGTCCAGCATCCTCGTCGCGCCCGTCTACTAGCCGAATTGTCACCGCGTCGGGTCCGATGACCATTCGATCTATTTCTGGGGCCGGCGGACCGTCCGGCTCCGGGTTCTCGCGCGCACTGTGGGTGCGGATGGCGTCGGCCACCAGGGCCTCGATCTCTGCAGCGGGTACACGCAGTTTCGGTCCCTTCGCTCCGGGCGGCTTCTTCGAAACATAATACCGGTAGCCGGCCCATGCTGGTGGTGGTGTTGAACGACTGGGTGATCGAGACGAAGGACACCCCATGACGGTCAAAGAGCTCCACCAGCCGGGCGAAGTCGGTCAGAGACCGGGTCAGCCGGTCGACCTTGTAAACGACGATTATGTCGATCTTACCGGCTTCTATTTGCGCCAGCAGCGCCTGCAGGGCGGGCCGCTCCAGGGAGGCTCCTGACAGGCCCCCATCATCAAAATGGTCTGGAACCAACCGCCAGCCCTCATGGGCCTGGCTCTTTATATATGCCTCGCAAGCCTCCCGCTGGGCGTCCAGGGAGTTGAACTCCAAGTCGAGGTTATGTTCGGTGGATTTGCGGGTGTAGATGGCGCAGCGAGCCAGCTTTCGGGTCTCAGCCACGGTCCGCCCCCTTTGACCGCCGAGTGCCTTCCTCTCGCAGACCAAAGAAGCGTGGGCCGTTCCAGTTGGCTCCGGTGATGGTCCGGGCAATGGCAGTCAGGCTGGGATAGTCCTGCCCACGCCACCGAAAGCCCTCCCCGGTGATCACCACAGTGTGGCGCTCGCCCTGGTATTCGCGAATGAGTTCGGTCCCCGGCTTCAGCCGCGCCAGCCTGTCGCCCTGCTGTCGTCCCTTGGCGTAGCCAGCGAGCAACTTGAGCATCGGCGGGCTATGACCGCCAAAAGCCCTCTCCTGGATGTGCCAGCACAGCGTCCGCACCAGTAAATCCCGCGTCAAAGCCTTGGGCACCTCGCGCTGAAACGTCTCGCGCCATAGGAACCTCACCTGGTCCGGTCTTAGGGATTGAATGCGTTCAATCTCGGCTTCTACGGCAGCCGCATCCACGGGAGCGGCAGCCGTTTGCTGCCGCCCCACCACTTTCCTGACGGGCATTGGATCAACCCTTGATCCGGTAGGTCCGAACCTCGCCCACCTTTTCAGACAGGACTGCCAGCTTGAGCTTCTTTTTGATCGCCCCTGAGATGGCGCCGCGCACCGAGTGCGCTTGCCAGCCTGTGGCTTTTGTCAGCTCAGCAATGGTCGCGCCCTTGGGACGCTTCAGCAGGGGCACTACCTTTCCGAGTTTGCCAGATGGCGCTGCGGATTTTGACGGCGGCCTCTTTGCGCCTTTATGCCCCGGCTTGTTGGCAGCGGCAGCTGGCGGATTGGTCAGTGCAGCTGCTGGCGCCTTTGATTGGTGAGCTTTCATGATGATCTCCTCGGGTCGACAGCAACACGCTGTCACTGCCCAAAGCCCCGGGGCGGCATGGCCGAAGGGGCGAGATCACTCTACTGATTTCGCACAGCAACGCTCTGTTCGCGCCGGAAGTCGAGCGCAAAAAACCTCAGTAATTGAAAATTGATAAGAAAGCCTACGCATCGCCGGGTGAGTGTCCGCTTTGCGCCAAAACCGGTCATTCAGACTGCGGTCCGTCCATCCCAAGTTCGCTGCGAATTAAGGTTGCAACCCTACAGACAACCCTGTTGCAAATTGATCGCGCACTATTCTAATGCGGGAATGTCGCTGCACTTCTCCTTATTCGGCAGACCGATAATTCTTTGGTTTGTGACGAAGGCTCCATGTTTGAGGACATTGAGGCAGCTAGGCCCGAGGCGGTTGCAAGCATTCTTGACATCGCTGCCGACGCCGCCCCAAGCGGCAAAGGGCCCGCTAGGTTTGGCGATAGAGATCGCCGACGGAACCGGTAAAAGCCTGGGCAGCGTGCACGCTCGAGACATTTTCAACTAGACCGCGCGACGCTGCTTACTTCAGCCGGGGTAGCACTCCTGCTATAGTTCCGGTCCAGGCTAAAAAAGGCGCTCTCCTATGGAAAGCAAGCTGGAGCAGGCCGCGCGGCATGTGGAACGAGGGGCAACGATAGTTGCCAGCCAAAGGCAACTTGTGGCCCACCTACGGGAGAAAGGGTTCGATGCGCGAGCCGCCGAAAGCCTTTTGCGCCAGTTCGAGCGCTCCATGGTGATATTTAGAGCGGATTTAGAGGACCTGCAAAGCAAGCGGTGACCGTGGTGCGGTTAGCCCATGGGCGCCTGAGCGCGGCCGGGCACTAGTACAGCTTGAATTTCTCAGGTTGTTTTAGCTAAGTACCGGTAGCTCTGTGCTATCTTCAACCAGCTATCGCGGCTTTGAGGGTCTTTAGCGTTGTTAGCCGTTTGCTCAGCCTCAGCAGCTTTAGCAAGGAACTGTTTTTGACGGCTTTCTTGGGGCGTAACGCTCACGGTGCTTTGTGCCGTTTTGGCGACCATTGGAAACATGCCTAAAGGACTTTGGATCCAACGAGGCTCCGATAAGATTCATTCAGGCTCCGGTGCGTCCGCGCCGTTACACTGCCAGGGATTTGGCCGGCATCCGAAGCCTGACTATCAAACCGCCGGGACTCCAATCACGTTCAATCGATCCGCCAAGCTGACCTGCCAGCATTCGCTCTACGAGCTTGGCGCCATAGCCTGTTTCAGTAGGAAAGTTTGCGGGAGGCCCTCCGCTTTCGGTCCAGGTGATGACGACTTCATCACCTTGTGAATTGCTGGATACATCCAGCAAACCCGTCGCAACTGACAGCGCCCCATATTTGAGGGAGTTGGTCGCCAGTTCATGTACCACCATCGCCAAGGCAGTGGCCGCCCCTTCGCCGACGCCCATGCGCGGCACGGAAACCCGTACACGACCGCTAAATGCCCCTACATCGTCGTACGGGGCCAGCAATACGGACAGCAGATCTCCTAGTAGCGCGACCCGGCCTTGAGTGCGTTGCAGCGGCCTCACCAAGTCATGCGCACGCCCCAGCGCGGTGAGCCGCAGCGTTAAGTCTCGCGCCATTTCCTTGGCGGTGTCAGTTGAACGAGACGTTATCTCAGTCAGCCCACGGGCGATGGCCAATAGGTTTTTGACCCTGTGGCTCATTTCGCCGGCCAATAGTTCGTTGGCTTCCTCAGCCTGTTTACGGCCGGTCACGTCAATGAAGATGCCAAACATGGTGCGACCCACAATGCCTTCGTCCTCGCCTTTCCCTCGTGCCGATATCCAACGCACCAATTCGCCTACGAGAATGCGAAAGTCGATCTCAAAGGGCCCGTGAACTGCCCGAGTGGCTGCAAAGGCAGCTCGCACCCGATCCCTGTCGGCGGGGTGAATATGGGCGGAAAGGTCTTCGAAACAAACGATGTCGCACTGCGGCACGCCCCACATCGCAAAGGCGTACTCGTCCATCGTCAGTCTGTCGTTTTCGACATTCCATGACCAAAGGGCTACGCCGGCAGCTACAATCGCATGGCGTAGCCGCTGCTCATTCCAGCGAGGATCAATTCCGGGCCCAGCAGCGTCGACCGTATCCCAAGACTTCATCTGGCGATCCTATAATCTCAGCGCTGAATACCGCAAAGTTCCGCACTCGACCATGATGCCCTGCCAGAGCGGCGGCGCGCTTAGAGTGCGCTGGGCAGGATTCCCGACCTCGGAGAACGCATCGAAGTCAGTATTCGTCAGCGAGGGCTACTTGGACTGCAATTCCGTTAATCGCTCAGGTAGATGATGCAACCACTTAGGATTTGCTCCATTTGCCGGTGTTGATGTCGAATTTTACTACTCCCTTCGCGCGCATGATCATCAGCTGGTTCTGCAAGGCGTCAGTAGTCTTGCTGCTGGGATCGAGGCGCTGCTGCAGCGAATAGATCGCGCGGGGTTTGTCCAGCGCGACCAGTATATCTTCTTCGTTCGTCACGTTGGTCTCTTTGATTGATGCGCAGGAATCTAGAACAGCCCACCGGAGGCAGAGTATGACTGCGTTCTTGCCGTTAAGCGCGCTACAAAATTCCCTTGCCGCCAACTACCTTACTCGTCCGGATGACTAGTAGCCCATGCCACCCATGCCGCCATTGGGCATCCCGCCGCCGGCTTCCTTCTTCGGATGGTCCGCCACCATCGCTTCGGTAGTGATGAGCAAAGCTGCAATGGACGCTGCATTTTGCAGCGCAATCCGCACGACCTTGGTCGGATCGACGATACCTGTCTCAATCAAGTCGGAATATTCCTCCGACTGGGCATTGAAGCCATAAGTGCTGGATTTTTGCTCCAATAATCTCCCGACAACGATTGAAGCCTCGACACCCGCATTCTCGATGATCTGCCGGATCGGCGCCTGAATCGCCCGGCGGATGATCGCAATGCCCTGGGTCTGGTCGTCATTATCACCGGTAAGGCCGGTCAGCGCCTTCGTGGCATAGAGCAGCGCTGTGCCGCCTCCAGCAACAATACCTTCCTCGACCGCAGCCTTGGTCGCGTTGAGCGCGTCATCTACGCGGTCCTTGCGTTCCTTAACCTCAATTTCAGTGGCGCCACCGACGCGGATCACCGCCACGCCACCCGAGAGCTTAGCAAGGCGCTCTTGAAGCTTGTCCTTGTCATAATCGGATGTCGTCTCCTCGATCTGCAGCTTGATCTGGGCACCGCGCGCCTGAATGTCAGCTTTCTTTCCGGCCCCATCGATGATCGTAGTGTCGTCCTTATCAATAAGGACTTTCTTGGCCGTGCCGAGCATGTCCAGCTTCACATTCTCGAGCTTAATACCGAGATCTTCGCTGATCACCTGGCCACCGGTGATGATGGCAATGTCTTCCAGCAAGGACTTGCGGCGATCGCCGAAGCCCGGGGCCTTAACGGCGCAGACTTTGAGACTGCCACGCAGCCTGTTGACGACTAATGTTGCAAGGATCTCGCCTTCGATTTCTTCGGCGATGATCAGCAGCGGCCGGCTGCTTTGAACTACGGCTTCCAAGAGGGGCAGTATCGGCTGCAGGCTTGCAAGTTTTTTCTCATGAATAAGGATCAGCGCATTGTCCAGCTCCGCGACCATCTTGTCCGCATTGGTGATGAAGTAGGGTGAGAGATAGCCGCGGTCGAACTGCATGCCTTCGACGACGTCCAGCTCGATGACCAGGCCCTTCGCTTCTTCGACCGTGATCACGCCCTCATTACCAACCTTCGCCATGGCCTGAGCGATCGTGTTGCCCACTTCCTTGTCGCCATTGGCCGAAATCGTGCCAACTTGGGCGATCTCGTCGTTCGACTTGACCTTTTTGGATCGCTTCTTGAGGTCCGCGACGACGGCTTCCACCGCCTTCTCGATGCCGCGCTTTAGATCCATTGGATTTGTGCCAGCAGTGACTGCCTTGGCGCCTTCGCGCACAATCGCGCGGGCGAGGACCGTCGCTGTCGTGGTGCCATCTCCGGCAGCGTCACTGGTCTTACTGGCGACCTCGCGCACCATCTGCGCTCCCATATTCTCGAATTTGTCGCTGAGTTCGATCTCCTTGGCGACGGTGACACCGTCCTTGGTGGTGCGCGGAGCACCGAAGCTCTTGTCGATCACGACGTTGCGGCCCTTGGGGCCCAACGTCACCTGCACAGCGTCGGCCAGAATGTCGACTCCCCGTAGAAGCCTTTCACGGGCATCAGCGCCGAATTTTATGTCTTTGGCTGCCATATCCGTGTTCTCCTAAATTCAGGGTGCGGACTTGTGAAGTATTGAAGGTCTACTTCTTCGCCTTGCGGCCTTCGAGCACGCCCATGATGTCGCTCTCCTTCATGATAAGGAGCTCTTCGCCCTCGAGCTTGACCTCGCTGCCCGACCATTTGCCGAACAGCACATATTCGCCGGCCTTAACCGTGGTGGGAACGAGCTTGCCCTTATCGTCCGGCGCGCCGGGGCCGACCGAGATCACTTGGCCTTCTTGGGGCTTTTCTTGGACAGTGTCGGGGATGATGATGCCGCCAGCCGTTTTCTGATCTTCCTTGATACGGCGGACCACGACACGGTCGCCAAGCGGGCGGAATTTCATGAGGTAACCTGCCAAAAGATTGGAGATATGGATGGAGAGGCATTTCGGCACCAATTGTGCCAGGCCCAAGGCAAGATGTAGGCCTCGATGAAGCTAAGATCAATAGGTCCACTGCTTTAGCGCGTGGGGCGCGGGGCCGGGCAAACGTCGGCTTTGCTCAAAGGTTTACTGACCACAATTAGGCGTCCATTTTTTAAGACCTTTTGCATCAAATGTAGTTCGGCTCAGCCTTTCCACGATCAGGACGTCAACCCGTCTTTACGCAAATCCTCGGTCTCCGGATCGATATTCTGGGCTTCCGTGGAGAACGCGCATAAGCAAAAAAAACTGCCCCTAGCCCGATGGTCCAACATACCAGCCGCGATCACGTCCCTTATTGCTTGCGGTTCCGAGAGCCTGAACCACCCAGGGCGAACCATGACGCCACCCAAGGGGAACGTGCTCCACGCCGCGATTCGTATACCCACCATAAAACGTGACCACCCCTGCTAACGGGCATTTGAGAGTGTCGCGCATGTCTTTCAAGCGCTACCGCTCGACAGTCGCGCTTGGACACTACTCTGCAGAACGCATGATAGGCCGGAGCTCAATTCGCGGGCGATCCGGTCTGCCATTAACATGCAGATACCGCGCCATTCTTTCTTTCAGGCTTTTTTGGCTCAGCCCCGTGGGTTGTGCGGACAATTCACGAAAAAGATTTTGTTTGAAGTGTTGCGGGAGTTCATTCCAATGTTCGACCACGGCCGCCCCTAGGTGTCTCAAGATTTCATTGACATCGCTGTCCGTTCCCCGGGGGACACCCGCGCTAGGCCAAGCCAATGCTCCGCCTTCGTTTTCCCAGGCCGAAAGGGCATCAGTCATTTCCATCTGCCTGCGTCTTCATCGGCGACGTCCGGTTCTGGGCGACAATATCTTTACCACGGCGGCATGAGATCCACGCGGAGGTTCATCAACAAATAGAGAACGTTCTTGCCCCTTAAAAGCCCAACGGTCGGTGTCACACCAGAGCGTGTTTTGCGAGCGTTTCCTCTGCAATTGGGTCGCTGGAGGGCGAAGTGGAGGTTTTCCATCGCAGCCGTTAGTCGGCCGATGGGCCCGCGCCGCCCAGTGTCTTTGGTGTCAAATCTCTTGCGGCTGGGCGAAGATGGGCCGCAATGTCGGTGTTCGCGGCCTCGTTCTCGACTTGGGCTCGGAGCAGGAAGCGCAGCAGAGATATTTATTGTGGGGCCGACTGTGGGACTGCCCTTGTGCAGGGTCATTGGGATGCCTATTGGCCAGCTAATGGCCCGATAAGACAAGCGCAGGGGGTTACGACCTTGATGGAACGAGTATCGGCCCCATCGAAGAAGAGCCCTAAATACACCGGACCATGCGCTTCAGCTCATGCCGGCCCTGGGCAGGATGGCTATGCGGGCCGCTGCGGCGCGACCGGCCTTACGCTGTGAAATGACTTATCAGCTGCCCCGATCGTCAGCATCTCCAGTTGCCTGCTCAGCAGGCGCACTGCGGATGTATGCCAGAAAAGCCAGTAACGCAGCCTGAACGACGCATTTCGCCAAGGATCATCCCGGCCAAAGAAAGCTGATAGACGCGGTCGGCCGGGCGTCTCGTTTGTATTGGCTGGGGCTGGGATTCGGTGTCCCTGCTTTGGGCCGCCCGGAAAAATGTGAACCGGGCGTGATGAATTTCACCTTTTGGGGTTGCAACAGGGAACGCTCGCTGCGGGCAAAAAGCCCATTAGCATCACGGCGCTGGTTGGCTGCGAGTCTGAGGCCGATCAAGTCGGCAGCTCCTTCCTTGGACTTTTCGGAAGACTCGGCAAGTAGCGACTGCAAGTGTGCGTGGTTTGAGGTGGCGCGGGCGCCTGTCCGCGTGCTTTAGCGCTCGATTCCAAAAACGGCTTCAACTGCTTCGCACATAAGAGTGGGCTTTCGCGGAGCCAGAACGTTCCCTTAGTGGCGAAAGGAAAAAACTCATGACACTTACTGACCGCAGGCTCCCCGCCCCGGCCTCCGACCTGAACGACATATTCCCGAGCCGAAAACGCAAAAAGAGATCGAAGAAATTCTTCGGAACTCTACACCTGCCAGCGCACTTGCCAACCTCTGTTCGGCCGCGCTGATGGGCAGGGTGCTGCTTCCCCTCATTATTCTTATGCTGGCATGTCCGGTTGGCGGCGCTGCCGCGCCCTCCCTGAAGCCTGACGCCCAGGGTTGGAATGGTTCCGGTTGGTACGTGACCAGCGTGGCCTACCCTGGAGCGCGGTCCGAGGATATGCCGACTTATATTTTGTTTGGTGGGCCCTACCCGCTGCAGAATGGCTGCCTTGAGATCTACGATCGGCTCTTTTCTCCGATTGGAGTCTGCCGATTTCTGAAGATATAACGCGTTACCGAACTGCCTCGACTATCGCTCCTACATCATCGGAGGCCATGATTTCAGGCCGGCGACCATATAACTGCCTTGGCAAAACTGGCAAAACTCTGAATCCGCCCAATCCGGTGGAGCTCCTTTCGGAAAGCAGGTGTTGGTTTGTATCGGCATGGTGGCAAGCCCAAGACCATGCCCTACGGGCCCTCTACTCCACGGTGGGCTCCGCCGGCGCAGCGCCGTTGCGAAATGCATCATCGCCAGTGTGCACAGAGAACAACTCAAGAAGGGCACGGCGCAAAAGGCGTTCTAGGGCTTTTGGAGCCTGGCGCATTTCCGCCAGTCCTGCGCGGCCTCCTTGGTCCAGTCGACAGAAAATTCGATGCTGGTGCCATCCATCAGGTTTAATGGCAATTTCCCGCGACGCTCAAGCGTGAAAATATTACGGTAGGGGTGAGGACCTTTCCTGCGTCTTGCCGCCATGGAATGGAAACGCATCTGTACGGCTTGTGGGGCCGGAACAATCACAGCCCGCCGACGACGGGTTGCGGCGTTAGTATTATCGCGAATATAATCGGAGATATTCGAACTGACGCTCAGTCTGGCTCGGAAAGTGCACCAATCCGCACCCGCTCCTGCGTTTCATACGGTCTCGAAATCTCGAATCTGGCGAAGATTCTCTTCGGCACGGCCGTCTGGACATCCCTGTTGCTGCCACAACACATAAGCTCGCTCGCGCAGATGCTGGTCGAGAGCCCGGTGCCAATATTCATCAGACCGGCCTTGTAACCTCCCTTCTTGTTCCCAGAGGAGATACGCTCTTTCGCGGACCTCCTGTTCCAGCCCGCGCTTCGTTTGGGAATCGCTAGGTAAATGATCGTCATCTGGTGCCATTCGGCCCCCACGGCTGTGATGAATTCTGACGGTCAGTGAGGCCAATTCCTCATTCGGAACTAACCGGCCATTAGCCGCCGCTTCCAGACCCTTTGCCATGAAATCGCTGTCGCTGCCTTCACCTAACGTCACTGGATAAGTGTGGATTATCCTTCCGTTGGCATCCAAGATGTCGACCAATCTCTCGGTCATGTGAAGATTTCTCCCTATATTGCTTGATCGTCGGCAAGAGTTGGCCGCGCCACGCGGCGAATCGGTCTTCTACTTCCACATAACGTGCCGGCAGGGCTTTGGACTGGAGTGTCGAAATTGAGCACATTCGTGAGTTCGGGCGCGATTACGATCGGACCTTTTGCTGAGCCCGCGGAAATCCCCACGCCCCATGCGGGGCCCGAACTCTTTCAAAATCCGCCGCAAAACCACCCCGTTCGTCGGGAACCCGGCTGATAGCCTCGGCGACCGCGCGTTCCACTCTTGGTAGACTGCGACGCGTTGCAAAGCTGTACTGGCTTCCCCTGACTTACGAGGATCATTCGGTGGAACCCCGGCGGTGAGTACCTCGCCCGGTATGTCCCCAAGTGATTGCTTGAATCTCATGATCGTTTGCGGTCGTTCTTGCGGTCGATCCCGAGCGATAGTTAGCCCGCGGCTGAATTGGAGGACCGTTCAGCGTCAGACCACTTGCGATGACATGGTCGCCGAACGGAAGACCGGGATTCTCCGCCCTTGTTCTCCTAATCTTATAATTGGCGTCCCAATGGCCCCCGAAAGCTAGTTCGCCATTAGGATGGTTTGTGACAGGCAACAGCATCAAATGTAAGTGCGAGAACAACCTGTCGTGCGTTAACTTTTGCCGTCGCCAGCGACGAACTTGCATCCTGGCGCTTGAGAGACATCCGGGACAGTTCCTGAACGCTGTCCGCGCTCCCACTATCTACGGAGGCGCATGCTTTGAGTTCAGGTACTCATCTGACCGATGTAACTCTTAGAACCCTTAGATGCGGCAGCTGTGGAATTAAATCCACCACGGAATGGGTGCGCGACGGCGCAACGGGGTTGATTCCATACAGTTTAGGTGCGGATTTCTATCAGCGCGACAGACTGAACAAGAGGCGGTCTGGCTGTGAAGTGGTCTGCTCCCGCTGCGAGCGGGTGGTCGTTTGGCCGAGGTAGTCGTGCATTTCGGGGAGCGCACCATGCACGAGACTGAGTACTATTTTATTCCGGCCAATAAGGCCGATCAATCGGCCGCAAGCATCGCCGTCGATTGCGGTTATTTCGACTATCAGCAGATGGCGCGTGATTCCATCGCGTCACCGGCCTGACGTCCGGTGCGCTTGCCCTGAAAAGCACCGCCGCCGAAAGCGTGCGCGGTACCGCTTTCGACTTCCGGGTGACCTATCCCGCGCCCCCCGCGAACCGCGCGGCGATCTAACGACTTCTTGCTCTTGAGTGCTCGCTTGCCACTTCGGAGATCCCTGCTTCCCCGACCGAGGGCGGGGCACCGAACGGGGCAAAGGGGCGCAAATTACCTGTATGCGGATCACTGCCAGGCGAGGGTGGGTAGCGGCCGGTCCGAACGTTCGCTTTGGGTCATCAGCGGACTCGTCCGCTTGCGGCCATAGCGGACCTCGCGCACCAGGGGATCGTAAACTAGATTTCATCATTCACTTGCCGCACATGCGCGGAGGCGAAATAGTTCCAAAGCCCGCAGCGACGAGAGGTCCCGTCAGTCCGGGCCGAAACGTGCTTCTTGCAGATCGACCTCCCGAACAAGCCTACGTCCCAGTTCATCGGAAACTTCGTTGTTTCTAACCGCGCGATAAAGCTCAGCGCGCTCGGCGCGCAGGCCCGCAAGCCGAAGCTTTCGCTCAATCATATCTGCTTTGCGCGCCTCAACACCTTCTTCGCCAATTCGAGAATACCCCCTGATCCGCTGACGATAAAGCTCCATGAGCCGTGCACCGGTATCGGTATAGACGTCTGCGTTGCTTCGGCCTTCTCCCCGTTCGCGTAGTGCATGTTCGATAGCAGCGATCGCTGCTTCCGCGGCGGCAACACGCGCACGGTCTTCCTCTTCCTGATAGGAGGGCTCGGGCGGGAGTTGCAGGCCTTTCAGCAGATAAGGCAGCGCCACGCTCGCGGCGGCGAGCGAGAAGATGATGACACCGGCCGCCAAGAAAATCGCGAGATCTCGTCCTGGAAAGGGCGTGCCATCGGTCAGCGTTAGCGGCAGCGTCAGAACGCCCGCCAACGTGATCGCGCCGCGAACGCCAGCGAGGGTCGTCGCCGCAATAAGACGCCAGCTTGGGGCGCGCGGGTGTTCGCCGCGTTGACCAGCACGGAATAGTGTGAAGCGCAGGGACGCCCAAACCCAGACGAACCGAAGCACTGCCAGAGCAACGGTCATGGCCATGACGTAGCTCAACAACCAGAGCGACTGGCGGTGGCCGACGTCTTGCACCAGCGCTTCGGCTCGGATGAGGATTTGCGGAAGCTGTTCGCCAAGCAGAACGAATATGATGCCGTTCGCAGAGAATTGAAGCAGATCCCACGCGGCGACGCGGCGGACTCGTGTGACCGGCAGCGCTCGTCCCGTCTGTTCGGCATAGCTCATGCTGATACCCGCTGCGACAGCCGCGAGAATGCCTGAGCAGTGAAGCTCCTCGGCTAGCAGATAGGCTCCAAAGGGAATAAGAAGGCTGACCAAGATTTGGGAGCCGGTCTCTTCACCGAAATGGCGTGAAATCAAGTTCTTGGCGACGGTCGTTCCCCACGTCACGGCGACACCGATGGCGAGCCCACCCAGCGCCAACCAGAGAAATGTTCCGACTGCGGCCGGAGGCGAAAATGTGCCTGTGAGAGCGGCGCCAACCGCAAACCGCATGCACACAAGGCCCGATGCATCGTTGAGCAGCGACTCCCCTTCGAGAATGTGCAGCAGCCGCTTGGGAATCGGTACACGGTTCGCGATAGCCGACACTGCAATAGGATCGGTCGGCGAGACGACGGCGGCCAGGGCAAATGCCACAGCCAATGGCATGGTCGGGATCATCCAATGGACAAAAAATCCGATTCCCACCACCGTAAACAGAACCAGCCCCAGCGCGAGTTCCAGGATGGTACTTTTGTCGCGGAAAAGTCCTTCTTTAGGGATTCGCCAGCCGTCCAGAAACAAAAGCGGCGGAAGAAACAGCAAGAAAAAAATATCTGGATTCAGTTCGACCCCTGAATGGGCGAACGCGGCAATTACAGCGCCAAGGGCGATTTGTACCAGAGGCAAGGGCACAGGTACCGGCGACATCCGGGCCAAGTCCCCGCTGATCACTACGGCCAGCAGCAGGAAGAGGACAAGGGCAATAGTTTCCACGACCTGTTTCTAAGGCATATGGTGCAGCGATGCGACATGAGTTGCCGAGAATCGTAGAGAGGGCAAAATCTCTGTAAAGCGCTGCAAGACGGGGAAAGCCTCCAGTCGCCGCGTCCATCGGGGACCTTCCGACGGGTGGGGCAACAGGGCGTCCCAACCAGCGTCATTGCGGAGGATCCTGTTCGTGAGGCCCTCTCCGACAAGCAACCATGATTAAAGGATGCGGGACGTCTGATGATGAACGGACACTTGTGGGTTGCTGCGGCTAAATAGGCCTCGTCGCCTGTGCAGCGTGCCCGGCGAGAACCGGGGGGTAGGTATGAACTACGGAAACCGTCGTGCCGGTGTTTCTGCTTGATACATCGACAAAGACCCCCGAGCTGTTACCACCTCAAGCGAAACCACGCTTCGATCGGGAATCATCGGCCCCGCAATACTGTCGGTTAGAGCGATAAGATAGGGCCAGAGTTCTACGTCACCCATCCGCGAGGCCGCTAACTGACGCTGGACCGCACCGACAGACATCACGCGTTGGTGCGCGTCAACCAGCGGAGGGTGGGGAACCACCGGGCCTTCTTTAAGTATTGGAGGTCGCCTGGTTAAAGCCATACCCGACAGGAAGCGACACCGGCGATCGAAAGTACCGTAGCACTGTCTGTCTCAAACGCCGCCCTTTATTCGGTCATTGATATATGATGGACTGTGCTGAGTTTCGGTCCGCGGAACGATGGAAATTCTTGAGAGTTGCTACACCGCACCAATGTTCCGGTCACACTTGGCAAATGATCCTTTAAACCAAAAAGAGCTAAAGCCGCAAACAAATCCGCCGGCATAGCTGTAGCCCCCACGGCAAGCCCGGAAATTTGGCAAACCATCAGCTTATCTCGTCGATTTGACATGGCAAAAAGTAAGTCCATTCCTGGCCCGCTATTTGTCTTAGCCGCGCGTTATAGCGATTGGACGTGGAAGAGTGCGTCGTGAAATCCTACTACATTCGCTTCGGAACACGGCATCGCGTGCCATCCACGGTAGAAATTTTGGATGAGCTTCGCGACGGATACGCGCCAAACTATGTGCGTAAAAGCTGGGCCGCAAACGGGTTTAAACGGCCGAACGTCCACAATGAGGAAACGGCCCATCCGGGCGCCGAACCTGCGGAGCAGATGACCAGCGCATCAGAGCGCGCATCGCTGCGGGTGTTCCCGCCAGTCTAGCAGAGCTAGAGGCGGCTTGCCGGTCAGGATTATCCGCCCGGTCACGCAGACCCCGCGCTCCCCGCGGGCAGGAGGCTTTCATGTACCGCATCGTCACGTATCGCCTTGATTCACATACCCAAGCGGAGCCATGAGTTAGTCGTGAATCTGCTGGGAATTGCGAGCTTGATCGGCATCGCGGTCACCGGAGTTCTGTCGGCCATAGCTTTGTGGTCGTGATCGTAGATTAGAGTGCCCGGGAACCCGCAGTTCGTCGAGCGGCTTCGTATGGTGTAATTGATCGGCCCGCCTGGATGTCTCCGTCTCGCCAAAACAGAACTGGATGTCTCCGTCCCACCAAAACAGAACATGCTTTTCCAACGATCGGAAGCAACTTTGTCTCGAAATCCGCTGCAGCTACTGCGGGCAACGTGGATCAGCGGTGTGGGAATGCAGTATAAATGGCCGGGATTCCGAAGCGCTCGGACGCGCGCTAGTGAACCCGTCAGCCGGGTTCCATTCAGAGAGTGGACGAACGCCAACTCGCGATGTTCTTATCGTTTGCAATCTGTGTGACAATTTCGAGTTCGACTGAACCGAGAAATCGAATTTGGGAAACGGCAAAGTAACCAGCCGCTCCCCGCCCCGACAGCGCCCGCGCAAGTGCCGATCTCAAGGTAAGCATCAAGATGAGAAGGATCCCAGTCCATAATTCTATGCGCTAGCGTAAGACTTAACAAAAGCACGGAATAAAATCCGATGACGGCGCCCGTTGGTGCCCTCCATCGTCTAGCGCATGGTCGCCGCATTAATAGTGCGTAATATCGCAGGCCTCGAACCCAACCCATTTGCGGCACGTGGCCTGGTCGTGTAGGCGATGCCAATTTGCCTGCGGCAGGTGCGCTCATCGGCGAGTTCGGACGCGCTCGGCTTATATCTGCCGCGCGCTTGCGAACTTTCGCGGGCGAGGCGCTTTTTTGCCTTTTCTGTGCGTTTCCACGCGCTGCTATTGTTTAGCCTCCTATTGATGACAAAATGGCGAGGCGGCATGGTAACGCTGGGTGGCTCTCCGCTTTATGCACCATAATTTCTGCACCGTGAGCGTGAGGCGGTCAGCCCAACAGACATCACCCCGGCTCGATAAGACGAAACAAGCTTCTGTTCTCCATCATGGTGGTTTCGTCGACCCTTTGGTCTTCTTCGACACATGCTATCTCGTAGCCAGGATCAAATCGGAGTGTCACCTGTCGGCCTTGTCGACGGATAACTGTTGTCAGCAGCCACTGGCCCCGACTGGGAACCCAAGCGGACCATTTTTGGCCAATCCTGACCTCGGCGGGTGTCGGCATTTCCGGCTCCGGCTCAATCGGTTATGCCAAGGCGTCGGCGAATCCTTCGCACCAGCGTCCCCGCTTCGGCTGAGATATGTACGGATTGAGTTTTGCGGCCGCTTCAGAATCAGAGCTCGCAGGCAACGTCCTTGCCGCATTCCAGCCTTGCGCATAGACACGACTGAGCTCGAATTGGACGAATTCAGCGGCCGTCATGACTGCCGCGCCTGCAGCATTTCAAGGACGTGAGGGTTTTGTGCGGCCGCCGTAGCCGGCGCGAACGGAGGATCGGTCGATTGCTGGGTGTCGTGAAGCAGCGCTTCGCGCAAATCCTGCATATCTATCGCCAGATATTCAGTGGCGCGGCCAGACTTTAACTGTAGGATCGCTGCGATTTGTCGCCACCTAGCTGACGAACGGGCGTCGAGTTGTTCCTCTTTCAGTGTCAAGATGAAGGTGCCTGGGCGGTGCAGGGCCTCAAGACCCACAAGCCGGAACGGTCTGGCGAAAGTCACTTGCCTATTGGTGATGCGGGTTTCCAGGGGGAAATCCTTTTGGAGGGTCGGCGCACGCACCTACGCACCGCGCGAAGCGCATTAGCAGTCAAGATATTTCAGTTGCTCGGTGATATCATTGGAATGGCGGATAAGGCCGGACGCTCCCAAGAGATGGTTACGCATGCTGAGACTTATAAGGCTGGGACAAAAATAAAGGGAAAGCCGTTCAGGACTGCGGCATTTTTGTCGCGGTTAGCCGAGTGATCGGACGGCCGAGCTCTTCTGCAGTCTGACTGTACGCCCTTCTCATGATCTGGGCGTTCTTATCCGGCGCCGTGCGCTGAGGCAGGAGTGGAAAGCGGGGAGCTTGAGGTGAGGATTGCGACCGATTCGCACCAGCAGCACCCCGTGGTTGAGGAGGCGCTGTGATTGATCATCCCGCAATCGCAAAAACCAGTGCGGTACTGATAGGCGGGGCTTCTACGAGCGTCAGCCGCGAAGGTGAGCGGACGCCAACATCGGTGCTTCTGCAACAGCTATCAGTGTCCGCCTGCGCCACCGAGGTTACCTTGGAATGGCTATTCGAGCAGCTTCACGGGCGATCATTTGGCATCATGATGCTGGTTTCAGGACTCGTGGCCATCTTGCCCGGCATATGTGTGGTGGGCGGTTTCATTCTCATCGCTCTCAGCGTTCAAATGCTGATGGGGCGTGAAGTGCCTGTGCTGCCGCGTTTTATTGCATCCCGCCCGTTCGCCCAACAGCGGTTTGCCTCTGTAATGATGCGGGCGATCCCGGTCGTTAAGATCTTGGAACGAATTATTCGACCTCGTTGGAAAACGCCACTGTGTGCCACCAAACGAATAGTTGGACTTGTTCTGCTGCTGATGGCCGGCACACTTTTTGTGCCCGTACCCCTTAGCAACGTTCTCCCGGCCGTCATGACGGTATTCGTTGCGTTGGCCTACCTTGAAGAAGATGGCCTGTTATTAAGCCTCGCACTGGGCGCGTGTTTGGTATCATTGGGCATAATTCTCGCGACAGTGTGGCAGACGTCGCTAAACTTGGGTTTCCTGTCGCGGTGAATGAGCATCTGCCTCGGCGAGGCCCTCGGAAGAGGTTGCTTATCGTACCAAGGCGTCCGCATGTGGCACACGGCAAGGACTATCGCCTCGGGATGGAACCCGGTTTTTGCAAGCAGACGTATTCGCGCCAAACAGCGGCAGCTTCCTTGGTCCAGCCGGCCGGAAACTCGACGCTGGGCCGTCTCTCAGGATCACTGGCAGTTTCCCGCGCCGCTCGAGCGTGAAAATATTGCGGTAGCTAGGAATTCGCTTCTTAGTCACATAGCTAGAATGAATTGCACGGTCTGTGGTGCCCGGGAAGCCGCGCGAATCAAGCTATCGATGATCCACTTCTTTCTCGCAGTCCCCCTCTACGTGCGGTTAAGAGTGGGCTTTCGCGGAGCCAGAACGTTCCCTATCGGTGAAAGGACACACGGTGACACCTACCGACCGCACACTTCCCGCTCCGGCGTCTGACCTAAAAGGCGCATCCCAAGGCCAAGAACGCGAGAATGCGTTTTCCATGGTCGTGCACCGGCAGAAGAGGCTGCTTGGAACTCTACACCTTCCAGCCTCTGTTGCGCCGCGTTGATGGGCAAGATGCTGCTTCCGCTCATTGTTGGGATGCTGGCGTGCCCTCTTGGCGGCGCTGCCGCGCCCTCGCGGGAGCCTGATGCTCAGGGTTGGAACGGCTTTGGCTGGTATCTGACGAGCGGACCGGTTTATGGCGCGCGCTCCGAGGAGGAGGACCGATTAGCATATGTATTGTTTGGCGGTCCGTACCCGCTCCAAAATGGCTGCCTCGAGGTTTACGACCGTCTTTATTCTCCAGTCGGTGTCTGCCGCTTCCTCAACGTCAAACCCCCCGCCTTTGCCGGCTAACCATGAAACAGTTCCTGAACTACTGGACCTACGCTACTTCGGCGGGTGACTTCTCGATCGTTGAACGACACAGTCGGGG
>Ga0310811_10002884_pt1 | contig 21574 bp, 16 predicted proteins | sample YCmetagenome_FD_207642 | JGI IMG/M metagenome (GOLD analysis project Ga0310811, IMG submission 207642) | Soil microbial communities from experimental microcosm in Duke University, North Carolina, United States - YC | ecosystem: Engineered > Artificial ecosystem > Soil microcosm > Unclassified ...
CGTCGACGTCGAGGCCGGAGTCGGTCTCGTCGAGGATGGCGATCTTCGGCTTGAGCAGCTCGAGCTGGAGGATCTCGTGGCGCTTCTTCTCACCGCCGGAGAAACCCTCGTTGGTGTTGCGCTGGGCAAACGCGGGGTCGATGGACAGCGCGTCCATGCCCGCCTTCAGGTCCTTGGCGAACTCGCGCAGCTTGGGCGCCTCGCCGCGGACCGCGGTGATCGCGGAGCGCAGGAAGTTCGACACACTGACGCCCGGCACCTCGACGGGGTACTGCATGGCCAGGAACAGGCCGGCCCGGGCACGCTCGTCGACCTTCATCTCGAGCAGGTCCTCACCGTCGAGCAGGACCGTTCCGGACGTGATGGTGTATTTCGGATGACCGGCGAGCGCGTAGGCGAGGGTCGACTTGCCGGAGCCGTTGGGCCCCATGATGGCGTGGGTCTCTCCCGAGCGGACGGTCAGGTCGACGCCGCGCAGGATCTCCTTGTCGCCGACGGCGACATGCAGGTCACGAATCTCAAGGGTGGGCACTTGATTACTCCTTCGAGAGCGAGACGTACACGTCGTCGCCTTCGATCTTGACTCGGTAGACGTTCACGGGCTTGGTGGCGGGAGGGCCGGTGGGCTTGCCGGTCCGCAGGTCGAAGCAGGAGCCGTGCAGCCAGCATTCGAGGGTGTGGTCGTAGACCTCTCCCTCGCTCAGCTTGACCTCGGCGTGCGAGCAGACGTCGTGCAGGGCGAAGACCTCGTCACCGGTGCGCGCGAGCGCGACCGGGACCCCGTCGACCTCCACGCCGATGGCACCCTCGTCGGGGATGTCGCCGGCCTGGCAGACCTTCTCCCAGCGCTCGCCGTGAACGGCGTCGGCGTCTGCTCGTGCGCCGGTCATCGCGCCAGCTCCGCCTCGACGGCGGCGAGGACGCGCTCGCGGATCTCCTCGACCTCGATCTTCTCGAGAAGCTGGGCGAAGAATCCGTGGATGACCAGGCGGCGCGCCTCATCGAACGGGATGCCCCGCGCCTGCAGGTAGAAGACCTGCTCGTCGTCGAGGCGGCCGGAGGCCGACGCGTGGCCGGCGCCGGCGACCTCGCCGGTGAGGATCTCCAGGTTGGGCACCGAGTCGGCGCGGGCGCCGTCGGTGAGGATGAGGTTCCGGTTGAGCTCGTAGGTGTCGGTGCCCTCGGCCTCCGCCCGGATGATCACGTCGCCGATCCAGACCGCGTGGGCGTCCTCGCCCTGCAGCGCGCCCTTGTAGGTCACGTTGCTGCGGCAGTTCGGCACCGTGTGCTCCACGAGGAGGCGGTGCTCCAGGTGCTGCCCGGCGTCCACGAAGTAGAGACCGGTCAGGTCGGCGTCGCCGCCGGGAGCGGTGTACGACACCGAGGGCGACAGCCGTACGACGTCGCCTCCGAGGGTCACCACGAACGAGCGGAACGTCGCGTCCTTGGCGAGCTGGGCGTGGTGGTGCGAGACGTGGACGGCGTCGTCGTCCCAGTCCTGCAGGCTGACGACCTTCAGCGTGGCGCCGTCGCCGATGACGAACTCGACGTTGTCGGCGTACACCGCGCTGCCACCGTGGTCGAGGACCACGACGGCCTCCGCCATGGCCTCCACCTTCACCACGATGTGGCCGTACGCCGCACCGTCGCCGGAGCCGCGAAGGGTGATCACCGACGGCCGCGAGGCCACGGCCTCGCGCGGGACGGTGATGACCGTCGCCTTCTCGAACGACGCGTAGGCCTGCGCGCTGATCCGGTCGGCGGGCACGTACGCCTTGCCGATCCGGACGTCGTCGCGGCCCACGGTCTCCACGGTCACCTCGGGGGCGGCGTCGACGGTGACGTCGACGGTGCCCGAGGCGGCCGCCGTGCCGTTGTGCAGGCCCTTGAGGCGGGAGAGCGGGGTGAACCGCCACTCCTCCTCACGGCCGGTCGGCACGTCGAAGTCGGCCACGTTGTACGACGAACGCTCGTGCAGCGTCGACAGCGGCTTCGTTTCGAGACCCATCAGCCGACGGCTCCTTCCATCTGCAGCTCGATGAGGCGGTTCAGCTCAAGCGCGTACTCCATCGGGAGCTCGCGGGCGATCGGCTCGACGAACCCGCGGACGATCATCGCCATCGCCTCGTCCTCGTTCATGCCGCGGCTCATCAGGTAGAACAGCTGGTCCTCCGACACCTTCGAGACCGTGGCCTCGTGGCCCATCGACACGTCGTCCTCACGGACGTCGACGTACGGGTAGGTGTCGGACCGGCTGATCTGGTCGACGAGCAGGGCGTCGCACTTGACGGTCGACGCCGAGCCGGCCGCGCCCTCCTCGATCTGCACGAGACCGCGGTAGGACGTCCGGCCGCCGCCGCGCGCGACGGACTTGGAGATGATCGTCGAGGAGGTCTTGGGCGCGAGGTGCACCATCTTGGCGCCCGCGTCCTGGTGCTGGCCCTCACCGGCGAAGGCGACCGACAGGGTCTCGCCCTTGGCGTGCTCGCCCATGAGGTAGACCGCCGGGTACTTCATCGTGACCTTGGAGCCGATGTTGCCGTCGATCCACTCCATGGTCGCGCCCTCGTACGCCACGGCGCGCTTGGTGACCAGGTTGTAGACGTTGTTCGACCAGTTCTGGATGGTCGTGTAACGGCAGCGGGCGCCCTTCTTCACGATGATCTCGACGACCGCCGAGTGCAGCGAGTCGGACGAGTAGATCGGCGCGGTGCAGCCCTCGACGTAGTGGACGTAGGAGTTCTCGTCCACGATGATCAGGGTCCGCTCGAACTGCCCCATGTTCTCGGTGTTGATCCGGAAGTAGGCCTGGAGCGGGATCTCGACGTTCACGTTCGGCGGCACGTAGATGAACGAGCCGCCCGACCAGGTGGCGGTGTTCAGCGAGGCGAACTTGTTGTCGCCCACCGGGATCACCGAGCCGAAGTACTCCTTGAAGAGCTCCTCGTGCTCCTTGAGGCCCGTGTCGGTGTCGACGAAGATGACACCCTTCTCCTCGAGGTCCTCACGGATCTTGTGATAGACGACCTCGGACTCGTACTGCGCGGCGACTCCGGCGATCAGGCGCTGCTTCTCCGCCTCCGGGATGCCGAGCTTGTCGTAGGTGCTCTTGATGTCGGCGGGCAGCTCGTCCCAGGAAGCGGCCTGCTTCTCGGTCGAGCGCACGAAGTACTTGATGTTGTCGAAGTCGATGCCCGTGAGGTCAGAGCCCCACGTGGGCATGGGCTTCTTCCTGAACAGCCGAAGGCCCTTGAGGCGCAGGTCGAGCATCCACTCCGGCTCGTTCTTGAGCGCGGAGATGTCTCGGACGACCTCTTCGGACAGGCCACGCCGGGCCGCGGCGCCTGCCGCGTCCGAGTCGGCCCAGCCGAACTTGTAATTCCCGAGGCCTTCCAGCTCCGGGCGGTCGGTGACAGTCACCTGCCGGACTCCTTGCTCGTCGATGTGCTCGATATCTGGGTTGGCGCCTGCCGTGCGGCCAGCGCGTGGGAACTCACATGGGTGGTGCAGACCCCGTCGCCGTTCGCGATGGTGGCCAGCCGTTGCACCGGCGTGCCGAGCAGTTGCCCGAAGGCCTCCGTCTCGGCCTCGCACAGCTGGGGGAACGCGGCGGCGACGTGCGCCACCGGGCAGTGATGCTGGCAGAGCTGTTCCCCGCCCTGCCCCGTCTTCGTGGAGGACGCGGCGTAGCCCTCGGCGGACAGCGCCTCGGCCAGCACGCGGACCCGCTGGTCGGCGGGGACCTCACGCATGAGCTGCTCGAGCCTGCTGACCAGACCGGAGATCTGCGCCTGCGCGAACTCCGACACCGCCTCGTCGCCCAGCCGCTCGGCCAGGAATCGCAGGGCGCTCCCCGCCAGGTCGTCGTAGGCGTGCACGAACGCGCTGCGGCCGTCGTCGGTGATCGCGAACAGCTTGGCCGGCCTGCCGCGGCCCCGCTGGCCGCGCGGCCGTGCCGTACGGGACTCGATCATGCCGTCGCAGAGCAGCGCGTCGAGGTGGCGGCGGACCGCCGCGGGCGTGAGGCCGAGCCTCTCGCCCAGGGACGCCGCGGTCACCGGACCGTGCTCCAGGATCAGCCTCGCGACCCGGGCGCGCGTGCCGCGCTCGGCCGTGATCTGGGCGGACACGCCAGGCCCGAGATGGACGGGGTTTCCCTGCCCCACGTCGGCCTGCGGCACGTCGGGGGTGGAAGTATGAGGCTGCGTACGCGCTGAGGGCACCACGGAAGGCCGCGGCACGGCGGTCTCCTCGGTGTTCGTCCTTGCGGGCACGTATTTCACAACATCAGTGTGCCGTAATTCCTTCCCGGACGACAAACCAAGAGGAAGACAAGAAGAATGCAATTTCTCACGCAGGTAAGGCTTACCTAACCTGCGAAGACGTACCGTGGAGCCCGTGCCGGACAGCCCGCCCGCAGATCATCAGGCGGGGCGGTACGCGATGATAATGGGGCGGATGTTCACCGGCGGTGTCTCAGCCTTCGGCCGTGTTTCGGCCGCGGGACGGCCATCCCCCGGCCGGACCGACCGTCTCGCTCCCTAGACTCGATGGGAATCGGCAGGCCGGTTCGAATCGACGACCAGTGAGGGCGGACCGGTTCCCGGACGGCCCCGATGGTTCATCTCGCTGAGGGGAGGCCCGTGACGTGCGGGCGGGTGGCAGCGCCTCGGGCGCCGGAGCAGCCGTCGAGATCAGTGGGCTGATCAAGCGGTACGGGCGGACGACCGCCGTGGACGGTCTGACCATGGCCTGCGGACGCGGCGAAGTGACGGCGATCCTGGGCCCCAACGGGGCGGGGAAGACCTCCACCATTGAGATCTGCGAGGGCTACCGCCGTCTCGACGCGGGAACCGTGCGGGTCCTGGGACTCGATCCGGCCGACGCCTCTCTCCGGCCGCGTCTCGGCGTGATGCCCCAGGCTGGAGGCGTCCCCCCTGCCGCGCGGGCCGGCGAATGGCTTCGCGTGGTGTCCCGTTTCTACGCCCATCCTCTCGATCCCGGGGCACTCCTCGATCTTCTAGGCCTCACCGAGCACGCGCGGACGCCGTACCGGCGGCTCTCAGGCGGGCAGCAACAGCGGCTCTCGCTCGCGGCGGCCGTCATCGGGCGGCCGGAGCTGGTCTTCCTCGACGAGCCGACGGCCGGACTCGACCCCCAGGCCCGGCACGCCTGCTGGGATGTGGTGACGGGCCTTCGCGACGCGGGCGTCTCCGTGGTGCTGACCACCCATCACATGGACGAGGCGGAGAAGCTCTCCGACCACGTGGTGGTCATCGACCACGGACGGGTCGTCGCCGAGGGGAGCCCTGAGACGCTGACCGGCGCCGAGCGCCAGCTCCGCTTCCGCGCGCGTCCCGGCCTCAACCTCGACGAGCTGCTCAGCGCGCTGCCCCCCGGCAGCGCGGCCAAGGAGTCGCCCGCGGGCCACTACATCATCGAGGGCCAGGTCGGCCCGCAGCTGCTGGCGACGGTCACGGCCTGGTGCGCCACGGAGGGCGTCACCGCCGAGGACCTGAGCATCGAACGCCGCACGCTGGAGGACGTCTTCCTCGAGCTGACCGGCAGGGAGCTGCGATGACGGGCCCCGGCCCCTCCCGACGCCCGGCGCGGACGCCTTCGACTGACGGAGCGGCCTGATGAGCCGGCAGAGGAGCCTGATGAGCCGGCGGAGTGACCTGATGACTGGTGGGACGACCTGATGACGACGCTCGACTTCAGCCCCCGGCCCGGGGCGGCTCCGCTGCCCCGGATGGTCCTCGCCCAGGCGGGCGCCGAGGCCCGGGCCATGCTCCGCAACGGCGAGCAGTTGCTGCTCACGATGATCATCCCCATCCTGCTTCTGGTGGGGTTCTCCCAGGCCGCGCTGATCGACGTCAGCGGGTCGCGGATCGGCTTCGTCACCCCCGGGATCCTGTCGCTCGCCGTGATGTCCACCGCGTTCACCGGGCAGGCCATCGCGACGGGCTTCGAGCGGCGGTACGGCGTGCTGAAGCGGCTCGGAGCGACTCCCCTGTCCAGGACGGGACTGCTGCTGGCCAAGACCTGCGCGGTCATCGCGGTCGAGATCGTCCAGGTCGTGGTGATCGGGGCCGTCGCCCTGGCTCTGGGATGGTCGCCTCAGGGGGACCCGCTGTGGGTGGTGCTGCTGGTCCTGCTCGGGACAGCCGCCTTCAGCGGGCTCGGCCTGCTCATGGCGGGGACGCTGCGGGCCGAGGCGACTCTGGCGGGGGCGAACCTGGTGTACCTCCTGCTGCTCGGGCTCGGGGGCGTCGTGTTCCCGCTGACCAAGTTCCCTGACGGTGTGCGGCCGGTGCTGGAACTGCTCCCGATCACGGCGCTCACGGACGGCATGCGCTCGGTGCTGGAGAACGGCGCGGGCTTCCCCACGGGACCTGTGATCGTCCTGGCCTGCTGGACCGTGGCCGGCCTGGGGCTGGCCGCCCGTACGTTCCGCTGGGAATAGCCCCTCCCGCGCATGATCACGGCGGGTTTCCGCCCAGGTCGGAGTGTGTTTCCCCGAAGGTGTGCATGATCACGCATGCCGTACGCGCAGGTCAGGGATGATGCGGCCGAAAGCGTGCATGATCACGCTGGGTGTGTGCGCAGGTCAGGGCGGGTCTTTCCGAACCTGTGCATGATCACGCCTGAGGTGGTGGGTGATCACGCCTGGGGTGGTGGATGATCATGGCTGGGTGGGCGGGGTGTCGGATCGGCGGTCTGGCATAGTGCTGGTTGTCCAGTTTTGGGCGTTAGATCGTTCCTGGCTCCGGGAGTTGCCCGCATGACCGCTGAATCCCTGTCCGGGGCCGGTGAGCCGTACAGGATGAGGGCGGGAAAGGCGCTGCGGGCGACGTCCGACGCGATCCCGCCGCCCGGGCTCGTCCTCCTGGCGATCCTGTCCGTCCAGGTCGGCGCCGGGCTGGCCAAGAACCTGTTCGCCCAGCTTCCCCCCTCCGCGGTGGTGTTCCTCCGGATCGCCACCGGTGCGATCATCCTCGTCGCCATGGTCCGGCCCAAGGTGCGCGGGATGACACGACGCGACCTCACCGTCGCGATCGCCTTCGGGCTCAGTCTCGGCCTGATGAACCTCTCGTTCTACGAGGCGCTGGCCCGCCTGCCCATCGGGATCGCGGTGGCCATCGAGTTCATCGGGCCCCTCACCCTCGCCGTGGTCTCCTCCCGCCGCCGGCTCGACCTGATCTGGGTCGTCCTGGCCGGCGCGGGCGTGATCCTGCTCGCCCCCTGGAGCCAGGGAGGCGGGGCGAACTGGGCCGGCATCGGCTTCGGCGCGCTCGCCGGCGTGTTCTGGGCCGCCTACATCGTGCTGTCCGCCGCCACCGGCGCCCGGTTCCCCGGCGCCAGCGGGCTCTCCTTCGCCATGATCGTGTCCACGGTCCTCGTCACGCCCATCGGCATCGTCTCGGGCGGCAGCGGCCTGCTCGACCCCGAGATCCTTCTCGTGGGCGCTGGCGTCGGGCTGCTGTCGTCGGTCATCCCCTATTCGCTGGAACTCGAGGCGCTCCGGCGGATGCCCAAGCAGGTCTTCGGGATCCTGATGAGCCTGGAGCCCGCCGTCGCCGCACTGGTCGGGCTCTTCGTCCTCGGCGAGGTGCTTCAGTTGCACGAGTGGGCCGCCATCGGCTGCGTCGTCGTGGCGTCCATCGGCGCCACCCGGATCCGGTCCTGACCCGCTGACGTAACACGAAAGCGATTCAGATCGCCTTGCTATAGGAGGATCAGGGTCGAAGGGGACACCACCCCTGCCGCGGCCTACGATGATTGCCGTGACCCGCCTAGTTGACCGGCTTCGCCCCCATGCGATCGCCTTCTATCGCTCGTTCTGGTTCTCCACCGCCGCCACGATGCGGCTCTGGGCCCTGGCGGCGGTCGTGGTCAACGCGGGCATCACCGTCACAGGGGCCGCTGTGCGGCTGACCGGATCCGGCCTCGGCTGCCCCACCTGGCCGCGGTGCACCCCGGACAGCTTCGTCCCGGCTCCGCACGACTCGCACTCCCCGGTCAACATGGCCATCGAGTTCGGCAACCGCCTGCTCACCTTCCTGGTCCTGGCCGTCGCGATCGCCTGCCTGATCGCCGCCGTACGGCTCGCGCGGCCCGGCAGCGGGGAGGGCCGCCGCGTCCTGGTACGGCTGGCCGCGCTCCAGCCGATCGGGGTCGTCGCGCAGGCGCTGTGGGGCGGCCTGGTGGTCCGCACCCTGCTCAACCCGGTGACGGTCAGCGTGCACTTCCTCCTGTCGGTCGGCATGATCGCCGCGGCCTTCACTCTGTACGCCCGGTCCGGGGAGGGCGACGCGCCGCCCCATCGGCTGGTCCACCGGGACATCAGGACGCTGGGCTTCTTCCTGACCGCCGCGGTCTTCGTCCTGATCATCGTGGGCGTCGTGGTCACGGGCACCGGCCCGCACTCCGGCGACCAGGCGGCCTCGCGGTTCGGCTTCGACATCGAGAGCGTGGTGCGACTGCACACCGACGTCGTCTGGATCGTGGTCGGGCTGACGTTCGCGCTGCTGTTCGCGCTCCATGTGACCGACTCGCCCGGCCGGGCGAGACGCGGGGCGCTGGTGCTGCTCGGCGTGGAACTGGCCCAGGGCGTGATCGGCTACGTGCAGTACTTCCTCGCCGTCCCCGCCTTCATCGTGGGCCTGCACGTTCTCGGCGCGACCCTGGTGTGGATCGCGACCCTGCGCGTGGTGTTCCTGATGCGATCACGCGGCACGCTGGGCACGCCCGCACCCGACCGAGCCCTCCCCCACACCGCGAACGCCTGATCCGCCGCGCATGATCCGCCTGCCACGCCCCCCGTGGTCACGCGCGACACAGCGAACGGCCTTCCAGATCCTCGTCGTGCTGAGCCTGCTCCCCCTGGTGCCGATCACCTGGGCCTGGCTGGAGAGCGCGCCTCATCGGGTGGTCGCACGGCCTGACACCGACTGGATCGACTCGGTGCCCGTGATGCCCGCGGCGCTCGTGCTCGGCGCGGGCATCGGCGGCGACCGGCCCACGCCGATGCTCCGGACCCGGCTGGACCTGGCGGCCCGGCTGTACCAGGCCGGCAAGATCAGGGCGATCCTCGTGTCAGGCGACAACAGCCGGGCCGGCTACGACGAGCCGACCGTGATGCGCGATTACCTCGTCGGCCGTGGAATCCCGGTCACGAAGATCGCTCTCGACTATGCCGGTTTCGACACCTGGGACTCCTGCGTCCGGGCCAACAAGATCTTCGGTGCGACCCGCCTCATCGTGGTGACGCAGGAGTTCCATCTCCCCCGGGCCGTGGCGCTGTGCCGTACGGCGGGGATGGAGACGTTCGGCGTCGGCGACGACTCGAGCCACGACTGGCCCTTGGAGACGGCCGTGTACGCCGCCAGGGAGATCCCCGCGGCGGCCAAGGCGCTGCTGAACAGCCTGGTCCTGAACTCCTCCCCCCGGTTCCTCGGTCCCCGCGAGACCACCCTGGACGACGCGCTCGCGGGCTGACCGTGACGGGCGGCCGCATCGCACCGAGGTATGAGGCGAATCCCCCTCCGCCCGCCCATCGCGGGGCGGCCCGGGCCAAGGGAGCCGCGGAGGCTATCCGGCGGAGGAGCCCGGCGGGTAGCCGCCGGAGTCGTATCCCGAGCCTGGCGGATAACCACCGGAGTCGTATCCCGAGCCCGGTGGATAGCCGCCGGAGTCGTATCCGGAGCCCGTTGGGTAGCCGCCGGGGTCGTATCCGTGCGGACCCGAGGGGTGGCCGCCCGGACCGTAACCGGGAGGGCCGTATCCCTGCCCGGGACCGCCGGGAGGGAAGCCGCCTGGTCCGTAGCCGGGGATGCGCGGGTAGCCCGCGTTGGGGGCCCCGGGCGCGTACCCGGGCGGCGGCATTCCCTTCGCCGCGCGGGCCTGGTGCCGTTCGGGCATCGGGAAGGACAGGCGGGCGTAGGCCATCAGGTCGGCGAGCGAGCGCTGGGTGCCCCGGAAGGACTCCTCGCCGACGCCGCCGCGGGCGGCGCGCTCGTGGAGCAGACCTAACTCGGTGGCGGCGAGCTGGTAGTCGCTCATGGCCCGGGCGCCGGCCTTGCCGCCGAGGGCCTTGGCCCAGGTGCGGGCGTGCCTGCGCCGCCGCAGCGACGACAACATGTAGATGTCCGCCTGGTTGACCAGGCCGTTGCGTTCGTACGGCGGCAGGTAATGGTGGATCAGGCCGACGATGCGCTTCCTGTCCCTGACGATCACCGTGATCTCGATCACCAGGATGACCATGAGGATCAGGTAGGCGATCGCGAGCCCGCCGAACCCGCCGAAGGAGGCGAAGCCGTTCCAGATGCCGTGCAGGGCCATGGCCCCGATCCAGCCCGCGATGATCATAATGGTCGCGGGCGCGCCCCTGCGGTTGGCCGCGTACGCCACCGAGATGCCGATCAACGAGGTGAACAGGGGATGCGCGAACGGGGAGAGCACCCCGCGCAGCACCACGGTGGCGGCGAGCCCCTCGGGACCGTTCTGGTCCAGCGCGGCGAGGTAGTAGCTGACGTTCTCCGACATCGCGAAGCCGAGGCCGACCATGCTCGCGTAGATGATGCCGTCGGTCGGGCCGTCCAGTTCCTGCCGCCTGAACCGCAGCAGCCCCAGCAGCACCAGGCCTTTCAGCGTCTCCTCGACCGGTGGCGCGCCGAACGTGGCGACGAGGTTCCGCGCGCTGTTCGGGTCCCCGAGCGTCCGCTCTAAAGCGAGCAGGTTGAGCGAGTTGAGGATGCCGGCGAGCAGGACGGCGATCCCCGCCCCCCACGCGAACGCGAAGATCAAAGTGGTGCGCGGCTCCGGCTCCATCCGGTCGAGGGCGAGCACGCCCGCGAGCAGCAGCGGAACGGGCGCCACAGCCAGCCCGAGCGCGAGGGTGAACTGGACCGGATCGCCGTTCAGGATGTCGAAGGAGAACGACACCAGGGCACAGATCCCCGCGATTACCAGGCCGATGATCAGGCCTGCCGACGGGCGATCCTTCAGCACCGCGCGGGGATCAAGGCTCGCCATTCCGCGACTGTAACCGAACACGCACGTCCTGTCCCCTCCGGCCCCGGCAGATCGCCGCGCCGGCCGGGCCCGCAGTCCTTCGGACCGGAAAGCCAGGCCTTTCCACGAAACAGGCGGACAGCAGACCTCAGGCTCGGCCTCCATCGCGGGGACCCGCGATATTTTCGCCAGCGCGATGTCGGCTTCGAGCAGGTGAGGATGATGGACGAGGCATCTCAGGACGGCCTCGGCCGGCGCCGTTTCCTTCGCGTGGCCGGCGCCGCGGCCGTCGCGGGATCCATCGGCGGGTGTGCGGGATCACGGGAGCCCGCCGCCCTCAAGCCGTCCCCGGCGGGCCCGCCCCCGCCCCCCTCACCGCCCGCTCTGCCTCTCGCGCCGCCGCCCCTGCCCGAGCGGCTCCTCCCCGGCGACCCCGGCTGGCGCCTGACCTCCTACGGCCTCGCGGGCGCCGTCGACGGCTACTGCGACAAGGTCAGCGTGCTCCCCGGAGAGCCGGTCGGCCTGCATGTGTCGACCGTCACCGACGGCTTCCGCGTCACGGCCTACCGCATGGGCTGGTACGGCGGAGCCCTCGCACGGAAGATCTGGAGTTCCGGATGGATTCGCGGGCGGGCCCACGCTCCCGCCGGGCTGGACCCGGCCACTCGGACCGTCACCACCGGATGGCCGCGGTCGGCCACCGTGCCCACGGACGGCTGGCCCGAGGGCGCCTACCTGCTCCGCCTCGACGCCGCCGGAGGGTCCCAGCGATACGTCCCGCTGGTCGTCCGATCGGCGAGCGCCGCAGGGAAGACCGTGCTGGTCCATGCCGCCGCCACCTGGCAGGCCTACAACGCCTGGGGCGGCTACAGCCTCTATCTCGGTGCGGGCGGCCGGTACGACACCCGTTCGCTGGCCGTCAGCTTCGACCGGCCGTACGACGTCACGGGCATGGAGAAGTTCCTCATCCACGAGCGGGCGGTCGTGGCGCTGGCCGAGAGGCTCGGCGTCGACCTCGCCTACACCACCGGACTCGACCTCGGCCGTGACGGGGCCCTCGACGGCGCCAGGGCGGTCTTCTTCCTCGGCCACGACGAGTACTGGACGCCCGAGGCGCGCCGTCGCGTCACCGCCGCCAGGGACGCCGGCACGAACCTCGCGTTCCTCGGGGCTAACACCTGCTACCGCCGCGTCCGACTGGAGGGGAACGATCGCCGGGTGGTCTGCTACAAGACCGACGCGGGCCTCGATCCCGTGTACGGCACCCGCCCGGACCTGGTGACGGCGGACTTCCGGGCCGAGCCGATGCCCGATCCCGAGTCGTCGCTCGTCGGCGTCTACTACGACGGCTTCCCGGCCGACGCGCCCTATGTGGTCACCGCGCCGCATCACTGGGTCTTCGCGGGCACGGGAGTCGCGTACGGCGACTCCTTCCCCCACCTGGTGGGGGTGGAGTACGACCGGGTGAACCCGAGCGTGCCGACCCCGCGGCCGCTGGAGATCCTCGCCCACTCGCCCCTGATGTGCGGCAGGAGGCCGAGCCACGCCGACTCGGCCTATTACACGGCGCCGAGCGGGGCCGGGGTGTTCGCCTCGGGGACGATGCGCTGGGCCGAGGCGCTGATGGCCGGCACGCGCGACAGCCCGGTTGCCCACGGAATCGACGGGCGGACCCGGTGTTTCGTCACGACGGTGACGGAGAACCTGCTGCGTTCCTTCGCGCGCGGCCCCGCCGGAGAGCTCGAACCGGCCCCGAGGGACAACGTCACCGACCTGTACGGCTGAGCCGTACGGAGCCGGGGGCGGACGGTCAGACGAAGAGCGCGTCGACCGCGACCGCGAGGAAGAGCAGTGCCAGGTAGACGTTCGACCAGTGGAAGAACCGCATCGGCCGCAGGTCGACGCCCGTCTTGCCGGCGTTCAACCGGCCGAGCAGGCGGTAGACCTCCCACAGGCACCCGGCGCCGAGGACGAGGGCCACCGCCGGATAGATCAGGGTGGTCTTCGCCACAGGCCACAGCAGCAGCGAGCACAGCACGGTCGCCCAGGTGTAGGCGATGGTCTGCCGCACGACCTGGCGTTCGGTGGCCACGACGGGCAACATCGGCACATGGGCCGCGGCGTAGTCCTCGCGGTAACGCATGGCGAGGGTCCACGTGTGCGGGGGCGTCCAGAAGAAGACGACGCCGAACAGCACCAGGGGAGCCCAGGACAGGCCGCCGGTGATCCCGGCCCAGCCGATCAGCACCGGCATGCAGCCCGCGATGCCGCCCCACACGATGTTCTGTGACGTCCGCCGCTTGAGGATCATCGAATAGACGAAGACGTAGAACAGGATCGCCGCCAGCGAGAGCCCCGCGGCCACCCAGTTCACCGTGAGGCCGAGGCCGAGGGTGGACAGGACGCCGAGGACGATGCCGAAGACCAGCGCGCCCTGCGGGGTGACGTCGGCCTTGGCGAGCGGCCTGCGGCGCGTGCGCCGCATGGTCTTGTCGATGTCCCTGTCGATGTAGCAGTTCAGGACGTTAGCGCTGCCCGCGGAGAGGGTGCCGAAGATCATCGTCGCCGTGGCCGTCCACAGCGGAGGAAGACCCCGCGCCGCGAGGAACATCACCGGCAGGGTCGTGATCAGGAGCAGCTCGATGATCCGGGGCTTGGTGAGCGCCACGTACGCCTTGATGACCGCCCCGAGGGTACGGGGGGTCGTGGCGGCGGCGGCCGTCTCGGCGGTTCCCGGCGGGGCCATCGTTTGCTTGTTCGTCAGCAGCGTCAAGGCGCTTCCAACACATGCGGGGTCAACGCGTAACCTCTGATTAGAGCGGATCTCCGGGCAGCACCCGGCAGTTGAGCAATCACTGTAGTCGGGGAGACCGGTGGTCCAGGAACTGGGGCCGAAAGCCCTCCCTGTCCCGCCACCCGGAGGCCTCGCTGCTCAGGTGCCTCACGGCCGACCGAGGGGCTGCCGAACGGCAGTACAGCGGACCCACTAGGGTCCCCGTGTGGGCGGGAATGCCACAACCCAGCGCGGATGACAAGCGCGAATGAACAAGAGGGGATCGAGCAGTTGAGCAGCGAAAGCCTTGAGTGGAGCGACCTCGATCGGCAGGCTGTCGACGTGGTGCGCGCCCTGGCCATGGACGCGGTGGAGAAGGCGGGCTCGGGCCACCCCGGCACCGCGATGAGCCTCGCTCCCGCCGCCTATCTTCTTTTCCAGCGGGTCATGCGACACGATCCGTCCGACCCCCAGTGGGCGGGCCGTGACAGGTTCGTGCTTTCCGCCGGCCACAGCAGCCTGACGCTGTACATCCAGCTTTACCTGTCGGGCTACGGCCTGACCCTGGACGACCTCAAGGCGCTGCGCCAGTGGGGCAGCCTGACCCCGGGTCACCCGGAGCACGGGCACACCGTCGGCGTGGAGACGACCACCGGCCCTCTCGGCCAGGGCTTCGGCAACGCCGTGGGCATGGCGATGGCCGCCCGCCGCGAGCGCGGTCTGTTCGACCCCGACGCGCCCGCGACCGAGTCCCCCTTCGACCACGCCATCTGGTGCATCGCCTCCGAGGGTGACATCGAGGAGGGCATCAACCACGAGGTCGCCTCGATCGCCGGCCACCAGCGGCTCGGCAACCTCGCGGTGATCTTCGACGCCAACCAGATCTCGATCGAGGACGACACCGACATCGCCCTGTCCGAGGACGTCCTCAAGCGCTACGAGGCGTACGGCTGGCACGTCCAGAACGTCGACTGGCTGAAGACCGGCGACTACAAGGAGGACGTCCCCGCGCTGTACGCGGCTCTCGAGGCCGCCCGGGCGGAGACGGGCAAGCCGTCCATCATCAGGCTGCGCACGATCATCGGCTGGCCCGCGCCGAACAAGCAGAACACCGGCAAGATCCACGGTTCCGCGCTCGGCGCGGCCGAGGTCGCCGCCACCAAGCAGGTCATGGGCATGGACCCGGACAAGCACTTCGACGTGCCCGCCGAGGTGCTCGAGCACGCCCGCGCGGTCGTCGCCAGGGGCCGCGAGGCCCACGCAGGCTGGGAGAAGGGCTACCAGAGCTGGCGGGAGAACAGCCCCGAGCGCGCCGAACTGTTCGACCGGATCTCCCACCGCAAGCTGCCCGCCGGCTGGGACAATGCTCTGCCGTCCTTCGAGGTGGGCTCCTCCGTCGCCACGCGCAAGGCGTCCGGCGAGGTCCTGAACGCGCTGGCGCCGGTCCTCCCCGAGCTCTGGGGCGGTTCCGCCGACCTGGCCGAGTCCAACAACACCACGATGAAGGGCGAGCCCTCCTTCATCCCCTCGGACCGGCAGACCAAGGAGTTCCCCGGCAACCCCTACGGCCGCACGCTGCACTTCGGCATCCGCGAGCACGGCATGGGCGCCATCCTCAACGGCATCGCGCTGCACAACGGCACGCGCCCCTACGGCGGCACGTTCCTGGTCTTCAGCGACTACATGCGCCCCGCCGTACGGCTGGCCGCGCTGATGAAGCTGCCGGTGACCTACGTCTGGACGCACGACTCGATCGGCCTCGGCGAGGACGGCCCGACCCACCAGCCCATCGAGCACCTGTGGGCGCTGCGCGCGATCCCCGGCCTCGACGTGGTGCGCCCGGCCGACGCCAACGAGACCGCCGCGGCGTGGAAGGTGATCCTGGAGCACGACGACCGCCCCGCGGCCCTCGCGCTCACCCGGCAGAACCTCCCGGTCTACGAGGGCACCGCCGACGCGGACAAGGTCGCGCGTGGTGGGTACGTCCTCCAGGACGCCTCCAACGGGCAGCCTGAGGTCGTGCTCATCGGCACCGGCAGCGAGGTCGAGATCGCCGTCGAGGCCCGCGGGATCCTCGAATCCCAGGGCATCGCGACGCGCGTGGTCTCGATGCCGTGCGTGGAGTGGTTCCAGGCCCAGGACGACGCCTACAAGCAGACCGTCCTGCCTCCGGCGGTCCGGGCCAGGGCTGCCGTGGAAGCGGGAATCTCACTGGGCTGGCGCGAGTTCGTCGGTGATGCGGGGGAAGTGCTCAGTCTGGAGCACTTCGGTGCCTCCGCGCCGTACAAGACGATCTACGAGCAGTTCGGCTTGACCGCCGACCGACTGGTGGCCGCCGCCAAGGCCAGCCTGGCCAAGACCGGGGCTGACAAGGGCGAGACGACCGGAAACTGAGGAACAGACAATGACCGAGAACCTGAAGCGGCTCGTCGACGCCGGCGTCTCCATCTGGCTTGACGACATCAGCCGGGAGCGGCTGCGCAGCGGCAACCTTGCCGCCCTGATCCGTGACAAGGCCGTGACAGGCGTCACGTCCAACCCCACGATCTTCGCCGGCGCGCTGAGCAAGGGCGACGCCTACAACGTCCAGCTCCGCGACCTCGCCCTGCGCGGCGTGTCCGTCGACGAGGCCGTGCGTGCGATCACCACCTTCGACATCCGCTGGGCCGCCGACGTGCTGAAGCCGGTCTACGACGCCACCAACGGCGTGGACGGCCGCGTCTCCATCGAGGTCGACCCGCGCCTGGCGCGCAAGACCGAGCCGACGATCGCCGAGGCCCGGGCCCTGTGGTGGATGGTCGACCGCCCCAACGTCCACATCAAGATCCCTGCGACGGTCGAGGGTCTGCCCGCCATCACGCAGGCCCTGTCGGAGGGCATCAGCGTCAACGTCACGCTGATCTTCTCCCTCGAGCGGTACCGCGGGGTCATGGACGCCTGGCTGACCGGTCTGGAGAAGGCCAAGGCCAACGGGCACAACCTCGCCGGCATCGAGTCGGTGGCGTCGTTCTTCGTCAGCCGTGTCGACACCGAGATCGACGCCCGGCTGGACAAGCTCGGCACGCCGGAGGCGCTCGCGCTGAAGGGCCAGGCGGGCGTCGCCAACGCCCGGCTCGCGTTCGCCGCCTTCGAGGAGGTCATGAGCTCGCCGCGCTGGCAGGCCCTGCGCGCCGCCGGCGCCCGTCCGCAGCGTCCGCTGTGGGCCTCGACCGGCGTCAAGAACCCGGACTACCCCGACACCCTCTACGTCGACCAGCTCGTGACCGCGGGGATCGTCAACACGATGCCCGAGAAGACGCTGGACTCGGCGGCCGACCACGGCAAGATCTCCGGCGACACCATCCGTCCGTTCTACGAGCAGGCCTGGAACGTGATGGCCGCGCTCAAGGACGCCGGGATCGACTACGACGACGTCGTCCGCGTGCTCGAGGACGAGGGCGTCCAGAAGTTCGAGACCTCCTGGAACGAGCTCCTCGAGACGGTCGACTCCGAGCTTCGGAAGGCCTGACCACGCATGTCCATCGATGTTGGCGTCGGCCATGAGGCCGATGCCGTACAGGCGGTCAGGGAGATCCTGGCCGCCGAGGGGGTGCCCGCGGCGCTCGCCGCGGGCGATCCCTCGCTGTGGGGGGCGCCCAGCCAGGCCGAGGCGAGGATCCGGCTCGGGTGGCTGAACCTCCCCCTGACCAGCAGGGAACTGCTCCCTGAGATCGTGAATCTGGTCGAGCGTGCCCAGGCGCAGGGTCTCGACCACGTGGTCCTCGCGGGCATGGGCGGTTCCTCGCTGGCCCCCGAGGTCATCTGCGCGACCGCTGACGTGCCGCTGACGGTCCTCGACACGACCGACCCGCACCAGGTCCGGCGGGCGCTGGACGACCGGCTCGAGCGGACGCTCCTGGTGGTCTCCAGCAAGAGCGGCGGCACGATCGAGACCGACAGTCACCGAAGGATCTATGAGAAGGCCTTCAGGGACGCCGGGATCGACCCCGCGGACCGGATCATCGTCGTCACCGACCCCGGCTCGCCGCTGGAGCAGACGGCCATCGAGTCCGGGTACCAGGTCATCCTGGCCGACCCGAACGTCGGAGGCCGCTACAGCGCCCTGAGCGCGTTCGGGCTGGTGCCCAGCGCACTGGCGGGGGCCGACGTGCGGAAACTGCTCGACGACGCCGCCGGGGTGCGTGCCCTGCTCTCCCAGCCGGAGGGCAACCCGGGCCTCGACCTCGGCGCCCTGCTCGGCGCGCAGTATCAGGCGGGCCGCGACAAGCTGATCCTGCTCGACACCCTGTCCGAGATCAACGGGCTGCCCGACTGGATCGAGCAGCTGATCGCCGAGTCGACCGGCAAGCAGGGCAAGGGCATCCTCCCCGTGGCAGGCGCCGAGGCGGCCGAGGGCCACGACCAGTACACCCTGAACATCGGGCGCGACGGGGAGCGGACCGTCGACGGGCCGCTGGGCGCGCAGTTCCTCGTGTGGGAGTACGCCACGGCCGTCGCGGGCCGCGTTCTGGGCATCGACCCCTTCGACCAGCCCAACGTGGCCGAGTCGAAGGAGAACACCACCGCGATCCTCTCTGAGGCGGGCGACGGGCCGCTGCCGACCGGGACACCGATCCTCACGGACGGCCCGGTAGAGGTCTACGGCGACCTGCCGGGGCACCCGAAGGACCTGGCCGACGTGCTGAGGTGGGCGCTGAAGGCCGTGCCCGATCGCGGATATCTCGCGATCATGGCGTACCTGGACCGGGAGGCGGCGTTCGACGCGGCCACGGTGGGGGACGCCTCGTTCGAGGAGATGACCGAGCAGTGGGCGAGTGCCGACATCGCCACACTCCGCGCGCTGCTCGATTACCGTACGGACCGTCCGGTCACGTTCGGCTGGGGACCGCGTTTCCTCCACTCGACCGGCCAGTTCCACAAGGGCGGGCCCGCCGTGGGCGCGTTCCTTCAGATCACGGGGGCGATCACGGACGACATCGAGGTCCCGGACAAGCCGTACACCCTGGGCAGGCTGCAACTCGCCCAGGCGCTCGGCGACCTCCGCGCGCTGACCTCCCGGGGCCGACCCGCCGTACGTCTCCACCTGACCGACCGGGTCGCCGGCGTCAGGCACCTTCTCTCGGTGGCAGAGGAGCTCTGACCATGCGATGCGTAATTGGCGAAGGAATCGCCAGGGAGGTGGCTCCATGACCGAGCCGACAGGGCCGGCGGAGACCGCCGAGCCGGAGGTATCCGTGACACCGCAGGCCCCCACGACCATTCCCGCCGCGCCGGTCGAGCCTTCGACCGCGATCGCGGCCCAGGTGGCGACCGTCGCCACGACCGAGGAGACGATCGCCTTCAATCCCCTGCGCGACCCCCGCGACAAGCGGCTCCCCCGCGTGGCCGGCCCGCACGTGCTCGTGCTGTTCGGCGTGACGGGCGACCTCGCGAAGCGCAAGCTGCTCCCCGCGATCTACGACCTGGGCAACCGGGGGCTGCTGCCGCCCGGGTTCTCCCTGGTGGGCTTCGCCCGCCGTGACTGGGCGCATGAGGACTTCGCGCAGGTCACCTACGAGGCGGTCAAGGAGCACGCGCGGACGCCGTTCCGCGAGGAGGTCTGGAAGCAGATCCGCGAGGGCATCCACTTCTGCCCCGGCGAGTTCGACGACGACGGCGCCTTCGACGTCTTGTCGATGATGCTCAAGGAGATCGACCAGACGCGGGGAACGGGCGGCAACTACGCCTTCTACCTCTCGGTGCCCCCGAAGTTCTTCCCCACGGTGATCGAGCAGCTCAAGCGGACCGACCTCGCCAAGGCCCCCGAGGGGTCGTGGCGGCGCGTGGTCATCGAGAAGCCGTTCGGCCACGACCTGCAGAGCGCCCGCGAGCTGAACGCGATCACCAACGCGGTCTTCCCCGAGGAGTCGGTCTTCCGGATCGACCACTACCTCGGCAAGGAGACCGTCCAGAACATCCTGGCGCTCCGGTTCGCGAACACGCTCTACGAGCCGATCTGGAACCGCGGTTACGTCGACCACATCCAGATCACGATGGCCGAGGACATCGGCATCGGCGGCCGCGCGGGCTACTACGACGGCATCGGCGCGGCCAGGGACGTGATCCAGAACCACCTGCTCCAGTTGCTCGCGCTGGTCGCGATGGAGGATCCGATCTCCTTCGACGCCGACGCGCTGCGCCGCGAGAAGGAGAAGGTCCTGCGGGCCGTCCAGCTTCCCGCCGACCTCGGCACCGGCACCGCCCGCGGTCAGTACGCGGCGGGCTGGCAGGGCGGTGAGCCGGTCGTGGGCTACCTGGAGGAAGACGGCATCTCACCGGAGTCGATCACCGAGACCTACGCGGCGATGCGGCTGGAGGTGGCCAACCGCCGCTGGGCGGGTGTGCCGTTCTACCTGCGCACCGGAAAGCGGCTCAGCCGCCGCATGACCGAGGTCGCCATCGTGTTCGAGCGTGCGCCGCACCTGCCGTTCAGCAAGGACGACACCGAGATCCTCGGGCAGAACGCCCTGGTCATCCGGGTCCAGCCGGACGAGGGCATCACGGTGCGGTTCGGGTCGAAGGTGCCGGGCACCGCGATGGAGGTCAGGGACGTCAGCATGGACTTCGCCTACGGCGAGTCGTTCATGGAGTCCTCCCCCGAGGCGTACGAACGCCTGCTCCTCGACGTCATGATCGGCGACCCGCCGCTCTTCCCGCACCAGCGGGAGGTCGAGCTCTCCTGGATGATCATGGATCCGGTCGAGAAGTACTGGGCGGAGCACGGCCAGCCCGAGGGGTACCCCGCCGGTGGCTGGGGCCCCGCCTCGGCCGACGCCATGCTGGCCAGGGACGGCCGCGCCTGGAGGCGGATGTGAACCGGACGACGGCCGGCCATCCGGCAGGAACGCTGAACGAGCGGAGCGCACGGTGACGACCTTCAACCTGACAGAGACGACGGCGTCGAAGATCTCTTCGACGCTGACCCGGCTGCGGCACCAGATGGGCGCGCCCGCGGTCGGCATGGTGCTGACGCTGGTGATGGTGGTCGACGAGGCCGGCCAGTACGACGCCGTCCGGGCGGCGACCGACGCGGCGCGCGAGCACCCTTCGCGCATACTCGTGGTCATCAACCGCGACCCGGCCGAGGCCAACCGGCTCGACGCCGAGATCAGGGTGGGCGAGTCCTCCCCCGGCGAGATCGTGCTGCTGCGCCTCTACGGCAAGCTGACCGGGCACGCCGACTCGGTCATCACGCCGTTGCTGCTCACCGACACGCCGGTCGTCGTCTGGTGGCCGGGCGCCTCCCCCGCGGTTCCCGCGAAGGATTCCGTCGGGCAGCTCGCCAGCCGGCGCATCACCGACTCCCGCGCGGCGCGGGACTCGGTCAAGGCCATCACCACACGGCTCGACGGCTACGTCCCCGGGGACACCGATCTGGCCTGGACCCGGCTGACGCCGTGGCGGAGCCTGCTCGCCGCGGCCTTCGACCAGCCGGTCGGCACGATCGAGTCGGGGGTCGTGGAGGCCGCCGCCGGCAACCCCAGCGCGCCACTGCTCGCGGCGTGGTTGTCGCAGCGGCTGGGCGCCCCCATCGAGGTCGCCGAGTCCCCGGGGCCGGGCCTCACCGCGGTGCGGCTCGCCATCGCGAGCGGCGGCGAGCTCAGGGTGAGCAGGTCCGACGCCCGCCTGGCGACGTTGTCGAAGCCCGGTCAGCCCGACCGGCGGGTCGCCCTGACCCGCAGGCCGCTCTCGGAGCTGCTCGCCGAGGAACTCCGGCGGCTGGATCCCGACGAGACCTACTTCTCG
>Ga0310811_10002885_pt1 | contig 21572 bp, 19 predicted proteins | sample YCmetagenome_FD_207642 | JGI IMG/M metagenome (GOLD analysis project Ga0310811, IMG submission 207642) | Soil microbial communities from experimental microcosm in Duke University, North Carolina, United States - YC | ecosystem: Engineered > Artificial ecosystem > Soil microcosm > Unclassified ...
CGCGACGGCGTGATGGCGAGCACGTCGTACCAGACATAGCCGCCCTTGAACGAGATCGGGTCGTTGTCGACGCCGACGTCGCTGTTGAAGGCCTGCGAGACCACGTCGAGGCCCTGCGGAATGTTGGAGACCGTCTGCCCGTTCGGCGCGCGGCCGGAGCGGTCGACGGCATCGATGGTCACGGCGGTGAGCCCCAGCTTCTGTGCGGCGTCGGCGACGCTGGTGCCGGCACCGCGTTCATCTTCCATCTTGTCGCGGAGCTCGCCGACCTTGGTGTGCGCGCGCTCGGTCGCGATCTGGCGCTTCGCGTCGCCGGCGAACTTGGCGTAGTCGGCCTCGACGGCCGGCTCGATCTTGTCGACCTTGACGATCGAGACGCCAATCGGCCCCTGGATCGGCTGGCTGATTTCGCCAACCGGAAGCGCGAAGGCGGCATTACCGACCGCGGGCTCGAGCGAGGATTTTGCCACGAGCCCGAGATCGACGTCGGTGGCGCTCAGCCCGCGCTCCTTGCCGAGGTCCTCGAAGGAGAGCCCGCCGACCAGGCGCTCGCGCGCGGCCTGCGCGTCGGCGACGTTCGGGAATACGATCTGATGGATCTGGCGCTTCTCCGGCGTGCCGAGCTGGTCCTTGCGCTGATCGAACAGCTTCTTCGCGTCCTCGTCGGAGACGTCGCTCCACTTGGCGATCTCGTCCGGCGAGATCACGGCGAAGACGATCTTGCGATATTCGGGCGCACGGAACTGGACCTTGTGATCCTCGAAATAGGCGGCAAGCGCCTCGGGCGAGGGCGCGTCAATGGTCCCCGCCTGCGCCGTGTCGAGCCTGACGAACTCGATCGCGCGCTGCTCGTTCTGGAAGCGCGTCGCGACGTCGAGCATCGCCTTCGGCGGCTCGAGGCCGGCGCCGATCGTGCCGGTGATTTGCCGGCGCAGCGCCACCTTGCGCTGCTCGGCCACGTAACGCTGCTCGGTGTAGCCGAAATTGCGGATCAGCTGCTGGAAGCGGTTCGCATCGAACTTGCCGTCGACACCCTTGAAGTTGGGGTCGTTCATGATGAGTTGGCGGATCTGCTCGTCGGACTGACCAAGCCCGAGCTGGCGTGCGTTCTCGTCGAGCGTGGCTTCCGCAATCGTCTGCTGCAGCACCTGGCGGTCAAGGCCGAAAGCCCGCGCCTGGTCCTGCGTCAGCGGGCGGCCGAACTGGCGGCCGAGCTGCTGGAGCCGGTCGGTATAGATCTGGCGGAACTCGTTCTGCGAAATCTCGATGTTGCCGACCTTGGCGACGGTGGACTGGCCGAAGCCCCGGAAGATATCGGCGATGCCCCAAATGCCGAAGCTGATGATCAACACGCCCATCACGACGGCCATGATGGTCTTGCCGACCCAGTTTGATGAGGCCTTGCGCATTCCTCGAAGCATTTGGTCCAACTTGTTTGGCAGGAGGGGAACTGGAGCGCGTCTTAATGCAGATTCCGCAAAAGCGCGTCACCAAATTGATAAGCCATCATAAAGTGGCGGCTTTCCCCCCGCAACCTCGCCTCGGGCCATGCTTCGAGACTGCGGTTAAGGGCCTCGGGTCTCTGGAACTGCCGCGATAGCTCTGCTAGCGCATGCACAAACCTCAATTTGCTGGACAATGACATGACCGATGCCATCCGCCCGCTGATCGCCGGCAACTGGAAAATGAACGGGCTGAAGGCCGCGGCCGCCGAATTCGACGCCATGGTCAATGGTGCGGCGGAGGTGACAGGCAAGGCCGATCTGCTGGTCTGCCCGCCGGCGACCCTGATCACGGCTTTTGCAGAGAAAGCGCGGGGCAAGAAGGTCGCGGTCGGGGCCCAGGATTGCCATCCGAAGGCCTCCGGTGCCCATACCGGCGATCTCTCGGCCGAAATGCTGGTAGATGCGGGTGCGACCGCCATTATCGTCGGCCATTCCGAACGCCGCGCCGACCACGGCGAGGGCGATTCCCTGATCCGGCAGAAGGCGGAAGCCGCATGGCGGGCAGGGGCGGTTGCGATCGTCTGCGTCGGCGAGACGCAGGCCCAGCGCGATGCCGGCCAGACCCTGGACATCCTGCGCGGCCAGCTCAATGGCTCGCTCCCGGACGGTTCGACCGCCGCCAATCTGGTCGTCGCCTATGAACCGGTCTGGGCGATCGGCACCGGCCTGACCCCCACGGCCCAGGATGTCGAGCAGATTCATGGCTTTATCCGGGAACTCCTGACCATCAGGTTCAAGGGGGACGGGGCCAAGATGCGGATCCTCTACGGCGGCTCGGTCAAGCCCTCGAATGCGGCCGAGCTGATGGCCGTCAAGAACGTCAACGGCGCACTGGTCGGCGGCGCCAGCCTGAAGGCGGCCGATTTCCTTGCGATTGCCCAAGGCTGTCCTAGCTAAAGGTCGGAACGCGATCGGGACCGATCGGGGGTGGCAATGCCCCTTCCGATCGTGTAACACCGCGCAACTTCAGGAAAACCCGCGAAGCGCGATCGGCTGCCGGTACCGGCGCTGTCGGCTTGTGACGGAAGGATACCATGCAGACTGTTGTCGTCGTCATCCACCTCATGATCGTTGCCGTCATGATCGGTGCCGTGCTGCTCCAGAAGTCGGAAGGCGGCGGCCTCGGCATGGGCGGCGGTGCGGGCTTCATGTCCAGCCGCGGCACCGCGAACCTGTTGTCGCGGACCACGGCGATCCTTGCGGCCGGCTTCTTCCTGACCAGCCTGTTCCTGTCCTGGTATGCCGGTTACAACCGTGCGCCATCCTCGATCATCGGCACGCCTGCGTCGCAGACCCAGCCGGCCGGTGGCGCAAACCCGATCACCGCGCCGACCTCGGGCGGAATCCTGGACACGCTGAAGAAGGCGGACGAGCAGCAGCAGGCCCCGGCAGCGCCGAGCGGTCCGCAGGTGCCTCGCTCGCAATAAAGCAGGGGGGCCATGCAGGACGACGGCTAGCGTCCTGCATCAACAATCCCCATCAAGGCACTGTCACCACTCTTTGTTTTGGCTCACCCACAGGCCCGCAGATTCTTTGGGGCGGAAGACGAATCGCTTTGGCGAATCGGATTCGAGGGATTAGAGGTTAGGTCCCATGGCGCGGTACATATTCATCACCGGCGGCGTGGTTTCTTCGCTCGGCAAGGGTCTGGCTTCAGCGGCACTCGGTGCCCTGTTGCAAGCCCGGGGCTACAAGGTCCGCCTCCGCAAGCTCGATCCCTATCTCAACCTCGATCCCGGAACGATGTCGCCGTATCAGCATGGCGAAGTGTTCGTGACCGATGATGGCGCGGAGACCGATCTCGATCTCGGTCACTATGAGCGATTCACCGGACGTCCCGCGACGAAGCAGGACAACATCACGACCGGGCGCATCTACCAGGACATCATCTCGAAGGAACGCCGCGGCGATTATCTCGGCGCGACCATCCAGGTCGTGCCGCACGTCACCAACGCGATCAAGGAATTCGTCCTCTCCGGCAACGATGATTACGACTTCGTGCTGGTCGAGATCGGCGGCACCGTCGGCGACATCGAGGGCCTGCCGTTCTTCGAAGCGATCCGCCAGCTCAAGAACGAGCTGCCGCGCGATCACGCCATCTACATTCACCTCACGCTGCTGCCGTACATCCCGAGCGCCGGCGAACTGAAGACGAAGCCGACGCAGCACTCGGTGAAGGAGCTGCGCTCGATCGGCATCCAGCCGGACATCCTGCTCTGCCGCACCGACCGCGAGATTCCAAAGGAAGAGCGGCGCAAGCTCGGCCTGTTCTGCAACGTGCGCGAAAGCGCCGTGATCGAGGCACGCGACGCCGACAGCATCTACGCCGTCCCCGAGGCCTATCACGTGGCCGGTCTCGACGACGAAGTACTCGCCGCCTTCGGCATCGGCTCGCGCATCCCGCCGGAGCTCAAGAGCTGGCATCAGATCAACGAACGCATCCGCAATCCCGAAGGCGATGTCACCATCGCCATCGTCGGCAAATATACCGGCATGAAGGATGCGTATAAGTCGCTGATCGAGGCGCTCTCGCATGGCGGCATCGCCAACAAGGTGAAGGTCAATCTCGACTGGATCGAGAGCGAGATCTTCGAGAAGGAAGATCCGGCGCCGTTCCTCGAGCACGTCAACGGCATCCTGGTGCCCGGCGGCTTCGGCCAGCGCGGCGCGGAAGGGAAGATCAAGGCGGCGCAATTCGCGCGCGAGCGTGACGTGCCGTATTTCGGCATCTGCTTCGGCATGCAGATGGCGGTGATCGAGGCCGCGCGAAATCTCGTCGGCATCGAGGAGGCCAACTCCACCGAGTTCGGTCCGACCAAGGAGCCGCTCGTCGGCCTGATGACGGAATGGCTGCGCGGCAACGAGCTCGAGAAGCGCTCGAAGGCCGGTGATCTCGGCGGCACGATGCGCCTGGGTGCATACCCTGCCGCGCTGAACCGCGGCAGCCGCGTCTCGCAGGTGTATGGCGGCGCGACCGAGATTTCCGAGCGCCACCGCCATCGCTACGAGGTCAACACCGCCTACAAGGACCGCCTCGAGCAGCACGGACTGAAGTTTTCCGGCCTCTCGCCCGACGGCGTGCTGCCCGAAATCGTCGAGTACGAGGATCACCCCTGGTTCATCGGCGTCCAGTTCCACCCCGAGCTGAAGTCGCGGCCGTTCGAGCCGCACCCGCTGTTCGCCTCGTTCATTGCGGCCGCGGCGAAGCAGAGCCGATTGGTGTAGCTTTTCTCGGCCTTTGACGTTCGCGCGTTTTGTTGCGACAAGCCCCCTGCAAGAACAACAATGCAGGGAGTGAGCTTCAATGATCTACGAAATGCGCGTCTATCGTTGCGTGCCCGGCCGTCTGCCGGCGCTGCTGAAGCGGTTCGAGACGGTGACGCTGAAGCTGTGGGAGAAGCACGGCATCAAGCAGGCCGGGTTCTTCACGACGCTGATCGGCGAATCCCACCAGGAGCTGACCTATTTCCTGGCTTGGGACTCGCTCGCCGACCGCGAGAAAAAATGGCCCGCCTTCATGGCCGATCCCGACTGGATGAAGGCTCGCGCCGAGAGCGAGGCGGACGGCCAGATCGTCGGCAACATCGTCAGCCAGTTGCTGACGCCGACCGCCTTCTCGTCGGTCAAGTAGCGGCACTTCAGGGCTTCGGCGCAACCCTGATATTCAAAGGCCAGGGCCGAATGGGGTTGATCCCACCCGTTCGGCCGCTATGGTCGCGCCGAAACAGGGATTTTGAGCCTTGAGCACCAGTCATTCCGCGGCGCCGGTTGTCAGCGTCGGTACGGTCAAGTTCGGCAATGATCTGCCGATCTCGATCATTGCAGGACCCTGCCAGCTCGAAAGCCGCCAGCATGCGCTGGAGGTCGCCTCGGCGCTGAAGGAGATCGCCGCGCGGCTGAAGATCGGCCTCGTCTACAAGACCTCCTTCGACAAGGCCAACCGCACCAGCGCGTCGGCGGCGCGCGGCCTCGGGCTCGCGCAGTCACTGCCGATCTTCGCCGAGATCCGCTCATCGCTGGGCCTGCCTGTGTTGACCGACGTGCACGATGCCGCGCAATGCGCCGAGGTGGCGCAGGCGGTCGACATCTTGCAGATCCCGGCCTTCCTGTGCCGGCAGACCGATCTGCTGCTGGCCGCGGCCGCAACCGGCAAGGTCGTCAACGTCAAGAAGGGGCAATTCCTTGCGCCCTGGGACATGACGAATGTCGTGAGCAAGATCACCAGCGCCAACAATCCCAACGTGCTCGTCACCGAGCGCGGCGCGTCCTTCGGCTACAATACGCTGGTGTCGGACATGCGCGCGCTGCCGATCATGGCGCGCACGACCGGCGCGCCCGTGATCTTCGATGCCACCCATTCGGTGCAGCAGCCGGGCGGGAAGGGCGCGTCCTCCGGCGGCGAGCGCGAATTCGTGCCGGTGCTGGCGCGCGCGGCCGTGGCGGTCGGTGTCGCCGGCGTTTTCGTCGAGACTCATCCCGATCCGGATAAGGCGCCCTCGGATGGCCCGAACATGGTGCCGCTGCGCGAATTCGAAGGATTGATCCGCACGCTGATGGCGTTCGACGCGGTGACGAAAAGCACACCGCGCTGATGTCCCAGCCTGCGACCGGGGCACCCGCCGACCAGAAGTTTCCGCCCGCGATCAACATTATTGCACTGGCGAGCTTCTCGGCGGCGTTGTCCACGCGCGCGCTCGATCCCGTCCTGCCGCATGTCGCAGAGGACTTTTCGATCAGCGTCACGACAGCCGCCAGCATCGCGGCCGGCTATGCCTTGATTTATGCGCTGGTCCAGCCCGTGATCGGGGCGGCGGCCGACATGTTCGGCAAGGCGCGGTTGATGACGCTGTGTCTGGCGCTGCTCGGTGTCGCCTCCATTCTCGGCGCCGTCGCGACCACCTTCTCGGGCCTGTTCGCGAGCCGCATCCTGGCGGGCGTCGCCTCCGGCGGCGTGTTTCCGGTCGCTCTCGGTCTGACCGCCGACCTCGTCGTCCCCGCCAAGCGGCAGGTCGCAATCGGGCGCACGCTCGCGGGCTCGATGACCGGCAATCTTTTAGGGGCTACCGCTTCCGGCATCATCGGCGAATTCATCGGCTGGCGCGGCGTGCTGATGATCCTCGGCGCGCTCGGCCTGGTCGCGGCCGTCGCGGTGGCAGCGGGCTTTCGTGGTGCCGCGCTGACAGCGGCGCCAAAGACCGATCTGAAGGCCTTGCGGCAGGGCTATCGCACCATCTTCGCCAACCCCAACACGCGCTATTGCTACTCAGCGGTCTTCGTCGAGGGCTGCTGCGTATTCGGTCTGTTTCCCTTCATCGCCGCGTTGCTGTTCGATCTCGGCGAGAAGTCGCCGTCGATCGCGGGCATCGTGATCGCCGGTTTTGCGGTCGGCGGACTGTTCTACACGTTCACCGTCTCGCGCTTCCTGCCCTGGCTCGGCGTCAAGGGCATGATGATCGCAGGCGCGGGACTCGTCGGGTTGCAGCTCGGCGTGCTCGCGTTCGGTCCGCAATGGAAGCTGCAATTCCTCAGCATGCTGGCGATGGGCTGGGGCTTCTACATGATCCACGGCTGCCTGCAGGTGTTCGCCAGCGAGCTCTCGATCGGGGCGCGCGCGACGGCGATGTCGCTGCATTCGTTTTTCTTCTTCATGGGGCAGACGGTTGGTCCCATCGCTTATGGTCTCGGGATCCAGCATGGCGGCAAGCTGCCCACGCTGTTTGCAAGCGCCGCAATCATGGTGATGCTGGGCCTCTTCTGCGCCCGGATGCTCAAGCCGCGGGCCCCGTCCGACGCACGGGCCTGAGACGAGTATCGAATTACCTTCTTTCCGTATTTTTCCGGAAAGGAACGGTAGCGCAATCCCTTCAATCTTAAACCAAACCTCACCGTTCGCTCCCTAGAGTGCCGCCCGAACCGCTAGCCGGCGGCAACATCTTCGGATCAATCGATGCAAAAACAACGTTCGGTCGCCCGCATTCTCGGGGCGGTGGTTGGGTCTCTCGGTCTCATCCTTGTCGTCATCTGCGCTTACGCCCTCAAGCTGGCGGTGACGCGCTATGTGGACAGTAACCGCATCGTCTCGCTGACGATTGCGAGCCGCGACCTGACCAACACGTTGGTGATCTTCCGCCTGGAGCGCGGTGACACGCTGAGCTACCTGGCGTCGGCCGCTGCCGCGCCCGACAGCGTCATGAGCAGCCTCGCCGAGCAGCGCTCCACCGTGCAGAGGAATTACGCGCAGGCCTTGCGGAGCCTCGCCTCCGTCGAAGCGCCCGGTCTCGCGGAGAAGCTCGACAAGCTCCGCGGCATCTGGGCGCAACTCGAAGAGCTGCGGCCGCGTTCGACCATTGCGCTGAAGCAGGAGAAGGCGGCACGTGAAGCCAGCCTGACACCGAGCTGGGCCAAGGTCAGCGACGCCTTCATGGATGCTATCGGCGACGTCACCGCCCATGTCGACAACGCGATGACGCTGATCGATCCCGTGGTCGATCGCCTCCTGATCGCCAAACAGGCCGCGTGGCAGGCCCGCGCCAATGCCGGCCAGACCATTCTCGTCCAGTTCTCCTCGATCCTCGCCAACAAGACCTGGACCGCGGCCGACGGCGTCACCTTCGCCGATCTGCGCGGCCGCATCCAGCAGGCCTGGCTGGTGGTGCGCGACCTCGGCCCGAACGTGGCTTCGCCGGAGCTGCTGCAGGCGATCCGGACCGCCGAGCCGGAAATCTCCGGTGCCCTCAGCGACGAGCGCAATGCCATCGCAACCAAGCTGCTCGCCGGTGAACCTGCCGGCGTCGTCGGCCTGGATTACCGCGACCGCCAGCTTGTCGGCGCCAACAATGTCGTCATCGTCACGCAGGCCGCGCTCGCCAACATGATCGCGCGGGCCGAAGAGGGCGCCTCGCGCGCCCGCTTCAGCCTGATCCTGTTCGGCTTGTTGATGCCGGCGTCGCTGGCCCTGATGATCGGCGGCCTGCTGTTGATGCGCAACCGCGTGACCCGGCCACTGACCGCCATCACCGGCGTGATGACGCGCTTTGCCGATCATGATTTCGCCAGCGACGTCCCGGGCCTCGACCGCAACGACGAGATCGGCCGCATGGCGTCGGCCCTCCAGGTGTTCAAGGACGCCATGATCAAGGCCGAGCGTCTCTCGGGCGATCAGGCGGCCGAGCGCGCCGACAAGGAGAAGCGCGCAACCGAGCTCTCGGGTCTCGTGCGCCAGTTCGAAAGTCGGATCGGGCAGATGGTGCAGACGTTGTCGGGTGCCTCGGGCGAGCTGGAGACGACGGCGCGCTCGATGTCGAGCACGGCGGCGGAAGCCCAGGCCCAGGCCGGCTCGGCCTCGACGCTGGCCGACCAGGTCGGCGGCGGCGTGCAGACGGTCGCGGCTGCGGCCGAGGAGCTCAATGCCTCGATCCGCGAGATCAACCGCCAGGTCGAGCAGGCGAGCCGCGCCACCGAGCACGCGGTCGTCACCGTCAAGGAGACCGACAGCACGATGCGGGCACTCGCCGACGGCGCAGACCGCATCGGCGAGGTCATCGGCCTGATCACCTCGATTGCGGGCCAGACCAATCTGCTGGCGCTGAACGCAACCATCGAGGCTGCGCGCGCGGGTGAATCCGGACGCGGCTTTGCGGTCGTTGCGAGCGAGGTGAAGAACCTGGCGTCGCAGACGGCGAAGGCGACCGAGGAGATCAGCGCGCAGATCACGGAAATCCAGGGCGCGACGCAGAAGGCGGTCTCCGCCATCGACGGCATCGTCAAGACCATCGAGGAGGTATCGAGCATCAACCGCGTCATCGCCGCCGCGATCGAAGAGCAGAACAAGGCCACTGCCGAGATCGCCAACACCGTGCAGCACACGGCGGAAGCGACCTCGACGGTGACGCGCAACATCGCAACTGTCTCGTCGGCCGCGAACGAAACCGGCCGCGCGGCCTCCGGCGTGCTGAAGGCCGCCGCCGATCTGTCGAACCAGTCGACCTCGCTCACCGGTGAAGTGGACAGCTTCATCAGCAGGGTGCGTGAAGTGGCGTAAGGGCCGCGAGGAACGGCAAATCAAGAAGGCCCGCCGCAGCGTGATGTTGCGGCGGGCCTTTTCGTCAATCGATCCGGTTCGTCGCGTGTGCTGTCGTGAGCTCTAGCCCCGGCCGCGATAGGGCGCGACGCCTTGCTCGGGCACCCACAGGCCCTTCGGCACGCGTCCGGTCTGCCAGAACACGTCGATCGGGATGCCGCCGCGCGGATACCAATAGCCGCCGATGCGGAGCCATTTCGGCTTGATCTCGCTCGCGATGCGCTTGCCGATCATCACGGTGCAGTCCTCATGGAAGGCGCCGTGGTTGCGGAAGCTCGCGATGTAGAGTTTCAGCGATTTCGACTCCAGCAGCCATTGGCCCGGCGCGTAGTCGATCATCAGATGGGCGAAATCGGGCTGTCCCGTCACGGGGCAGAGCGAGGTGAATTCCGGCACGGTGAAACGAACCAGATAATCGGTTCCGGCCTGCGGATTGGGCACGCGGTCGAGCTTCGCCTTCTCGGGCGTATCGGGCCATTCTACGGCACGGCCGAGCTGCAATGCTGGTGAGGTGTTCGATTTGCTGGGCTTTTTCGACATGAGGCCGCCTCCGATGCGGCCCTCTTAGCCAATCGCGGGGCGGCCGTCACCCGGCCTTTTCCGCTTCGATGCATTGCGGTAGAAGCACCCGCGAACTGCCCCCTTTGTTTCCCGAAAAGAGGCTCTCATGACCGCCATCATCGACATCATCGGACGCGAAATTCTCGATAGCCGTGGCAACCCCACCGTCGAGGTCGACGTCGTGCTGGAAGATGGCGCGCTTGGCCGCGCCGCCGTGCCGTCGGGCGCCTCGACCGGCGCCCATGAGGCGGTCGAGCTGCGCGATGGCGACAAGGCCCGCTATCTCGGCAAGGGCGTCACCAAGGCGGTCGGCGCCGTCAACGGCGAGATCTTCGAGGCGCTGAGCGGCCTCGACGCCGAGCAACAGCCCCAGATCGACCAGATCATGATCGAGCTCGACGGCACGCCCAACAAGAGCCGGCTCGGTGCCAACGCCATCCTCGGCGTCTCGCTGGCCTGCGCCAAGGCGGCGGCGAATTCGCTCGACATGCCGCTCTACCGCTACGTCGGCGGCACCTCGGCGCGGCTGCTGCCGGTGCCGATGATGAACATCATCAATGGCGGCGTCCACGCCGACAACCCGATCGACTTCCAGGAATTCATGATCCTGCCCGTTGGCGCGTCCTCCTTCGCCGAAGGCCTGCGCTATGGTGCGGAGGTCTTCCACACGCTGAAGTCCGAGCTGAAGAAGGCCGGCCACAACACCAATGTCGGCGATGAGGGTGGCTTCGCCCCGAACCTGCCGTCGGCGGATGCCGCGCTCGAATTCGTCATGAATGCGATCGGCAAGGCCGGCTTCAAGGCCGGTAGCGACATCGTGCTCGGCCTCGACTGCGCCTCGACCGAGTTCTTCAAGGACGGCAAGTATGTCTATGAAGGCGAGGGCAAGACCCGCTCGATCTCCGAACAGGCCAAATATCTCGCCGATCTCGTCGGCCGCTATCCGATCGTGACCATCGAGGACGGCATGTCGGAAGACGACATGGACGGCTGGAAGGAGATCACCGACCTCATCGGCAACAAGTGCCAGCTCGTCGGCGACGATCTCTTCGTCACCAACGTCAAGCGCCTCGCCGAGGGCATCAAGGCCGGCCGCGCCAACTCGATCCTGATCAAGGTCAATCAGATCGGCACGCTGACCGAGACTCTCGCCGCCGTCGAGATGGCGCACAAGGCCGGCTACACCTCGGTCATGTCGCACCGCTCGGGCGAGACCGAGGATTCCACCATCGCCGACCTCGCGGTCGCCACGAACTGCGGTCAGATCAAGACCGGCTCCCTTGCGCGTTCGGATCGCACCGCCAAATACAACCAGCTCCTTCGCATCGAGCAGCAGCTCGGCAAGCAGGCACTCTATGGCGGCAAGGCGGCACTGAAGGCGCTGGCATAAGCCAGCGCTCTGGCAAACACAGGGGAGGATCGACATGAGCGACGGCAAGACCGGACTGCAACTGCGTTCGCTGATCAAGACGAGCGGAGAGCTCGAGATCTCGCTCGTCGATGTGCCGACCCCCGAGCCCGCGGACGACGAGGTCGTCGTCCGCATCGAGGCGGCGCCGATCAACCCGTCCGACCTCGGCCTGCTCGTCGGCGCCGCCGACATGAGCACGGCCAAGGCGACGGGCACCAAAGCGGCGCCAATCATCACCGCGAAGGTGCCTGACGGCGCGATGCGCGCCATGGGCGCGCGGCTCGACCAGTCCCTACCTGTCGGCAATGAGGGCGCAGGCGTCGTCATCAAGACGGGTTCGTCGGACGCCGCGAAGGCGCTGATGGGTAAGACGGTCTCGATGATCGGCGGTGCCATGTACGGTCAGTATCGGACCCTGAAGGCGAGGGACTGTCAGCCGCTTCCCGAGGGCACGACGGCGGCCGAAGGCGCATCCTGGTTCGTCAATCCGCTGACTGCGCTCGGCATGACCGAGACGATGCGGCGGGAAAATCACAAGGCGCTGGTGCACACCGCGGCCGCTTCCAATCTCGGCCAGATGCTGAACAAGATCTGCATCAAGGACGGCATTCCGCTCGTCAACATCGTGCGCAGCCAGGAGCAGGCTGACATCCTGAAGAAGATCGGGGCCAAGCACGTCGTCGATTCCAGCAAGCCGAGCTTCCTCGACGATCTCACCAATGCTCTGGTCGAGACCGGCGCCACCATCGCCTTCGATGCCATCGGCGGCGGCAAGCTTGCCGGCGACATCCTCAACTGCATGGAAATCGCGATCAACAAGACAGCCAAAGAATACAGCCGGTACGGTTCGAGCGTCTACAAGCATGTCTATATCTATGGCGCGCTCGATATCCGCCCCATCGAACTGCCGCGCGGCTTCGGCATGGCCTGGGGCGTCGGCGGCTGGTTGCTCACTCCGTTCCTGCAGAACATCGGGCCGGCCGATATCGGCCGGCTGCGTCAGCGCGTCGTGAGCGAATTGAAGACGACCTTCGCCAGCCACTACACCAAAGTGGTGTCGTTGCAGGAGGCGCTCGATCCCGCCAACATTGCGGTGTACGCCAAACGCGCCACCGGCGAAAAATTCCTCATCAATCCAAATAAATTGTCGTGATCCGCGACGGCCGGTCAACCAAAAGAGGTCTTGCCTTCTGAGCGAAGCGGGAGATTATTCCGCGGCGTTGAAAGCGGAAAAACCGCAACGCGCGCTCAGAAGGGGACCTCTCCATGATCGATCTCAATCGACGTCATCTGCTCGCAGGAACTGCCGCCATAGGCGCGGCCGCCGTGACCGGCCTCCGGCCATCCTCCGTCAATGCCTCGGTGCCGCAAACAGGCACGCAGGCACCGGGCTTCTACCGCTACAAGGTCGGCAGCTACGAGTGCACCTCGATCAACGACGGTGCGCGCAGCTTCCCGATGCCTGACACGTTCGTCACCAACATTCCAAAGGAAGAGGCGCAGGCAGCCTCAGACGCGGCTTATATGCCCAAGGGCATGGTCACGGTGCCGTTCAATCCGCAGCTCATCAATACCGGTTCCAAGCTGATTCTGATCGATACCGGCAACGGCATCGCGAACTTCGAAGCGACCAAGGGCGCGGTCGGTCGCACATTGCAAAATCTCCAGGCCGCCGGTGTCGATCCGAAGGCCATCGATGTCGTGCTGCTCTCGCATCTGCATCCCGACCACACCAACGGCATCCGTTTGGCTGACGGCTCAATGGCTTTTCCGAACGCGGAGATCATGGTGCCGGCGAAGGACTGGGCGTTCTGGACCAGCGATGAGAACGCGTCCAAGGCCGAGTCCAACGCGATGATGAAGAACTACTTCGCCAACGTGAAGAAGACCTTTGCCGGACTCGAGTCCAAGGTGACCAAATATGAATGGGGCAAGGAGGTCGCGCCGGGTATCACCTCGATCGGGACGCCGGGCCACACGCCCGGTCACACCTCGTTCACGGTCGCATCGGGCGACAAGAAGGTCCTGATCCAGTCTGACGTCACCAACATTCCGGAGTTCTTCCTGCGCAATCCGGACTGGCACGTGGCCTATGACGCCGATCCCGCATTGGCGCAGGAGACGCGGCACAAGTTCCTGGACATGGCGGCGGCGGAGAAGGCGACCGTGGTCGGCTTCCACTTCACTTTCCCGTCGGTTGGCCACGTCGAGAAGGACGGCGCGAAATACCGCCTGATCCCGTCGGCCTGGAATCCGACGATCTGATCTGGTTTTGCAGATTTGCACGAAACTTCAGGCCGCCGCTTGGCGGCCTGATTGTTTTGGGCGACCATCTGCTTTCGGGAAACGCAGCGTTTCCAAATCGGACCGGTCCATGCACTTGCATCCATCAGTCGGGATCGCTTAAGTGCCGCCCGGCACTTCCCCTCAAGGTTTCAAGGACACCACATGGCCTACAATATCGTTGTGATCGCCGGCAGCCTGCGCAAGGACAGCTTCTCGCTGAAGATCGCCAAGGCGCTCGCAAAGCTCGCGCCGGCCTCTCTCAAGCTCGAGGTCGTGACCCTCGCGGGCATCTCGTTCTTCAATCAGGACCTCGAGGGCGCGCCGCCTGCCGACTGGCTGGCCTTCCGCGAAAAACTCCAGAAGTCCGACGGCATCATCTTCGTCACGCCGGAATACAACCGCGCCATCCCGGGCGTATTGAAGAACGCCATCGATGTCGCCTCGCGCCCCTATGGCAAGAGCTCCTTCAACGGCAAGCCGGTCGGCATCATCTCGAACTCGCCGGGCCCGCTCGGTGGCGTGAGCGCCGCCAAGACGCTCCAGAACATCCTGCCGGGCATCGCCGGCCCGATCATGCAGCAGCCCGAGACCTACCTGAATGCGGTTGGCGACGCTTTCGATGCGGAAGGCAACCTGAGCAAGGACTCGCTGAAGGGCGTGCTGCAGGCCTATGTCGATGCCTTCGCCGCGCACGTGGCCAAGCATCACGGCTGATAGTCTCAGCCAAGACTGCCCAACTCTTCGTCATGCCCGGGACAAGCCCGGGCATGACGAGGTCGCTGGAGAGGGAGATTAGCACTCCCTTAACCAAGCTGGCTCATCTTGCCAAAATGGTCTCCCGCGCCCGCCTCAAATCGATCCTGACCGGTCTCGCCCTCTATGCGATGGCGGCCGCCATCGTCGGCTATTTCGGCGTCAATGCCTACACCGGCAAATATGGCCTCAACGCCCGCCAGGAGCTCGACCAGGAGATCATCGCGCTGACCAGCGAGCTCGCCCAGCTCAAGCGTGAGCGTGCCAAGAGCGAGCAGCGCGTGTCGCTGCTTCGCACCCAGAAGATCGATCCCGACATGCTGGACGAGCGCGCCCGGTTCCAGCTCGACTATGTCAATCCGCACGATCTGGTTCGGATGATCCCGCAGAACTGATCGCCGCGACACCGGCGTGACGATGGCGCGACCAAAAGATCGGCGCATTGTCCTTGCGCATTGCCGGGTCTGGTCACCCGCCGTCATCCGTCTGTCAGAGAATTGAGACAAGACGTCAGCCCGATCGCGCTCGACGCGATGCCAGGCACAGACGGAGGCGCGGCCATGACGAACAATCTCTTGCAGCGGAAAATACATGTCGGTGCAATGCTGCTCGGCGCGGCAGCCTTGGCCTTGCTGGCGCCGTCACCGGCTGTCGCGCAGACGGCGCCGTCAGGCGCAAAGCCCTTTCTGACCCTCGACGGCAAGGCGCCGCTGATCCTCGGACACCGCGGCGTGCCGGGTCTGGTGCCTGAGGAGACCGAAGCCTCTTACGATCTCGCCGCGGCGCTCGGGACCGACGCGCTCGAAGAAGACCTGCACCTCACCAAAGATTGTGTCCTGGTCGCGCGCCACAATCCGTGGCTGGCCGACAACACCAATGTGGCCGAAGTCGCGAAGACCAATCCGGCGGTCGCAGCCCGCAAGCGCACGGTATCAGGTGTGCGCGTCAAGGCGCCGGCTGCTGCCGGCACGCCTGCCGACTATCTCGTCGATCTCACCGATCCCGCCGATCCCAAATCGGTGCTGAAGTCATTGATCGTCGACGGTGAGGATCACACCAACGACTGGTCGATCACCGACTTCACCATGGCCGAGCTGAAGGAGTGGATCGGCGGCACCACCTATGACGCAGCCAACGAGCGGCCGAAAGTGTTCAACGGCAAATTCCCTGTGATCAGCTTCCAGGACATCCTCGATATCGCCAAGGCGAAGAGCAAGGAAACGGGGCGGACGATCCTGGTCTATCCGGAGACCAAGAATCCGACCTGGAACAATGCTCAGGCCATTGCGAACGGCTGCGGCGCGCCGGGCAGCCATCCGCTCGAGGATGCCCTGATCAAGATCATCAGCGATAACGGCCTCAACACCAAAGACGCGCCCATCCTCGTGCAGAGCTTCGAGCCCGGCAGCCTGAAATATATGCGCAGCCACGGCCTTCAGACGCGGCAGGTCCAGCTCATCGACGGCAACGGCATCGATCTCAAAACCGGCAAGGTGCTGCTCAACAACATCACCAATTCACGTCCGTTCGACTGGACGGTCGCCGGCGACGCGCATCTCTACGATGCGATGCTGACGCCGGAGGGCCTTGCCGAGATCAAGACCTATGCCGAAGGCATCGGTCCGTGGAAGGCGTATATCGTTTCGCTCAAGATTGCGCCGTGGAAGGATGCCAACGCCGACGGCACGCCCTACAAGGGATCGACCCCGGAGGCTTCGACGCAGGAGGCGACCAACCTGATCGCCGATGCGCACAAGCTCGGCCTGTTCGTGCACGTCTTCACATTCCGCAACGAGAAGAAATATCTCGCCGCCGACTATCACGCCGATCCGGCCCAGGAATATCTCAAATTCTTCCGTCTCGGCGTCGACGGGGTCTTCACCGATTTCACGCATACCGGTGTTGCCGCCCGCGCGACGTATTTGCGCGAACTCGGTTGGTAAATCCAGCGCTACGAATCGGACACGCATCGGGGACTTAGCCCGAGATATGCGTGTCCGATCTCGTTGCCTCGTCTGTGTGCAGAGCTGTCTTTGGCGCCGAGCTAATGTTGCCTGAGCGGCGTCAAAGATTTTGCAAAATTTCGGCCACGTTGCAGTGCGGCATAATGAAAGTCGTGCCATGCCGCAGCGGTGCTTTCACACGCGATTGAGTTAGGTTAGAGAGGACTTAGATTTCTCTGACCCGGAATTCCTCATGGCCGCACCCAAGAAAGCCGCCGCTGGCGCTGAGCAGGACAAGACCAACGGCGGTTCGCCCCCGGAGTTCACCAGGGAGCAGGAGCTGAAGGCGCTCCGCGACATGCTCCTGATCCGGCGGTTCGAGGAAAAGGCCGGCCAGTTGTACGGCATGGGTGCGATCGGCGGCTTCTGCCATCTCTATATCGGCCAGGAGGCCGTGGTAGTTGGTATGCAGATGGCCCTGAAGCAAGGCGATCAGGTCATCACCGGCTATCGCGACCACGGTCACATGCTCGCGACCGGCATGGAAGCCAATGGCGTGATGGCCGAGCTCACGGGACGCCGCGGCGGCTATTCCAAGGGCAAGGGCGGCTCCATGCACATGTTCAGCAAGGAGAAGCACTTCTACGGCGGCCACGGCATCGTCGGCGCGCAAGTGTCGCTCGGGACGGGTCTTGCCTTCGCCAACAATTATCGCAGCAATGGCAATGTCAGCGTCGCTTATTTCGGCGATGGTGCGGCCAACCAGGGCCAGGTCTATGAGAGCTTCAACATGGCGGAGCTCTGGAAGTTGCCGGTGATCTACGTCATCGAGAACAACCGCTACGCCATGGGCACCGCGGTCTCGCGCGCCTCGGCGCAGCAGGATTTCTCGAAGCGCGGCGCGTCTTTCAACATTCCGGGCAAGCAGGTGGACGGTATGGACGTTCGCGCCGTCAAGGCGGCGGGCGATGAGGCGGCGGCCTGGTGCCGTGCCGGCAAGGGCCCCTTCATCCTGGAGATGCAGACCTACCGCTATCGCGGCCACTCGATGTCCGACCCTGCAAAATACCGCACGCGCGAGGAAGTCGAGAAGGTCCGTCACGACCAGGATCCGATCGAGCAGGTGCGCAACCGCCTGCTTGCGGCCAAGGTCAGCGAAGCCGACCTCAAGGCGATCGACGCCGAGGTGCGTGACATCGTCAACGCCTCCGCCGACTTTGCCCAGCATGATCCCGAGCCGGATGCCGCCGAGCTCTGGACCGACGTTTACCGCTAAGCGCGCGCAAGCTTTCTTTTGGAGTCGATATGCCAATTCAAGTGCTGATGCCCGCGTTGTCGCCCACGATGGAAAAGGGCAACCTCGCCAAATGGCTTAAAAAAGAGGGCGAGACGATCAAGTCCGGCGATGTCATCGCCGAGATCGAGACCGACAAGGCCACCATGGAGGTCGAGGCGACCGATGAGGGCACGCTCGGCAAGATCCTGATCGCCGAGGGCACCGCCGACGTTCCCGTCAACACGCCGATTGCGACCATCCTCGCCGATGGCGAGAGCGCCGCCGATCTTGCGAAAGCGCCCGCACCGGCGGCGAAGCCCGCGGAGGCCGCAGCCCCCGCCGCTGCCAAGGCCGAAGCGCCTGCAGCGAAGGCTGCGCCGGCGCCGCAAGCGGTTGCCGAGCCCGATCCGGAAGTGCCTGCCGGCACCGAGATGATCACCCAGACCATCCGCGAAGCGCTGCGCGACGCCATGGCTGAAGAGATGCGCCGCGACCCCGACGTGTTCGTGATGGGCGAGGAGGTCGCAGAGTATCAGGGCGCCTACAAGGTGACACAGGGCCTGCTGCAGGAGTTCGGCGCACGGCGCGTCATCGACACCCCGATCACCGAGCACGGCTTTGCCGGCGTCGGCGTCGGCGCCGCCATGACCGGGTTGAAGCCGGTCGTCGAGTTCATGACCTTCAACTTCGCCATGCAGGCGATCGACCAGATCATCAACTCGGCCGCCAAGACGCTCTACATGTCCGGCGGCCAGATGGGCTGCTCGATCGTGTTCCGCGGACCGAACGGCGCGGCTGCGCGCGTCGCCGCCCAGCACAGCCAGGATTACTCGGCCTGGTATTCGAACGTTCCGGGCCTCAAGGTCATCGCGCCGTACTCCGCCGCCGACTACAAGGGTCTGCTCAAGGCCGCGATCCGCGATCCCAATCCGGTGATCTTCCTCGAGAACGAGATGCTCTACGGCCACACCGGCGAGGTGCCGAAGCTCGATGACTTCGTGATCCCGATCGGCAAGGCGCGCATCGTGCGCTCCGGCAGCCACGTCAGCATCATCTCCTGGTCGAACGGCATGTCCTATGCACTGAAGGCTGCCGACGAGCTCGCCAAGGAAGGCATCGAGGCCGAGGTGATCGACCTGCGCACGCTGCGGCCGATGGACACCGAGACTATCATCAACTCGGTCAAGAAGACCGGCCGCGCCGTCACGGTGGAAGAGGGCTGGGCCCAGAGCGGCGTCGGTGCCGAGATCGCCGCGCGTATCATGGAGAACGCCTTCGACTATCTCGATGCGCCGGTCGCGCGCGTCTCCGGCAAGGACGTGCCGATGCCTTATGCCGCGAACCTGGAAAAGCTCGCGCTGCCGTCGGCTGCCGATGTGGTCGAGGCCGCCAAAGCCGTCTGCTACAGGTAGGCCATGACGGGCCCGAAGGAGCAGCCACTGCCACCCGACGTTCTCGCCCGCGACGATGCGGTCGAGATCCTGCGCGTGTTCGTGCTGGATGGCGGGCTGTCGATGGCGTTCCAGCGCGCCTTCGAGGAGCCCGACATGTGGGGCCTGCTGCTCGTCGATCTCGCCCGCCACGCCGCGCGCGCTTATTCGCGCGAGAGCGAATACACCGAAGAGGACGCGCTGAACCGGATCCTCGAGATGTTCCAGGCCGAGATCGAGCGTCCGACCGACACCGGCACGACGACGCCGCGCGGGAAGGGACACTGACCGTGGCGATCGAAGCCCACCATTTCGATCTGATGCTGGAGGCGATCCACGAGGCCGAGGCCTCGATCGCGCAAGGCGGCCTGCCGATCGGTGCCGTGTTGACGCGCGACAAAAAGATCATCGCCCGCGGCCACAACAACCGCGTGCAGGAGAACAATCCGATACTGCACGGCGAGATGAGCTGCCTGCGCGACGCCGGCGCGATCTCGTTCCACGACACCGTCATGTACACCACGCTGTCGCCATGCTCGATGTGTGCCGGCGCGCTCGCCTTGTTCAAGGTCTCGCAGGTGGTGATCGGAGAGTCCGTCACCTTCGAGGGATCCAAGGACATCCTCGACAAGTTCGGCATCCCCTGGATCGATCTTGCCGACGACCGATCCATCGCCATGATGAAGAATTGGCGTTCCAATCCTGCCAATGAACGCCTGTGGCAGGGCGACATCGGCAACTAAACCTGGTCTGTTCGTCCTCACTTCGGGGGCGGCATTTTGAGAAGTTCTTCGTGAGGTCAGCATGCCCATCAACATCCTGATGCCCGCTCTTTCGCCGACGATGGAGAAGGGCAACCTCGCCAAGTGGCTGAAGAAGGAAGGCGACAAGGTCAAATCCGGCGATGTCATCGCCGAGATCGAGACCGACAAGGCCACCATGGAAGTCGAAGCCATCGACGAGGGCACGATCGCCAAGATCCTCGTGCCTGAGGGCACGCAGGACGTGCCGGTCAACGACGTGATCGCGGTGCTCGCCGGCGAGGGCGAGGACGTCAAGGCCGCGGGTGCCGCCAAGCCCAGCGCTTCGGCGGCGCCGCCCAAGGCCGCTGAGGCTCCCGCTGCCGCTGCTCCCGCACCGGCACCCGCCGCGCCGAAGGCTGCGCCGGCACCGACTACTGCACCTGCGCCGCAGGCCGCGGCTCCGGCCACGCAGGGCAACGGCCAAGCCGGCCGCGTGTTCTCATCGCCGCTGGCGCGCCGTCTTGCCAAGGAAGCCGGCATCGATGTCGGCAGGGTCACAGGCACGGGCCCGCATGGCCGTGTCGTCGCGCGCGACGTCGAGCAGGCCAAATCAGGCAAGGGCCTCAAGGCACCCGCCGCGGCGCCGGCCGGCGGTGCGCCCGGAATCGCGCCCACCATGTCGGACAAGCAGATCCTGTCGCTGTTCGAGCCCGGCTCCTACGACATCGTCCCGCATGACGGCATGCGCCGCACCATCGCGCAGCGCCTGACCGCGTCGATCCAGAACGTCCCGCATTTCTTCCTCACGATCGACTGCGACATCGGCAAACTGATGGCCGCGCGCGAGGAGATCAATGCGGCTGCGCCCAAGGACAAGGAAAAGAAGCCGCTATACAAGATCTCGGTCAACGACTTCGTCATCAAGGCGATGGCGGTGGCGCTGCAGAAGATTCCGAATTGCAACGTCAGCTGGACCGAAAGCGGCATGGTCAAGCATCACCATTCCGACGTCGGCGTTGCCGTGGCGATGCCGGGCGGCCTGATCACGCCGATCATCCGCAAGGCCGAGACCAAGACGCTCTCGACCATCTCCAACGAGATGAAGGACTTTGCCGCGCGCGCTCGCTCGCGCAAGCTCAAGCCCGAGGAATACCAGGGCGGCACCACCGCCGTCTCCAACCTCGGCATGTACGGCATCAGCCACTTCACCGCCGTGATCAACCCGCCGCACGCGACGATCCTCGCGGTCGGCACCAGCGAGGAGCGCCCGGTCGTGCGCGGCGGCAAGATCGAGATCGCGCACATGATGAGCGTGACGCTGTCGTGCGATCATCGCGCCATCGACGGCGCGCTCGGCGCCGAGCTGATCGGAGCGTTCAAGCAGCTGATCGAAAACCCCGTCATGATGATGGTGTGAGCCACGACCGGTGAATACGTGGGGTGGGCAAAGGCGCAACGCGCCGTGCCCACCTTTTCATAGTGTTGGAAGGCGGTGGGCACGCTTCGCTTTGCCCACCCTACGAAGTTCAGTTGAATGGGAGCCGCAATGGCCGACACATCCTTCGACGTCATCATCATCGGCTC
>Ga0310811_10002886_pt1 | contig 21570 bp, 19 predicted proteins | sample YCmetagenome_FD_207642 | JGI IMG/M metagenome (GOLD analysis project Ga0310811, IMG submission 207642) | Soil microbial communities from experimental microcosm in Duke University, North Carolina, United States - YC | ecosystem: Engineered > Artificial ecosystem > Soil microcosm > Unclassified ...
TGGGCGTGAATGAGGCCGAACGCGCTGCGATCGAGCGCTTCCAGCGCGAGGTGATCGAGCCGTCGATGACCAGCCTCGTGATTCTCGATTTCTGGGCGGAATGGTGCGGGCCGTGCAAGCAGCTGGGACCGGTGCTCGACAAGGTAGCCGCCGACTATGCCGACAAGGGCGTCATCCTGGCCAAGATCGATGTCGACCAGGACAAGCTGGTTGCCGCTCAGTTCCGCATCCAGTCGATTCCGACCGTCTATGCGCTGTTCCAGGGGCAGCCGGTCGCCGATCTCACCAACTACCGCACCGAGGCGCAGCTGAAGCGAGTCCTCGACCAATTGCTGGCGCAGCTGCCGGTCAAGGGAGAAGCCCAGGACCTTGCCGCTGAAGTGGAGCCGCTGATTGCAATGGCCGAACAGGTGCTGGCCGATGGCGACGCCGCTCGAGCCGAGAATATCTTCAACCAGATCCGCGCAATGGACCCGGACAATCCCGTCGTTATCGGCGGCCTCGCCCGAACGATGGTGGAAGCCGGCAGGACCGATGAAGCAAGGCAGCTGCTCGATCCGCTGGCCGATGAATTGAAGAAGCATCCGGCTGTCTCCAGGGCGATCGCGGCCCTCGATGTGGCTTCGGCGCCGGCCGCGGATGTTTCCGCGGAAGAGGCGCGCCTTGCGGCCAATCCGGATGATCATGAAGCGCGCTTTGCAATTGCCCAGGCGCGCCTGGCCGCAGGTGACCGCGAAGCCGCCGCCGACGAACTGCTGGAGATCATCGCTCGCGACAAGGAATGGAACGAGGGTGCCGCCCGGACACGTTTCCTGCAGATGCTTGAGGCGGCGGGCCTGGAGGACGCCTGGGCGCGGGCGCAGCGCCGCCGGCTGTCGGCGCTATTATTCACATGATGGGCGCGAACCCGGCGCGAATCCCCTTGTTCCCGCTGGCCGGGGCCATTTTGCTGCCCCGCGCGCAACTGCCGCTGCATATCTTCGAGCCTCGCTATCGCGACATGGTCCGGGACGCGCTTGCCGGGCAGGGGCGAATCGGCATGATCCAGCCCCGCTTGGCCTCGATCGACAACGAGGTCGTGGAGCCGGTGGAGCTGTTCCATGCCGGATGCCTCGGCGAGATCGTTGCCGCCGAAGAATTGGATGATGGCCGGTTCAACATCGTCCTGCATGGGTCCAATCGATTTCGGCTTATTGCCGAACGCGACCTCGGTACCGCCTACCGGCAGGCGGATGTCGACTTGGCTGCATTTGACGATAGCGAGCCGCCACCCCTGGCACTTGTCCAGCGGGCGGAGGTCGAACGCGAGGCCCGGCGCTTCGGCGATGCGCTTGGCCTGGCAGTCGACTGGGATGCGGTCGGCCAGTTGGATGACGAGATGCTGGTCAACGCCATCGCCCAGGTCGCGCCATTCGATGTCGGCGCCAAGCAGGCCTTGCTGGAGGAATCAACCTTGGCCGGGAGAGCCGACCTGGTCGTACAGTTGATGCAATTCCAGCGCCTGGCGCCCGGCGGGGCCGACGTCGGGCAGACCCTTCAATAGGCTCGCGCGCAGGATTGCCGGGGCGGCGGTCCGAGCAAGGGCCTAGATCGGCAAGCCCCGGAGCAACAGCGGAAGGTCGCCGCTGGTACCGCGAGCCTCGGCCATCAGCCGATCCTTGACCGGGCCGATCCGGTTGATCAGGCCCATGCCGAACCGGCGGACCGTCGACGCCGTCCGTCCTGGAATCCCGTAGATCCGGGTCAGGCTGTCCGTCGCCAGGCTGACCATGAACGTATCGAGTCCCCGCCAGCGCTGGTAGCGAGTCAGCAACTGCTGGTCGCCAAGGTCGAGGCCGAGCCGTGCGCCTTCGACGAGCACCTGCGCCAGTGCGGCCGCGTCGCGGTAGCCGAGATTGACCCCCTGCCCGGCGATTGGATGAATGCCGTGCGCCGCGTCGCCGACGAGCGCCAAGCGATCGTCGGTAATCCGGGCGGCATGGTGGAAGCCAAGCGGGTAGGTTGAGCGCGGCGCGAGTTGTTCGACCTTGCCGAGGAAGCCGCCCATCGCGGCTTCAGCCTCGGCGGCGAAATCGGCTTCACTCAGCGATATGAAACCGGCGGCGTCCTCGGCCTTGACCGACCAGACGATGGCCGAGCGGTGCCCGTCCGCGTCGTCAGTCATCGGCAGCAGCGCGAACGGTCCCGACGGATAGAAGATTTCATAGGCGACATTGTCATGCGGCCGTTCGTGCCGAAGCGTCGAGACAATCGCGCTATGGTCATATTTCCATCGGGCAATGCGGATTTCGGCCGCTTCGCGCATCGGTGAGTTGCGGCCCTCGGCGGCGACCAGCAGCGGCGCGCCGATGACCCTGCCGTCTTCCAGCCTGACAGTGACTCCATGATCGCCGCGCTCGACCGCTGCCGGCTTGGCTTTCCACATCAGCCAGATATTCTTGCCTGCCTCGGCCCGGGCAAGCAACGCGGCGCGCAAGTGACGATTCTCGTTCATCCATCCGAGCGGCTCGTCATCGTCGCCGGGATCAAATGCCAATCCTCCGGGATCGAGCCCGTCGGCCACTTCGATCCGCCGGATCGGGCAGCCCGGCACGGGGAAATGGTCGCTGATGCCGATTATGTCGAACATCCGCTTCGACGAGGAGCTGAGCGCGCTAGTCCGGCCGTCGAACGCGACCGACTTGCGCGTGCCGGGGTCTGCGGGGTCGACCACGATCGAGCTTAGGCCGCTGGCGTCCAGCGCCGCCGCTAGGGCCAGCCCGACAAGCCCGCCGCCCAGGATGATCACGTCTGCCCGGTCCATCGGCCCCTCCCTAGTCGTCGCATTTGCAGGATGGAAGCCTTGCCCCGGACTCCGGTGACAGGCACAATGGCGACCGACTGAAAAGCCGGGGGAATTGACGTCATGGCGACGGCCGCGCAGCGCGCGCAAAAGAAGGATCTGGGGCCCCACTGGCGAGATACGCTGGCGGCTTCGATCCGCGGCTTCGTCCGCAAGACGATCGGCGTCGCGCTGGTGGGCATGTCGATTGCGTTGGCGATCGCACTCGTCACCCATAGCAGCACCGATCCCAGCTTCACGACCGCGGCCGGCGGACCTCCGGCCAATTGGCTGGGGGCTTTCGGTGCCTATGCCAGCGATGCGCTGTTGTTCCTGTTCGGGCCTGCCGCAGGACTGTTCCTGCCACTGGTCGCCCTGGTTGGCCTCAGGATGGTGCGAGGCGTCGATACCGGGTCAATGCGCCGCGCGCTGCTGGTAGCGGCATTGGGCGTGGCGCTAATCGGCATTGCCCTCGGCCTTTACGCCGGGTCAGCCGTCTCCGGCCTTCCCGCCGGATATGGCGGTGCGCTGGGCCTGGCCGGCGCCTATGGCGTCGATTCCGCGGTCGGACTGGTCGGCAACCCGCAGGTAGAGGGTCCGCTTCGGCTGGCGCTGATGGCGATCCTAGCGCTGGGCGGCTTCGTCACCGGCTGGTTCGCGCTCGGTATCCGGCCGGAAGAGAAACAGTGGGCCGCGGAGCGGTTCCGGCGGGATGCCAGCCCGTCGCCCCGCCCCCGGCGCCGCGAGACGCAGGGCGAAGACGACGACCGGGCGGCGACACCTCCCCGTTCGCGGCCTGCAGTGGCGGTGGCGGACCCTGCCCGGCAAATTGCACCGGCGGCCAAGCCCAACCCGAAAAAGGGCAAGGGCGCGCTCCCCGGTCAGGCCAGCCTGGCCTTGGGGGACAACTACCAGCTGCCCGCGCTCGACCTGCTTGCCCCGGCACCGGACAAGCCAAAAGGCAATATCGACCGTGCGGGCCTGGAGCGAAACGCCCGCTTGCTGGAAAGCGTGCTTGAAGACTTCCACGTCCGCGGCGACATCGTCGAAGTCCGACCGGGGCCGGTCGTCACCATGTATGAGCTGGAACCGGCCAGCGGGATCAAGGCCAGCCGCGTCATCCAGCTGGCAGACGACATCGCCCGCAACATGTCCGCCCTATCGGCTCGCGTTGCGACGATTCCGGGCCGCAGCGTCATCGGAATCGAGCTCCCCAACGCCAAGCGCGAGATGGTTTCGTTGAGCGAGCTGATCGGCAGCCAGGCATTCGAAGACCAGAACATGTCGCTGCCCCTGATCCTCGGCAAGAATATCTCCGGGGACCCGGTCATCGCCGACATTGCGCCGATGCCGCACCTGCTGGTCGCCGGCACAACCGGATCGGGTAAATCGGTCGGCCTCAACTGCATGATCCTGTCGCTGCTTTACCGGATGAGCCCGGACGAATGCCGGATGATCATGATCGACCCGAAGATGCTCGAGCTCAGCATCTATGACGACATCCCGCACCTCCTGGCCCCGGTCGTGACCGAACCGGGCAAGGCAATCCGCGCGCTCAAATGGACCGTCGAGCAGATGGAGGAGCGCTATCGGATGATGGCCAGCCTCGGCGTCCGCCAGCTTGCAAGCTTCAATGCCAAGATTCGTGACTCCAAGGCCAAGGGCGCCAAGCTCGGCCGCCGGGTCCAGACCGGCTACGACGCCGACAGCGGCCAGCCGGTTTATGAGACCGAAGAGCTGGAATATGAGGTGCTGCCGCAAATCGTGGTGGTGGTCGACGAACTGGCCGACCTGATGATGACCGCCGGCAAGGAGGTCGAGTTCCTGATCCAGCGGCTCGCTCAAAAGGCGCGTGCCGCCGGAATCCACCTGATCATGGCCACGCAGCGGCCGTCGGTCGACGTCATCACCGGCGTGATCAAGGCCAATTTGCCGACCCGGATCAGCTTCCAGGTCACCAGCAAGATCGACAGCCGCACCATTCTCGGCGAGCAGGGCGCCGAGCAGCTGCTCGGCAAGGGCGATATGCTCTACATGCCCGGCGGCAAGCAGATCATCCGCGTCCACGGACCGTTCGTTTCCGACGAGGAAGTCCGGGCAGTCGCCGACCATTGGCGCAAGCAGGGCGTCCCCGACTATGTCCAGGCGGTGACCGAGGAGCCGGAGGATGGCGGCTACCTGTTCGACGGCCAGCCGGTCGGCGACGACGATCCCGAGACCCAGCTTTACCGCAAGGCAATCCAGATCGTTGCCGAAAGCCAGAAGGCATCTACCAGCTACCTCCAGCGCCAGCTGCGCGTCGGCTACAACAGCGCCGCGAGGCTGATCGAGCGGATGGAGAAGGATGGGCTAGTTGGCCAGCCCGATCATGTCGGCCGCCGCGAAGTGTTGATCGACACCGACGGGCACCCGATCTGAGGCTGAACAGGGGGGAACCGGCGGGTTCACGGGGCATTCAAACCTGAAACGCCATATCCGGCGGCAGGTTTTCGGGAGTTTTGTAATGAATTTGATGAGCATCGTTGCGCGCGCCCTGGCACCAGTGGCGCTAATAGCGACAGTCTCCACAGCAGCCCCGGCCGCGACGTCGGGCGAGCTGAAGGCGGTCGAGACGAGCCTCTCCGCCACCCAGTCGATGACCGCCGACTTCCTCCAGACCGACGGCAAGGGCCGGCAGATGGCCGGTACGCTGAGCCTGAAGCGCCCGGGCAAGATCCGCTTTGCCTATGGCGGCGGGGTCAACGCCCTGCTGGTCGCCGACGGGAAAACCCTCCACTATCTGGATTATGACGTCGCCCAGCACAGCAAATGGGCCATCGGCAGCTCGCCGCTGGCGGTGCTGCTGGCGCCAAATCCGGACCTCGGCCGTATCGCCCGGATCGTTCCGAGCAATAATGCCCAGGTGGTGGTGGTCCGCGCCCGCGATGCGCGCCGCCCCGAATTCGGCACGCTGGTGCTTGCATTCGTTCGCAGCGGCGGCGCCCCGGGCGGCCTTCGGCTTGAAGGCTGGACGGCGATCGATGCCCAGAACAAGAAGACCACCGTGCGCCTCAGCAACCAGCGGTTCAATGTCGCGGTGCCGGACAGCGCCTTCAGCTTTACCGAGCCGAAGCGCAAAAAAGCGTAGCAATCAAAAACTGTTAAGCTTGGCGACAGCTTGGCCAATATATACATTAGGTTAGATCGGCGCTTACCGGGGTTTCCCCCTGTTACCCGGGTCCGCGACGATCACCTTGCGTGACGAACGCTTGGTCGGCCCTTGCTCCATGCCCCCGGAGCAAGGGCCTTTTCGTGTCAGTCTCGGGCCTGACATGAAAAGGCCCTCCTTCACACAGCCGTGAAGGGCGCTACAGGAAATTCCGTGACCAAGCTCAAGATCGCTTCGTGGAACATCAACTCGATCCGCGCCCGCGCGCAGATTGTCGAACGGCTGCTCGACGAGGAGCAGCCCGACATCCTCTGCCTGCAGGAGACCAAGGCGCAGGATCATGTGTTCCCGGCCGAGCTGTTTCATTCACGGGGCTATGTGCACCACGAACTCAATGGCCAGAAAATGCATCATGGCGTCGCCATATTGTCGCGGGTGCCGCTGGGCGATCCCGGCCGGCACGACTGGCAGGACAACGGCGAGGCGCGCCATGTCGGCGCTCGGCTGCCGTGCGGGATCCGGTTGGAGAATGTCTATATCCCGGCCGGAGGCGATGTTCCCGACCGCACGCAAAACCCCAAGTTCGGCCAGAAACTCGATTTCCTGGACCGGATGACCCGCTGGTCGGAAAAGTTGGCTGAGCCGACTTTGATTGTCGGCGACTTCAACATCGCCCCACTGGAATGCGACGTGTGGAACCACAAGGCGCTGCTTGACGTCGTCAGCCACACGCCGATCGAGGTCGAGACTTTGGCGAGGCTCCAAGCGGCCCACGACTGGGTCGACCTTGGCCGCAAGTTCATCCCGGCTCCGGAGCGCAACTTCACCTGGTGGAGCTACCGCGCCCAGGATTGGGCTGCGAGCGATCGCGGCCGCCGCCTCGATCATATGTGGTGCTCGCCGATACTTGCGCCGCAGGTCACCGCACACCGGGTCCTGGAACCCTGCCGCGGCTGGGAGCGGCCCTCGGACCATGTCCCGCTGATCCTCGAGCTGTCTGTGTGACGGCACCATCGCCAATCGAACGGGCGATCGCCGCGCTGCAGGCAGGCAGGCCGGTACGGATCGGCAAGGCGATGGTCTTGTCGGTCGAGACCGCCAGCCGGGCGATGGTCGAGCTGCTCGATCCCGAGGGATGTGCGCCGTTGCTGCTCAGCGGCCCGCGCGCGGCGGCTCTAGGGCTCGCCAATGAGCGGGAAGCCGCCAGCCCGGATGAGCCGGTCGAGGTTAGCCATTGCGAATGGCTGGACCGTGATGCGGCGAGGGCGCTGGCCGACCCGGCGCGCGACTTCGACCGCGGCCTCATCGGGCCGCTACAGGCAGTTCCAGTCGACCATCCCGATTGCGCAAGGGCAGCGCTGACCCTGGCTCGCCTTGCCGGCTTGCTGCCAGCGTTGTGGCTGGTCGAGGCCGACACCGAAACGTCGATCGATCCGGCCGACATCGCGGCGGCTACCACGTCCCCCGACGCGACGATCGTTGCCCGGGCCAAGCTGCCGCTGGACGATCTGCCGCCCAGCCAGATGGTCGCCTTTCGCGACCCGGCCAGCGGCGAGGAGCACGTCGCGCTGGTGATTGGTGCGTTCGGTGGAAAACCACCATTGATCCGGCTGCATAGCGAATGCCTTACGGGGGATGTGTTTGGCAGCCTCAAATGCGACTGCGGCCCGCAGCTCAAGGAAGCGCTCCATATTCTTGGTGCGGAGGGCGGCGGGATCCTGCTCTACCTTCGCCAGGAAGGGCGCGGCATTGGGCTCGCCAACAAATTGCGGGCTTATGCGCTGCAGGATCGCGGGCTCGACACGGTCGACGCCAATCGACGTCTCGGCTTTGCCGACGACGAGCGCAATTATGGCATGGCTGCCGCCATGCTCCGGGCGCTGGGCGTCGAGCGAGTGAGGGTACTGACCAACAATCCAAACAAGATCGCCGGCCTCAGCCAGGAGGGAATCGAGGTCGTCGAGCGGGTCGCTCATCATATGCCGGCCAACCCGCACAATGCCGACTATCTGGCGACCAAGCGCAAGAAAAGCGGCCACCTACCCTAGGCCCAGCAGCTCCCGGACTTCCTCGAAACGGGACGCGATCTCGCTCACGCCGAGCGCTCGAAGCATTTCGGCGTGGCCGTCCAGGCAATGGGTGCCGGCTGCCAGCCCGATCACCCTGGCTCCGGAGGCAAGGGCGCCGGTCACGCCAATTGCCGAATCCTCGATGATCGCGCTGCGGCGAATATCGGCCCCGAGCTGCTCTGCCGCGTACAGATAAATGTCAGGCGCGGGCTTGCCTCGCTCGACATGCTCCCGCCCACTGTAGACATGCCGGCCGAACGCCTGCTCCAGGCCGAGATGGCTGAGATGCCCGGAAAGCCACCTCGTCGAACTGGACGACGCCACCGCTATCGGCAGGTCGGGAGGAAGTGCCCGGACGAAGTCGACGGCGCCGACAACGGCGCGCACGCCTTCGCGGAGCGCGGCGATGCTCTGCTCCCTGCGCCGCTCATGAAATTCGGGTGGCAGGATTGCTCCAATCCGGACCTCGATGGCGGCGATGAAGTCCGGCCCGCTCAGGCCGACATAATGTTTGAGGGCTTCTTCGACAGATGTCCGATGGCCGAGGTCGGTCAATAGCTCGGCGAGCTGTCTGTTTCCCTCGAACTCACTCTCAAGCAATACGCCGTCGAAGTCGAAGATGATTGCCTCGGGCCTCGGCATCAGTCCTCGAACAGGGCCGATCCGACCCGGATGACCGTCGCACCGAGCATCACCGCGATCGGAAAGTCACTCGACATTCCCATGCTAAGCCCGGTGACGCCATGGCGCCGGGCCAGTTCGGCAAGCAGCGCGAAATAGGGTCCCGGCTGCTGCCCGATCGGCGGCATCGCCATTAACCCGGCAAGCGGCAGCGGTGAGGTGCGGACCTGCTCAAGGAAGCCCGGCAGATCGTCGATCGCGACGCCCCCCTTCTGTTCCTCGGCGCCGATATTCACCTGGACATAGACTTGGGGAAAGCGCCCCGCCTTGCTGCCGGCCGCCACCAGCGCATCGAGTAGCGATTGGCGGTCGAGCGAGTGGATCGCGTCGAACAGCAGGACCGCCTCCTCGGCCTTGTTGGACTGGAGCCGGCCGATCATGTGGAGCCGGATTCCGCGGTGGGTCTTGCGCAGCGCCGGCCATTTCTCGGCGGCTTCCTGGACCCGGTTCTCGCCGAATTCCGTGACTCCCGCGGCAATTAGGGGCTCAATGTCCGCTACCCCGCGCTGCTTGGTCACCGCCACCAACGTTACGTCCCCGGCCTTGCGCTTAGCGGCCTTGGCGGCCCGGGTGACCTGGTCGAGGACATCAGCAAGGCGGGTTGCGGGGTCGGTCATGACCGGCGCTATAGGAAGCGTGATGGCAGCGAACCAGCCCCCATGGCCGCGGCAGTGGCTGATGACCGATGAGCGGCTCGGCGGCCGGCTGTGGGAAGCGGTGGACCGGCTTCCAAGCGGCGCGGGAATCATCTTCCGCCATTATCGTCTGGCGGATCCCGACCGCCTGGCCCTCGGCACCGAGCTCGCGCGCCGTGCCCGCCAACGAAGCTTGACGCTCGGCGTCGCCGGCAGCGGGCAATTGGCCGAGCTGCTCGGCGCGGCGCTGCTGCACAATCCCGATCGGACTGGCCCGCTTCCCTGGTCGTTGGCCGTGCATAATGAGGCGGAGGCCCGTGCCGCGAACGAGGCCGGTGCCGCGCTGGCGTTTATTGGCCCGGTGCATGCGACCAGTTCCCATCCCGGCCGTCCATCGCTGGGCCAGGAGCGCGCGGTTGAGCTTGCGGCAATGGTCGGCTGCCCGGCGATTGCGCTTGGAGGAATGGACGAGTCTCGCTTCCTCGCGCTGCGCGAGCGCGGGTTTCACGGGTTTGCCGGGATCGACTGCTGGCTTAGAACTTGAAGGCCGTGCCGACGTAGACCGCCTTGCTGTCGCGGTGCGTATCGGCCAGCGCCGGGATCTGGTCGCGCTCGACCTTATAGCGGACGCCACCGGTCAGGGCGATGTTGCGGCTGATGCTGTAGGAACCGCCGACGTCAAGCGAATAGCTGTCCGGACGAGCCAGCGGAGCGATCCGATTCTCGTTGCGCTCGCCGCCGACTGCCACCCGGCCGGTAAACTTCTTGAGGTTGTAGCTGACACCGACCACCGCCGTCTCACGGCTGCCGATTGCCGGGTCGAAGCTCGTCGACTTGGTGACGTCGCCGGCCACGGCGAGGCGCTTCCAGCCCACCGCGACGCCCAAATCATATTGCGCCGGCGCGAGTCCGGTCACCGACGATGCCACCGCGACTTCGACCGGACGCGAAGGACTCGGCGCGCCGCGGGCGCGTAGCGCGACTCGCAGCTGCGACGGACGGCCCTTAGCGGCCGCCGGCGTGAACTTGAAATCGGCAATCGAAGGACCGCGATTGGCGAACAATGCGGCCAGCCGCGGATCAGCCGAGGCTGGCGTGAAGTTCGAAATATTGTCGAAACTCAAGGAGATGGCCGGCGGCCGTTGCTTGCCGGCGGCGGCAAGTCCAATCGTCGGGGTCATGACCATAGCCGAAGCTGCCAGCGCGAGCGCCAGCTTTCCGCCTGTCATGGATTCCCTGTTGGACACGCGTCAAAGACTCCTGTTCGAATCTGGATATAGGCTTTCGAACCTGTCGGTTCCATGACTGGATTCGATTCCGCCGCCCCCTGTTGCCCGGAGTCCACAAGAATCCGGGGTTGATCCCTTGATTCTGTTGCTTGCCGGGACGGTGCCAGCATCTATAACGCCTCCCAACCCCCTGCCTTGATCGCAAAGAGAGAGTCTATGTCCCGCCTGAGCCTTCCCCTTATTGCCCTGGTTGCTGCCGGCATCGCCCTGCCGGGCTGCTCGAAGAACAAGGATATTCCGATCGAGCTGGCGCCGTCGCGGATGACGACCATCGGCGTCAACAGCTATTTGTGGCGGGCCGCGGTTGATACGCTTTCTTTCGCGCCTTTGGTCACCGCCGACAGCAATGGCGGAGTGATCGTCACCGATTGGTATACCAACCCCAACACGCCCGGCGAACGGGTCAAGCTGACCGTGTCGATCATCGACCAGGATTTGCGCGCCGACGCGCTGCGGGTTGCCGCCAGCCGCCAGGTCAACCAGAACGGGGTTTGGGTCAATGCGCCGGTCGCTGCCGCGACCGTCCAGAAGCTTGAGGACATCATCCTCACCCGCGCCCGCGACCTTCGCCGCACCACTGTCGGCGGGTAAGGTTATTTGGCCAGATGACGGACCGCTTCGATCCGGCGGTTGCCGACCGGCGCTGGCAGCAGCGCTGGGCGGAAGCCGGAAGCTTTCATGCCGACAGCAATTCGGCCAAGCCCAAAGCCTATGTGCTGGAGATGTTTCCCTATCCGTCGGGACGCATCCACATGGGCCATGTCCGCAACTATACGATGGGCGATGTGCTCGCCCGTTTCCGCCGGATGCAGGGCTACGAAGTGCTCCACCCGATGGGCTGGGACGCATTTGGCATGCCGGCCGAAAATGCGGCGATGGAGAAGAAGGTCCATCCCGGCGCATGGACCCGCCAGAACATCGCCACCATGCGCGAGCAATTGCAGCGGATCGGCTTCGCGCTCGACTGGAGTCGTGAGCTCGCGACCTGCGAGCCCGATTATTATGGCCAGGAGCAGGCGCTGTTCCTCGACCTGATGGAAGCCGGCTTGGTCACCCGCAAGGAGAGTGAGGTCAATTGGGACCCGGTCGACATGACCGTGCTGGCCAATGAGCAGGTGATCGACGGCAAGGGCTGGCGCTCGGGAGCGCCGGTCGAGCGCAAGAAACTGAGCCAGTGGTTCCTCAAGATCACCGACTTTGCCGAGGAGCTGCTCGAGGGCCTCGACGGCCTCGATCAGTGGCCCGACAAGGTGCGGCTGATGCAGTCGAACTGGATCGGCAAGAGCCAGGGCCTGCAATTCTGCTTTCGCCTGGCCACCAGCATGCCGGGCGGGGTGTGCGACATCGAAGTATTCACCACCCGGCCCGATACGATTTTCGGCGCGAGCTTTGTCGCCATCTCACCCGGGCATCCGATTGCCGAGACGCTTGCAGAAGAGCGGCCGGAGGTCGCCGAATTCATTGCCCGGGCCCAGGCCGGCGGCACGAGCGCCGCGGAAATCGAGACCGCCGAGAAGCTCGGTTTCGATACTGGGCTGGAAGCGATTCATCCGTTCGACGAGAATGTGCGCCTGCCGGTTTGGATCGCCAACTTCGTGCTGATGGATTACGGCACCGGTGCGCTCTACGGCGTACCCGGGCATGACGTGCGCGACTTTGAGTTCGCGGCCAAGTACAAGCTGCCGGTCCGCCGGGTTGTCGCCACCTCCAGCGCCGGCGCGTCGGCGCCGATCACGGAGGCCGAGACCGATCCCGGCGTCGCGGTCAATTCCCAGTTCCTCGACGGCCTTGCCAGCGACCAGGCCAGGGCCGAAGTCATTCGCCGCGCCGAAACGGCCGGCTGGGGCCAGGGCAAGACCCAGTATCGGCTGCGCGATTGGGGCGTCTCGCGCCAGCGCTATTGGGGAACGCCGATCCCGGTGATCCATTGCGACGCCTGCGGTCCGGTCGGAGTGCCTCGCGACCAGCTGCCGGTGGTGCTGCCCGAAGATGTCAGCTTCGACGTGCCGGGCAATCCGCTCGATCGCCATCCGACCTGGACCAAGGTCGATTGCCCCAAATGCGGCGGCCTAGGCCGGCGCGAAACCGACACGCTCGACACCTTTGTCGATTCCAGCTGGTATTTCATCCGCTTCGCCAGCCAGCCGGACGACCGCCCGTTCGATCGCGCCGAGGCCGAAAAATGGCTGCCGGTCGGCCAATATATCGGCGGCGTCGAGCATGCCATCCTCCACCTGCTCTATGCCCGCTTCTGGACCCGGGCGCTGGAGCGGATGGGCAAGATCTCGGTCAAGGAGCCGTTCAAGGGCTTGTTCACCCAGGGAATGGTGACTCACGAAACCTATGAAAGCCCCGATGGCCGCTGGCTCAACCCTGACGAAATCGAGGTAAGGGAAGGCGGCGCGCTGGTCGAGCGCGCGACCGGGGTCGAGGTGCGCCGCGGCCGGGTCGAGAAAATGTCCAAGTCGAAAAAGAACACGGTCGATCCGGAGCCGATCCTCGACCGCTACGGCGCCGACGCCGTGCGCTGGTTCATGCTGTCGGACAGTCCGCCCGAGCGCGACCTGGAATGGTCGGAAGGCGGGATCGAGGGCGCTGCGCGATTCGTCCAGCGCGTTTGGCGGCTGGTCCGCTCGCCGCCCGGCAATGAAGGCCAGGATAGCGCGCTGCTGAAGAAGTTGCACCGGACGATCGCGGCGGTGGGCGAGGCGATCGAGGGGCTGCAGTTCAACAAGTCGGTCGCGGCGCTTTACGAGCTCACCAGTGCGATCGAGAAGGCCAAGCCGTCCGCCACCCGTGACGAGGCGATCCGCACATTGCTGTTATTGGCCGCGCCCGGTGCTCCGCATCTCGCCGAAGAGGCGTGGGCTATCCGCGGCGAGGAAGGCATGATTGCCGATGCTCCATGGCCGTCCTTTGATCCAGCGATGCTGGTGGATGACGAGGTGACTATTGCCGTGCAGGTCAACGGCAAGCTGCGCGAGACAATGACCGCGCCGCGCGGCATCAGCCGCGAGGATACCGAAGCGCTGGCGTTGGCCCTGCCCAAGATCCAGTCGCAGCTCGGCGGCGGTACGCCGCGCAAGGTGATTGTGGTTCCCGACCGGCTGGTCAATATCGTCGCATGATCCGCCCAAAATCATCCGGAATCGCCTTGATCCTGTTCCTGCTGCTCGGCGCCTGCGGGCTCCAGCCGATGTATAGCGGCGGATCGTCCGGCCATGTCGCACGTGGGCTCGGCACAATCCAGGTCGCCGCCATTCCCGAGCGCGCCGGTTGGCTGGTGCGCAACGCGCTGCTCGACCGGCTTGGGGGAGAAGCGACGGACCCGTCCTATCGGCTTGAGGTCGAGCTCGACGACAACCTCACTTCCTTCGGGATCCGCGGCGACAGTGCGGCAACGCGCGAGCGAAGGACGTTGCGCGCACGCTACCGGCTGGTCGATCTGAAGACCGGCGAGGTCGTTCTGGACGCAACCGCGGGCTCGGACGCCGGCATCGATATCGTCAGCTCCGAATATGCCACAGTTGCCGCCGAGCAGACCGCCCAGGAGCGGCTGTCGCAAGTGATCGCGGACCAGATGGTTTCCCGGCTGGCGCTGTTCGTCCGCCATTCCGGCGGTCAATGAAGACCGCCAAGGGCAGCCTGCCGAAGGCGCTTGATCGGCCGGATCCGGCCATTCGCTTCTACCTGTTTCACGGCCCGGACGACGCCGGGTCGCGTGCGCTTGCCGGCCAATTGCTGAGGGGACTCGGCAACGCCGACAAGTTTGTGGTGCTTGGCCAGGCCGTCAAGGCGGACCCGGCAACATTGGCGGACGAAGCCGGTGCCATTTCTTTGTTCGGAGGGAAGCGGGCGATCTGGGTCGAGCCGGCCGGGGATGAAATTGCCGACGGCGTCGAGGCCTTGCTCGAGGCGCCTGCCTGCGAGAGCTCAGTCATCGCTATTGCTGGAACTCTGCGCAAGACTTCGAGCTTGCTCAAGCTGGCCGAGACGCACCCGTCGGCCCTGTCCCACATTAGCTATGTTCCGGAAGGCCGGGACCTTGAGCGGCTTATTGTCGACCTTGGCCGCGAACAGGGCCTTCGCGTGACCCCAGACATAGCGCGCCGCATTTCCGCATCGGTCGGAGCCAATCAGGCGGTCGCCGCCCAGGAACTGGCCAAGTTCGCGCTTTTCCTGGGCGCCGGCGCGGACAACCCGCGCGACTTGGATCCGGACACGGTCGATTTGCTCGGCGCGGATTCTGCTGAGGCAGACATGATGCGGCTTGGCGATCTCGCCCTGGCAGGACGCATGGATGCGCTGCTGGATGAACTGTCGCGCCTTCCGCACGGCGGCTCTGAAGCCGTGCCGGTCCTGCGCGCGCTTCAGCGGCGGCTGTTGATGCTGGCTCCGCTACGGGCCCGAATTGAGCGCGGCGAGCGGATCGACGCCGTCATGACGTCAATGGGTAAGGCGTTGTTCTGGAAGGATAAACCGCTGGTGGAGCGGCTTCTTTCGACATGGCCGGCGGAACGGCTGGCCGAGGCTGCGTCGCGTGTCTCGGCGCTCGAGCGGCAGATTATGCTAAGGCCGCTCGACGATGAAGCAGCCCTGGGCGAGACGCTGGTTGGGATTGCCCGCGCAGCTGGACGCGGGCGTTAAATCGGCTCTCCACTCAGCCGCTGGCAGATCAGGTCGAGCTGGTCGAGCGTACTGTAACTAAGCGCCACCGTGCCTCCGCTCTTGCCGTGGGTCACTTTGACCTTGATGCCCAGCAAATCGCCCAGTTGGCGCTCAAGAGCCGCCAGATCGGCATCCACCGGCCGCTGGTAATTGCGCGCGGAGGCCCGGCCAATGTCCGATCCCGCCCCTGGCCGGACTTTTTTGGCCAGATGCTCGGCCTGGCGCACCGACAGGTCACCTTCGACGATTTCATTGGCGAGCGCCTCGGGGTCCGGAGCGGTCGCTACCGCTCTGGCATGGCCCATACTGATATCGCCTCGCAACAGCATTAAACGCACCGAATCGGGCAGTTCGAGCAGACGAAGCAGGTTGGCCACATGGCTGCGTGACTTGCCGACCAGCTTGCCGACCACTTCCTGGCTATGGCCGTACCCGCTGATCAGCCGGCGATAGGCCTCGGCTTCTTCGATCGCGTTAAGATTTTCCCGCTGGACGTTCTCGATCAGCGCCACCTCGGCCCGGGATTCCTCATCGAATTCACGAATTATGGCTGGAATTTCATGCAGTTGAGCACGCTGTGCAGCTCTCCAGCGGCGCTCACCGGCAACCAGCTCATAGCCATCGTCTACCGGCCGCACGAGGATCGGCTGGAGCACGCCACGCTCGGCAATCGAGGCTGCCAGCTCAGCCATCGGCTCTTCTTCAAAGATTTGGCGGGGCTGGGCCGGGTTTGGCCGAATACGGCCAATGTCGATCGTCCGCACGCCACCGGCCGAAGTCGTCGGGGTCTCGGTCCTAATTCGCGCCGAATCGTCGATCAGCGCGCTAAGGCCGCGCCCAAGGCCGGTCGCCTTCTTCATGCAGCCTCGGCTTCCAAGCTCGGCAATCGCGCCATAATTTCGCGGGCAAGCCGTATATAAGCCTCGGATCCCGGGCAGCGAAGGTCGTAGATCAGGGCGGGAAGGCCATGGCTTGGCGCCTCGGAAAGGCGCACATTGCGCGGAACGACAGTCTCAAACACCGAAGTACCCAAGCAGGCGCGAACGTCCTCGGCCACTTGCTGCGAGAGATTGTTGCGGCGATCGAACATGGTGAGCGCCACGCCCAGGATCGACAACTCCGGGTTATAGGCCAGCCGGATACGCTCAACCGTCTGCAAAAGCTGGCTAAGTCCTTCTAGCGCAAAGAATTCGCATTGCAGAGGGACCAGCAACTGGCGCGATGCGACGAGCGCATTTACGGTCAACAGCCCAAGCGACGGCGGACAATCGAGCAGGCAAATGTCCCATCGGCCGGGCGGCACCTCATCGAACGCCTGCGCCAGGCGATGCGTGCGATCATCCATGCCGACCAGCTCAATTTCCGCCCCCGACAGGTCGACCGTCGCCGGCAACAGGTCGAGCCGCGGCACCTTGGTGGCCACCGCCGACTCAATGATGCTCGCTTCGCCCAGCAGTACGTCGTAGGTCGAGCGCTCCCTGGCGGCCCGGCCAATCCCCAATCCGGTCGACGCGTTGCCCTGCGGATCGAGGTCGACCAGCAATACTTTCCAACCGATTGCCGCGAGCGCCGTCGCCAGGTTGATCGCGGTGGTGGTCTTGCCGACCCCACCCTTCTGATTGGCGACTGCGACAGGAATCATCGCTTCCCCCTCCGCTGTACATGCTCGGCGACCACGATTGACGACGCGGGATGCGTGCGGCTCGGTACCAGGCTGAAACTACCTTGCCACGTCCGCTTCGCTTCATCCAGTTCCGATTGTGCTCTTTCGCCCTTGGGAAGCACCCATTTCGTCTCGCTGTGGGCCAGATGCCACGCCATGCCGAACAACTTGTCCAGGCGGGCCACCGCGCGGGCAGTGATAAAGTCAAATTTGCCCCTCAACTGCTCGACTTTGCAATCGGCGACCGTCACGTCGCGCAGGCCAAGTTCCGACACCGTCCGACGCAGGAATTCCGCCCGAAGGCGTCGCGGCTCATTGAGTGTCATCGGTCTTCCACCAAGGATGGCGATCACCAGTCCGGGCAGTCCGGGACCCGTGCCGACATCGCACCAGCTTCGCTCAGGCTCTCCCAAGGCGAGGATCTGGGCCCCATCAACAATGTGCCGCGTCCATAGGTCGCCCTCGCTATTTGCCGCGATCAGATTTTGACGCTGGTTTTCCTCCAACAGCAGGTCGACGTAGCGCTCCAGCCGCTCGACTGTTTCACGTGAAACGTCGGTGCGCAGCAACTCCGAGAGGGATGCGAGCAACGAGGCTGGACGCCCTTCTGATTCGGTCATGCTGCCTGGCGTACCAGGGCGAAATGCAGAGCAGACAGGGCGGCTGGCGTCACTCCTGCGACGCGCGCTGCCTGATCGAGATCGGCCGGTCCGGCTGCGCTCAGTTTCTCCTGCATTTCATTCGACAATCCAGGCACTTGACCGAAATCGAACTGGGCGGGAATGGCAAGTTCGCGATCTCTGGTCCGAGCCGCCAGCTCGCCGCGCAGCCGCGTCAAATAGGGCGCGTAGATGGCATCGTCCAATGCCTCATTGGCAGCCATTCCGTTCCCTAGCCGCGCCCGAACTGGGCCATGTAAATCGTCCCTGCGAGCCCATTCGGACAGCGGTTTGCGCGCCGGGTCGTTCAATCCAAGCTCAGTGCCGATGACGTCTGTTTCCAGCTTTTCCACCGCGGCAGCTTTCGCCTCGAGGTGACCGTGCACCAGCTTTTCCTGAATCGGATCGAGCGCGCCAAGTTCGAGCGCCATCGGCCCCAGCCGCGAAACGGCGTTGTCGGCCCGAAGGTGGAGCCGGTACTCGGAACGGGCGGTCAGCATCCGATATGGTTCGCTTACTCCCTGAAGCGTCAAATCGTCGACCATCACCCCGACATAGGAGGCGCCACGGTCAAATCGCGCCTCGGCCAGCTTGAGCGCGACCGAAGCGGCGTTTAGCCCCGCGACCAGGCCTTGCGCTGCTGCTTCTTCATATCCGGTCGTTCCGTTGAGCTGGCCGGCGAAGAACAGGCCTGCGATCTCGCGGTGCTGCAAAGTCGGCTCGAGCCGGCGGGGGTCTGCATATTCATATTCCACGGCATAGCCCGGCTGGACGATTTCGCTGCGCTCAAGGCCGGATATGCTGCGTACCAGCCGCAGCTGAACATCAGTCGGCAGCGATGTCGAAATGCCGTTGGGATAGACGAGGCGATTGGCAAGGCCCTCGGGCTCGAGAAAGATCTGGTGCCCGTCTCGGTCGCCGAAACGGTGAACCTTGTCCTCGATCGATGGACAATAGCGCGGGCCCCGGCCTTCAATCGCTCCGGCGAACAGCGGCGAGCGGCCAAGACCGGCGCGTATGACGTCATGACTTCGCTCGTTAGTCCTTGTAATCGCGCAACTTAATTGCGGTAGCGGGTTTGGGTTGGCAGCCAGCGCCATGGTCCACGCATCACGGTCGCTGGGCTGCGCTAGGGTCCGGGACCAATCGATGGTCCGCCCGTCCAGGCGAGGCGGTGTGCCGGTCTTAAGCCTTGCCTTCGCCAGACCCAGCTCGCCAATCTGACTTGCCAGCGCTCGGGCCGCCTGGCCGCCCTGCCGGCCACCCGACCAACGCTCCTCGCCCCTGAACATGGTGGCGCCTAAAAATGTGCCTGTCGCCACGACGACCGCCCGGCCATCCAAAGTCGAGCCATCGGCCAGTTCCACGCCGGCAATCGTCCTTCCGGCAAGCCGAAGCGCAATCGCTTCGCCCTCGATCACAGCCACGCCCGCTTCATTCACGAGCTCGGCCACTGCCTGCCGATAGAGAATGCGGTCGGCTTGGACACGCGGACCACGCACGGCGCTGCCCTTGCTGGCATTCAGCATCCGGCGATGGATGGCCGCGCGATCGGCGGCCCGAGCCATGACTCCGCCCATCGCGTCCACTTCCCGGACCAGGTGCCCCTTGCCGACACCGCCAATGGACGGATTGCAGGACATTTGCCCGAGGTCGTCAGAGCGAAAGGTCAATAGCGCCACGCGCGCGCCGCGCCGTGCCGCCGCACAAGCCGCCTCGCACCCCGCGTGCCCTCCACCAATGACCAATACGTCGAACATCAGAGGCCCATACAGATAGGCTGTGCTTCCATCAACGGACGGATGTTTCACGTGAAACGCGTCGACTATTTGCCGAGGCAGAAACGCCCGAAAAGCGCGTCGAGCAGATCCTCGACGCCGGCACGGCCCGAGATTCGGTCGATCGCCAGCCGGGCCACGCGCAATTCCTCCGCCATCAGTACCGGATCATCCAACTCCGCCGCGCGGCGCAGCGCCGCCTGACTTTCGGCCAGCAGGTCATGTTGCCTTCGATCCAGCGCCAACTCGTCGGCTTTAGGCAGCAATTGCCTTGCCTGCTCCACCAGAGCCCGGACCAACTCGGCACGGCCCTGGCCGGTCACCGCCGAAACCGGCAGGCCCCCAGCACAGTGGCCGAGATCGGCCTTGGGGGCGACGAGGATGACGCCCGGGCGGTCCGGCGCGTCCGGCGCATCTCCCAGCCACAGCAGCAGTTCCGCCCGCTCGGCTTCACTTCGCGCCCGTTCGATTCCGATCGCCTCAACTGCATCGTCCGATACGCGCAGTCCGGCCGTATCGACCAGCACGAACGGCACACCATCGATCGCAACGGGCACTTCGATGAGGTCGCGAGTGGTACCTGGAATATGGGTCACGATGGCTTTTTCGCTCTGGGCTAACGCATTGACCAGGCTTGATTTTCCGGCATTCGGAGGTCCCGCGACCACAACCCTCACGCCATCCCTCAATGGTTCGACGCGGGGACCCTCGACCAAGCTCGCCATATCGTCCCCTAGCGACCGGATGTCCGAACGAAGCTGGGGATCTCCCGACGCCTCTTCCTCGTCCGCATAATCGATTGCGACCTCCGCCCGCGCCGACAGCTCCAGCAGCCGGTCGCGCCAGCCCTCTAGGAGCTTGCGCAATGCGCCGCCCGCACGGGCCATTGCCGAACGGCGCTGAAGCTCGGTCTCGGCCGCGAGCAAGTCCGCCAGCCCCTCCGCCTCAGTCAAATCGAGCCGCCCGTTGGCCAATGCTCGCCGGGTAAATTCGCCGGGCTCCGCCAGGCGGATCCCCGCCTGGGCAATCAGCGCATCGATCAGCGCATCGATCGTCGCCCGTCCGCCATGGCATTGATATTCCACAATATCTTCGCCAGTCGAACTGTTCGGGGCGTCAAACCGGAGGACCAATGCCTGATCGATTAGCGAACCATCTCCCGGATCGATAAGCCGCCGCAAGCCGGCCTGCCGCGCGGCGGGAAGCCGCCCCGCAATGGCCTCGGCCGCGGCAAAGGCGTCCGGTCCGCTGGTCCGGACCACGGCGATGGCTGCAGGCGGCCTGCCGCTTGAAAGGGCGACAATCGTGTCGTTCACAGCGGCCGCAATCGCAGGCAGCCGCTCAAACCGCAACCGGTCAGGCGAACAGGCGGCCCACGCCTACATCGGGGTGGATCCAGCCATCGTAGATCATCTTTACCGCGACATAGAGGATGACCGCGAGGCCGGCATAGGCGATCCAGCGATAGCGCTCGATGTACCGGGCAATGAAATTGGCGGCGAGCCCCATCAAGGCCACCGCAAAAACCAAGCCGACGATCAGGATACCGGGATGATCGCGCGCCGCGCCGGCCACGGCGAGTACATTGTCCAGGCTCATCGACACGTCGGCGATGGCAACCGCCCATGCCGCAGCGGCGAAGCTTTTCGCCGGCCGCAGGCCCGAACGCTCGTCGCCGATAATCTCTTCGGAGCCGGGCGAGCACTCTAGCGGCGCGCGCAGGTCGCGCCACATCCGCCAGCTGACCCACAACAGAAGCAACCCGCCGACCAGGATCAGGCCGATGACCTGCATCAACTGGGTAACGATCAGCGCAAACAGGATTCGCAGCACCAGCGCGGCGGCGACGCCGATCACAATAACCTTCTTGCGCTGCTCGGCCGGCAGGCCCGCGGCAAGCGCGCCCACCACGATCGCATTGTCGCCGGCCAGCACCAGGTCGATCATCAGCACCTGGGCGAAGGCCGCGAACGCGCCCGGATCGGTGATATTGGCAAAGTCCCTGGCGATCGCGCCCCACATGTCGGCGAAACCGGCCAGGCCGGCAATGACAGCGGCCATCATCATCACCGCGAGGTCCATCAATGCGATGCCTTGTTCCTGCTGAACCAGTTCGGCGGAAGCAAAGCCCATCGTCGAATCCCCCTCATTCAAATCCA
>Ga0310811_10002887_pt1 | contig 21563 bp, 17 predicted proteins | sample YCmetagenome_FD_207642 | JGI IMG/M metagenome (GOLD analysis project Ga0310811, IMG submission 207642) | Soil microbial communities from experimental microcosm in Duke University, North Carolina, United States - YC | ecosystem: Engineered > Artificial ecosystem > Soil microcosm > Unclassified ...
GTCATCTCGAAACGGAATTTCGCCGACCAGGCAACGAGCGGGCGAAACAGCAACTGGTCGTAGATCAGGATCACCACAAGCATGGCGATGATTGCGGCGATGACGGCGCCGAGATCGCTGTGGGATAAGGCGACCGAGACATAGGAGCCGATGCCGGGCAGCAGGAAGGTGGTGTTGCCGACGGTCACCGCTTCGGAGGCGACGACGAAGAACCAGCCGCCGGACATGGAGAGCATGGTGTTGAAGACCAGGCCGGGCATGGCGAAGGGCACTTCCAGCCGCCAGAAACGCTGCCAGATCGAAAGCTGAAAGGCGCGCGACGCCTCGTCCAGGTCGCGCGGCACCGTCGTCAGCGACTGGTAGAAGCTGAAGGTCATGTTCCAGGCTTGGCTGGTGAAGATCGCGAAGACCGCGGCAAGCTCGGCACCCAGCACCCGGCCAGGAAAAAGATTGAGGAAAAACAGAACCGTAAACGAGAGAAAGCCCAGGATCGGCACCGATTGCAGGATGTCGAGCGCGGGGATGAGAATGAGGCCAAGCCGTCGGCTTTTGGCGGCCAGCGGCGCCACGATCAGCGTGAAAACGATCGAGACGAGAAGCGCCACGAACATGCGCAGCGTGGTACGGAGCGCGTAATAGGGAAGGTAGCTAAGCCCGAGGTGGATCGTCGTCTCGGCCGGCAGGGGAGCAAGCGTGCTGTCGGCGGCACGCGCGACGAGAATCAGCAACCCCAGGACGCAAAGGATCGCGGCGAGATCCCAGATATTGGGAACCCGTCGACCGCTCACGAAGGCGGGCAAGGCCGATGTCGTCATGGTCTGCGCCTCAGCTTGCTGATGGGAAGGGGAAAGCCGCGGGGTGCGGCCCGTCGTGGCGTCTATCCCAGGGCCGGGGCCGATGTCACCACCCTTGCAGTGATGAAGAAGTGACAGCGGCGCCGGCCGCGGCTATCGGCTCTTCGTTCGGTTCCATCCTGGACCGGCCGAGAGGAATGATCGTCCGGATGCGCCTTTCCGAACGCCGGGCCGTGCTTGCCTGTTTCCTGATCCTGGTGGTGCCGCTCGCCGTCTTTTGCGCCTTCCGGGTGCCGCTCGGCCAGGTCCCGGACGAGGGTCCGCATGTCGTACGGGCGGACAGCCTGCTGCATGGCGAGATCATGGGCCATCGCGTGGCCCGGACAAATCCGGATTCCGGGGCGCAGGACGCAGGCTTCACCGCGAATGTCGGCCTGGCCTATGCCGCCTCCTTCGGCACAGGCGCCTCGGCCCCCCTGCCGCCCTCCGCCACGGCGGCCGAGCGTCTTGCCTGGGCCCGTGGCATTCCCTGGTCGCCCAGCCGGAGTTTCGTGAGCAGCGCCAATACCGCCGCCTATGCCCCACCCTCCTATGTGCCAGCGGCCATCGCCCTCGGCATCGCCAAGCTTTCCGGTGCCACGCCACATTGGGCGGCGATCGCGGCGCGCTTCGGCAATCTTGTCGTCTTCACGCTGCTCGGCAGCCTCGCCCTCGCTTGCACACAACGCGGGCGGCTTCTGCTCCTCATGACCCTCGGCCTGCCGATGACGGTCTGGCTCGCAGGCTCGGTCAATCAGGACGGACTGCTGATTGCGGTCGCTTCCCTCGGCGTGGCACTGCTTACCCGGGTGGACCGACGGTCCTTCTGGATGGGAACCGCGCTCCTCGCCCTGCTCGCGCTGCAAAAGCCGCCCTTCCTGCCGCTTCTTTTGCTGCCACTCACGCGATCGGTCACGGGGCTCGGCTGGCGGTCCCGCGTCGCGGCCGCGCTCATCGTTGCGGTCCCCGGCGTGCTTTGGTCACTCGCGGTCATGCACTGGGTCTCGGTGCCGCTGCTGCCCGGGCCCACCTATCACCCGGGGCCGCTCTGGCCGGGTGATCCTCACCTCACCTTTCGATCCAGTGTCGCCGCCGCACAGATGAGGGTGATCCTGACCCATCCGCTGCGCGTCGCCTTGCTGCCGCTCACCGCCCAGGCCACGCATTTCGCCACCTACTGGCGGCAAGTTCTGGGGGTGCTCGGCGATCTCACGATCGATCTGCCGCATTGGCTTTATGGTCTCTGGAGTGTCGCCCTGCTGTCGGCACTCGCGGCGCTGGTGAACCGACCTTCTGCGCGGCCGGTCGGCCCCTGGTTGCCGCTGGCGGCGGCCGTTGCGATGGCGGGTAGCGCTGAACTCATCTTCCTGACGCAATACATGACCTGGACGCCGGTGGGCGCCGCGCGGGTGGACGGCGTGCAGGGTCGCTACTTCATCCCGATGCTGCCCATCCTTTTGCTGCTCCTCGGGCGATGGCAGATCCTGCCGCCCCGCTTCAACTGGATCTCGTGGATCGCGCCGCTCGCGGCCCTCATCGTCTCCGATGCCGTCATCCCGGGTCTCATCGCCAGCAACTATTATCGCTGAGCCGTGTCAGACGCCGGTGGAGCCGAAGCCGCCCTGTCCGCGCGCCGTCTCGTCCAGGTTGTCCACCTCGTGCCAGCGAATGCGCGTGACCGGAGCCAATACCCCTTGGGCCAAGCGCATGCCGCGCTCGACCCGGAAAGGTTCGGTCCCGCCATTGAGCAGGATGACTTTGATCTCGCCGCGATAGTCCTCGTCCACCGTGCCGGGGGAATTCGCGACCAGGATGCCGTGCTTGAGGGCCAGGCCCGAGCGGGGCCGCACCTGCAGCTCATGCCCGGCAGGCAGAGCGACGGCGAGACCGGTCGGCACCGCGGCTCTCCCGCCAGGCGGTATTTCCAGGGCTTCGTCGATGGCCGCCAGAAAATCCACCGCCGCCGCGCCCGCGCTTCCATAGGCCGGCAGCGGCAAATCCGCCCCGTGGGACAGACGGATGACGGCAACGGTCGCTTCGCTCACGCAGAGGCTCCCTTCAGCTCTTCGGCGATACGGGCGGCCAACCTTGCGGCCACCGCCTCCTTCGGCAGGCGCGGCCAGTCCTCCACCCCCGTCGCGGTGATGAGGTGGATTTCATTCTCCGCCCCCCCCATGACACCGGCGGCCTCCGACACGTCATTCGCGACAAGCCAGTCGCAGCCTTTCCGCACGCGCTTCGCGACCGCGTGCTCGACCACATGATCGGTCTCAGCCGCGAAGCCGACGACGAGGTCTGGCCGACCCTTGGACCGGCGCGCGACAGCCGCCAGGATATCGGGATTGGGCACCAGGTTGAGGCTCGGCACCTCGGCGCCTGGCAGCTTCTTGAGCTTTGTGCCGCTTTGGTCCGCAACCCGCCAATCCGCAACCGCCGCGGCAAAGACCGCAATATCGGCGGGCAGCGCGGCCTCGCAGGCGGCCAGCATCTCCTCTGCCGTCTCGACCCTGACGAGCGCGACACCGGCAGGAGCCGGGATCGCCACGGGGCCGGACACCAAGGTCACACGGGCACCAAGGGCCGCGAGCGCCGCAGCGAGCGCATGCCCCTGCCGGCCCGAACTGCGATTCGCGATGTAGCGCACGGGGTCGATCGGCTCATGCGTCGGCCCGCTGGTGACGAGCGCGTGCCGACCGGCAAGCGGGCCCGCGTCGGGTGCCAGGCGCGCGCGGATCGCCTCCAGAATGACCGGCGGCTCGGCCAACCGCCCAGGCCCGAACTCGCCGCAGGCCATGGGCCCCTCATCGGGCTCCACGACCGAGACACCGCGCGCTTTGAGGGTTGCGATATTCGCGACGGTCGCCGCATGGGTCCACATCCGCACATTCATCGCGGGCGCCACCAGCACGGGCTTGTCGGTCGCGAGGAGCAGCGTGGTCGCAAGATCCCCGGCGAGACCCGCCGCCATCTTGGCCAGGATATCGGCCGAGGCCGGCACGACGACGAGCAGATCGGCCGCGCGGGAAAGCTGGATATGGCCCATCTCGCTCTCATCGGTGAGCGAAAAGAGGTCCATATAGACCTTCTCCTCCGTCAACGCCTGAAGCGACAGGGGAGTCACGAATTCGGCGCCTGCCGCGGTCAGCACGGCCCGAACCTCGGCCCCTTCCTTCTTGAGCAGCCGAACCAGCTCCAGTGCCTTATACGCGGCAATGCCGCCCGCGATGACGAGGAGGAGGCGGCGGCCGACCAGTGTCACAGCTTCCAGCCCGAGTGGATGGCCGCGATGCCGCCCGAAAGATTGCGCAACTTCACGCGGGAAAAGCCGGCATCCCGCATCATCTGGGCCAGCGTCTCCTGGTCCGGAAACATGCGGATGCTTTCGGCGAGATACTGGTAGCTCTCGGCATCATTGGCGAAAAGCTGGCCGAGCCGCGGCAGCACCTTGAAGGACCAGGCATCGTAGAGCGGGATGAGGGCGGCGATTTCGAGGCGGGAAAATTCGAGGCAGAGGAAGCGTCCGCCCGGTCGCAGCACGCGCCGCGCCTCACGCAGCACGGCGCTCTTATCTGTACAGTTGCGCAGGCCGAAGGCCATGGAGACGACATCCATGCTGGCACTGGGGATCGGCAGAGCCTCAGCGTCGGCCACCAGGAAGGTCAGGCTTTCGAGATAGCCGCGGTCGGTCGCCCGGTCCCGCCCGACCTCGAGCATCGCCGGATTGATATCGGAGAGGATGGCCGGGCCGCCGCCCTTCGCGAGCCAGCCGAAGCTGATATCGCCGGTGCCGCCGGCAAGATCGAGCAGCTTTCGTTCAGGCCGCGGATCCATCTGGGTCGTGAAAATCTGCTTCCAGACCCTGTGGATGCCCAGCGACATGAGATCGTTCATGAGGTCGTAGCGCGGCGCCACGCTCTGGAAAACCTCGCGCACGAGGGACTTTTTGTCCTCTCTCGGCACCGAGCGGAAACCGAAATCGGTCTCATCAGCAGAAATCTGGTCTGGCATGGCTTTGTCCGTCATCGCCCTTCCCCTATACGCTGGCCGGCGCCATGCCGGAACTCCCCGAAGTCGAAACCGTGATGCGTGGGCTTGCCGCCCGGCTGGAGGGCCGCGTGATTGCCCGCGCGGCGCTGGCGCGCGGCGATCTCAGACGCCTCATTCCGCCGGGCTTCGCGGAAGCGCTGACCGGCGCGCGGGTCACGGGTTTTCGCAGGCGTGGCAAATATATCCTTATGCGCCTTTCGGTCGGGCAGAGCGTGCTGATCCATCTCGGCATGTCCGGCCGCATGGCGATCCATAGCCCTATCGAGCCGCCGCCCGACCCGGCCAAGCACGAGCATCTGGTGATGATCACGGCCGAGGGCTGGCGCATCGGCTTCATCGACCCCCGGCGTTTCGGCCTGCTCGACCTCATTCCCACGGCCAATGAGGACGCACACCCCCTCCTCCGTGATATGGGGCCGGAGCCATTGGACGCGGCTTTCGATGCGAAAGCTCTGTCGCTGGCGCTGACCGGGCGGCGGACGCCGATCAAGGCGGCGCTGCTCGACCAGCGGATCGTGGCCGGGCTCGGTAATATCTATGTGTCGGAGGCGCTGTTTCGTGCCGGTATCAGCCCGCGGCGCCTCGCCTGCACGATCCCGGGCGCGCGGGCGGCCCGCCTCATCCCCGAGATCAAGGCGACACTGACCGAGGCGATCGCAGCCGGCGGCTCCAGTCTCAGGGACTATGTGCAGCCAGATGGGGAACTCGGCTATTTCCAGCATGCCTGGAAGGTCTATGGCCGGGAGGGCGAAGCCTGTGAGCGCTGCCCGGGGCCGTCCGCCTGCCCCGGAATTCAGCGGATGGTGCAGGCGGGACGCAGCACATTTTTCTGTCCGCGTCACCAACGTTGAGGACGCCTCCCGGCTGCGCGTTTCCCGAGCGCCGCGCAGGGCAGAACCGACGTGAACAGCCCTCGTCACGCTTGACTCACCCGTCCCCCGAATTTAGAGAAGCCCCCTCAATCGGGGTCGGCTCACCGCCGCCCTCTTTCACGTTTTTGGATGTCGATCGAACATGGCCAATACCGCCTCTGCCCGTAAGCGTATCCGCCAGACGGCAAAGCGCACCGCACTGAACGTTGCCCGCCGCACCCGTATGCGTAACGTCATCAAGTCGGTCGAAACCGCCATTGCGAGCGGCGACAAGCCGGCGGCTCAGGCAGCCCTGAAGGCAGCGCAGCCCCTTCTGCAGCGTTCGGCCAACAAGGGCACGGCGCATCAGAACACGATCTCCCGCAAGATCTCGCGCCTCTCCGGGCGCATCAAGACCCTTGCCGCGTAGTCTAAACTGTTTCTAAGATGGGGGTCAGGCTGTGGCCTGACCCTATGCTTCGCCGCTACCATCGCTGTTCGATGACAATACCTGAGAAGCGCGCTCAGAGTAAAAGCGCGACCGCGTAAGTATTCTTCGCGACTGCAAAAACAAGTCGACGCCCGATTGGCGCTTGACTTTGTAAAATACAGCACAAATCGAAATATTGTTGAATATTCGATTTTTATTCTCGATCACATCACACCAGTTCTACTTGGCCTCCATTTGATTCTGGTTGCCTCGGCTGCCGTCGTGACCTAACGTAGTTTTCATGAACGTCATGCGGGGTGAGGCGATGGGGAACCCCGAAATCGGGACATTTTCGTCGTGGACCGGTGCTTTTCCCGGCACCGTCCGCATGTTCAGTTTGTTCGGCAGGCCATGGAGCTTCATTTGAGAGCCGCATCCGAAGCGAGGGTGGAAGGAAGCGAAATGGCCGCGTCGGCAGAGCTGGCGGCAGAGTGGGGCCGTGTGCGCAGCCGCCTTCAGCATGAGGTCGGCGAGGTCGAGTACCGGACCTGGCTGCGCCAGCTGGCGCTCGGCAGTGCCGATGGCGACGAGGTAACCGTCCTTCTTCCCACCCGCTTCCTGCGCGACTGGGTGCGCAGCCATTATGGCGATCGGATCAGCGCGCTCTGGCAGGCGGAGAACAACCGCGTCCGCCGGGTCGACATCCGGGTGGGCCAAGCCCCCCAGCCCCTCGCGACCCCGCTCTCCCATGCCTCCTCCACCACGGAAGTGGCGGCGGCCGAAGCGGTCGCGGCCGAGGCTGGTCCTCTTCCGGAGGGGCTCGACGACAAATCCGACGGTCGGGGCGACGGCATCGTCCTCGATCCGCGCTACACCTTCGATACCTTCGTCGTCGGCAAGCCAAACGAATTTGCCTTTGCCTGTGCAAGCCGGGTGGCGGACAAGCCCTCCTCCCCAGGCTTCAACCCGCTCTTCCTGTATGGCGGGGTAGGCTTGGGCAAGACCCATCTGATGCATGCCATCGCCTGGAAACTGCAGACGGCGCGGCGCGCCGGCGCGCCACCCGTTTCGGTCGCTTATATGTCGGCCGAAAAATTCATGTACAAATTCATCGCCGCGATCCGGAACCAGTCCACGATCGAGTTCAAGGACAATCTGCGCAGCGTCGACGTGCTGATGATCGACGACCTGCAGTTCCTCATCGGCAAGGACAACACGCAGGAAGAATTCTTCCACACCTTCAACGCACTGGTGGATGCCGGCAAGCAGATCGTAGTCTCGGCTGACAAGTCCCCGTCCGATCTTTCGGGCCTTGAGGACCGGCTGCGTACCCGCCTCGGCTGCGGCATGGTGGCCGATCTCCACGCCACGACCTTCGAGCTCCGCATCTCGATCCTGGAGGCCAAGGCGGCCAAGGCGAGCGTCTCCGTGCCGCCCAAGGTGCTGGAATTCCTTGCCCACAAGATCACCAGCAACATCCGCGAGCTGGAAGGGGCGCTGAACCGTCTGGTTGCGCATTCAGCGCTCTTCCAGCGGCCGATCACGCTCGAGACGACGCAGGAGGTTCTGCACGACATCCTGCGCGCCCATGACCGCCGCGTCACGATCGAGGAAATCCAGCGCAAGGTGGCTGAGCACTACAACATCCGCCTGACCGACATGGCCTCGGCCCGTCGTGCGCGCAACGTGGCCCGCCCCCGCCAAGTCGCCATGTTCCTGGCCAAGCAGCTGACCAGCCGCAGCCTGCCCGAGATCGGGCGAAAATTCGGCAATCGCGACCATACGACGGTGATGCATGCCGTCTCGCGCGTGGCCGGCCTGATGGACGGCGATTCCGCCTTCGCGGAGGATGTCGAACTCCTCCGCCGCATGCTGGAATCCTGAGCGCCGCTGCCGCGGCGCAAAGCCCTTCCCGCTTCTTCAGCAAATTGCAGCTGGCGCCGGCGGCCCGGTTTGCCCTCGGCCGCGCGACTGCTAATGTGCTCGCCCTTTCAGGCTTTCCCGAGGTTGGACCATGAAATTCAAGGCCGAGCGCGCTGTGCTGCTGAAAGCCCTCGCCCATGTGCAGAGCGTGGTCGAGAAGCGCAATACCATCCCCATCCTCGCCAACCTCATGATGACCGTGAAAGACGGCACGCTGACGCTGACCGCGACCGACATGGAGATCGCGATTGTCGAGCAGGTGGCCGCCACCACCCTGCAGGAGGGCGCCGCCACCGCCCCCGCCGCAACGCTCTACGAGATCGTCCGCAAGCTGCCGGAAAGTGCCGAGGTTGAGCTTGACCATCCGGGCGGGGACGCCCCGCTGGCGCTCCGCGCCGGGCGCTACGTCACCAGCATCATGGTCCTGCCGGTGGACGACTTCCCTTCCATGACGGCGGGTAGCCTGCCGCATGCCTTCAGGCTTTCGGCCCAGCTGCTGCGCGGCATGATCGACCGCACCCGCTTCGCGATCAGCACGGAAGAGACGCGCTATTATCTCAACGGTATCTATCTCCACGTGGTCCCGGGGGCGGATGGCGTGAAGATGCTGCGTGCGGTCGCGACCGACGGGCACCGCCTCGCCCGCGTGGAGGAGCCGCTGCCCGAAGGCGCCGAAGAGATCCCGGGCGTCATCATCCCGCGCAAGACCGTGCTCGAAGCGCGCAAGCTGCTGGACGAGGCGCAGGACGAGGTCGAGATCGCGCTGTCCGAGACGCGCATTCAGTTCACCCTCGGCACAGTGCGGCTGACGAGCAAGCTCATCGACGGCACCTTCCCGGAATACGAACGCGTGATACCGCGCAACAACGACAAGGTGCTCCGCGTCGACAAGAAAGATTTCGCCGAGGCCGTGGCGCGTGTCTCCGCCATCTCGACCGAGCGCTCCCGCCCCGTGAAGCTCGCGCTCGACACCGACCGCCTCACCCTGTCGGCGGCAAGCCCGGAGCAGGGCTCGGCCACTGAGGAGCTGGATGGCGGCCGCGTCTCCTATGCCGCCGGACCGCTCGAGATCGGCTTTCAGGCACGCTACCTCAACGACATCACGGATCAGATCGGCGGCGAGGTGGAATTCCTTTTCTCCGACGGTTCGGCACCGACCATCGTGCGCGATGCGGGCGACGAGACGGCGCTCTACGTATTGATGCCGATGCGTGTCTGACGCGGCCTCCAGCCTCCCGGCGACGCCCTTCCATCTCGCGCGTCTCGATCTGACCGATTTCCGCAGCTATGCCGCGTTGCAGTGGCGCCCCCAGACACGCATCAGCGTGGTGACGGGGCCGAACGGCAGCGGCAAGACCAATCTGCTGGAAGCGATCTCCCTCCTCGGGCCCGGGCGGGGGCTGCGCCAAGCGCGCGCGGCGGAGTTTCCGCGTCTCCGCCCCTCCGGCGAGCGGACCTGGGCGGTCGCTGGCCGGGTCCAGACCGCGGACCATCTCGAGCCGCTGACCATCGGCACCGGCAGCGGGCCGGACGCCAGCGAGCGGCGCATCGTCCGCATCGACGGCGCGACCGTGAGCCAGACCGAGCTTGCCTCCCACATCGCCATCAGCTGGATCACGCCACAGATGGAACGGCTCTTCGGTGAGAGCGCGAGCGGGCGGCGCCGGTTTCTCGACCGTCTGGTCTGGGCGCTCGACCCGACCCACGCCCGCGAGGTCGCCGCCCATGATGCAGCCATGACCCGGCGCAACCGGCTTCTCGCCGAAGGGCACGGAGACCCCGCCTGGCTCGCCGGGCTCGAAGACGGTATGGCCCGCCATGCCGTTGCCGCGACCGCCGCGCGGCGCGCTCTGGTGACGCGCCTTAACGCGCTGCTCGCGGAAGGCGCAGTCGCCCCCTTCCCGGCGGCGCGCCTCTCGCTGCTCTGCCCGATCGGCGACCGGCTGGCCGAACAGCCGGCTCTTGCGGTCGAGGACTGGCTGCGCGGCGCGCTCGCCCTTTCGCGCCGGCGCGATGCGGCCACGGGGGGCAGTTCCTTCGGTGCGCATCGGGCCGACTTCGGCCTCGAGGATCTTGAGACCCAGCGGCCCGCCGCTCTCGCCTCCACCGGCCAGCAGAAGGCGCTGCTTCTGGGCCTCGTGCTGGGCCATGCGCTCACCATTGCGGAAGTTCGCGGCTTCGCACCCTGGCTGCTGCTCGACGAGCCTCTCGTTCATCTCGACGAAACCGGCCGCCGGGCGCTCCTCAGCGCGCTGCGCCGTCTGCCCGCCCAGGCCATCCTGACCGGCACCGACGCGGAGCCTTTCGTGGAACTCGCCGAGGAGGCGGAATTCTCCCTCTGCATGGCCGCAGGCCTCACGCCGCACCCTGGTTTCTCTAGGCCCGCCCGCCAAGAATCGCTATAATCGAAGCTACCCCCTGAATTCCGGAGTGATCCTCGGCATGTCCGATCCCGCCGCGCCTACGCCTGACCAGATCCCTGAGGTTCACGCCTACGATGCCGCCTCAATTTCCGTCCTCAAAGGCCTCGACGCGGTTCGCAAGCGGCCCGGCATGTATATCGGCGACACGGATGACGGCTCCGGCCTGCATCACATGGCCTTTGAAATCATCGACAATGCGGTGGACGAGGCACAGGCCGGTTTCGCGAGCAAGGTCGAGGTCACGCTGAATGGGGACGGCTCCGTCACCGTGCGGGACGATGGGCGCGGCATCCCGACCGACATCCATCCCGAGGAAGGAATGTCCGCGGTCGAGCTGGTGCTGACCAAGCTCCATGCCGGCGGCAAGTTCAACCAGAATTCCTACAAGGTTTCGGGCGGTCTGCACGGCGTGGGCGCCGCCGTGGTCAATGCGCTTTCAGAATGGATGGACGTGCGCATCTGGCGCGACGGCCAGGAACACATGATGCGCTTCCAGCATGGCGAACCCGTCGCGCCCCTGAAGATCGTGGGGCCGTCGGACCGTCACCAGGGCACCGAACTCAGCTTCAAACCGAGTTCGGGGACGTTCACCCGCGTCGAATTCGACTACGCCATCATCGAACGCCGCCTGCGCGAACTCGCCTTTCTGAACTCCGGCCTGGACGTGACGCTGAGGGACGAGCGCCATGCCCCTGCCGTCGAAACCCGCTTCTTCTACGAGGGCGGCCTGGTGGCCTTCGTCGACTGGCTCGATCGCGCCCGCGCCCCCATCTTCACGCCGCCCATCACGGGCAATTTGGAGGACAAGACATCCGGGATTCGCGTGGAGTTCGCACTCTCCTGGAACGATTCCTACCATGAGACCATGCTGTGCTTCACGAACAACATCCCGCAGCGGGATGGCGGCACCCATCTCTCCGGCTTCCGCCAGGCGCTGACACGCATGGTGACGAAATATTCCGAAAGCATGGGCAAGAAGGACAACCTGCAGCTGACCGGCGACGACATGCGCGAGGGCCTCACCGCCGTGCTGTCCGTCAAAGTGCCGGACCCGAAATTCTCGTCCCAGACCAAGGAAAAGCTCGTCAGCTCGGAAGTGACGCCGGCCGTGCAGGCCGCCGTGTCGGACGCGATCGGCCATTGGCTGGAGACGCACCCGAAGGAAGCGCGCGGCATCATCCAGAAGGTGATGGACGCGGCAAGCGCGCGCGAAGCCGCGCGCAAAGCCCGTGAGCTCACCCGCCGCAAGGGCGTTCTTGATGTTTCAACGCTGCCCGGCAAGCTCGCCGACTGCCAGGAGCGTGACGCATCAAAGTGCGAGATCTTCATCGTCGAGGGCGATTCCGCAGGCGGCTCGGCGAAGCAGGGCCGCGACCGCAAATTTCAGGCAATCTTGCCCCTGAAAGGCAAAATCCTGAACGTCGAACGCGCCCGGTTCGACCGGATGCTGGGAAGTGCCGAAATCGGCACGCTCATCACCGCACTGGGCACCGGCATCGGGAATGGCGAGATCGACCAGGGCGGCTTCAACGTCGACAAGCTGCGCTACCATCGCATCGTCATCATGACGGATGCGGACGTGGACGGATCGCATATCCGCACGTTGCTTCTCACCTTTTTCTTCCGCCAGATGCCGGAACTCATCCTGCGCGGGCATCTCTACATCGCCCAGCCACCACTTTATCGCGCCAAGCGAGGCAATGACGAGCGCTACCTCAAGGACGACCGGGCGCTGGAAGACTTCCTGCTCGGCAAGGCGCTGGCCGAGGCCCGCCTCACCTATGCCGACGGCACCGTGGTGGAATCCGACGCCCTGCCGGGGGCTGTGGGCTTCCTGCGCGAGGCCTGGAACCGCGTCCGCCGCCTGACCACCGCGGCCCCGCTCCATATCGTCGAACAGGCCGCGATCTGCGGCGCGCTCGCCGTGCCCACGACGGACGAGGATGGGCTGAGCCAGGCCCAGAAGCTCGCCGAGCGGCTGAACAGCCTGCTGTTGGATGGCGAAGCCGGCTGGATCGGCGCCGGCGACCTCATGAGCGGCATTACCGTAGCCCGCCGCGTGCGCGGCGTCGGAGAGCGCTACGCGCTCGATGCTGCGACGCTGCGCAGCGCCGATGCCCGCTGGCTCACCGATCGCCACAGCCGCATCGCTGCCGAATTCACCAACCCGGCTGTGCTGAAGCTCGACAGCCGAGAGGAGAAGATCGCCGGCCCGGCCGCCGCTTTCGAGGCGATCCTGGCCCATGGCAGGCGCGGCCTGACCATTCAGCGCTTCAAGGGCTTGGGCGAAATGAACCCCGAGCAGCTATGGACGACGACGCTCGACCCCAAGGTACGCACGCTGCTGCAGGTCAAGATCGGCGATGCCGAGGAGGCTGCGCAGGTCTTCTCGACGCTCATGGGCGACGTCGTCGAGCCGAGGCGCGAATTCATCGTGGGCAACGCGTTGAAGGTCGCTAATCTCGACATCTGACCACGGTCGTTGACCTGTGCCAGCTTATGGCACGGGTAACCGCTTCGATATTCGAGCGCGAGCCCCGTGCTGACCGGCACCTGCGTCATTGTGCATACGTGAAACCACCGCTGTGCTGCGCATCCTCAGCGGTTAGCGCCATCTTATGCCCCACACCGGCAGATAGCGTCGCTAGAAGTTCGTCAGCGGTCGCAAGATGAAACCTAGCATCAACTTTGCTGGGCCAATGGTCAGGATGGCGCTGTCCGCGACATACTCGTTCATCCGCGGTGAGATTCGAAAGCCGTCACGCGATGTCCGCCCGTCCTCGCGGCCCCCGGAGTTCCCATGAAGGCTCCGTCGCGCGGGCAACGGTCATTTCTGGTGGCGACCGAATATTGGGCGAGTCGGGCTCGCGCTTCGCTTCAGATTATCCCGTCTGAGCTACTGCACCTGCGAAGAGATCAAGCCGCACTGCATCGCGGCAGGACTACCGGTGCCCCTACGCCCGACCTACCCTCCTTCATAACAGGGCCGGTTCTCCTGTCACCGGCCGACGGCCGACCTCAACTTGCGGGTAGGGACTTCGCTTATCCCTCCTCCGTTAAGCCGAAGTCACCTAGCAGTATATAGCCCCGTCCAGGCGGCTATCTGCACTGGCGCACCACTCGAAGTCGATATTGCGTATTGAAAACGTCAACGCCCTGCAGCGATTGCGACGCACCCAGACTCGGCCAGTGGCCAAACGGCCGAGCGCAAAGCGCAAACGGCACGTCCTTCGGTGGAGAACGACATCCGCTGCAACCAGTTCATGGCGAGAGCTACAGACGACTGATTAGGACTTTCTAGCAGTTCCATCTGTCATTTCGAAAATATTACAGTTGTCACCTTCCACTCGTGCCGACAGCACAAGGCATGGGTGCGCAAGCAAATGCGTGAGGGTGACCGGACCAATTGTGACTTGGCATTGGTACCATCCTCCTGCTGCGACTCTTTATCTATTGCTATGCCATCACAATATACAAAAACAAAAAGAAACATTCTGCACAAACGCAATCCCAGAAAAAACAAACAATAAATCAGGCGAAGGCTTTGTGTATTTAAGGTTTCTCCCTTGTCGATACGGTCGACAAGGTTGGGGGTACATCGATGTCTATTTCGAATGTTGTCACCAACCCTAGCCAGGACGGACCGAAACTCTCGTTCAATACGGGCGCAGTAACAAACGGGGTAGCGGTGACGTACCAAGCCCTCCCAGACACAACTGGCAATCCGTCGGCTTGGCAGGTTACGGAATGGAGTAAAGGAAGCTATCTAAACCCGTCCGTCATGACTACAAACTCGGCCAACTTTGCAGATTCGCTTTATGGCAACCCCCTCTATAGCTGGCAAGCGCCGGATCAGCTCACCTCTCTCAACGTGTACAAATCCTCCGGAGGTGGCTACGTCTATGGCCTGGATCAAGCTGGAACGAACGCGGACCCGGGCGGCACGGACTTGTTCCTTTCGACTTCCGTAAATTCTGCCACGCCGGTTACGTTCAATCATCCCATCAACTTCTCCATGAACGCCAGACTAGCAGAGGCACAGATCTCCTATACGAACGCGAATGCAAAACAAACCGGAGCAGTCCTATCCCAATTGCTCGCCGGATTTACGGTTTGCTTCAACGTGCCAGGTACAACAAACTACGATCCGACGGAGCCGACCTATTCGGCCTTCATGCAAATCGAGTTCGGATCATCGCGGCAGACTGGCCCCAACGAACTTCTTCAAACCTATCTCAAAGTCAATGACACAAGCTCCGGCGCCCTTCTGACCTATTCAGCCAGATTTCCCCAAGATCCCTACCTTCCCTTTGTATCGTCGACCGGTCAGCCTCAGCTGCTCGACTACAATCTCAATCAGTATCTAGAGGACATGATCTCCCGAGCGGGGCTACCGGCGGTGGCGGACGATCTGAGCCGTTGGTTGCTGCTCGGGATGTATGTTGGGATTGAATCGAACAGCGGAGTTAGCTCCAACCCGAACCAAGGCTCCGTCATCACGAATCTTCAACTATCCAATATTTCGGTGACGACCGATACTGCGATGTCTGTTCAATTTACAGACCCGAATGCTCATCAGGTGAGCGTAGTTGCACCTACCATGCCCCAGATTTCGTATACCGATACGTCGACCGGCACGTCCGGTGTAGCCTCCGAAGAGGCCTATCAGGGAGGGTATGCGCCCCTCAAGTATCAGTATGTCGCCAACAGCGATGACAACATGGCGTTTGCCAGCGTTGGGAACGGTCTCTTCCTTGTAACAGGAAAGGGCAATGACGCGATTTCGGTTTCGGCCGGGGACAATGTAATTGATGCAGGAGCTGGTTCCAACTTTATCAAGAGCGGATCTGGGAATGACATTATTTTCGAGAACCTCGGATCGTCCTCGGTGTGGGACACTATCATCAACTTCCATCCGGGTGACGCCGTTGGAATTTGGGGTTTTGTGCCCGCATCGTCGACAATGACTTGGGCGCCTACGGTGCTTGGAACGTCGGGCTACGAAGGCCTCACCTTACTCATCACAAACAAGGGGATTCACGACGAGCTCACGTTCACGGGGGCTTCGGCAGCTGACATCCGGTCATTGGCAATCACAACTGGGGTCAGTTCCGGTCAATCCTATCTGGAGATCCGGCATCTCTAGCCGAGCCGCAGGAGATCACCTGGTCTGCTAAGAGTGTGTTTGCCGCCAACGAACAGCTTTGCGCTGCCTATGGCAAGATCATCGATAGATTTGCCAAGACTGCGAACTGTCATCTGGTGCATGACACCGCGGCAGAGCTATATGGGATGTCGCAATCTTGAATTCGTCGTCGCGAGCGACGGCGCGCGGAACTGCCGCGTTTAGACCTCAGCCTCGTTGTGAAAGGTAATTTTGCCGACCTGAGATGGCAGGGTGAGGACTGGAGCGCAGCTCCGGTGTCGCAACAACGTCAGAATCCTCGAGAGGAATGGCCCCGCCTTCCGCGATCTGTGCCTGCGCCAAGTCAGACATCGGGGTTCGAATTGCAATGAGAGATTTGGTCCATGGACCAAATCTTTCCCGTAAGAGTTTAGCATCTGGGAATAGAGCCCTCAGCATGTTCTTGTCCAGCAAGTATGCATCGCTAAGAATATGCTGAGCCTCTTCCATGCTCGTCGCGCGAGGATAAAAGCCGCAGGATCGCCTCGCAACAATAGCAGCCTGCAATGGATGCGGTAGCCAATGGATGAAAGGAAGTCGCATATGGGGTTCAAACGGAAACCAGAAATTCGGTGTTTGAACGAAGTACGCCGGAGCCAATCGGCGCACCTCGCCAGCCATGCGACGCATGTCTGCCCAACGGCCGACATGTTCAAGCACTGAGTTGGAGTGAACGATGTCGAAGCTATTGTCAGCATGCTCCGAGAGATCTCGAGCATCTCCTATAAGATACTCGAAGCGCGGATCGGTGATCTCACTATTACCCAGATTGATTATTGTAATTTTGAGAGCGCGCTCCCGCCATACTTCCTCGAGATTTAGCCAGTAGGCTTCCTCTCCGCCAATATCCAACACTCGACAAATTGGTGCATGCGCCAGAACCGCGTCCGCCAATTCCATGAAATGGCGCATTCTAGCGACACGAAACGCATTCCCATAGACGATGCGCTCTTTTGATCTCATTGTAATCGCTCTGTAAAACAGTCTGATGATTAACAGATTGAACTACAGCCCGGTATCGTCATTATGGTCGAGTATTCGCCAGCCGCTTCGAATCCAAACGCGGCCTATTTCTTTGTTTCAACCGTAGAATTTGGCTCAGTGATCACAAGAACCGGCATGGTGAATTGCCCGAAAGCAGGAGCTTTTCTCTAAATACGCATTCGGGGTCTGTGCACGTCTACGGGATTGGATTTCATCGGGACGGATCCTGCTCCTCTAGCAGCCTGTGCGAGACAAGCTCACCGGCACCGACGACATCGGCCTGTGCCGCTATGCCGATGTGCGCCATCGGAGATGCCGGCCAGTTCCGCGCCGCTAGGTTCGGGCCCCTCATGCCGTCCTCGCGTTTGACACCGAGGCCGAGACGCTCAATATGGCACCCGACAGCGACTATGGCCCGAGCGTCGGAGTCTTTGCCGAGAATATGGATCGAGCATTGCGCTGCGCAGAAGCGATTCCGGCCGGGACCATCGCTATCAATTCTGGCAGTACCTATGGGGAGCCGCATTTGCCCTTCGGCTGTGGCCGTGGCACGTTGGGCGGCAGGCTGACGCTGCAAGCGATGACGGAACTCAAGATGACTTTCAACCGCCATGAATAGGTCCTCCACCCCACAGCGCCGCCTCCGCCGTCCTGCAGAACCGGGCATGGCGATCGCCGATATCGCGACGCCAGCGCTGCTTGTCGATCTGCCCGCGCTCGACCGGAATATCGCGCGGCTCTCCCGCCATGTGCAAAATCACGCGCCCGGTGTGCGGTTGCGGCCACATGCCAAGACCCATAAATCTCCAGACGTCGCGCAACGGCAGACTGCCGCCGGTGCTGTTGGGGTCTGTTGCCAGACCGTCGCGGAGGCTGAAGCCATGGCCGCAGCTGGAGTCGCGGATATTCTCCTTAGCAACCAGATCGCCGATCCGGACAAGGCGGAGCGACTGGCTGCGATCGCGGGTCTTTCCAGGCTTTCCGTCTGTGTCGATGATCCGTCACAGGTGGCCCTTCTGTCCGATGCCGCGGTCGGCGCTGGCGTCACGATTCATGTGCTCGTCGAACTTGACGTCGGCGGCGCGCGCTGCGGCGTCCAGTCCGCAGACGATGCCCTGGCATTGGCAAAAGTGGTTGTCGGTGCGCCCAACCTTATCTTTGACGGACTGCAGGCCTATCACGGCCGCGCGCAGCATATGCGTAAACCATCTGAGCGGCGGGCCGCGATCACGGAGGCAATACGCCTCACTGCCACTGCAGCGGCTACAATTCGTGGGGCCGGCATTGCCTGCCCAACCATCACGGGTGCAGGGACGGGCACTTTTGAGCTCGAGGCCGCCAGCGCGCTGTATACTGAGTTGCAATGCGGGTCTTATGTCTTCATGGATGCCGATTACGCCCGCAATGAACGTGATGACGCCGCGGACGTGCCGCAATTCGAACAGGCTCTGACAGTACTGGCAACGGTTGTCAGCATGCCGCTCGCGGATCGCGCCGTCTGTGATGCCGGGCTGAAGGCGATGAGTCTCGACAGCGGTCCGCCATCGCTGCAGCTTTACCCTGGGCTGGAATACGCAGGAGCTTCTGATGAACACAGCAAGCTGGTCGTGCATCCGTCCAACGAGCTGCATGTGGGGCAGAAGATTCATCTGGTGCCGGGGCATTGCGACCCGACGGTTGCCATGCACGACTGGATCATCGCGCATGACGGCAAGACGGTTCTGGAGGTTTGGCCTGTCGCGCGTGGCTGGTGAACAGGAATAAGCGTTCCCCGGTCATTCCCCTCGATGCGCGAGGCTGACTAGCGACGACAGCGCAATGAAGGCGGCGCTACCCTCTGCTCGATCCTGTTTCATATTAGTGGCCTGCACCACGGTACGGTGTAGCAAAGACGGCGACTCAAGACCCGGGCAAATGACATTGCGACGGATACCGCTCTCGACGTCCGGAGGCGGATTTACCGAGGCCAAGACCGGCTGAACAGGCGACGCCTGATCAATCACCGGCCTCTGTCGGCGCGGGAGCAGTGGCTGCAATACAACCCGCCTGCTTCAACGCTGCCCAGAGCGTTGTCGGCAGCGGTGTTCCGGCCCAAGCCAAATTGTCTACCACCTGCCCCGGCTGATCCATGCCAATCAAAACAGCCGAGACAGCCGGATGCACCAGAGGAAACTGCAGGGAAGCCGCTTGAACGGGAACATCATATTGCGCGCAAATCGCCTTGATCCGGCTCACCCGTTCGACGATATGAGCCGGCACCGCCGCGTAATCGTAGGTCGATTTCCGTGTATCGGGTGCTGCCAGCACGCCCGAGTTGAAAATCCCAGCGGCGACGATCTCGACATTTCGCAACAGTGCCTCCGGAAACAGAGCATCAAGCGCACTCTGCTCAAGCAAGGTATAACGCCCGGCAATGAGCGCTACATCGAAATCACCTTCCCTGAGAAAGCGCGCCGCGACCTCGCTCTCATTTACACCCACGCCGATCGCACGGATATCGCCATTGGCACGCAACTCGTGGAGCGCCCGGTAGCAACCTTCCATCGCCTCGGCAAAGCGAGCCTCGTAGAGCTGCCCATGCGTATACCGATCGACGTCGTGAATGTAGAGGATATCGAAATCTGAAAATCCCAATCTGCTTGCGGATTGTTCGAAGGCGCGCATGGTTCCGTCATAGCTGTAGTCAAAGACAGGCTGTAAATGCAGAGGCTTGGCCCAAGCGCCATAAGCAACAGGCCTTCCGCGCGGCGGAGTGAGATAACGCCCGACCTTGGTGGAAATCGTGAAACTATCCCGTTCCACCCCGCGCAGAAAGCGGCCGAGGCGTAATTCGCTCAGGCCGAAGCCGTAATAGGGAGCGGTGTCGAAGTAGCGCAGCCCGCCCTGATAAGCGGTAAGGAGCGTGTCTTGCGCTTGATCATCCGACACATCGTGATAAAGCGTGCCCAAGCCGCTGCCGCCAAAACCAATGCGAGAACGGAACCCTACGCGGGATGTAGCGGCCACTTCCCAAACTCCGACAGGTGGTAGGCTTCAACTGCACAAGCACCGAAGATCTGTGCACGCTCATCATCCGTCCGGTTGCTGAGACAGTGGCTCAGAGCATCACTTACCGCTTGGTAGGAGCCGGCCACCAGACAGACGGGCCAGTCGCTTCCGAACATGCAGCGGTCAGCCCCGAAAATCGCCAGCGCTTCGTCGACATAAGGCTGTAAGTCTTCAAATGTCCATCGGGACCAGTCCGCCTCTGTTATCATGCCTGACAGCTTGCACCAGACATGATCGCGGTGGGGCCGGAATTGCCGCATCCGCTCCCGCCAAGGTTCCAAGGAGCCGGATGCAATTTCAGGCTTGGCAATATGGTCCAGCACAAAACGCAATTTCGGGAAGGCTGCAACAGTCTTCAGCATCGCCGGTAGATGATGGGTTTTTCCCACAAGATCGTAGGCGAGCCCCGCTTCGGCCACCGCCCCCAGGCCGCGGCGAACCGTCTCCTGCAAAAGCCAATCCGGGTCAGGCTCTTCATGCAGAAGATGACGAACGCCGACCAGCCATTGGCCGTGCGGGCTGGACCGCAGGGCCGCCAATACCTTCCCGACTGCGGGGTCAGTCAGATCGACCCAGGCCACCACACCCGCGACGAATGGCGTGGCCGCCGCAATCGCCAGATATTCCCAGCTCTCTGCCAGGCTGTGCCACGTCTGTACCAGAACCGTACCGTCTATTCCGCAATCCCGGATAGAAGGTGCCAAATCAATTGGAGTAAAGCTCCGCCGCAACGGCTGAAACGGTCCGTTCAACCAACCGTAGTCACCGCGGTCCGGATCCCAAAAATGCTGATGCGCGTCGATGACAATGGCGTTCATCGTGGCGGCTACCAGCGGCCGTGAACATACGGCTTGATATCCTCCTCGTATAGCGTCCGAAGCGCCGCCATGGCCTCTCCTGAAAGCGGCGGCAGGGCAGCGGCGGCGGCATTCGATTCAGCCTGCTCTGGATTGCGAGCTCCGGGGATCACCACGGTCACCGCGTCAAACATGAGAATCCAGCGGAGCGCTAGACGCGCCATTGTCATGTTCTGCCCCACGAGCGGTCGAATCTTCTCAACCGCCGCTAGCCCAACCTCGTAGGGGACGCCAGAGAAAGTCTCCCCTACGTCGAAGGCCTCGCCATGGCGGTTGAACTGTCTATGGTCGGTTTCCTCAAATTTGGTGTCGCCACGAAATTTTCCGGTAAGAAGCCCGCTGGCGAGGGGCACTCGCGCGATGAGCGCGACGTTCTTCTTTTTTGCCTGTTCGAAGAGAAGTTCAATCGGGCGTTGCCGGAAAATGTTGAAGATGATCTGGATGCTCACCACCCCCGGAAACTCCAATGCCTTGAGCGCTTCCTCGATCCGCTCAACGCTCACGCCATAGCTGCGGATCAGGCCTGATGCCTGGATGTCGTCGAGGATATCGAAGACCTCGGGATGGTAATAGAGATCGGTCGGGGGGCAGTGCAATTGCACGAGATCCAGGCTATCGGTCTGCAGATTGCTTCGACTGCGTTCGATCCAGCTCGTCAGATTGGCCCGGCTGTAGCCTTCGACTGTCTGGCTCGGCAGACGGCGTCCCGCTTTAGTCGCAATAAATGGCCGTTCGCCGCCGCGCTCTTTCACCACACCGGCGATGAGTCTTTCCGAGTGGCCATCCCCATAGACGTCAGCGGTATCAATAAACGTCACACCCGAATCGAGCGCGGCATGAAGCGCCTCGCGCCCGGCCGTATCATCCACCGAACCCCAGCTCGCTCCAATCGCCCACGCGCCGAAGCCGACTTCGCCGACTACTCGCCCCGTCTTTCCGAAGGTATGCGTTTTCATTCCAACCCCCACTGCCGAGCGTCTTT
>Ga0310811_10002888_pt1 | contig 21560 bp, 20 predicted proteins | sample YCmetagenome_FD_207642 | JGI IMG/M metagenome (GOLD analysis project Ga0310811, IMG submission 207642) | Soil microbial communities from experimental microcosm in Duke University, North Carolina, United States - YC | ecosystem: Engineered > Artificial ecosystem > Soil microcosm > Unclassified ...
CGATCTCATCACGCTCAAGCTTTACGACCGGCTGCCCGACGGCAATCTCATCGCCCAGGGCGGCAATGCCCAGGCGAAGACCATCGGCTTCTGAGCGTGGATTAAGGGGAAGGTTCGGCTGGAGCGGTAGCGGGAATCAAATCGGCCCAGATATCGTATTGAAAAACAAAACATTTCGCGAGATATATTTTAGATCGGGCCCCCAATAAGGCCCCAAATGCAACTCGTAGCATTTAGGGGTGGGGAAAGGCTTGGGCTGGTCAACTCTGATGTGGAAAGGGCCAAATGGCGACATGTGGCGAATGCAGGTCTAGTGGTTGCGAGCCCCCGCAACCACTCCGCAGCGCGCTGCCCTACGCCCGCTTACGTGCGGCTATCCGTGCCGGGGGCCAGCTTGACATCCATGTCTGCCTTTCGCGAGGTTTGCCGAAGACAAGACTGGGACCGTAGGCCGCACCCACGCGCGGCGGCGAGCAGCATCTGGGTATTGTCGCGGCCGTGACGACTGGACCGTCTATCAAGTGTGTCTGGCCGCTCGGATCCGTGAGCCTCCAGTCCCCTACTGAAACGGCTTCGCTGAAGGCCAGCCGAGGAGTCCGACGAAGGTCCGCCACAGTGCTCGTGGCACGGCGCCAGTCGTCGGGCCAAAAGGTTGGAGTCGAACAAGCGCCCGATCCCGGATGACCACGTCGATCCCCTCGGCCAGGAGATCGACGTATTGGTCGTTGAGCATGATCTCCAGGGCGACGCCGGGCACCGATCAAGAAAACTGGCCACCACATCGCCGAGATGCATGGCGCAGAAGGTCAGTGGGGCGGCAACCCAGCGCACCTCGACACCTTGACTACCGAACCAAGGCGAGGATCGCGACGGCGCCGAGAAGCGCCACCGTATCCTCTACGATTGCGGCTGGGCGGTCCTTGCCGAAGGCAGCCGCCAGCCGAGCCCGCGCCGCCGCCCCACCTAAGGTACCGGCGACCGCGCCGACGACTCCGGCCGCGGCACCGCCGATCCAAGCACCTGAAGGCGCCGCTATCGCGGCGCCGCTCAAGGCACCCATGACGATCCTCGCGCCGAACTGCGGTGGCACTTTGCGGCTGGGCGTAGATGGAAGCTGATCCGTCACCAATTCGGCAATTGCGGCAACGCTCAGGATCCACGGTGTCCAATGATAACCGAGGAACGCCAGCCAGGTGCCCGACAGGCTGATCAATCCGAGATGGGCTGCCCAACTGACGGCGGCCGGCGCCAGCATGGCGCGCAAGCCGGCCACGACGCCAATGAGAAGAGCAAGAACGAGTATCATGATTGTGTCTCCGAATAGGTCCCAGCTCCTCCAGCGAGGGGGGAGAGTAGGTCTTTTAAGTCATCGGGACGACGGAGCGCTTTCGCGCTTCGTCGTCCGCGTTTTCGTCACTTTCCTTCGGCGGCCTGCTCAATCAGGGCCGCGACTTCGTCGGGATGCGACACAGGCGACGCGTGGCTCGACTGGATGGTCACGGTCGTTGCCTTCATGCGTTGAGCGAAGAAGGCCTCGGCCTGCGGCGAAAGCATCATGTCATTGGCGGAGATCGCATAGTAGGTCGGCTTGAGATGCCAGGCCGCAACGATCGCCGGGGCTCCGAAGGCGGCACCGCTGATCGGCTTCTGCCCTTTGGCCAGCGCATCGCCTTCCGCTGCCGGCACATCGCCGACGAAGACATGTGCGTAGGCGGCAGGATCGATATAGAGGAAGCCTTGAGCGTCCGGGTCCGGACGCACCGCCTTCAGGCCCTCGGTCGATGGTCCGCCGGCGCTAAGCTTTTGAAGGGTTTCACCCTTGTCCGGCGCAAACGCCGCGACATACACGAGAGCCTTGACCTTCGGGTTGTCGCCGGCTTCGCCGATCACCACGCCGCCCCAGGAATGGCCAACGAGGACGGTCGGTCCCTTCTGAGCGGCCAGGACGGCGCGGGTCGCGGCGACGTCGTTATCCAGCGAGGTCAACGGAATATCCACCTCGGTGACCTTGAACCCTTTGGCGCGCAACAGATGGGCCACCTTGTCCCAGCTGTGCTTGTTGGTGAAGGCGCCAGGCACCAGGACAACGTTGTGAGCAGTGGCAGCGGAGGCGGCGACGGGCGCGCCGGTGGCTAACAGTGCGGCGAACATGGCGCCGATCTTGAGGGCCTTCATTGGCTCAATCCTTTCATATCAGGCCGACCGGAATATCTGCATGATTTAGAAGCAGGCGCTCCGGCGTGATGGGCTGGTTTTGTTGTTGTGCGTCCACATATAAGATCAATAGGATGACCGTCTGTGGATGGGTCGATTATAGGCGGGGATAGGATATCGAGCCATGACGGATACGCTGGAAGACTTGACTGATCTTCCGGAGACGTTGGACCCTGCACCCGATCTGCTGTCGCATGTGCTCGGGCAAATCCGACTGACGGGAGATCGTGTTCGCTCTCTCGCGCTTGCGCCGCGCGACCGGCTGGATCTGCCGGCCGAGGCAGCGCATCTCTGCGTCGTGACCGATGGCCACCTGCATATCGCAGGCGGAGAGCAGGGGCTGATCGTCGTCGCGGCTGGAGACTTGGTGATGCTTCCTCGCGGTCCAGGCCAGCTTCAACTAGCCGCTTTGGATGCCCCCGCCGGCGTCGTGCTCTGCCGCTTCCGTTTCGACACGGACAGCCTTCGAGACATGATGTCTGCCCTTCCTCGCTGCATCCACATCAGCCGGGCGGAGGGCGCTGGCTGGCTGGATGGCATCGTACACTTTCTCCTCCTCGAGGCGAGCGACGCGCAGCCTGGCGCAGCTCTGATGGTCTCTCGTCTGATCGATCTGGCTGTGATCCGCGCTCTGCGCAGCTGGATCCACCGCGGCCCGATCTCGGGTTGGTTCGGCGGCTTGACCGACACGCGGATAGCAAACGTTCTAAAGGCGATTCACGAGCGTCCGATGCAGAGGTGGAGTATCGACGCCCTGGCCCGTGTCGCAGGAATGTCCCGGTCGAGCTTCTGTGAGCGCTTCACGGCCCTGGTCGGACGCCCGCCTCTGCGTTACCACAACGAACATCGGCTGAGCCTGGCGCGGGATTTGCTGACGAAACGAGGTGCGCGCGTCGGCGAGGTTGGCCTCAGCATCGGCTATGAGTCGGAGGCAGCCTTCAGCCGCGCCTACAAAAGCCTCTTCGGACACTCTCCTCGAACAGAAGGGGAACATTCTTCTAAGGCAGCACCTAGTCGTCGTCGCCCTGTAGCACGAGGGTCGGAACCGTGATTGCCTCCGGGTCTTCGGTTTGGGCTGTCTCAGAGAAAGCCTTGATGCCTTCATCGTTGGCAGCTACCAGATCCAATCGCCGAGAAGCGGAAGAGCAGCGCCCGCGGCGAGACAGCCGATAACGAAACCCGCGATCAGATAGACAAAGCTAGCGTCGGCCCTACGGGTTCTAGCCTGGCGCATCTTCCCTATCGGATGACACGCTTGCCAAGGCACGCGCCGCCGTCCACGCCGCAGGAAAGCCGGCGTAGGGGGCCGTTTGCACGATTGCCTCCTCAATCTCGGCGTGGGTCAGGCCGTTCGCCAGGCCGACGCGAAAATGGTTCTGTAACTCTGCGGTCTGGCGAAGGGCGATGAGCACGGCGATCGTCACAAGGCTGCGCTGCTTGCGATCCAGCCCGGCGCGGCCCCACACCTTGCCGAAGATGAACTCTAGCGACAGGTCGGCGATGACAGCTTCCGCGCCGATCCCTTGAGCCAGATCCAGCATTTCTGCTGCCCTGGCCACCCCTCTCAGTTCGGCGTAGATGCGGGCGCCCTCCGCATGGTCTTCCTTCATGCCGGGACCGCACCTAGGAGGGCTTTCGGCTCAAGATAGGCCTGGAGCCCGAAGACGCCATATTCTCGGCCAATGCCCGATTGCTTGAACCCGCCAAATGGCACCGCAGGATCGTGCAGGGCGCCGTTTATGACGACGCGCCCGGCCTCGATCTGGTTCGCGACCGCCGTTGCCCGATCCAGGTTGGAGGAAATGACATAGGCTTGCAATCCGTAGGGCGTGTCGTTGGCGATCGAAATAGCCTCTGCCTCATCTTTATAGGTCAGCAGGCATAAAACCGGGCCGAAGATTTCTTCTCTGGCGATCGTCATATCGTTGGTGACGTTGGCGAAGACTGTCGGCTTCACGAAGTAACCGCCGAGGCCGTCGGGATGGCCTTCACCGCCGGCGACGATGGTGGCACCCGCCTCGATGCCGAGCCGAATGTAGCGCTGGACCCGCTCGTACTGAGCCTGATTTACCATCGGTCCAATGGTCGTACCGGCGTCGCGCGGGTTGCCCGCCTTGATTTTGTCGAGGGCGATCCTCGTCGCTGCGATCGCCTCATCAAGCCGCGATGCGGGAACGAGGATACGGGTGCCGGCGATACAAGCCTGACCACTGTTTGCGAAACCGGCCTCCAGCGCCAGGGGCATCGCCTTTGCGAAGTCGGCGTCATCAAGGATCACCGTGGGAGACTTGCCGCCGAGTTCCAGGGTCACGCGCTTCAGCGTGTCAGCGGCGCTGCGGAGGATCGACTTGCCAACCGCGGTGGAGCCGGTGAAGGAGATTTTCGATATGTCAGGGTTTGTGGTGATTTCCGCGCCCACGACGTCGCCCCGTCCGTTGACGATGTTGAACAGGCCGGCAGGCGCGCCTGCCTCATGCAGTGCTTCAAGCACGACCTGCGTCTGAGCCGCACTCATTTCGCTGGGCTTGATGACCGCTGTGCATCCAGCGGCCAGCGCGTAGGCGAGTTTGTTGCAGATGAAGCCGGCGTCGCTGTTCCATGGCGTGATCAGCCCGACCACGCCAACGGGTTCCATGATGACATCCGCCGTGCCGATCCGTCGCGTCAGATCGAAATCCTCTAAAGTACGCGCCGCTTCCATGAAGCTGCTCGATGCATGGGCGGCCATCCAGGTCGATCGGGAGATTGGTGCGCCGTATTCCAGAATGATCGCGTCCAGCAGCGCGCCCTTCCTGGCTTCCATCGCGTCGTGAAGACGATGCAGAAGGGAAATGCGATCCGCCTTCGTACTACGCGACCACGCCGGAAAGGCGCGTTTTGCCGCGGCGATGGCGGCTCTCGTATCCTGAACATCCCCCAGCCTGACGCGGCCGAAGACGTCCCCCGTCACCGGGTTGTGGAGATCGAATAGTTCGGTTCCGTGCGGCTCGACGAAGCGGCCGTCAATGTAGACATGCGTAATTTCTTGCATCTGCTGATGTCCTGGCTGCTGCTGTTGCGCCAGATATAGGGTTTACGAATGGTCATGATAATCTGCATTATACGCTATGAAGTGATGCAGGAATCTGGATAATGCGGAAGATCGGGATCGTGGAGCTTGAGGCGGCAATAGCAGTCGCCAGACGGCGGAGCTTCCGCGCCGCGTCTGTTGACCTCGGCGTTTCCCCGACGGCTCTCAGCCAGACGATCGCGGGGCTCGAGGCTAGGTTAGGCGTTCGGCTATTCAATCGAACGACACGCAGCGTCTCTCCGACGAACGCGGGAGAACAATTTCTCGCGGACGTCGAACCGGCCGTGGGCGCGATCAATCATGCGATGGAAGCTGTCAACAGCTATCGGGACAAGCCCGCCGGCGCGTTGCGGATCAACAGTTCCGTTGGAGCAGCACGACGCATTCTCTCACCCATTATCCTGGAATTTGTGCGTCTTTATCCAGAGATGCAGGTGGACCTCGTGACGGAGGATCGCCCGATCGATATCGTGGCCGAGGGCTTCGATGCCGGAATAAGACCGGGCGACATTGTGCCCCAAGATATGATCGCCGTTCCTCTTGAGCCAATACAGAGATTTGCCGTTGTCGGGTCCCCAGCCTATTTCGAGGGCAAGGCTGTGCCTGAGACGCCTCAGGATCTCCTTCACCACACCTGCATTCGTGCGCGGATGCCCAGCGGCAGCCTTTATCGCTGGGAGTTCGAGCAGGACGGCCGGGTCATCACGCTCGACGTGCCGGGCCAGCTCACGCTCGACGATGCCGACCTGACGCTGGAGGCCGTGCTGGCCGGGGCGGGCCTGGCCTACCTGGCCGAATGGTGGATCGACGAGAGCGTCCGCGAAGGCAAGCTTCGCCGTGTCCTGGACCGCTTCACACCCTCATCGGCCGGGCTTTGTCTCTACTATCCGAGCCGTCGATATCAACCCGCCGGATTGCGCGCCCTGATCTCGTTCATCGAAGGCGTGCGCCACAAGAGCCCCTCTGACCAGACAGCATCCGCATCTCGGCGTGGCCGGCAGCGGCTCTCGTCCTAGACGCGCTCCGCGTCGAGGGCGCGAAGCTCCAAGAGGGCGTCGGCCAGCGTCCGCCCCCCCAACACACGCGACACCGACTCATCGACCTCGTCGGCCAAGGTCCTGAAGAATCGTTCGACATTGCAACTGACGAGGCACCGATGGGGGATATCGCCGCGTCCGGTCCACAGCCTCTTGTCCCCCATGATCGCCTTGTAGATGTCGCCCAGCGTGATCGCCGCGGCGTCCGCGCTCAGGCTCACTCCGCCGTCTCGGCCCATGGTCGAATGGACCAGACCGGCCTGGATCAGCGGCCCCAGCAATCGCCTGATAAAGGTCGGGTTGGAATCGACCCCCTCGGCCAACTGCGTGGAGCTCAAGCGCTCGACCCCCTCGGCCTGGGCGAGCGCGAGGCTGAGCATCATCTGCAGGGCGGTCGGGAAACGGACATCGATCATCGGCGGCTCCTCGTCGCTCAAAATATGTATCTCGGATTATTGCATATCAATGGCGATATATGTATCTATCCGAGGTGCATTTATCCGCAAGGAGACCGACCATGTCCGATGAACGTGAAATTCAGCAGGTGATGGCGCGATACGTCCGGGCGGCCGACCGCCGCGACGGAGCGGCGATGAGCGAACTCTTCCTGCCCGACGGCGAGGTCGAGATCTTCTACAACAATGCGGGGACGCCCGAGCGTCTCGGTGAACTGGTCGGGCCGGAAGCCATTGGCGCAGCGGTTACCACGATGATGAAGCCCCATCCGCCGCGGGGTTGGAGCCATCACACCACCCATGACCCGATCATCGAAGTGAAAGGTGATACCGGGACGCTCGACGCCCAGTTTGTGGTGTTCAACGTCATCGGTGCAGAAAAGCCTGAGGGCGGTTGGCCGGAAGGGGCTTCTGGCGCGCAAGGAACCATCACTCCGATCGAGACTGGCTACTACCGGCCGATCCTGAAGAAAGTCGATGGGCGTTGGATGATGGCGCACCACCGCATCTATCTCGATCTCCCGATGGCCTTCTAGGAGAAGCAATATGAGGGGCGTTTCTTATAGCCGCTTCGGGGAATCGGAAGTCCTCGAATATGGTGACTTGCCGGAGCCAAAGCTGTCGCAGAACGCCGTGATCGTTCGGATGAAGGCCGCGGCCATCAACCCGGCCGATATCGCGCTGCAGGCCGGTTTGGGCGAGAGCTTAATGGAGACTTGGTTTCCGGTCGTCCCCGGATGGGACCTCGCCGGCATCGTCGAGCGCGTAGGAGCCGGCGTGGTCGAATTCCAGCCAGGCGATGAAGTCGTCGCCTATACGCATCGGGAAATCCTGCATAGCGGCACTTATGCCGAGCTTGTGAGCGTGCCGGTGGAACGCTTGTGGCGAAAGCCAAAGAACGCTTCATGGGGCGAAGCGGCCGGGCTCCCACTTGCTGGTCTGACGGCCTATCGCGCGGTGATTGATACATTGGGTGTGTCCGATGCGGACATCGTTCTCGTGCTCGGTGCTTCGGGAGGCGTCGGCTCGCTGGCGACCCAACTGGCCGTGGTGTCAGGCGCCACCGTCATTGGAAGCGCCTCTGCGCCACACCAAACCTACGTGAAGTCGATCGGCGCGGAACCCGTTCAGTACGGCGCCGACGTTGTTGAACAGGTCAGAAAGCACGCTCCCGCCGGCGTGACGTCCATCGTGGATTGCGCCGGTCATGGCGCGTTGGCGAAGGCTATGGCTGCAGCGGCCCCGAGCGCGAGAATCTGCTCGATCGCGGATGGCGGCCCCGGGGTAACAACTGTGTTCGCCCGACCAGATACCGGGATTCTCGCCCGGCTTGTTGATCTGGTTGAAGCCGGCTCCCTCCGGGTGACGGTTGCGGCCTCATTCGCCTTGACGGATGCTGCAATCGCCCAAGATGCGCTGAAGGCAAAGACCTACGGACCAGGAAAGATCGTCCTCGTTTCTGATGCTGCCTGACGGGATCGAGCGTTTCCCACCGCGCCGATTGGCGTGTCCAATTTCCGGAAGTGGATCATTCAACCGTCATCCGTGCATAAGGCGGAATGATGGATAGTATCAGATAATGCCGGCTATTTAGATGGGATGGCGCGTGGGAGTCTGCTCCGCAACTACGGAGCTTCTCATGCAGAAAACCACACAGCCCCGCTCTCGGGGGAAGACAATCACCGTCTGGGTCATACAGATTCTCGTCGCGGCGGCATTTATTGGTGCAGGCAGCGCGAAGCTGGCCGGTGCGCCAATGATGGTCCAGATATTCGACCACATCGGCGTCGGCCAATGGTTTCGCTACGTCACCGGCGTTGTTGAAATCACAGGCGGCATCATGGCGTTGATACCTCGGGCAGCGCCCCTGGGTGCTGCGCTGCTGGCCGCAACGATGGCCTGCGCTATCCCTATCCATCTGTTCCGCATCGGCGGAAATCCGACGCCGGCATTTGTGCTGCTCGTACTGAGCGCCGCCATTGTTTGGCTGCGCCGGGACCAGCTCGCCAGCCTGCTCGCCCGGGCCAATTCAACTTCCGCCGCGGCCTAATTGAAGAAAGTAACGATATGAATGCCCCCGAACTATTGAATGAGCATTTCCGAACCATCAAGGCTGACCCGGAGGCCTGGCGCAACCTGTTCACACCCGATGCTGTACTGGAAATGCCATACGCTCCTGCTCACGTCCCGAGCGTATTGAAGGGCATCGACGCGATCTTCCAGAGCGTCCAGGGCTTTTTCGGCCAGTTCAGCGACTTCAATATCGAGGTGAAGAAGATTCATCGTATTGAGGGCGAAGACGCTGCCATCGCGGAATTCGCTGCAACAGCCACCGTGATCTCGACCGGCAAGATCTACAATCAGGATTACGTACTCTTTGTCCGAGCCGAAAACGGCAAGATCATCTCTTATCGCGAGTATTTCGACGGTTCCCGCATCGTCGCGGCGTTCACCCCCGATAGCGCCAACTAGACCGATCGCGGCACGGTCCGGCAGAGCCGTGGTCCTTGCACGGTGCAAGCCCGCCGCACTTCGCGGCGGGCTTCATTGTTTCTCCGCCTCGCCGGTGGCCTGATGTTCGAGCACGATCGACCTCATGCGATCGATCATCCAGCGGCCGGCCAGTCCTGGCGGGTTGTCTGAGCGGTAAACCGCCGACATCGGCAATCGGTAGTTTGTGGGAATCCCCTCTACCTCGATGGTCACAAGCCGGCCGGCGGTAATATCATCGACGACAGATGGGTAAGGCATAATTCCCCAACCCAACCCGGCGCACAAAAAGGCATGCTTCGTGGATAGCTCCGCAACGCGCCAGCTCTGACGGCCGAGTACCCCGAAGTCTTGCCCGGCGCTGAGTGTCGAGCGATCGGTCAGCACAATTTGGACGTGCCGCTCTGCCGTCTCAGGTTTGATCGGCCCTTCCATGCTTGCCAGAGGATGCGAAGAGGCGGCGACCGTAACGAGCGGCAGGGCAAGCAGCCATTCCCTCGACAGGTCCGGGGGAATGGTCTGCAGGGTGCCGATCACACCGATGCTGCAGCGGCGGTCGATCACGGCTTGGGCGACAGAGCCCAGCGCCTCGAAGTAGACCCGCAATGGTGTTTGCGGGAACTTGGCTGCCCATCCCTGCGCGACCGTCGCCAGCAGCGACATAGGAAACATCGTGTCGAGGACGATCGCGACTTCGGGCTCCAGTCCGCCCGCGAGATTGCGGGCGTGGGCTTTGAGCCCATCGGTGTCTCGCACGATCCCGCGTGCGGTCGCCAGCAGCTTGGAACCCTCTGGCGTGAGTTGAGGATAGCGCGCGGACCTGTCGAACAGGGCAATGCCCAGCGATGCTTCCAACGCCGCGATGGCTTGGCTGATCGCGGATTGGGCGCGATTGAGCCGGCGCGCAGCGGCCGAGAAACTTCCGGTGTCGGCTGCGGCGACCAGCATCCGCAATTGGTCAATGGAGACGCTTTCGATCATCCATCAATAATACCGATACATTGAATAAGATAGAAGCGGCTTCTTTGATAGGCTGCCTCGGGGTCAAAATGGAGAAATCCGAGGAGGATGCCATGTCGCCAACAACTCAGGCGGCGGGTCCGGCGCAGGCCGTGCCCCCGCGCGCTGTTCTCAGAAAGACCAGGGGGCAATCGCATGGGCCGGTAACCCGGCTGATGAGCCCTTCCGATCTAGGTCGGTTGCTCAAACCGTTCGTCTTTCTCGATCTGGTCGAGGCGGATACCGCGAACCTCCCCAAATTCCCCAAACACCCGCACTCCGGGATCGCCACCGTCTCGGTCGTGACAAAGGGCGATATGCGCTTCCATTACCCAACCGAGGGCGAAGGCGTGATCGCCTATGGCGGCCTCGAATGGATGCGGGCGGGCGGCGGCATCTGGCACGGCGATGAGGCAAGCGCAGGCGACTCGCCGTCCGTTCAAGCCTTCCAGCTCTGGATCGCGCTTCCGCCCGAGCTGGAATACGGCCCGTCTCTGTCGCAGCTCATTGAAGCTCCATCCACCCCCAAGGTAGGAGTGGCGCGCGTCATGATCGGCCAGTATGGCGGCGCAAAGAGCCCCGCTCAGGCGCCAGATGGGATCACCTATCTGCTCATCACGCTTGCTGCGGGCGATAGGTGGACCTTCGAGCCTCCGGCCGGGCAGACGGTCGCCTTCCTCGCAGTCGCGCAGGGCGGCGCCCTCGATGCGGCCGATCGCCTGAGCGCCGGGGAGCTGGCCGTTTTCGAGCAGAGCGAAACGCCGATCGCGGTCCAGGCCGGACCCTCCGGCGCGGTCTTCGTGATCGCGGCGGCGCTCCCGCATCCGCACGATCTCGTCCTCGGCCGTTACTCCGTCCACACGTCCGTTGCTGCGCTCAAGGCCGGAGAAGCCCGGATCGAAGAGCTGCGGCCGCGCTGATCGGCCGCGAACACGCACCTTCAAGGAGATTATATCACATGGCAATTCTCGTCACAGGCGCGACCGGCACGGTCGGATCGCAGGTGCTTCGCTTTCTCGACGGCCAGGGCGCGGAGGTTCGCGCGCTGACCCGCTCTCCCGAAAAGGCGAAACTTCCGGCCGGCGTTGCGGCTGTTCAAGGCGATCTCGCGGACGTGGACAGCCTCCGCGCCGTGATGAGCGGTATCAGCTCGCTTTTTCTCGTTGTCGGAAATTCGACCGACGAGCTGAACAAGGCGATGCTGACCGTGAACGTCGCACGCGATGCCGGCGTGAAAGGCATCGTCTATCTGTCCGTGCTCAAGAGCGAACACTATGCCGACGTTCCGCACTTCGCCACCAAGGCCGTGATCGAACATATGTTCGAGGCCGGAGACGTGCCGGCTACCGTTCTGCGTCCCTGCTACTTTTTCCAGAACGACATGCAGCAGAAAGAGGGGCTACTAACCCACGGCGTTTACAGTATGCCGCTTGGCGCCACGGGCTTGTCGATGGTCGATGCCCGCGACATCGGCGAGGCCGCTGCGAAGGAGTTGCTGCGCCGCGAGCGTTCCGCGACACCGCTGCCGCGAGAAGCCTACGCGCTGGTCGGACCTGACGCACTGATCGGCCCGGCTCTCGCTGCGATCTGGGCCGAGGTGTTGGGTCGTCCGGTCGCCTATGGCGGCGACGATTTGGCTGCTTTCGAGCAGCGCTTCCGGGCCTTCATCCCGGCCACGCGCGTCTATGACATCCTGCTGATGATGCGTCACTATCAGACGGAGGGCGCTATCGCGACCCCGGCCGAGATCGAGAAGCTGACGGGCCTGCTCGGCCATCCGCCTCGCTGCTACCGCGATTTCGCTGAGGAAACGGCGGCGATCTGGAAGAGCGCTTAGTCTGTTGCGGTCGTCCGATTGAGGTAACGGTCACTCATGCAACCAGGGAGCTATGGCGAACAGCCGGCAGGCAGAGGATACGAGGGAGGGCTGCCGGATGCTGTAGCGTAGGCTTCGGGCCGCCCGAGATGAGGATGAGAACTACGAAATCATCATAACCATTTGATCGACATACTAAAACTTCGATTTATGCGGAAATCGGCGGTTTTCGGTGGCGATTGCGTGGCTAACGGCAGTCATCCCGGATGATCGGCTGGGCATTTCAACTTTGCACCTCACCTCCGTCGTTCATCGACCGGGGCAAGATTCCCGTATCGTCTTCCGGCTCCGAAGGCCATTGTGTTGTACGATGCCGCGCCTACTACTGGCATCACCGCACCTCTGAATTAACGTCCGAGCCGGATCACGCAACGGGAGCAGGCCACGACCAAGCTATACGACCGCCACGCGGACGAGGTTTCGCTCGACGAGATCGAGAAGCTCTCGATCTGACGGCTGGGCAGCGAAGCCATGATGAAGACCGGCCGCAACCAGCCTTGCCCCTGCGGCAGCGGCAAAAAATATAAGCGCTGCTGCGGCTCCATTGCCGCGCCGCCATCGCGGCGGCCAGCTTCGCCGGAGATGATCCGTGTGGTTGAGCGACACTATGCCGCCGAGCGCATCCGCCAGCAGCAACAGGGCCTCGGCCGACCCATTATTGCCGGCCGCCTTAAAGACCACCAGATCGTGGCCGTTGGCAAGACGATCCACTGGTCGAAGAAGGCAAAGACCTTCGCGGATTTTCTCGGCGAATACATTAAGCGCAAGCTCGGCGGCGAATGGGGCAATGCCGAACTCGCCAAGCCGCTCGCGCAGCGACACACGCTCCTGCAGTGGTACGACGCCTATTGCCGTTACCAGATGGCGACCATTCCGGCGCCCGGCGAGGTGACCGCCGCGGAGGTGACCGGTGTGGTCGCCTGCTATCTCGGCACTGCCTACAGCCTTTATCTGCTCGACCACAATGTCGAGCTACAGGCCCGCCTGGTGCGGCGGCTCAAGAACTCGCGCGAGTTTCAGGGCGCCTATTACGAACTCATCGTAGCTAACACGCTCATTCGCGCCGGCTTCAAGCTCACGCTTGAGGACGAGACCGATTTGACCAGCAGGCACTGCGAGTTTGCGGCAGTGTCCCGCACCGGCAAGAAATACTGGGTGGAAGCTAAAATGCGGGCCGTAGCCGGCCTGTTGGGTAAAGATCACAATGACGGCGGGTCCGACCGCAACCCGCTGTCACAGATGATCCCGCATCTCAACAACGCTTTGCGCAAGCCGGCGGCCGACGACCGGCTCATCTTCATCGACCTCAACGCCGAGCCGTCGATGGGCGCAGATGGCAAACCGGGCTGGGCCCAGACCGCGTTCGCGCGCCTCGAACAGTATGAGGCGCGGGAATTGGCAGCCAGCCAAAGCGCCTATGTGTTCCTCACGAACACGCCCTATCATCGCATGCTCGACGCGCCGCGACATACCGCCCTGGCCGCGTTTGGCCTCGGTATCCCCGACTTTAATCGGCCGGGCGCCTTGCGACTCAGCGAGATGTACCGACGAAAGCAGAAGCACATCGACGCTCATCACATCGCCGAGGCGTTCGTAAAGTACCCTCAGCTGCCAACCACGTTCGATGGTAGCCTCCCTTCGGAGAGCCTCGACGGCAGACTTCGCGCGGTAATCGGCGAGACCTATCTATTCGAGGGCATAAAGAATCTCTCCGGCACGGACGGCGATCTGGTGGCAACGGTGACGACGGCTGCCGTGATAGAATCCGAGAAGGCAGCCTATATCGGCGTCACCGACCAGGCCGGCCGCTCGTGCATTTTGAAGGAGCCCATGACCGATCACCAGCTTGCCGGCTACAAGGCACATCCGGAGGCGTATTTTGGCAAGCTGCAGCGCGTCGGGGGCAAAGTGAACAGCCCGTACGAACTGTTCGAGTTTTTCATGGAATCCTATAAGGGATTGGCCAGAGCCGTGCTGCTAGAACGGCTTACAGGCCCTCTCGACGCTGCAATGCTCGCCAGCCTGAGCGACGAGGAGCTGCTCGCCGTATATTGCGAGGGCATGGTTGCCGCGTCGAGCATGTTCAGGCAGGCGACTGCGTCAGCGGAGACCGCACAGATGCCCCCTTCGGCACTGTAGTCGCGTCACGGGCTTGGCGTTCCTGTCCATGGACCTCGATGTTGCGCCAGAGATGCAAGGCGATTCGGTCTGCTTTCTCATCTGTCATTCTCATAAGCGGAAGGTAGCTCGCCACCCAATCCAGTGTTCGGCCCAAGCGAGTTTACGTCCGCTCTCGGGGATTTGTCTGACGCAGCTTATCACAACAAACTGCCCGTGGAGCACGGTTTCGTCTTCTTATATTGATATAAGATAATAAAAAAATCGATAAAAATTTACTTCCATCCAGAAATAAAGGTCACTTCTCGATCCTTCAATATCGAAATCATTTCCCAAACAGGAGAATTCGTTTCCTTGATTTGTTCCGCGTGGTGCATGTCAAAGTAAAGATCGCCACTTCCCGTGGCGATATTTCTGGTAGCCCAAAGCGTACCTCGGAATGCTTCGGGGCCATCCACTTTGTCCAGAAGGACCAGCAACTGAGGCAAACTGAAAAACCAACAGTTAAAATATGGCCGTCTTTGTACGCCATCTGCAGGATACAAAACTTCATTCTGTTTCCGGAGTATCGAAATTAACTCATTTATTGCTTCAAAATTTTTCTTATATTGGGCGTAAGGCGTACCAAAATTGATTTGAACAAGTGCATTCAAAATTTTTTCCAGGAAGAGGCGGTCGTGGAAGCTGCCAAAATCAGAGAACGACAACGCTATTCGTTCGACACTTCGCCCCTTGAGTTCAATCCTGTGGACCTGACCATTCTCATTTAAATCCAAAAATCCGTTACACTGAAGCCGTATTTCGTGATTTCCTGCCTGCACCTGAGCATCAAGCAGGCTTTGCGCGAGGTCTAGGACAAGATTGAAGTCCGAGCCAGCACGGGCACGGCGCGTCAAAGGTTTTTTCTTTATTTCAATAAAAATGATGACGTCGTTTGTTTCGACGACAACATCGCATTCCCCTTCTTCTGCTCCGGTTCGATAGACCCCACCGCAAGAAGGGATATTGTGCTGAAGCAATACGTCTCGAACGAACCGCTCTATTTTTGTTCCGAGCTTTCTGTCGAAGTTTTTATTCCTGTTTCGTATTCGAGAAAAAATAGATTCGATAAATGCGGCTGCGCAGGCCGAACGATCCATCAACATAAAGCTTTTCTCGGTATATCTGAGCAAGGGTCGTTGAGCGAAATCTGCGCCCATATCATTGCCGTCGCCTGGCGTCATAGTCGGTGCATCTGTTGGTCGGGAAAATTTTTGATTGGCACCCACCTCAGGGTGAGAAAGAACATTGGCCAGAATTGTATCTACCAGATTTCCTTCGACCGACGGACACAATTTTCTGACATCTCGCGCACGGATGCGTACAGGGCCACGCCGTTCTGCGGACCACGTCAATATAGCGTCAATTACTTGAATAGCCTGTCGTAACGTCCAATTTTCTTCAGAGTGTGTATCCAGAGCCTCGGAATCGATCAAACCATATATAATCTTGACGACGTCGCTTCCGCGTAATTGTGGTGTTTTAAATAGGCTATCAGATAATGCCATTTTCTGGAGAGTTTCGATTAGTTCCTTCGGTACAAGCGGGAAATGCGGATAGTGGGCATAATCTTGAACGTCCAAAATTATTGCATAATCACGCGCCATCGCAACGCACGCCTCAAAATTTAGTTTCTCAAAAACGCCCTTTGATTGCCCGTTGCTGTAATGTTTGATGGCTAAGAGAAACAAATATCCAATCGGAATCAGGGGCTGCTGTCCATCCTGCACATTCAGTTTGGGGGCAACGAAGTGGTATCTTTCCTGCCTTTTATCATATCCATTCAGTCGATTATAAGCTTGCCCGATAAAATTCAGGCCGCCTATTTCCGATAACAACTTTTCTATAGTGCTTATAAGACGCGACTGCATGTCCTCACTGAGGTGGATTTTATGTCCGGTGCGTTCGATGGAATATCCCGCGTGTCGCAGACGTGCTGCGGCATAGCCTGTGGCATAAAATTCGGGGTAGAGAATAGGTAGGCGTTCCACATTGCCCAACTTCATCTCATGAGCACTTAAAGTCGCACTCTCGATGGCTTGGCGCCAACTCTGATCGGCATTGTCACCCATTATATTCTGTGACTGGGTTGCATCTTTTATGTGAGCTAAAATATCGACATACGGACTCAAAGGCCGGCGCTCCAGGATATGATCATGAATTAGCTCGCCTAAAAGTTCTCGGCACTGCTGTGCCACCCCCCTATCACCGGTGACGAAAGCGGAACGGATTCGGGTATGTAGCTCATCTAAGATCGCTTTCGATGTGAAGTTGCCAGTCTCAGGGAGACCCAGAAGCCGATATCTCTCGATAAGGTCATTCGGCCATCTGCCTTGTCTGTTAGCTATTTCATCCGCCAGTTTACAGAAGGTACGGATATCCATTAGCGAATGCACCCATCCGGCGATTTGATATTCGCCATTGCTACCTCCTCCGATGCGTCATGCGTGCGACTGCAGAAACCAATCGGTCTTCGGGGAAAAACCCAAGCTGATGGAGTTGTCGAAGGAAGTGGTCGAAGTCAGCATTGCTGATTTCGCGCTGTAAGGATTTTTCAGCGAGGGCGTCGATCTCGTCGGCAATGCGTTCGATTTTCTGGCGGCTTTGGGTCTTTTCCTGTTCATCTGGGATTTTTGCGCCGCTCCAGGCTCTAAGATCGGCATTTGTCCTGGTGTAATTCGCAATGGCACGCAACGCATCGGCTGCACTCGCGATGACCGAATAGCTCGTGCTGCGCCCTCCGGCTGCGTTCTTGACAAGAATACCGCGTCGCGCGAGATCCTCGATGTCGCGTAGCGCGGTATCATTGGACGTTTTCGTCAGCGCCGCCCATTTGGAGTTCGTGAGTTTGCCTTCGAACCCGTCCAGGATTCGGTTGAGCACTTTGCGCTGGCGTTCGTTCAGATTTTCCTGGGCGTAGGTATCCCAGAAGCGCGCTTTCCCAAGCACGGAAGCGAGGGTCTGTTCTGCGCCGTCGAAGGCGCGGTCGAGGCATGCAAGGAACCATTGCAGCCAGGCAGTGATGTCTAAATCGCCTTTTTGGGTCTTTTCAAGAATGTTATAATAGGCGTTCCTTTCGACGCGGATTTGGGCCGACATGCTGTAGAATCGCTGCGAGCTTTCTTCGGATCGCGCGAGCGCCATATCCGCAATCGCACGCGCGATGCGGCCATTGCCGTCTTCAAAAGGGTGGATGGTTACAAACCAGAGATGCGCGACGGCAGACTTTAATACCGGGTCAAGGTAAGGTTCCGCGTTGAACCATGCCAGGAAGGTCCGCATCTCGTCCGCAAGGCGTGACGCTACCGGGGCTTCATAGTGAACGCGTTCGCGACCGATAGGGCCGGAGACGACCTGCATCGGCCCCGATTTTTCTATGCGCCACCCGCCGACGATGATCTTGGTCATGCCGCTGCGGCCTGTTGGGAAAAGAGCCGCATGCCAGCCGAACAACCGCTCTTCCGTTAACGGTTGATTATAGGCTTGCGTGGCATCGAGCATCATCTCGACGACACCCTCGACATTCCGGTCAACCGGCGCAAGCGCGCCAATATCAAGGCCAAGGCGACGCGCGATTGACGAGCGCACCAGCTCTTTATCGAGTAACTCGCCTTCGATCTCACTGGATTTGATGACTTCCTGGGTGAGACTTTCAAGGACGGCCTCCGTGCGAAATTGAAAACCAAGCGCTTCCATGCGTCCGATTAGCCGCCCTTGATGACGGCTCACGGACGCGAGCTGTTCAGCTATATGCTCGGCGCTCCAGCTAAACTGAGGCCAGCCTTTGAGTTCGTGAATATATTCCGGCATTCACCGCACCTCTTGCGGCGATTGTAGCCTTTATTCACCGCAAAGATCAACCACAATCACCGCACTTCTTGCGGCGGTTAAGCTTGCTAATCACCGCAAATGGTTAGCACCACTTCCTCCCCGGTCTTCTGGTAGGGCGGGCGGAGCGTATGATTAGAATGCCCATTTTCGGAAACTGCCACAATCGACCCAATTCAGGCATGAGTTGGTGTATAAACATCGGATAACAGCGTGGAATCGGCGGGTCCCTATACTGCATGGTGGTGTGCGGCGATCGGCGACAATATCGGGCTGTAGGGGGAAATCGGCGGGGGTCGTCGTGGCCGTGCGGGATACCGATGAGAACTATGTCTACGCTATAGCCCTCTCTTAAGCTGGCAGTCTCGACGATCACGCTTTCCTTGCCCTATCTCCACGCAGTCACATTGGAGGCGGGAGCGATCGCCTCAGCCTTTCATGGGGCCGAACATAGAAAGCAGTGGAATCCGTCTCGCGGCCGTGCCCGGTTCACTGGTCACCCCTTGAAAATCTCGGCTGTTTCGACGAGAACCGTCGTAGGCTTACAGGCAGAGTTGTTATCGCGTATCGCGATATAAGACATTGATGTTGGGCAGTGATGCTTCCATCTACCCTTATTGCAGCTTTACGGCTGAGCGGACGCTCGATCGATCGCATAGGAGTGCCTGTAAGCCGCCAGTTAGGGGGGGCGGAGTGTCGAGTCTGGCGAAACTACAATCGGCCAAGTCGCTCGACGATTTGGCCGCGATACTAGGGTACAAGCCAGCGGCGTTCGCCTATCTCCTCTATCATCTCCCTACCGCAAAAAAATATACTGCTTTCACTATTCCGAAGCGTGACGCAAAGCCGCGAGAGATTCTGGCGCCGACGCCCAAGTTGAAGCTGCTCCAGCGTCGTCTCGCAAACGTCCTCTATCTGGCGCTGGCAGACATCGACAAAGCGGGTCCGCCCCGCCGGAACCTGTCGCATGGCTTTGCCAAGCATCTGTCGATCGTCACCAACGCAAATATTCACAGGGGGCGACGCTATGTTCTGAACCTTGACCTCAAGGATTTCTTCCCCTCGATCAACTTTGGCCGTGTGCGTGGCATGTTCATAAAGGACAAGCGCTTCGGCCTGGAACCGAAGATCGCGACCCTGATTGCGCAGATCGCTTGTCATGACGATGTGCTGCCGCAAGGCAGCCCTTGCTCGCCCGTCATCTCGAACATCGTTGGCCACCTTCTCGACATTCGGCTCGTCCGGTTCGCCAAGGCTCAGAAGTGCACCTATTCACGCTATGCCGATGACATTACGTTCTCCACGAACGCCAAGGCATTTCCCGCTGGCGTCGCCGTCCCCATAGCTGGCTCGGAGCACGAGTGGACGCTAGGCGCGGCACTGCTTAAGGAGATCGGCAAGGCTGGCTTCGTAATCAATCCGGCCAAGACCCGGATGCAATATCGTGGATCGCGTCAGGTGACGACCGGCCTGCTGGTCAATGAAAAGCCTAACATCCTGCCGGAATACTATCGCACTGTCCGAGCGATGTGCTGGTCGCTATTCAACAAGGGGAGCTACTATCGTGTGGTCCCTGCCGCTTTGGCGGGTGGCAAGCCAGGTGATCCCGATGTGCAGGAGCCAGCAACGTCGCTCGCGCCGCTGCAAGGGATGCTCGGCCACGTCTATCATGTGCGCGATCAGGTCGATCAACGGCCTTCCACTGAAAAGAAGAAGGAGATGATGGCCACAGCGACACGCAAGCTTTATCACCGCTTTCTTTTCTACCGATATTTCGTCGTCGCGCCCAAGCCTCTCATCATCCCCGAAGGCAAGACGGACTCGGTTTATCTTCGGGCCGCAATGGAAAAGCTTACCGCCTATCACCCGCAGTTAGGCGCAATGGATAAGGCGAAATTCAAACCCGCGCTCAAGTTCATGAACTTTTCGAGCACGGTGCGTGACGTGCTTCAGCTTGGCAACGGGGCCGGCGACCTTTTCCATTTCATCAGGAAATATCCAGAGACGCTCAAACAATACCGTCATCGGCCCGTACCAAATCCAGTGATCGTGCTGATCGACAATGACGATGGCGCGAAGGAAATTTTCGGCGCTGCCAAGGGGCTTGGTGCCACTGGAATTTCGCTCACGTCCACGGACGCATTCTATCGGCTTGGCCCCAATCTCTATCTCATCAAGACCCCGGAGATCGGCACAAAGGGCAAGAGTTGTATCGAAGACTTATTCGATCCGGCGCTGCTGAAAACGGAAATTGACGGCAAAAAGTTCGACGCCAACAAAAAGCATGGTGAACCGGGGAAATATGGGAAGCAGAGATTTGCCGAGAAGGTTGTGCAACCGCAGAAGGACGCTATCGATTTTTCAAAGTTTGTGGGATTGCTCGATCGCATAGTCGCGACTCTGAATGATTACGTGGCCAATCCGCCACCACCTTAGGCGTCAGGATCGCAGCATCTGACCGGCATCGGGCCGACGATGGATAAGCGATAAGAAAGGAGTTGAGGAAGCGGACGCCGATCCGATCGGGCAAGCCCTTAAAGATATGAGCGCAGGATGCTCACATGAACAGCCGATAAGGATAAACATTCCTAGGCAGGTCGGGCACATTCGCTATCGTGCGGGCCAATTTCTGTGAGTAACGAATGCTGACCGGCACAGGATCATAGAGCGCGTCGTCGTTCCAATCCATCTTGGTCAATGCGAGCGCTTCGTGCGCGGTCAATTCGAGCGGACCGCTACCGGCATGACGAATTATTTGCAGAGGGCGCGGTATACTGTATCCGTCCGGTGACGGTCGCCTTGCGGCAGCGAATCAGCCCGCTGATCTTAACGACGCTTTTAAGAGCGAGCTTGAGAACAGGAGCGGGATCAGCGGTGGAGATAATCACCGGGGTTGAGCGTCGGCGGCGATGGCGGCCTGAGGAGAAGCGGCGCGTCCTGGCCGAGTTGGAGGCTCCCGATGCCACCGTGGCCGAGGTTGCGCGGCGGCACGATATCAGCCGCGGCCTTCTATGGACCTGGCGACGCCAGGCGCGTCGACGGCTCGCGGCGGTGGAACCGGGGACAGAATTTCTGCCTGTGCATGTCGCGCTTGGCTCAGCGGCGACGACGCCGATACGGAGCGTCAAGCCAGAGACATCTGAGGACAGCGCAATCGAGATCCGGCTTACAGACGGCACGACCATTCGGATTGGACGAGATGTCAGTGCAGCAGCGCTGCGGCGGGTGCTGACGGCTCTACGGGGATGATCCCAGTTCCCTCTGGTGTGCGGGTCTGGCTGGCGACGGGCGCCACGGACATGCGTCGTTATGCGGAGCGCAGGATTATGCGGAGTCCGCAGCCTCTCGCGAGACTATTATATAATATAATCAATATTTTGAATCGCATCCCCCCGAACCGTCCGCTCCGCATAATTTAGTCTCCCTTGGGTTCC
>Ga0310811_10002889_pt1 | contig 21560 bp, 18 predicted proteins | sample YCmetagenome_FD_207642 | JGI IMG/M metagenome (GOLD analysis project Ga0310811, IMG submission 207642) | Soil microbial communities from experimental microcosm in Duke University, North Carolina, United States - YC | ecosystem: Engineered > Artificial ecosystem > Soil microcosm > Unclassified ...
TGAGCCCCGTCTGCATCGGCTCCTTGACCGGAGAGCGCGCGACGACGCCGGGGGCGATGCGCTCGATCGGCATCGACGCCTTCGCGACGATCGGGCCCTTTCCGTCGATCGGCTGGCCGAGTGCGTTCACGACGCGTCCGACGAGCTCCGGCCCGACCGGGACCGAGATGATGCGCCGCGTGCGCTTCACCGTGTCGCCTTCCTTGATCTCGGTGTAGTCGCCGAGGAGCACCGCGCCGACGCTGTCCTCTTCGAGGTTCAGCGCAATGCCGAAGACGCCGTGCGGGAACTCGAGCATCTCGCCGGCCATCGTGTTCTCGACGCCGTGCACGCGCGCGATGCCGTCACCGACGGACACAATCGTGCCCACTTCGGCAACGTCGACGTCGACCGCATAGCTGCCGATCTGGTCGCGGATGATCTTGGAGATTTCTTCAGCTCGTATATCCATTCGTGTGTCTCGCGCACGCCGGGGTGGCCGCGTCTACTGATTCCCTTCGACGAGTGCCGTTCGTATTTTCCGGAGCTGTGTGGTGATGCTGCCGTCGTATACCGTGCTGCCGATGCGGGCGATCGCGCCGCCGATGATGGAGGAGTCGGTCCGCGCGTCGAGCAGCACGCGGCGGCCGGTCGCGCGCGCCAGGCCGTCCTGAATGCGCTGCAGCGCATCGGGCGCCAGCGGCAGTGCCGTCGTCACGTCGCCCCGAACGATCCGCTGATGGTCCATCACCCGCTCCCGATATGCCCGCGCCAGTTCCGGCAGAAGCGTCAACCGATCGCGGTCGGCCAGCAGCAGAATCAGCTTCGACACCGGCCCTGTCGGCAGGCCGCTGCGATCGAGCAGCGCGGCGACGAGGGCGTGCTTGCGGGCAGCCGGGATCGCCGGATTGCCCAGAACGTTCGTCAGCTGGTCGCTGCCCGACACGAGATCGCCGAACGTTTGCAGCTCGTCCTGCGAGCGTTCGACGGATCCCTCCGCGAGAGCGACATCGAAGAGCGCCCGCGCGTAGCGTGTTGCGGCGGCCCGGGCCGTCATCGGTCGCCTCCGCCAATCTGCGCGGCATATCGATCGACGAGACGCGACTGATCCTCTGGCGTGATTGTCTGCTTGATGCGGGAAGCGGCAACCTGCACCGCCAGGTCCGCCGCGTGTTCGACGAGTTCGCGGCGCGCGACCTGGACGCGCATGTCGATCTCCCGCCGCGTGTGTTCGAGGAGCCGCTGCCGATCCGCGTCCGCCGCCGCGTCGATCCGCGCGCGTTCCGCCGCGAGATCCTCGGCGCCTCGCGTTTTGAGCTGCTCGATTTCACCGGGCAGTGCGCGCAGCTTCGCGTCGATCTCTGCAAGCTGCCGCGACGCCGTTTCCCGCGTGGCCGCGGCGGTCACGAGGTCCTCGCGCACCTGCGTGATCCGGCCGTCGAGATACGCGGTCAGCGGCGTCTTGAGGAAGTAGACGAGCACGCCCGCCAGAATCGCGAAGTTGAACGCCTTGGCGACCACTGGAAGCCACCCGCCGCCGTGCGCTTCCTCCCCCTGTTCGGCCTCGTGTGCCGTTTGTGTTGCGTCCGCATGTGGCGCCGCCTCCTGCGCGAAGACGCGCGGTACCGCCGGTGTGCAGCACGCCAGGAGCAGCACGGCCAGGAGGATGCGGAGGTAGGTCATGGGTTTCATTCGGGCTGCGCGTCGGCGGCCTTACGATGCGCGCCGTCCAAGAATGCGCTCGGCAACTGCGGCCCCCAGCGCTTCGGATTCGGTGCCAAGCCGGCGCTTCGCTTCGGCGGTTTCCGCGTCGAGTCGTGCAGCCGCGTCGGCAACCTGCGCTTCGGCCTCGGCCCTCGTCTGTTCGATGATCTGCGCGCGGTGCCCGAGCGCGGCGCGGCGCATGTCGTCCATCTGCCGATACAACTCGGCGCGCGCCTCGCTGGTCCGCTGGTCGAATTCGGCGGCCGCACGCTCCGCCTGGGCGGCCGACTGGCGCGCCAGCTCGCGCGCGGAATCAATCGCCTGCTTGCGGCGGCGAATGACATCGACGATCGGCCTGAGCAGCAGCCGATCGAGGATGACCGTGAGCACGAGCACCGCAAGAACGACCCAGAAGATCGAGAGATTCGGTAGCAAGGTAAACGAAAACTTATACCATTCAGCGCAGGCTGACGGCAACCGGCGAAAGCGGGAGTACCTCGCCGATTTCCCACGCCCCGGAACCAGCGTCCCTGAGCGCGCGAACGGCCGTTTCACAGTCAGATGCCGAAACGGCTATGAGCAGGCCGCCCGAGGTCTGCGGATCGTAAAGCAACTGGAGCAGTCCGGGGTCGAGATTATCCGGAGTTTCGACGCTGCCTTCAAAGTGCTGGCGATTCGTTCGGCCGCCGCCAGGCGTGTGCTCCAGCACCAGCGAAAGGGCCCCGTCGAGCACGGGAACTGACGCGACATCGAGAACCACGGTGGAACCGCTGCCGCGCGCCAACTCTGTCGAATGCCCTATGAGGCCGAATCCGGTAATGTCCGTGCAGGCATGGACGAGAGCGGGCCGCGACCGAAGCGCGTTCGCAGCCGCCGCATTGAGGCGCATCATCGAATCGATTGCCGCCTGCGCCACGTGGTCCGGAGCCTGTCCGGCCTTGATTGCCGTTCCGATGACGCCGGTGCCGATCGGCTTCGTCAGAATGAGCCGATCGCCGGGGCGCGCCCCCGCATTCGTCCACAGCGCTTTGGGATCGACTTCACCCGTGACCGCGTAGCCGAACTTGATTTCCTGGTCCTGGACCGTGTGACCGCCCAGGAGCGCGACGCCCGCTTCATCGAGGGTCGACAGGCCGCCACGGAAGATTTCCGTGAGGATCGCGCGATCGGCCGCCGCGGGGAAGCCCGCGATCGCCAGCGCCGTCAGCGGCCGCCCGCCCATCGCGTAAACATCCGACAGCGCATTTGCGGCCGCGATCCGTCCGTACGCGAAGGGATCGTCGACGATCGGCGTGAAGAAGTCGACGGTCTGCACGAGCGCTCGCCGCTCGTCGAGCAGGTACACACCCGCATCGTCCGCAGTCCTCCAGTCGACGAGAACGCGTTTGTCAGACGAGACGGGCATGGCACCCAGCACCTGGGCGAGCTCGCCTGCGGCGAGTTTGCTCGCTCAACCAGCGCAGTGGGCGTAATCGGTTAGTTTCATATATTTGCCGTGTTCATCCGGGGGGCTTCGCCCCGCCGGCCCCCCTACTCGCTCTCTCTGAGTTCTGGATCCTCGCGCGTCAGCGCTCCGTCAGCCGTTCGTAAATCCGCTGCAGTTCGTCTTCGCTTGTGAATTCGATCTCGACGCGGCCTCCTTTGCCGCGGCGCGCGATTCGGACTCGCGTGCCAAGGGCGAGTCTCAACTTTTCTTCCGCGGCGCGGGTGTGGACGTCTGCGGGTGGCTTCTCCTTCTTCGGCTCCGGACTCTGCGTCCTGCGGACGAGGGTTTCTGTGTCGCGCACCGAGAGGCTGCGCGCGGCGACCTCGCGCGCGAGTGACAGCAGCATCTGTTCGTCCGTCACCGCCAGCAGCGCGCGCGCGTGCCCCATCGACAGCGCGCCCGACGCGACGTTCGCGCGCACTTCATGCGGCAGCCTCAACAGTCGCACCGTGTTCGCAATCGACGATCGATCTTTGCCGACCGCGTCGGCGATCTGTTCCTGCGTCAAATGGAATTCATCCGACAGGCGGCGGTACGCGTGCGCCTCTTCAATCGGATTCAGATCCTCGCGCTGGATGTTCTCGATGAGCGCAACCGCCAGCAGACGATCTTCCGAGATCTCGCGTACGACGACGGGCACCTTGAGGAGACCGGCGCGCTGCGCCGCGCGCCAGCGGCGCTCGCCGGCGACGATTTCATAGCCGGAATCGACCGGCCGCACGACGATCGGCTGGATGATGCCCTGCGCCTTGATCGAGCGGGCGAGGTCGTCGATCCGATCCTCGTTCATCTCTGTACGCGGCTGGAACTTGTTCGGCCGGAGCAGATCGGTGTCGACGTCGAGCGCGCGTTCGTGAGAGGGGGGCGCCGGCGAGTCGGGAATCAACGCGCTCAGGCCGCGCCCGAGCGCCGGTCGTTTGTCAGCCATGCTGGGACTCCGTTGAGGAGACGGCTGCCGCCTGGCGCGCCATCAGTTCGCGCGCCAGCGATACGTATGCCTCTGCTCCGCGCGACTTCGGATCGTACAGGATCGCGGGCAGACCGTGACTGGGCGCCTCGCCGAGGCGGATATTGCGCGGGATGACCGTCGTGAACACCCGATCCTGGAAGAAGTCGCGGATATCGCGCGCGACCTGCTGTCCCAGGTTCGTCCGCTCGTCGTACATCGTCAACAGCACGCCCGCGATGTCGAGCGACGGATTCAGCGACGCGCGGACGCGCCGGAGCGTGGCCACGAGATCCGCGAGTCCTTCGAGCGCAAAATACTCGCAGTTGAGCGGGATCAGCACCGCGTCGGCCGCGACGAGTGCGTTCAGCGTGAGCAGACCAAGCGACGGCGGCGTGTCGATGAAGATGAAATCGTACCCGTCACGAAGCGGCTCCAGCAGGAGCCGCAGGCGTCGTTCGCGATCAGTGAGCGGGACGAGTTCGACCTCGGCTCCGGTGAGGTTCCTATCCGCAGGGATGAGCCAGAGGTTGGTGACACGCGTTTCCAGGATGAATGCCGCGGGATCCGACGGGGACTCCGAGGCGGTGAGCGCCTGATAGGCGGTACCGGCGGACGCCGTTTGTCCCTTCAGCCCTACTCCGCTCGTGAGGTTGCCCTGGGGGTCGAGGTCCACGAGCAGCACGCGTTGCCCGACGAGTGCCAGGGCGGTGGACAGGTTGATTGCGGTCGTGGTCTTGCCGACACCCCCCTTTTGGTTCGCAACGGCAACTATTTGCGGCATTTCTGGTGTATGACCTAATAAATGGGTGGCTGGCGCGGTGTGCCGCGCCAGAATACTGCCGCTGATTTCAAAGAATCAAGAACGTTCCACGTGGAACGATTACCTTATGGGAACGAACCGGTGGAGGAAGGACTGAGTTGCGGGAATCAGCGAGTGCGCGCCCGCTGGCCTGAATCGGTCCGGCACCGCCTCGGAGTGCTTCGAAAACATCGCGAGAACACCATCGTCCGCGACCAATTCCGCTAGCGCGCTGGAAAGCTGGGCCGTCATTCGGACGGCTCGCAGCGACACCACCTTGGCGCTGCGTCGAAGTTCTGGTCTCGCCGCTAGAGCCTCCGCTCGATCGGTTTCAACCCTCCCTTCCAGGTTCAGCGTACGCAATACCTCTCTCAAGAAGGCCGCCTTTCGACCTCTCGACTCCACCATCGTGATTGGAGCCGCCAAAGCAACCGCCAGCGGAATCGCCGGGGAACCTCCGCCCGAGCCGACGTCGACGATCGCCCCCCCTTTGGGCAGGAACCTCGCGGCAACCAGTGGCTCCATGATCAGGCGATCCACCGCCTCATCACCATCGGTGAGCGATGTCAGGTTGATCTTCTCGTTCCATCGCTGCAGGAGGTCGAAATACGCCGCAAGGCGCGAAAAAACGTGATCGTCGCTCTGCAAATGAAGCGCTGAGGCGCGGGCGGTAAGGCGATCGAGGGTGGAAGGAGGCGAGTGAGTCACGACGCGGCGGTGAGACGACCGCGTAGATGCGCGGCAATGACGGCGACGGCGGCCGGGGTGACACCGGAGACTCGCGACGCCTGCCCGAGCGATTCAGGGCGGACCGAGGACAGACGCTCCACGACCTCACGCGACAGGCCGGGTATGCCGGCGTACTCGAATGTCTCCGGTATCAGCTGTTCCTCCTGACGTGCAAGGCGGGAGACCTGCTGTTCCTGGCGCTTGAGATAGCCCACGTATCGATACTCGGTCTCCAGGCTGGACACGTCCAGGAGAGGATCGGCGATCGTCAAAGGCAACAGGCGTTCGGCGACCAACCGGGAGAGCGACACGTCAGGCCTTCGAAGCGCGTCGGCCGCTGGGAGTGTCTCGCCGCCAACGCCGACACGGCTGCGTTCGATGACGCCCCGATTCGCAGCAAACCGGCGCTGTCGCTCCTGAAACCGGCCCCACCGCTCATCGTCCACGATGCCGAACGCGCGCCCGATCGGCGTAAGGCGCAAGTCAGCGTTGTCGATTCGGAGAAGAAGGCGATGTTCCGCGCGCGACGTAAAGATCCGGTACGGTTCCACGCATCCCTTCGACGTGAGGTCGTCCACGAGCACCCCCATGTACGCCTCGTGGCGGCCGAGCACCATCGGCTGCAGCCCCTGTACTCGGCGTGCCGCGTTCGTTCCTGCGATGAGGCCCTGTGCTCCGGCCTCTTCATACCCGGAGGTCCCGTTGATTTGGCCTGCTAGAAACAGGCCGCTCAAGCGCCGGGCTTCGAGCGACCGATGCAGCTCCGTTGGCTGCACGAAGTCGTACTCGACCGCGTATCCAGGCCGGATCATCCTGGCCGACTCCAGCCCCGGAAGCGCCCGAACGAGCGACTGCTGCACGTCGGCTGGCAGGCTCATCGAAAAGCCATTCAGGTAGATTTCGTCGACGTCGAGACCTTCCGGTTCCAGGAACAACTGGTGCCGCTCCCGGTCCGGAAACCGCATGACTTTGTCTTCGAGCGAAGGGCAGTAGCGCGGGCCGATTCCCTTGATCTGTCCGTTGTAAAGCGGAGAGGTGTGAAGGTGCCGACGGACCAGGTCATGAACCGCTGCCGTCGTGTGAAGCACGTGACACGAAATCTGCGGCCTGTCGATGGGGCCGCTCGTGAAGGAAAACGGGAAGGCGGGAACGTCGCCCCGTTCTTCAGTGAAGCGCGAGAAATCGATGCTCGAGCGATGCAGCCGCGGCGGGGTGCCCGTCTTCAGTCGGCCCCACTGGAAGCCGAAGCCCTTGAGAGAGTCAGCGAGCACTTGAGACGGCGGCTCGCCTGCTCGGCCGGCGGGCCGAGTCTCGGATCCGACATGAATCAGACCATTCAGGAACGTTCCAGTCGTCAGCACCAGAGCGCCGCATTCGAACTCCCGGCCGTCCTCCATGGCGAGGCCAACTACCTGAGGACCTTCGGCGATGATTCGACCGGCCTTTCCGACGATCCACGATAATCTGTCGTTTGACCTAAGTTCCTTCTTGACCCACTCGCCATATACCCGCTTGTCTGCCTGCGCGCGGGGTGACCACACGGCCGGGCCTCGGCTGCGATTCAGCAGCTTGAACTGGATGCCGGTCGCGTCGATCGCGCGGCCCATGATGCCGCCGAGCGCGTCAATCTCGCGAACGAGATGTCCTTTCGCGGTTCCCCCGATCGCGGGATTGCACGGCATGTGCGCAACGGTGTCCATCGACAGCGTGCAGATGGCCACATCGCAGCCTGCGGACGCCGCGGCCCAGGCGGCCTCCACGCCGGCATGGCCGGCCCCGATCACGATGACGTCGTAGTAATGCATTCGAACCGCGAGCGCTATTTGCCGATACAAAACCGCTCGAAGATCGACCGAAGCACGTCGTCCGGCGTTCGTGCGCCGACGATCTCGTCGAACGCCGCGCGCGCGTCGTGAAGGTCGGCGAGCACGAATTCTTCGGGCGCGCCTGTCTGGGCGGCGTCGCGCGCCGACACGAGCGCGTCCCTCGCGTGCGCCATCAGCTGCACGTGCCGTACGTTCGCGATGGCCGCGGAGTCGCGTGAGGGTTCGATGTCAAGCGACTTTACAATCGCCTGCCGCAGCCGATCCAGCCCTTCGCCGCTCACCGCCGATACGCGGACCGCACCCGCCGACTCGGCATCCCAGGCTCCCGGGAGATCGGCTTTTGCGGCAACCAGTACGTGCGGTTTCCCGTCGCGCGGCACACACTCGTCGATCTCCCCGGGCGGCTGCGACGAATCGACGACGACGATGATGGCGGCCGCGGCCTCTGCGGCCGCGCGCGCGCGCGCGATCCCCTCCTGCTCGATCGCGTCGGCCGCTTCGAGACGCAGCCCCGCCGTGTCGACGATCGTCACGGCGATCCCATGGAGGTCGATTCGCTCCGTCAGCAGGTCGCGCGTCGTCCCGGGCACATCAGTGACGATGGCGCGGTCGGCGCCGACGAGGCTGTTGAAGAGAGTCGATTTCCCGGCATTCGGCGGTCCAACGATCGCCAGCGTCAGCCCTTCGCGAATGAGTCGGCCGCGGCGTGCATCCGCGAGCATCGCGTCGATGCCGGCGAGCGCTGCGTCGATCGCGCACGTCGCCTCACCCGACTCGACGAAGTGGTAACCCTCCTCCGGAAAATCGAGCGACGCCTCGAGCTTTACGATCAGGTCCATCAAGCCGGCGTCGATCCGGCGAATGCGATCGGTGAGCGTGCCCTCGAGCGCGTCGCAGGCGACGCGTGCCTGCAGCGGTGTGACCGCGTTGATGAGATCCGCGACGCTTTCCGCCTGCACGAGATCCATCCGCCCGTTCAGATACGCGCGCAGCGTGAATTCGCCGGGGTTGGCGAGCCGCGCGCCCGTGTCGAGAGCGGCGGCGACGATCTGCTCCAGGACAATCGGGCTGCCATGCGCGGAAATCTCGACGACGTCTTCGCCGGTGTACGAATGCGGCGCAGGGAAGTAGGTGACGATCGCGCGATCGATCACGCCACCGTCGCGTGACTTGACGCTCGTCAGCGTCGCATGCCGGGCAGCGAACCGGCCAACCGACGTCAGCGCACCGGCGATGTGTGCCGCATCGGGCCCGCTGATCCTGACGACGCCGATGCCGCCGCGACCGGGCGGTGTGGCAATGGCCAGGATCGTATCGTCCGTCGCGAACATGCCGCCGGCTATTTCTTCGTCGAGATGATGACCGTTTTCATGAACGCGTCGCCGATGCTTTCCGACGTCATCCCCGGATCTTCCGCCACCGCCAGGTGCACGATGCGCCGCGCGTACGGGTTGAGCGGACCCATCTCCTGCGGCGCGCCCGAGGTCCTCGCCTTCTCCATCATGAAACGCGCCATCTCGCGCAGTTCCGCATCCTTCCCGAGGCGGTAGCCCATGCTGTCGACGACGAAGCTGCGATCGTCACGAAGGCTGCGGCGGAAGCCGGAGTTCACGATCTGCTGCAGCGCATCGAGCGCTTCGGCGCGCCGTTTGAGCAGCACCTCTGCGCCGTCCCCGGAGATCTCGATACGGATCGCGTCCGGCGTGTCCACGACGTCGACGGTCGCGTCGAGGCCCATCGCCGAGAGGACCTGCTTCATGAAATCGCCTACCCGCGCCTGAACGTCCATCGCGTGCACTGCCTCCTACGTCCGCTTCACCCGCCGCTCGGCCGGGGGCCGGACCGCGCGCGTTTTCGGCGCGCCGATGATGCGATTCGTGATCATCTGCTGCCCGATGCCCCAGATGTTGCTCACCGTCCAATAGAGCAGCAGGCCGCTCGACCACCAGAGCGACATGAACGTAAAGACCACGGGCATCACGAGCATGACGGTCTGCTGCGAGGGATCAGCGGTCGTCGGCGTCATCCGCTGCTGCGCGAACATCGTGATGCCCATGAGAATCGGCAGCACGTAATACGGATCGGGCGCGACGAGATCGTGGATCCAGCCGATGAACGGCGCGCCGCGGAGTTCGATGGCCACGCCGAGCATCGCATAGAAGGCGAAGAGCACCGGCAACGTGAGCAGCATCGGCACGCAGCCACTGGCCGGGTTCACGCCCCGGTCCCGATACAGGTTCATCAGCTCGGTGTTCATCTTCGACCGGGCCGGATCGTTCATCTTGAGCTTCGAGTAGCGATCCTGAATCGCTTTCACTTCGGGCTGGATCTCCTGCATCCGCCGCATCGACACGACGCTCTTGTGACGCAGCGGGAAGATGGCGAGATTGATGAGGACGGTGAGGATGACGACCGACCAGCCGTAGTTGCCGACGTACGCGTTGATCCACTTCAGCGCGCGCAGCAGTGGAACCACGAGCCACGAGAACATGCCGAAGTCGATCGATCGGACCAGGTTGCGATCGACCTTCGCGAGGATGTCGAAATCTTTCGGTCCCGCAAAGTAACGCAGATTCTGGACCGCTCCCGTATAGCGCGCGCTCCACGATACGTAGTGCGCCCCCGCCGGATCGGCCGGTACCGGGACATCCACGAGGGAGTAGTGAAGCCGGAGGGGCGACGGCGGATCGATGACGGCGGCGATGAAGTAGTGATCGTCGACGCCCGCAAACCCGAATGCGCCCTCCTGGTTCCCCTGTTCGGGAACTTTCTTCTGCTGAACCCGGGTGACCTTGCCGTCTCTGAAAAAGACCGGCTGCGCCGGCGGGTTATACGACCGCGACGTATGAACGATGCCGGAGCCGATCGCGGGTCCCCACTCGATGGTGACCGGCACTGCCTGGCCGTTCTGCTTGACGGAGGCCGTGACGCCGACGACGTACGGGTGATCCGGTGAGAACTGAAAACTCTTTTCAGCGGTGAGCGCTTCGTCCTTGTATTCGAACGTCAGCGTACCCGCGCCGCCCGACGACAGGTCGAGATGATCGCTGCTCGGGGTGAAGCTGGCCGTCTTCAGCTTCTCACTTGTCGCCGCATCGTCCACGGCCAGAGTGAACGGGAGAGGAGAACCCTCGGGCGCGTATTCGGCAATGAATTCGAGCGGCTGGCCGTTCGTGTCGTGGTATTTCTTCAGCCGCCAGCTCTTGAGGACGCCGCCCCGCGTGGTGAAAACCGCGTGAACGTATGCGTCGTCGACAACGATGTCGCGTGCCGGTGATGCGGCGGGTTCCCCTGGGTTCGCGTCCTTTGGCGACAGGTCCGAAGCCTGAGCAGGTGCAGCCGCTGCAGCAGGCGGCGCCGCGGGCGGTGACGCGACCTTCGGTGATGCCGGCGCGAGCTGCGATGCAGCATTCTTTGCGGCATCAGGCGGAGGCGGAAAAAGCGCCTGATAGCCGTAGAGCACGACAAACGACAGGATGACAGCGAGCAGAACGCGTCGTTCCATTACGGCCGAATCTCCGGCGCGGCAACAGAGGGATCCTTACGCGGGACGGGATCGTAGCCATGGCCGCCGAACGGATGACAACGTCCCACCCGGCGGAACGCGAGCACGAGTCCGCGCGCGGCGCCGTGCGTGTTGATGGCGTCAATCGCGTAGGCGGAACAGGACGGCACGAAACGGCATGAGCCGCCGAGAATCGGGGACAAAAGCAACTGATATCCGCGGATCAGGAGAATGGCCAGCCTGGCTGTCATGTCTTTGACACGCAGCGCCTCAGCGCTGTCGCATACTCCCTCTTGAGACCTTCGACGTCGGCGAGCAGCAGCGCGTTCTTGGGGATGACGACAAGATCCTGCGGCGGCCCGCCGGCGATGGACGTCCGGAATACTTCCCTGATCAGCCGCTTCGCCCGGTTCCGGACGACCGCTCCGCCCAACTTGCGCGACGCGACGATGCCCAGGCGGGTGACCGTCATGGGCGACGGGGCGGCGATAAGGGTGAAAAAGCGGCCGTGCGTCCGCCGGCCGTTGTCGAAGACGTGCTGGAACTCGCTCCGCCGACGCAACTTCCGGTCGGCAGGAAGATCCTGCGCCGCCATTGGACGCCTACCTCGACGCCGTGACTGTGAGCCGTTTGCGGCCCTTGGCCCGGCGTCGCTTGAGCACGCGGCGGCCGTTCTTGGTGGCCATGCGGACGAGGAAACCGTGCGTACGCTTGCGGCGGCGGCGGTTCGGCTGAAAAGTGCGTTTGCCCTTCATGAATCCCTGCAGCTGTCTACGAGTTACGGAGAAACCCTCATACTAGCGAACGCCACTCCAGAGTGTCAATCGGTTGCGCTCGTGCGGCCGTGTTTTACGGCGCCGCGACGGTATGCTACAGTCCGTTCCCCGCGCGGGAGTAGGTTCTCCCCCCGAAGTTTTCCACAACTGTGGAAAACATTGTGGAAAAGCGCGGGGGAAACGGCTCCCCATCGTGCTCTTCCGGTAAAAACCCTTTATTTACGGCATGAACCTCTGGGATCAGGTCCTCGCGCGGATCGAGACGAAAGTCAATCGACACAGCTTTTATACCTGGTTCAAGCCGACCAGCTTTGTGGACGACCGCGACGGAACTGTCCGGGTGCGGGTACCGAATGCGCTTTTCCGGGACTGGCTCACCAAACATTACAGTGCGGTAATCGAAGAGGCACTCGGCGAACTCGAGCGTCCCTCCACGCCGATCTCATTCATTACGGAAGATGCCGCAACGGCGGCTTCGCCGGCCGAGATCCCGCTCGAGCCGGAAACTGAAGAGGTCGACAGCGTCGATGAGCCCGGGTCGCTGAGCGCCCGTTACTCCTTCGACACGTTCATCGTCGGACCGTCCAACCAGTTCGCGCACGCCGCGTCGCGTGCGGTCGCCGAGGCGCCGGCGCGTTCGTACAACCCGCTCTTCATCTACGGCGGGGTGGGTCTCGGCAAGACGCATTTGATGCACGCGATCGGGCACTACGTCATCACCCATCAGAGGAACCTGAAGCTCACCTACATCTCGTCCGAGCGCTTCATGAACGAGATGGTGAACGCGATCCGGTACGACCGGATTCTCGACTTCCGGGAGCGCTACCGGAGCGTCGACGTCCTGCTCGTCGACGACGTGCAGTTCCTGGCGGGACGTGAAGGAACGCAGACGGAGTTCTTTCACACGTTCAACGCGCTCTATGATTCGCAGAAGCAGATCGTCATCAGCAGCGACTGTCCGCCGCACGAGATTCCGCAGCTCGAAGAACGGCTGCGGTCGCGATTCGAGTGGGGACTCATCGCCGACATCCAGCCGCCGGACCTCGAAACCAAGACGGCTATCCTGAAGAAAAAGGCCGAAACGGAGGGGATTCCCGTCCCCGACAACGTGGCCATCTACATCGCAAGCAAAATCAAGTCGAACATCCGCGAGCTCGAGGGATCCCTCATCCGGCTGATTGCTTACGCCTCCCTGACGGGCCGCGAGATTTCGCTGCCGCTCGCGCAGGAAGTCCTTCGTAACGTGCTGCAGAACGACGAGAAGGCGGTGACGATCGAAATCGTGCAGAAAGCCGTCGCCGACTACTACCAGCTCAAAGTCGCCGAGCTGAAGTCGAAGAACAACTCGAAATCGGTGGCGATGCCGCGGCAGATCGCGATGTATCTGTGCAAGACGCTCACGAGCGCGTCGTTGCCGGAGATCGGCAGGAGCTTCGGCGGCAAGCACCATTCGACCGTGATCCATTCCATCCGCAAGATCGAGGATCTGCGTCAGAAAGACGGCAATTTCAACACGCTTATCAACAACCTCATGGCGGCGTTCCGGTAACAAATCCGGCCTCCAATTCCGAGGCCGCGGCGGTTTTCCACAGGTGGTGCAAACGGGTGGCGTGTGGATGACCTGTTGAGCGATCCGCGCCGCCTGCGATCCGCGGAAAACGCTTCAAAAAACCCGCTGCGGAGGCAGAACCGCGTCCACAAGCTAAGTTACAGAATTTGAAGGAGTAATAAGCAGAGATTCGGTTTTCAACAGCACCTAGTATTTGTTATAATTCTTTGTTCCTGTTTCTCTCCCGTTTAATTCTAGAGATCACATGATGGAACTGGTCGTCCGCAAGACCGATCTGCTTCGGGAGTTGCAGCTCTTCCAGGGAATCGTCGAGCGCAAGAACACGATTCCGATTCTCGCGAACGTGCTGCTCGAAGCCAACGGCGCCGAAATGAAGATGCTTGCGACCGACCTCGAGGTCGGGTTGCGAAGCAGGTGCACGGCCACGGTGTCGAAAGGCGGCTCGCTGACGCTTCCCGCGAAGAAGCTCTACGAAATCGTCAAAGCGCTTCCCGAGACCGACGTGCGGATCGAGGAAGACAAGGGCGGCGTCAAGGTCGCCGCGGATCGATTCGACTCGCGGATGCAGACGCTGCCACGCGAGGATTTCCCGACGCTGCCGGAAGCGAGCGGAGCGGTCAGCGCGCCGCTCTCGCGCGAGTCGCTGCGGCAGATGATCGGGAAGACGCAATTTGCCATCACGGGCGAGGACACGCGGTATTTCCTGAACGGCGCGCTGTTCATTCTGCGCGCGGAGTCGATGGGGCTCGTCTCCACCGACGGGCATCGTCTCGCGTTCATCACCGTGCCGCGCGAGAAAGGGAGAGTGAAAGGCCTCAAGGGCGACGAGGAAAACCGGGTCATCCTTCCGCGGAAAACGCTCCTCGAGCTCGGCCGTCTCCTCGCCGAAGGCGGCGACGGCGACATTCAGTATGAACGCGGTGAAAACCATCTGTTCTTTGCGGTCGGCGATCGCCTCCTCATCTCGCGGATGATCGACGGGCAGTTTCCCTCGTTCGAGCGCGTCATTCCAAAGAACAACGACAAGCGCGTCGAGTTCGATCGCGATCGCCTCACGAGCGCCGTCAAGCGGGTCGCGCTGCTGTCGAACGAGCGCTCGCGCGCCGTCAAGTTTCAGATCGACAAGGGCAAGGTTGAAATCGCCTCGAGCAGTCCGGAGTTCGGCGAGGCGAAGGAAGTGCTGATGGTGGACTACGCCGCGGCGCCCGTGACGATCTGTTTCAATGCGCAATACGTCCTCGACTTCCTCGGAGTCGTGGAAACCGACTCGGTCCTGCTCGAATTCAAGGACGAAATGAGCCAGGCCGTGATGAAGCCCATCGGCGCTGAAGGGTACGACTACACCTACGTCATCATGCCGATGAGGGTCTGAACGAATTCGCTGAATGGAACATCTGAACCAGCCACAGGACGAGCAGCAGCCGGCGACCGACGACGCGATCGCCCAGACGCCAGCCGGCCACGCTCCCGGATCAAACGGCAACGGCATCGGCGCGGACGATTACGGCGCGGACAAAATCAAGGTCCTCGAGGGTCTCGAGGCGGTCCGCAAGCGTCCGGCCATGTACATCGGCTCGACCGGCGCGCCGGGGCTGCACCACCTCGTCTACGAGATCGTCGACAACTCGATCGACGAGGCGCTCGGGGGTTTCTGCGACCAGGTCAACGTCACGATCCACATCGACAATGCGATCACCGTCGTGGACAACGGCCGCGGCATTCCGGTGGATTCGATGCCCGACGGCCGTTCTGCCGCGGAAGTCGTCCTGACCGTTCTGCACGCCGGCGGGAAATTCGAGAACGCCGCGTATAAAGTCTCGGGCGGTCTGCACGGCGTCGGGGTGTCGGTCGTCAACGCGCTGTCGGAGCGGCTCGATCTCGAGGTCTGGCGCAACGGCCAGGTGTACCAGCAGTCATACGAACGCGGCACGCCGATCGGCCCGCTGAAGGAAACCGGCACGACAAAGAAGCGCGGGACGAAAGTCACTTTCCGTCCCGACCCGCAGGTTTTCGAGAGCATCGACTACAGCTTCGACACGCTGGCGCAGCGGCTGCGCGAGCTCGCCTTCCTCAACGGCGGCATCGTCATCACGATCGACGACGAGCGCGACGGGAAGCACCACACGTTTCACTACGACGGCGGGATCGTTTCCTTCGTCCAGCACCTGAACACCAACAAGGGCCTGGTGAACGACAAGCCGATCTTCATGAAGGGGGAGCGCGAAGGGATCCAGGCGGAAGTCGCGCTGCAGTGGAACGACGGCTACGCGGAGCAGGTGTACTCGTTCGCCAACAACATCAACACGCACGAGGGCGGCACACACCTGTCGGGCTTCCGTGCCGCGCTCACCCGGACGATCAACACCTACTCGACGTCGAACAATCTCGCGAAGGATCTCAAGGACGCCAACATCGGCGGAGATGACATCCGCGAAGGGCTCACGGCCGTCATCAGCGTGAAGATTCCGCAGCCGCAGTTCGAAGGGCAGACCAAGACGAAGCTCGGCAACACGGAGGTCAAGGGCATCGTCGAGGCGATCGTGAACGACAAGCTCGGCGCGTACGTCGAAGAGAACCCGAACGTAGCAAAACGGATCATCGCCAAGGCAGTCGACGCGGCGCGCGCGCGCGAGGCCGCGCGGAAAGCCCGCGATCTCGTGCGGCGCAAAGGCGCGCTCGACAGCAGCACGCTGCCAGGCAAGCTTGCCGATTGCCAGGAGCGCGACCCCGCGCAGAGCGAGCTGTACATCGTCGAAGGCGAGTCCGCCGGCGGTTCCGCGAAGCAGGGACGCGACCGCCGTTTCCAGGCAATCCTGCCGATCAAGGGCAAGATTCTGAACGTCGAGAAGGCGCGTTTCGACAAGATGCTGTCGAGCGACGAGATCAAGACGATGATTGCGGCGCTCGGCACCGGTATCGGAGCAGAAGACTTCGATTCCGGAAAGCTCCGCTATCACCGCATCATCATCATGACCGACGCGGACGTCGACGGGTCGCACATCCGCACGCTCCTCCTGACGTTCTTCTACCGGCAGATGCGCCAGCTCGTCGACTCGGGGCACATCTACATCGCGCAGCCGCCCCTGTTTCGTGCAAAGCGGGGCAAGGCAGAGCATTTCATCCGGGACGAACGCGACCTCGAGACGTGGCTGATCCGCCGCGCGGTGGAATCGCGCGTCGTCTCGCTGCCGGATGGGACGGACATCAGCGGGACCGATCTCGAAAAGAAGCTTGAGAAGCTGATTCAGTTCCGGAAGTACCTGCAGGTCGTGGAGCGCCGCGGCCCCGGCCGCGACGTCATCATCGCGCTGCTCGAGAAGGGCGTGCGCGACCGGACGTTCTTCACCGACGACGAGGCGCTGCAGGCGTTCGCGGACGCGCTGCACACGGCAGTGCGTTCGGCGAGCGTACAGCCGGACGAAGAGCATCAGGCGCGGTCCATCGTCATCGAGGACCGCAGCGTGGGTTATCCGCGCCACCACCGGATCGATTTGGACTTTGTGACCAGCAGCGAGTTCCGCGCCCTCGCGTCGTCGTACCAGGACGTACGTGGCATCAAGGGGCCGATGGTCGTCAGAACGACTGCCGGGGGCGACCAGGAGGATGCCGGGGCACAGGAGGCCGGTCAGGCCATGGCCAACGAAACGGCCATCGGTGGTGCGCCGCTGGATGAAGCGACCAAGCTTGCCGCCGAGCCGAAAGCGCCGGATATCAGTTCCATGCCGAAGCAGGCCAGGGGCAAAGAGTCCGACGTTCGTGTCGAGTCGCTCGACGAGCTCGTCGAGTTCTTCATCGCGGCCGGCAAGAAAGGCGTGGCGATCAACCGCTACAAGGGCCTAGGCGAGATGAACCCGGACACGCTGTGGGAGACCACGATGGACCCGGCGAAGCGGACGCTGCTGCAGGTCAAGGCAGAGGATCACACCGAAGCGGACCTGATGTTCACGACGCTCATGGGCGACCAGGTCGAGCCGCGCCGCAAGTTCATCGAAGACAACGCGCTCGACGTGAAGAATCTCGACATCTAGCGCGCGCGGGCGCGCGCGGTGCTCGGTGCTCCGTCCTCGGTGCTCGGTGCGGGTGCGTCGTGCATCAGCACCTGTCACGGCGCGGCAGCACGCAGCACGCAGCACGCAGCACCGAGCACGCAGCACCGAGCACGCAGCACTGAGCACGCCGCACCGAGCACGCCGCACTGAGCACGCCGCACTGAGCACGCCGCACTGAGCACGCCGCACTGAGCACGCCGCACTGAGCACCAAGCATTGACTATCCCCCATGCCTGATATCGCAGCCTCCAAAATCCCCGTCAACATCGAAGACGAGATGAAGCGCTCGTACATGGATTACGCGATGAGCGTGATCATCGGGCGGGCGCTGCCGGACGTGCGCGACGGCCTGAAGCCGGCGCACCGGCGCGTGCTCTATGGCATGCGCACGATGGGCCTGGCGAGCAATCGCGCGTATCGCAAGTGCGCCAAGATCGTCGGCGAGGTGATGGGGAACTTCCATCCCCACGGCGACGCCTCAATCTACGACACGCTCGTCCGTCTCGCGCAGGATTTCAACATGCGGTATCCCCTGGTCGACGGCCAGGGGAACTTCGGGTCGATCGACGGCGACCCGCCGGCCGCGATGCGGTACACCGAGGCGCGGCCCGAACCGCTCGCCGAAGCGATGATGGCGGATCTCGACAAGGAGACCGTCGATTTCATCCCGAACTACGACGAGACGACCGAGGAGCCCACCGTCCTGCCGACGACGTTCCCGAACCTGCTGGTGAACGGTGCCGCCGGCATTGCCGTCGGCATGGCGACGAACATCCCGCCGCACAACATGCGCGAAGTCATCGACGGCGTGATTGGCGCCATCGACACGCGTGGCCAGTCGAAAGAAACGCGTCTGAAGGCTCTCCTGAAGACCATCCCTGGACCCGATTTCCCGTCCGGCGGTTTCATCGTCGGGCGCAGCGGAATCTTCCAGGCCTACACCACGGGCCGCGGCGCCATCACGATGCGCGCGCGGTCGACGGTCGAAGAGAGCAGGAAAGGCGACAAGCAGTCGATCGTCATCACGGAGATCCCGTATCAGATCAATAAGGCCCGGCTCGTCGAGAAGATCGCGGATCTCGCGCGCGAGAAGACCATCGAAGGCATTGCGGACCTGCGCGACGAATCGGACCGCGACGGTATGCGGATCGTCATCGAGCTGAAGCGCGGGGAAGTACCGGACGTCGTCCTCAACAACCTGTACAAGCACACGCCGCTGCAGACGACGTTCGGCATCATCATGCTGGCCATTGCGGGCGGCCGGCCGAAGGTTCTCAGCCTGCTCGAGGTCATCGACCACTTCATCGAGTTCCGGCGCGAGGTCGTCCGGCGCCGGACGGAATTCGAGCTGCGCCGGGCGGAAGCGCGCGCACACATCCTGGAAGGCCTGAAGATCGCCCTCGACCACCTCGACGAAGTCATCAAGCTGATTCGCGCCTCCAAGAGTCCCGCCGAAGCCCGCGACGGACTGATGGCGAGCTTCGCACTGACGCAGGTCCAAGCGCAGGCGATCCTGGACATGCAGCTGCAGCGGCTGACCGGTCTCGAGCGCCAGAAGATCCTCGACGAACTGGTCGAGCTGATGAAGACGATCGAGCGGCTGCGCGCCATCCTCTCGAGCGAGGAGCTGCTCATCCAGCTCGTCGTCAGCGAGCTGAAGGCAGTGCGCGAAAAGTTTGCCGACGAGCGTCGGACCGAGATCATCGACGAGAGCGGCGAGCTGCGCATCGAGGATCTGATCGCCGATGAAGACATGGCGATCACGGTCACGAATACCGGCTACATCAAGCGGACACCGATTTCGACGTATCGCATGCAGCGCCGCGGCGGCAAGGGGCGCATCGGCATGCGCACGCGCGAAGAGGACTACGTGACACACCTCTTCGTCGCGTCGACCCACTCGTACATCATGATTTTCACGGACCGCGGTCGCGCCTACTGGTTGAAGGTCCATGAAGTTCCCGATGTCGGCCCCGGCGGGAAGGGGAAAGCCATCGTCAATCTGGTGCAGTTCGAGGAAGGGGAGCGCATCGCGGCGCTCCTCGCGGTCAAGGAGTTCCCCGAGCAGGACGACCGGCAGTACGTCGTCATGGGCACGCGGAAGGGCACGGTCAAGAAGACGGATCTGAACGCGTTCAGCAACCCGCGCCCGAGCGGCATCATCGCCATGGGCATCGAGGAGGGGGACCGCGTCATTGCCGTCGAGCTGTCGGATGGCAGGGAACAGGTGTTCCTTGGCACCCGCGACGGCATGGCGATCCGCTTCGAGGAAGGCGACGTCCGTGCGATGGGGCGGAGCGCCTACGGCGTCCGCGGCATCAGCCTGCGTGACGACGACGAGGTCGTGGCAATGGAAGTGGTGCGACCCGGCGGCACGCTGCTGACCGTCGCCCAGAACGGCTATGGCAAACGCACGGACCTCGAAGAATACCGCGTGCAGTCACGGGGCGGCGTCGGCATCATCAACATCCAGACGAGCGATCGCAACGGCAAGGTAGTGGGAATTGCCTACGTCAACGAGGACGATCAGGTGATGCTCATCAGTCAGCAGGGAATGGTCCTCCGGACCCGCGCAGGGGACATCCGCGCCATCGGACGGGCGACGCAGGGCGTGCGGCTCATCGAGATGGAGGAAGGCGATGCTGTCGTCGCGGTCGCGAAGCTTGCCGAGAAGGAAGACGACGGCGAAGTGGCCGAAGCACCTGCCGAGTGACCCTCACGCCGGGGTCAGTTTTGCGAATCGAGCGAGCAGTTTCTTGACCCCTACCGAATTGAACCGAACGGTGATCTTGAGATCATCGTTCTGCTCTTCCACCGTGATTACGGTGCCCACGCCGAACTGGGCGTGACGGACGCGCATCCCAGGCCGTAAACGGCCGGCCGACGACTGATCTTCGTCCTCGTAGGAATACGAGGGTGCGTCCTCGCTGAATTTCGCGCCGCGCCCCTTCCGCCCGTACGGATTCGTGCGGAACTCGTAGTGTGCGTGATGGAAGCTCCCCGAATAAGACGACGACTGCGGAGCAATCCGCTGCAGCAGATCCTGCGGAATCTCGTCCAGGAAACGTGACGGCTCGCTGGACTGGTATTCGCCGAAGACGCGGCGTCGTGCAGCGCCGGTGAGGATCAGTTTCGATTCCGCGCGTGTCATGCCGACGTAACACAGACGGCGTTCTTCTTCGAGTTCCGCTTCGTCTTCTGCCGAGCGCGCGTGTGGAAAGAGGCCTTCTTCCATGCCGGCGATGATCACCACTGGAAACTCGAGGCCTTTCGCCGCGTGCATCGTCATCATCCAGACGCGCGCGTCCTTCGTGCCGGACTCCTCGTCGGCCTCCGACAACAGCGAGAGCCGGTCGACGAAGCCACCGATGGAGGCGTCGGGCTCGCGGGCCTCGTATTCCTTCGCGGCCGATGCGAGCTCCATCAGGTTTTCGATGCGCTCGTTCGCTTCCTCTGAGTTCTCCTCGCGCAGATCGTTGAGATACCCCGACCGGTCGAGCATTTTGCCGATCGTCGTGTAAACGGATTCCTCCCGGGCGGAGGCCGCCAGACCTGTGATCAGATCGCGGAACGCGCGCAGGGATGAGACCGCACGGCTGGCAAGCCTGCCTTCTTCTATCGCGTACACCAGACGTGCCCAGAGGGACCGCGCCGAGCTGACCTCGGCGAGTCCGGCGGCAAGCAAGGGCGGCGCGTCCGCCTCGATTTGCGCAGGTTCGATCGCCTGCAGCGAATCCATCACGCCCCTGCCAATCCCGCGCGCCGGGACGTTGATCACCCGGCGCAGGCTCACGTCGTCGTGCGGATTGATGATGAGTTTCAGGTACGCGAGCGCGTCCTTGATTTCCTTCCGCTCGTAGAACCGGACTCCGCCGATGATCTTGTAGGGGATGCTCTCCCGCATCAGCGCGTCTTCGATCGTTCGCGACTGCGCGTTGGTCCGATACAGAATCGCGACCGTCGACTCGACATCTTCGGAGCGTGCCTGCTTGATCGAGCGGGTGATGAAATCCGCTTCTTCGAGATCGTCGCCGCCGCGGAAATAGACGATCTTCTCCCCGCCCTTCCGATCGGTCCAGAGACGCTTGTCTTTCCGGTTGCGGTTCTGCTGAATGACGGTCGTCGCGGCGTCGAGGATCACCTGGGTCGAGCGGTAGTTCTGCTCGAGCTTTACGATTGCGGCGTCCG